>Ga0180009_10001057_pt1 | contig 34690 bp, 25 predicted proteins | sample OS_PC_MetaG_FD_123537 | JGI IMG/M metagenome (GOLD analysis project Ga0180009, IMG submission 123537) | Groundwater microbial communities from the Aspo Hard Rock Laboratory (HRL) deep subsurface site, Sweden - OS_PC_MetaG | ecosystem: Environmental > Aquatic > Deep subsurface > Groundwater... | reverse complement strand
TTTTCGTCATCAAAATTCACTGAAATAGCACATTTAGCGTTTTTCCCCTCTACTCCTTTATTTCTGCTAACTAACACGCTATTTGACTGAAACTACCTGATTTGGGAAACTCGGATACACCCCCGTTTTTGATGTTCCCGAGAGCGGCAGCTTGTCAAAACGGCCACCCTTCTCGATGGGATCGCCATCATATCCCAGGGCTTTGAAATCGATATAGTTGGTTTTTCCGATCAGTTCGGTGACGTCCCGCCCTTCCTTGCAGAAATCCTTGAAATTAATGCCGTGGGTCGCCAGGTCCTTGAAGTCCACACCCTCCCTTGCTTCGTGACAGCTGGCACAGCGGGGTTCCTTGGCCAGGGATTCATGGCAGTGGGCGCACGAGAGGGCATTCTCCTTGGGCAGGACCTCATGGGTGATGCCCCAGTACATGACCGTCTCGACAAATTCATACTCACCGCTGTAGTCCAGACCGGCCGCTTTCATGCCATCCTCGGCCGCCTTACCCCAGTCGAAGTGTTTCCAGTACCCTTCCCAGAGTTTCGGCGCGACCAGCCGTTTCAGCACCTTGTCACTGATCTGTTTCCCGGTATGAACCTTGAAGGGATAGATCCGGGAGGCCGGATCCTCCCGGGAACCCATGGGTCGGGTCAATACCGTTGGCCCGTTTTCATTGATATGATCCCCCAGCAGGTAACGTTCCACGGTTCCGTTATACCAGCGGTAAACCGGTTTGGCCGCTTCCTTCCACGTGAAAGTCCCCTTGTTCTTGGCGTAGGTGGGCTTGCCATACTTGTCCTTCTTCACCTTGATGTCCTGTCCGGCCGTCGACCAGTCCCAGCGCACCTTGGTGGGAACGCACTTGGAATAGATCGGAATATGACAGGTCTGGCAGGCGATGTGTTCACTGTGCTTGTTCAGGTGCAACGCCGTCAGGCGACTGTCCGCAATGTGCGGTTTATCGGTATGGCAATATTCACAGGAGAGGTCTCCTTCCACCGCCGGCACCGAAATACTGCGCCCGGAGATCATGTGGTTCCGTGTCTTGTGACAGTCCTGGCACTTGAAGTCCATGCCCTCGATATCCTTTCCCATATGGACATCGCACTTGCTGGACGGATTTTTCAGGTTACCGCTCATGTCACCGTGTTTGACGGCATCACCCCCACCGCCCATAAAGTGACAGTTGGATCCGCAATTGGAGCGACTGGGACGTCCCACCGCCTTGGCAACGGCTACCAGGTCCACTTTCTCGTCGGGCATGCCGGCACCGGCCGGTGATTTGGTGTACTTCCCGGTGGTGTCGTGACAGACCAGACAATCGATCTGTGACATATCCGTAAAATCAAAATTCTTGTCCTTCCAGCCATAGCCGATATGGCAGCTGGTGCAACGGGGCTCATTTCCGTTGAGATTGATACAGAAGTTGTTGATCGTCAGGTTGTTTTTACCCAGGTCATTCCGGTTTTCATGACCGACGGTGTAGACCGATTTTCCGTGCCAGTTCCAATGGGCCGTTTTCAGAATAGCCTTGCCTTCATTCTCATGACACTCCAGACAGTTTTTGGTCACTTCGAACGGGCCGGCGCCATCTTTCAGTTTTACCAGTTCGTGATGATCCGGCACTTTCTTGGCGTGACAGGCAAGACAGTCTGTTGGCGCCCGGGTATCCAGCGTCCGGGCGATGGGGCCCCTTGCCATGGCACTGTGGATGACGGGTCCCCGCACATGGGGAATCTGCTCCGACTCCTTGTGACAATCCATGCAGAGCTGATGGTAGGCCCCCTTCAAACCGGGAGTGTGCAGCTGTTTGGGGTTAAACGGCTCTGCGTGACATTCCGCACACCCTACCGGAATCGTCTCTTCGGCCAGCAGGGAGGCCATGTTCACGGGTTTGCCATAGGTGTCTTTTTCATCCCGCGGCATGCGATGGTGACAGATGGTGCAATCCTGCAGCACATTGGCATGCTTGCGGTGCATGAACCGAACTGCTTCGTACTTGTCGCTGTACTTGTTGACCACAGGGCTGTTCAGGAGAAGGACATTCGGGGCGTCGTTTACAGAGGGAATTCTTTGCTCCAGTTTTGGCAGCACGGATTTCCCCCCTGTTCTGGTATCCGCTGCAGCGAATTGGGGGTGAACCATGCCCAGGGCCAGGACGGCAAACAGGATGGCCAGGGTCGGTGACATCTTTGAGGGTTCGGCCCCCAGCACCGGGAATATGAACACAATGACCCGGTAAACAAACATGAGCGCTGCCACCAGCCCGATGGTAACAAAAATTTCACCCAGTGCCGGAAAGTAGGACACCAGTTTGTAGGGTGGTGTATAGGCTACCATAAAAACGTTGATCCGGTTGAATACAATACCGACGACATACACGCTGGCGGCAAAAAACAGCCAGCCACTGGATTCCCGAACCTTGCGGAACAGAACCATCACAAAGGGCAGCATCACCCCCACCACCACCTCCACAATAAAGGCGTTGGTCTGGTATGTGCCATCCAGCAGATAAATATAAGTCCCCCGCACAACCATGTCCCCCAGCTTGACCACCAGGTACAACCCAATCAGGACAGGCATGAACCTGGACAGCGGCGTCAGCACATGCATTTCAATCTTGCGGTTAAATGACTTGGAGACAATGATGGATTCGAAGATCACCATCGGATACCCGGTAGCAAAGGCAGACAGCAGGAACAGCAACGGCAGGATCGGTGTGTACCAGAGCGGGTGGATTTTTGACGGTGCGATCAACATCAAAGAACCCAGGCTGGACTGGTGCAGGCAGGAGAGAACAATCCCCATGATAATAAAGATAAACATGACTTTGCCCAGGATCCTGTCCGCAACATCCATCAGGGTCTCCAGCCCGTTGTTTAAACCTGCCAGTGGTCCCGGCAGGTTGACCTTTCCCTTGAAACGCTCGATGACGATGGGCAGAAATTCAATATAGAGAACGGTCAGGTAAATCATCACGCAAATGGCCACCTCAAATAACACCGAATTGCCGTTGTGGTTGAACATCGGACTGGTGATATTCCAGTATCGTCCCAGGTCGATCAGCAGGCCGAGGACAACGAATGTATAACCCAGCATGGCCGTCAGCAGCGCTGGCCGGATAACCGCGTGATACTCCTGGCGGTTGAACACGTAAGCAATGAGCCCGGTTGTGAATCCGCCTGCGGCCAGGGCGACCCCGGACGCCACATCCACACCAACCCAGAGTCCCCAGGGGTATTGATTGTTCAGGTTGGAAACCTGTCCGATCCCATAAATCAGACGTGCTATCGTAAAAGCCAGACCGATGGCCATGGCGGATATCATTACCATCACACCCGGGGTCAGAAATTTCTCTTCAACCGGAGCGGCGTGTTCTTCATGATGGGTCATTGTTTACCTCCGGATGACTGGTTTTTTCTCACCGTTTTGTCATGCTGCAGAAAACTGGAGAACTTCATAACACCGCCAAGCGCTACAAAGAGTCCGATGGGTGCTGCAAAGTACTGGAACAGACCGTGCTGGATCGCCTCGGTCAACCGTGGTGGCGCAGATGAATCCAGCACCGGAAATCCGATGGTTTTGAACGGCTCGGAAGCCAGATAGATCCATGAGGTACCACCCACTTCATGTTCGCCATAGATATGGTCCACATATTTGCCGGGGTAGCGTTTCATCTTCCAGCGGGCCAGCTCCAGGAGTTCTGCTTTTTTACCAAACACAATCGCCTCCCGTGGACAAACCTGCGCGCAGGCCGGTAGTTCTCCCTGTTTGAGGTACTCATGGCAGAGGGTGCACTTCATGACCCTCGGGGTCAGTGGCTCGGCATATTCATAGGCTGGTACCTGGAAGGGACAGGCCACCATGCAGTACCGGCAGCCGATACACTTCTCCTTGTCATAGATCACCGAACCGTCCAGCTCCTTTGTCAATGCGCCAACAATACAGGCCGACACACAGGAGGGGTCGTTACAGTGCATACATTGAAACTTGACAAAAACCGGATGGGTCCGCCAGGTCAGCGACCCGATATTTTCAGGATAATATTTATTGACCACGGTGTAGGATGTTTCATCCATGCGCCGCTCATTCTCCAGAACCGTCATCTCCTCAAATGAAATTTTTGGCTGGGGCAGATGATGACGTTCATTGCATGCTTCCTCACACTTCCTGCAGCCCACACAGAGCGTGGTGTCAACCAGGCAGCCGAACTCTTTTGAATGGTCTTTCTGCAATTCGGACGCCTGTGTTTTCCCTGGCGTTCCAACCAGTGCCGCAGTGGTTGCCACACCGGAAAATTTCAGAAACCCCCGACGATTTAGTTTCATTGTGTTTCCCTCTTGAAAAGGTATCGATTTTTGACTTTCAAACGGATGTCACCCCTTTTGGATGGAAATCTGGCAATGGTCCGTCTTGTTTGTTACACCCAGAATCTGATCCTGGGACCGCTTAACAATGGTAATCAGATCGCTAACGACGGATTTATCATCCAAAAGAATCGTTATTTTTCCCCCGCTTTTCAAGCTTTTCATGGCTTTTTTACATTCAAGCAGGCAAACCGGAGAGATGACCCCGATCAGGTTGAGCTTTGAATCCACTGGCATTGTTCAACCCAGATTGAATGGTAAAGGTAAAACCGAGAAAGTTCTTATCTATGGGGGTTATCGCAATAAGTCTGCCAAAAAAAAATTGCCTGGATAAATTTATAACAGGTTGTATTATTATGCTTATTCAATCTAGGGCCCCATTTTTGACTGGATTTTTAATTGAAAAAGGTGTTAAATGATTTTAACAAAACTGTTAAAGCAGTTAACATACTATTAACACTTTTAGTAGCGGCATAAACATATTTTAACATGTTCGGTCTCTCCACCTGTTTCTGACCCGCATGTAATTTCAACACTGAAAAATGATACCCTTAACTGAAAAAATCGGTTCCCTCGAAACACGTCTGGATGAGAAAGATATCAACCGTTACTGGAAGATGATCATTAACACCATGAGCGAGGGCCTGCTCCTGGTTGCGCCGGACGGGACCATTCTCATGGTCAATCATGCGTTCGAGGAGATGACGGGTTACAAGGCCGGAGAGATCATCGGCAAGCCCTGCACCACCCTTGAATGCGACGCCTGCGAGATGATTCTCAATTCAGGAGCAGAGCACTGGTGCGCTCTGTTCGCAAAAAACCAGGATAAGAACTGCCGCTGCAATCTGGTGGTGAAAAACGGCAGCTGTCTGCCGGTGATCAAGAAAGCAACCCTTCTCAAAAATGAAAAGGGGGAGTTGCTGGGGGCTTTGGAAACACTGACCGATATCTCCGAGCTGATCCAGATGGACCATGAAATCAACCAGCTTTCGAGACAACTGGAGGACCGGGGCGGATTCTACGGATTGATCGGCCAGTCCGCGGTCATGCAGAACGTGTTTGAGCTGATCTCCAAGGCGGCCGAATCCAGCTCCCCTGTCATCATTTTCGGGGAAAGCGGAACCGGAAAAGAGCTGGCGGCCAGAGCTATCCACCTCTGCGGTCCCCGCAAGGGAAAACCCTATATTGAGTTGAACTGCGCGGCGTTCAACGAATCCCTGATCGAGAGTGAACTGTTTGGTCATGCCAAGGGGGCGTTTACCGGGGCTTATCAGCACCGTATGGGACGATTTGAGGAGGCCCATGGCGGGGATATTTTTCTGGACGAAATCGGGGACGTGCCACTCTCCATCCAGACAAAGCTGTTGCGGGTACTGGAGTCCAAGAAGATCGAACGGGTCGGCGGTAACCGGTCGGTGGATGTGGATGCAAGAATTATAACCGCCACCAACAAGGATTTGTATCGACTCATCACGGAAAAAAAATTCAGGGAAGATTTCTTTTTCCGCATCAGTGTCATTCCGATCCACCTCCCCCCCCTCCGTGAGAGGCCGGGGGATATCCCACTGCTGGTAAACCACTTTATACGGGTGCTCGCGACAAAAACACAGAAGTCGATCTCCGGTTTGACCGCTGAAACCATGCAGGCCTTTACCCGCTACGCGTGGCCGGGGAATATCCGGGAATTGAAAAGCGCACTGGAGTACGCATTTACGGTGGCCGACGCCGACCAGATCGATCTGGCGCACATCCCACCCCGGGTGAAGGAGACTACCCGGACGGCAGCGGTGTTTTCCTCGGAAACCGCTCCGCCATGGCCTGTCGAGTCTGAAAAATCGGCCCTGATCCATGCCCTGCAGCAGACCGGCGGTAACCAGTCCAAGGCCGCCCGTCTGCTTGGTATCAGCCGGGTCACTGTCTGGAATCGGATCAAAAAGTACGGCATCAACCTGGACAGCAACAGTCTTTGAGAAGGATTTGCCAGGGGAGCGACAGCGGGTGAGGGCGGTGTTTTCCTGTTCTCTGAGGGTTCGCGAGTCAGGCCAGGGGCAACCGGATTTCGATTTCGATATCGGTTCCCATCTGTCGCGCGGTGATGGTACCGCCATGCTTTTCCACGATTTTCCGGCTGATCGCCAGACCCAGCCCTGCGCCGCTTTGACCCCCCGGCTCTGCCCGATAGAACGGTTCAAAGATCCGGTCCAGATCGTCGGCAGAGACATGGGGTGCCGAGTTGGTAATTGTCAACAGCAATGCTTCCCCCCGCTGTTCAGATCCAACCCTCACCGGTTCACCCGGTGGCGAGTACTTGAGCGCATTATCGACCACGTTGGCCATCACCGTGGCAAATGTTTCCCGGTTTCCGTAAATCTGGGGTCTGACAGCGAACCGTGTCTCCAGGGGGATGGATTTGTTCTCCAGCATCGGCCGATATTTATCCAGGCATTTTTCCAGTTCGACCACCGGGGAAAAAAGATCGATGGTGTCATCGGTTTCCTGAAGATCCAGTTTGGAAAGCGCCAGGATCCGGCCGATGAGATGATCCAGCTCTTCAATGTCCTGGCGGACACTTTCGAAATGTTCGGTCGTCTCCAGCGACTCTCCACCCTGCAACTGGTCCCTGATGATCTCCACCGCCAGTTGGATTCGCGCCAGGGGGCTTCTTAGTTCGTGGGATATCTGGGCGGTCAGCTCCTTCCCGCTCCGGACCATGGATTCCACTTTTTCAGCCATGCGGTTAAACGCCTGGCCCAGTTCCCCGATTTCATCCCGGGTGGTGATGGTGGCCCGATGGGACAGGTTGCCCTGTTCGATCATCACTGCTGACCGTGTCAGGCTTTTCACCGGCCGGGAGATTCTCCTGGAAACAGGGATCACGAGCAGAGCGGCAAACACACCAATACTCAAGAGGCCGACCGCAAAACCCACACCGCCATGATCCGGCAGGTGATCCAGAAAGAGGACATGCAGATTCATCGGACGCCCCTGGTCTGCGGGCAGCGGTTCAACAAAATAAAGATTGAGGAAGGTTTTGTGAAAACGGAAAAATGGCCTTTTGTTATAGTCATCCGCCCGCTGTTGTATCTTCTCGATCAAGTGCCGGGGGATCTTTTCAGGAAAGGACTTGAGCAGAACATGGTTATCGCTGGTGGTTAACCAGATCTTGGCCCTGAAGACCTTGCCCAGACGATTGACCAGTTCCTGCAGGGGTGGATTTTGCTGAACGGACCGGGAGACGCCTGCCCGCATCTCAGTTTCGATCAATTGCAGGGACATGGTCAGTTTGTCCAGGTTCTCCTTTTCAAACCGCTCCCGACTGTAACGACCGGAAAAGAGGATAAAAAAGCCGAAGATGGCGATCTCCGTGATGATCAGCAGCACCACGAATGAGAGGAAAATCCGGATATAGAGCCGTCCCGGTTTCATTCTTCGATCTCCAGCATGTAACCCGTCCCCCAGACGGTTTTGATTTTTTTCTTCATCTTTTCAGAAATTGCGGAAATCTTGTGCCTCAGGTTGCTGATATGGACATCGACACTGCGGTCAAAGGCCATAAACTCCTTGCCCCGGGCGATATTCATCAGTTCGTCGCGGCTGAAAATCCGGTTGGGGTGCATCAGCATGGATTTCATCATCTGGTATTCGGTGGTGGATAGTTCGATCTCCCTGCCGGCGACCATCAATCGCTGGTTGAGGGTGTTCAGGGTAAATCCGCCGGCCGATATCTCCGTTTTCCTGTTTACGGGAAGCGGATCCGCCGTCCGGGACTGGCTTCTTCGCAACACCGAGTTCATACGGGCCAGCAATTCCCGTGGGTTGAACGGTTTCGGCAGATAGTCGTCAGCCCCCAGTTCCAGCCCCACAATCCGGTCGGTCTCCTCCCCCTTGGCCGTCAACATGATCACCGGAATCCGGCTCTGACCCCGAATTTCCCGCAGAATCTCCAGTCCATTCTCCCTGCCCAGCATGATATCCAGGATCACCAGGTCCGGGGTCTCCTCCCGGATGGTCTTCAGCACACCGGACCCTGCTGCCAGCAGCAGGGTTTCAAATCCATATCCCGCGAGATACTTGGCCAGCAGGGATCGCAACTTGGCATCATCATCTACGATCAGAATTTTGCTTCCCATAAATCCCCACAGACTGTTTTTTAAACAATAAACCAACAACGAGGCAAAGGGTATATTTTTTACACATTATTTACACTTGAGAAAAACTTGTTTTACAATTTTCCCTTAGACTTTAATCAACAGCGGTCGAAACAGTCGACCCCTTTTTCAGACCCGTCTGCGGAAACCTGCAGATCCTTTCAATCAATGAGTATTGACAGCAAGGAGACAGTAATGAAACCCAAACAAGTAATGATCTATGTTGCAGCGGCTATCGCGATTCTGGCTATAGCCAGTGGTTGTCACCGCCGCTTTGGACATGGGGATTTCCCGGAAAAAGCCCTGGAACACATCGATGATCGTGTAGCGGATCTCAACCTGACAGAAACACAGCAGACCCGCTACCAGGAGTTGAGAGTCCGGCTGGCGGCAGACCTGGAGAAGTTGAAAGTGGATCATAAAAGCTTCCGCGATCAATTCAAGGCACGGGTCAATAATGATAACGCGGAGGTAACAGAGATCACAGGTCTCATCAGGGAAAAGTCCCAGACAATCCCCACGACCGTTTCGCGGTACCTGGATTTCTTCGAGGAGTTTTACGCCATGCTCGACCAGACCCAGCAGACCGAACTCAGGAACCTCTTCCGGAAGAAGATGAACCGTTACTGGGATTAATCAGCAGCCACGCTGCTGCCGATGGGAGATGAGCGGGGGCGACAGGATCTGAACAACAGTGCAGACCCTGTCAGGGACTATCCTGCCATCAGAAACGATTTGGCCAGTTTTGCCGCGGATCCGGCATCCGGGGCATAGCCGTCCGCCCCGATCTCATCGGCATAGGCCTGGGTGACCGAGGCGCCGCCAATGAGCACCTTGACCTGATCCCGCAGTCCGTTTTCCGTGATCAGGTCAATGGTTGCCTTCATCATCGGCATGGTGGTCGTCAGCAGGGCCGAGAGACAGACGATTTTCGCGTTTTTTTCCTTGACCTGCTGCATGAATGCCTCCGGCGACACATCCACCCCCAGATTGGTGACGTCCAGGCCCCCGCTTTCCAGCATCATCGCCACCAGGTTCTTACCGATGTCATGGAGATCCCCCTTGACCGTCCCGATGACAACACGGCCACCGCCTTTCTGTTCATCCACCGTCATCAATGGTTTTAAGATGGCGACCCCCGAATTCATGGCACGGGCAGCCATCAGCACCTCCGGCAGAAAAATATCGTCATTTTCCATCTTCTCCCCGACGATATCCATTGCAGCGATCAACCCCCTGTTTAAAATATCCGCTGCGGCGATACCCGCGGCGATACCGGCGTTCACTTGTTCCACAGCCGTTGATTCATCTCCGGCAATCACGGCGTCCATCAATACACTGTTATCAAACATGGCTCTCCTCAGATAAGCACAATAAAGAAATCGTTCACACACGTTTCAAGACGGTTGTTCCCCATTCCCCAACCTCCAGGTCCCGGACTCCTCTCGCAGGATTCGCTCCATGACTTTCTCCCGGGTCTCGCGCAGCTCTTTTTGAATCGCCCGTTTCGCACCGGGAACATCATGCGCCCTGAGCCTCTCGATCAGCTGCGTATGAATGCCCGGCATCTCTTTCCCCGCCCCCCGGATAACCATGAAGGGCGCCAGCCGATCCAGCAGCTGCCCCAGCATCAATCCCAGCTCCGCATTTCCCGAGGCTTCGGCGATCCGGGTGTGAAACAACCGGTTCTCATCCGTATAGCGGCTGTACGAATCGACGTCGGCACCCGAATAGGAACCGTGAATCGACATCAGGGCGGTCACCTCGCTCTCCGTGATTCTCGCTGCTGCCAGCCCGACGGATGCCGTCTCCAGAATTTCCCTCAATTCAAACATATCCTGAAGCTCTCTGAAGGTGATGTATGTCACAAAATAACCCGATCGTGGCCGGATGGTGACCAGTCTCTCCTGACTCAGGATCTGCAATGCATCCCGGATCACGGTCACACTGACATTATACGTCCGGGTCAGCCCATCCATGGCAATCCGCTCCCCCGGCTTTTTTTCCCCGCTGATAATCGCCTTGCGGATATCCCGGTAGATCTTCTGCTTGATCGACTTCCCTGACTGCTTGCCGGACATGGTTTTTTGATCGGATATCGGTTTCTTCCCGCGCTGGAGCGGCCCCCTCTCTCCGGAAACCCCTTCTGCAGACACAACCCCACTGACACAGGTGTTGTTAAAATACCAGTGTCCACCCATTGTGTCATTATTTAAATTGACTTGCACCCGATCTGAATGTATTTTTGATGTATAAATTTTTTGAATTGATATATCAAAGGGGGTTCTATGATTGCCACTCACGGTACCCGGTTGACCAGCGCGCACTACGCCCGCATGGGGGAACAGGAGTGTGACGGGATTCACCAGGGAACGCTGGAGATTCTCGAGACGGTTGGGGTGGATGTTCACGACGCTGAAGCCCGGGAAATCCTGGTCAAAGGCGGTGCCAGACGGGACGGCATTCGCATCCGGCTGCCGGAAACCATGGTCAGTCGGGCATTGTCCACGGTACCGGAGCGCATCACGCTCTATAACCGGTACCAGAAACCGGCTATTCGTGCCTGGGGATATCATACCTATTTCGGTGGCGGTTCAGACTGCCTGCACGTTCTGGATCACCGTACCGGTGAACGCAGGGATCCGACCCTGCAGGATGTCATTGATGCTGTCCGGGTGATGGACGCCCTGCCCGAAATCGATTTTGTGATGTCGCTCTTTCTGCCCCGGGATGTGGACCAGATGATATACGACCGCTACCAGATGGAAGCGATGCTGAACCATACCACCAAGCCCATCATCTTCGTCTCACCCGATTTTGAGGGGTGCAAGGCCGCCATCAAGATGTGCGAAGCGGTTGCCGGTGGCAGGGAGGCCTTTCAGCAATACCCCTTCGCCACCTGTTACATCAATGTCACATCCGGTCTGGTCGCCAATGAAGAGGCCACCCAGAAATGCATCTACCTCGCCCGAAAAGGTCTGCCCCAGCTTTATATTCCCCTGAACGCCGGTGGTGTCAACGCGCCGGCCACAGCGGCAGGCTGCATGGCATCCATGAATGCCGGCACCATGCTGGGCATCGTCCTGGCGCAACTGGTGAAAGAGGGGGCTCCGGTGGGTGTCCCCGGATGGAACGGGGGGCCCTACAACCTGAAGAGCATGGTGGGTAACTATGTCCTGGCCGATGAACAGGGTATCCCCACGACGATGGGGAAGTACTACCGCCTGCCGGTATTCGGCCTCGGTGGTGCCACCGATGCCAAGGTCCTGGACCAGCAGTGTGGCATTGAGATGAGCATCAGCCTCTTTACGGCCCTGCTCCATGGCGCCAATATTGTGCATGATGTCGGCTTCATGGATTCGGGTCTTCAGGGGTCGCTGCAGGTCCAGGTGATCGCCAACGATACCATCGGATTTCTGCGTGCAGCCACCAAAGGGGTGACCGTGGATGACGAAACCCTGGCGCTGGATGTGGTGGCGGAGCTGGAAACCACCGGCAGCTATCTGGATCATCCCCACACCCTGAGGCATTACAGGGAGCCCTTTTACTCCAAGCTGTTCGACAAGGGCACCTACTCCCAATGGGAAAAACGGGGCCGGCTGACCATGGAGGCGCGGGCCGCAGCGGTGGTGGATAAGATACTGGACAGCCACACGGTGGAACCGCTGCCAGCTGAGATACAGGCACAGATCAAAACCATCGTTGAGGAACAGCAGAAATGGATCGGGAGGCCAGCATGACGGACAAAAATCATTTTTTTCTCAGGGATCCCTGGCGTTATGATCCCCAGTCGAAAGCTCCCGTGCGAAAGGATTCCAGCGCCGGTTTCGAAACCCGGTCGCTGCATGCCGGTTTCCATCCCCTCGATGGAACGGGTCCGTTTCGCTCGTTCGTTCCACCACTGGTGCAGTCTGTTACCTATCCCTATACAGACTTTGACCAGATTCCAAACCCGGTCTATGGCAGAACCCGTACACCGACCAACACCATTCTCGAGGAGAGACTGGCCTCCCTGGAGGGTGGCCAGTCCTGCATTACGGCAGCCTCCGGATGCCAGGCGCTGTTCAACCTGATCTTTACCATCGCCCGGCCCGGGGATAATGTGGTTACGTCGCTGAACATATTCGGTGAGGGGTATAAACAGGCAACGGATATTTTCCCACATCGCTGCGGCGTGACGTTCCGCTTCGTGGACGACCCAGCGGATGCGGGATCCTGGGACCGGCAGATCGATGAACGGACAAAACTGGTCTGGATCGAGACTCCGAGCAATCCCTGCCTGTTCATCACCGATATTCGGGGGGTCACCGATGTGGCCCATGCCAGGGGGGTACCGGTCATGGTGGACAACACCACGGCCACGGCCGCCCTGCAGCGCCCCATGGACCTGGGAGTGGATATCGTTCTGCTCTCGATCTCCAAGTTTCTTTCCGGAAACGCAACCGTACTGGGTGGTGCCATCATCGGTCCGGAAGCATTGGTGGAGGATATCCGCTGGAATACGACCGAGTTTATCGGCGCCATTCTTTCCCCCATGGCGGGGTGGATGACCCTGCAGTACCTGGAGACGCTCTCCATGCGCATGGACAGACACAGCGCCAATGCAGCAGCAGTGGCCGTATTTCTGGATCAGCACCCTGCCGTGACAATGGTCAACTACTCCGGGCTGGTATCCCATCCCCAGCACGATCTGGCCTGCCGGCAAATGAAGGCGCACGGGGGACTGCTCTCATTCGTGGTCAAAAACGGGCAGGCTGGTGCGGCAACACTGATCAATGCCCTGCGGACGGTCGTCCATGCCGTCACCTTCGGTACCAGCCGCACCATCTGCATGCATCCGCCGACCATCACCCACGAACACCTGACGGTCGAGGAGAGGCAATCCATCGGTATCGATGACGGTTTGGTCCGTCTCTCGGTGGGTCTTGAAACCCCCGGAGATATCATCGCAGACCTGGATCAGGCACTGGCGGGGTTGGCACCGTAGCGGGCATTCCGGAAAACCCAGACGATTTTGCTGAATTCCAGTGGAGGATCTTTTTTCCATCCCACCGGAACGGTTCCCAGGTCAGCCAGCGGCCGGAGGTGTTACGACCCCTCGATACGCAGAAATGCTGGCCGGGGGAATGGAGCGAACCCGTGCCCGCGTTCCGGATACAAACCGGTCAACAAATTACAACTGGACATCGGGTTCCGATTCTGTTAGTAAAAAAACGCACCAGAAAAAATCTGAACCTGTCAGACATTCAACAGGCACCCGTCAATCTGGCTGATCACACCCCTGCAGGGTTTTTGATCAGCGGTATCTGCAAAAAACGCTGTCTGTTATCGAATAATAAACTGTAACATCTGCAATCAACCTGAAACCGCGAGAACGCTTCTCCCGGCACCCCCATGCGAATGGCGTGCCGGATGGATTCGGGATTTTCCGTTTGGCGGGTTGGATGGCCTAGACCATCTGTTCCATCGAAACAGCGAATCTCAAAGGAGACCTCATGGCTAGAGAAAACCACGTTTTAGTAGATGACCTTAAACATGATCTGGACAAGGGAAGGATCAGCCGTCGTGAATTCATCCGTTATGCGGCCCTGCTCGGAGTTTCTGCGACTGCCGCCACCCAGATGGCTGGCATGATGGTCTTCCCGTCCACCGCTGCAGCCGCCGCGGTCAAACGGGGAGGTGCATTGCGGATTGCGGCACCGGTTCACAAAGTGACCCACCCGGCCCAGTTTTCCTGGATTTCACCCTCCAACCAGTTACGTCACGTCTGCGAATATCTCACTTACACGGATGAAAACAATGTGACCCACCCCCATCTGCTGAAAAACTGGGAGGCCAGCGATGATCTGAAAACCTGGACCCTGAATCTGCGCAGTGGCATCAAATTCAGTAACGGCGATGCCTTCACGGCGGACGATGTGATCTTTACCTTTAATGAGTGGTTCAAGAAGAGTGTGGGTTCCTCCATGAAAGGGATGATGGGGGGTTACCTCGATCCGGGCGGCATTGAAAAGCTTAACCCTCTTGCAGTGCGGCTGCACTTGAAGGTTCCTGAAATCGGGATTCCGGAACATCTGTTCCACTATCCGGCTGTCATGTTGAATCACCGGACCTTTGAGGGAGATTTCATCAAGGCACCCGACGGCACCGGACCCTATACCCTTGAAAAGTACGTTGAGGGAGAACGGTGTGTGCTCAAGCGTCGCAGCGGATACTGGCGCAAGGGCATGGACGGCAGTGCCCTGCCATACCTGGATCAGATCGAGTTTATCGATATGGGCACCGAAATGGCACCCATGATCTCCGCCATGAAATCCGGGGAGATCGACATGATCGATTTTGGAGACATTGGCGGATCCGAGGCGTTTCAGGCTTTGAAAAACGACAACCGGGTCAATGTCTACCCCGTTGCAACCAACCAGACCCGTATTCTGCGTATGCGGGTTGACATGAAGCCCTGGTCGGACAACCGGGTGCGCAAGGCGTTGAAGCTCTGTCAGCATCGGGAAAAGATTCTGGCGCTCTCCTATTTCGGCCAGGGTCTGCCGGGTCAGGACATGCATGTCAGTCCCAAGCACCCGGAGTACTGCCCCATTGAGACACCCGCCTATGACCCTGTCCAGGCGAAGCAACTGCTCCAGGCAGCCGGCTACCCCAACGGTCTGGATGTGAATCTGGCCGTCGGTAACGGCTGGAAAGAGATCGTCCGCTATGCGGAAATCCTGAAGCAGGATGCCCTTCCGGCCGGATTCCGGATTAACATTCAAACCATGCCCAACAGCCAGTACTGGGAAAAATGGACGGAAGTCGACCTGGGGATTACGACCTGGGCCCATCGACCCCTGGGCACCATGGTGCTTAACCTGGCCTATGTAGGGGATGACAACGGCAAGCCGGTGGCCTGGAATGAATCCCGGTGGGTCGACCCGGAGTTCTCAACGTTGCTGAAACAGGCCAATGGGACCCTGGACCTGGAAAAACGGCGTAAAATTTTCTGCCAGCTGGAGAATATCCAGCAGGAGCGGGGGTCCATCGCCAATGCGTTCTGGATCAACGTCTGGACAATCGCCCGTCAGCGTGTTCAGAACGTGGTGTCCCACCCCAGCCTGTACCTGAATCTGGACGAGCTCTGGGTCAATGGCTAGGAGTGTGTTTCCGATGCGCTGCAGCCTCCCACGACGGGCTGCAGCGATTTTTTAAAACCGGGTTTACCGGCTGTCTGCACACTATTCAGATCTGTTTTCATGTTGAAATTTGTCCTGCGTCGTTTTTTTCTGCTGCTGTTGACCATGTTCCTGGTTTCCATCGCTGTCTTTGTGATCGTGGAATCCTCTCCCGGCAATATCGCCAAAAACATCCTCGGTGCTTTTATCACACCTGAGCAGGAAGCCTCCTTTCTGGCACAGATGGGTCTGGATCAGCCGCTGCCCAGCCGTTACGTTTCCTGGTTGATTGGCAGCGACTGGCGGGCCGAGGCCAAAGTCGGCCTGCCGCTGACCCGTGTCCTGACCGAACAGGGTTTCTATGAATGGTGGGCCGTCACCAAAGAGGGTGACCGTTACCGCTGGGAGCTCAACGGTGAAGATATTATCGCTACCATTCAAAAGCAGGATGGGACCATTGTTGAAAAAAACGACAACGGACGCTGGCAGACCAATGGAAAGGCAGGCTCTTTCTTCTGGGGCGTCGACAACCAGAATCATGTGGTGCGCTGGGAAAAAGGGTCCACCCAGGAGGTCTGGTCTTTCGTGGTCGGGGCCGGCTGGAAAAAATCAACCGGTGGTCCAGTCGCATACATTCCTCTGAAAAAGGGGTTTCTGCGGGGCGATCCCGGCGTGTCCCTGAGGACCGGCAGACCCGTTGAAAAGAGCATCTTTGTCAGACTGAGAAACTCCATGGTCCTGGCAGGCATCGCCTTTGTGATTGTGATGCCCCTGGCGGTTGTCCTGGGCATTATTGCCGGGTTGCGTGAAGGATCCCTGCAGGACCGTTTTCTGTCCATATTTGGAATGACCTTCTCGGTGATCCCCGAATTCGCCACCGGTATCTTTCTGATCCTGATCATGTCCCACTGGCTGGAACTGGTACCCGGGGCAACCGTCTTCGGGGGCGACTACCCCTGGGAACACCCGGATATGCTGATCCTGCCAGTACTGACCCTGACCCTGATCGAACTGGGATATGTGCTGCGTATTACCCGGGCCAGCATGGCGGAAGTAATGAAGTCTGCCTATATCCGGACCGCCTATCTCAAGGGACTGCCAACATTCAAGGTCATCACGAAGCATGCTGTCCGAAATGCGCTGATCGCGCCCATCACCGTCATCATGCTGCATGTCAACTGGCTGATGGGTGGTATTGTGATTGTGGAGGTGGTTTTTGGCTATCCGGGTCTGGGACAGTATCTACTGGATTCCGCGTTGTACAAGGATATCAATGCGATTGAGGCCGGAACCATGATCATGGTGATGATCGCCGTGGGCACCCAACTGCTGGCCGACATCCTCTACACCTTTCTCAATCCGCGAATTCGTTACTCGTAATAGACCATGGCACCATTGAACCATTTGATCAACGAAATCAAAAAGGGTCTGGCCATTCTGTTTGCATCCAAAACAGCGGTGGTCGGTCTGGTGATCGTGCTTTTCTGGCTGGGGGTTGCCCTGTTTGCTCCCCTGATCACGGAATACGGGCCCCTGGAGCAGGACTGGAAAGCGCCCAACCAGGGTCCCTCCCTGGAACATGTTCTGGGGACCGATGAACTGGGCCGGGATCTCTGGTCCCGGCTGGCTTACGGCGCGCAGATCGTGCTGGTGATCCTGCCGGTGACAGAGACCTTCTGGCTTCCAGGCGGCACCGCCATTACGGGCGTGCTGGTCTCACTGATGCTGGGTGCGGTCCTCGGCCTGGTGGCGGGCTATCGGGGTGGCTGGTGGGATGAGATCATCATGCGGCTGCTGGACGCCATGATGTCGATCCCGGTCATTCTGCTGTATCTGATTATCGTTGCCGCCATCGGTGCTTCTGCGGTCAACGTGGTCTTTGCCATCGCGATTGTAGGGACCCCCGGTGTCGCCAGACTGGTCCGGGGTCTGACCCTGGATATCAAAACCCGGGATTATGTCCTGGCAGCTCAGACCCGGGGCGAGCACATGATCTATATCATCCTGCGGGAGATTCTGCCCAATGCCAAGGGACCGATCATTATCGATGCCATGCTGCGGGTCGGATATGCCATTTTCGCCATGGGGACACTTGGATTTCTGGGCCTGGGCCTGCCACCCCCGTCACCCGACTGGGGCAGCATGGTAGCCAAAGGGCGTGAGTTCATTCTCGTGGGAAGCCCCTGGGCCGCTCTCTGGCCGTCGCTGGCGATTGCCTCGCTGGTTGTCGGTCTGAATCTGTTGGCAGATGGTCTCAATGAGGAGCTCTCCCGATATCAGTAGTCACGTTTTAAAGAACACCACGATCAGGCGGACCGGATCGGAAACCCCCTGTTCCGGGGTGTGACGCCAGTGTCGAGCGCCGGCTGATCCGCCCTGGAACGGTCGTTATTCTTTCAACAAGAGCAACAAAGCCACTATGAGCACGCCGACATCTTCTGACAGCAAACCGGTCCTTGAGGTCACGGATCTGGCCATCTCCTACAGCACCCGTAAAAGTCAGGTGCCTGCTGTCAGGGGCGTCAGTTTTTCCGTACGACCGGGAGAAACGGTGGGACTTGTGGGAGAGTCGGGTTGCGGTAAAAGCACCATTGCGTTTGGTATTCTGGACTTCCTGGGTGGCAACGGAAAAGTGGTCAACGGCAGTATCCGTTTTAAAGACGAAGAGCTGGTGGGCAAGTCAAGACAGGAACTGCGGCAGATTCGGGGCAACCAGATCTCCATGGTCTATCAGGATCCCATGCAGGCCCTCAATCCCACCCTGCCCATTGGGGAGCAGCTGACTGAAGTACTGACCACCCACCAGGCCATATCCCGCAGTGAGGCGCAAAAGAAGAGCCTGCAGATGCTGGATCGGGTTTATATGCCGGACGCAAAAACCATCATGAAGCGGTATCCCCATATGGTTTCCGGTGGGCAGCAGCAGCGGGTCGTTATTGCCATGGCCATGCTCAATAATCCGGCACTGCTGATTATGGATGAACCCACCACAGCCCTTGATGTCACGGTCGAGGCAGCGGTACTGGACCTGATCGAAGATCTGAAAAAGGATTTCAATACCGGGATTATCTTCATCACGCACAATCTGGGTGTTGTGGCCCGGGTCAGTGACCGGCTCTGTGTGATGTACGCAGGCGAACTCGTCGAAAAAGGGCAGGTCACCGAGATTTTCACAGCGCCCGCCCACCCCTACACTCGTGGTCTGCTCTGCTGTATCCCCAGGCTGACGGACAGTCTTTCGAACACCCAACTCTGGTCGATTCGGGGCAGCGTCCCCCATCCATCCGAGAGGGATCGCGCGTCCTGTATCTTCCTGCCCCGCTGTGACTGGCACAGGGAGAACCGTCCGGAATACAGCGCGGCCCTGATGCAATGTGGGGAGCGACATCCGGAACTGCTCGAGGTCTCAAAGGAGCATCACAGCCGCTGCGTTCTGGGTGCCGCCACCCTGAAAACGCCCTGGGACGACTATTTCAGGGGCAAAATGCGTCAGCTTTCTACAGATGAGGATGACGATGAAGCAACGGCCGATTTTGACAAGAATCTCGCTATTGTCCGGAATCTCAAGGTTTATTATGAACACGACACCAACAGCCTGAAGGATGTTCTGAAACTGCGGGAAAAATCCTATATCAAGGCCGTGGACGATGTCTCCCTGCGGATCAAGAAGGGCAGCATCCTGGGGATTGTGGGGGAATCCGGGTGTGGAAAAAGCACACTGGTCAAAGGGCTTATCGGCCTGGAAAAAATCAGGGGAGGGTCTGCCGAATTGATGGGGGTCGATATCTCCACTCCGGTCTTCAAGAGAAGTCTGGATACCATCAAAGAATTGCAGATGGTCTTTCAAAATCCGGACAGTACCCTGAACCCCACTTTTTCCATCGGCAAACAGATCGCCCGTCCGATCCGGAAATTCAAAACCGCCCCCCGGCACAAGGTCCGGAAGGAGGTCGAAAAACTCCTGAGCGCGGTCAAACTGGATGCCTACTACTACGACCGGCTGCCGAGACAGCTCAGCGGAGGCGAAAAACAGCGCGCCGGCATTGCCCGGGCCCTGGCCAGCAAACCCAACCTGATCATCTGTGACGAACCGGTCTCCGCACTGGATGTTTCCGTGCAGGCAACCGTGCTGAATCTGTTGAACGACATCAAGTTTGAATTCGGCTCGACCCTGATTTTCATCGCCCACGACCTGAGTGTCATGCGCTTTATCTCCGATTTTATCGCTGTCATGTACCTCGGAAAAATCGTGGAGTACGGTCCTGTTGACCGTATTTACCCGCCCCCCTATCACCCTTACACGGAAGCCCTCCTGTCTGCCGTGCCGATTGCAGATCCCACCGCCAGAAGCACGCGCATCCGTCTGGAAGGGGATGTTCCCAGTGCTCTCAACCCCCCTTCCGGGTGCCATTTTCACACCCGCTGTCACCGGCGTAACCTGCTGGCAGATGGCGGTGGTATCTGCGAAAAAGAGACCCCCCCCAGACAGAAAACCGGGGACGGTCACTTTCTTTATTGCCACATCCCCATCGAAACCTTGCAGAAAGCCGCAGCAGAGACCGGGGATTAGGCCGAAACCGCTTTCACACCGGCCTGCTTTTTTCGATGAGGGTTATGAGCGATCCATTGTTTTTCCATGCACCGCCGCTGCGATATCTGGACCAAGAGCGAATGCAGCAGATCCATCAGGCGACACTCGGGCTCATGCAGGACTTTGGCTGTCGCATTCTGCACAACGGGGCACGGGCACTGCTGGCAGTGAAAGGAGCCACCGTCAGAGACGATGGCCAGGTACAGATCCCGGCAGCGATGGTGGAATGGGCCATCCGTCAGGCTCCAGAACAGATAACGATTTACAATCGCAATGGTCAGCCGGTGATGAAATTGCAGGAGCGCAACGTCTACTTCGGCACCGGTTCTGACTGCAACTATCTCCTGGATCCCGACACCAACCGACCCCGGGAATTTCGCTTCAGCGATGTGGTCGATGGGATCCGGCTGGCGGACAGCCTGCCCCATATCGATTTTATCATGAGCATGGGCCTGGCAGCGGAATTGAATCAACGGACATCGTTTCAGGAAAAATTTGCGGCCATGGTGCAATATTCAACCAAGCCCCAGGTTGTGATCTCGGGTCCGGAGATTGGGGTCCTGGAGGATATCATCGATATGGCGGCGGTCCTGGCTGGCGACCGGGACCATCTGAGCCGGAAACCGACCTTTCTGCTGCTGGCCAACCCCACATCACCGCTGGTTCATTCGGCTGAGACCGTGGATCAGATCCTGGTGATGGCCGCAAACCGGCTGCCGGTGATTTACACCCCCGGTCTGATGGCCGGGGCCACCTGCCCGGTAACCATCGCCGGTGCCATGGTCCAGGCAAACGCGGAGATCCTTTGTGGACTCGTTATCCACCAGCTCACGGCACCCGGTGCGCCTTTTGTTTTTGGTGCCGGGATGTCCCCCCTGGATATGAAGAGCGGACAGCCGACCTACGCAGCACCGGAAGCCGTCATGGCCCAGGCCGGAATCTGCCAGCTGGGACGTGAGCTGTACAAGCTGCCGACCTGGGGTTTTGGGGGATGCAGCGCTTCCAAACTGTGTGATGAACAGGCAGTGAACGAAGCAACGGCATACCTCCAGGCTTCTGCCTGGATGGGGACCAACCTGGTTCACGATGTGGGATACCTTGAATCTGGCTTGACCTACTCTTTTGAATATCTGGTTCTCTGCAACGAGTTTATCGGTCAAATCCGGCGCATGATGACCGGTATTGTTGTTGATCCGGAACACCTGGCTCTGGACACCATCCGCAGCGTCGGACCCGGGGGGACATTTCTCACGGATCCCCACACCATGACCCATTTCCGGGATAACTGGGTGCCGGATCTGACCGATCGCAGAACCCGCAAGATGTGGGAGAAACAGGGGGAACAATCCATGGGCCGCAAGGCCATCAAACGGGTCAGACACATTCTGGCCGACTGGCAACCCCAGATGCTCGCTCCCGAACTCCTGGCGAAACTGCGGGCAGTCTGCGACCTCCATTGAAAGTCCTGAAACGATGGAGATTTATTTCAACGATAACTGCGATTGTGGCTTCCTTTTTTTCCCTTTCAGGCGCAGAATAAGGGTACAACAACCCTTTTTCGGTGAAACATGCAAAAGAAACCGCTGCACAACCTTGATATTGATCTCACGACTGGAACACACCGGTTGTCGCCGCTGCCGGCCGATATCACCTCCGGAAACCTTGGCGGACGCGGGTATAATGTTGCCTATCTGTATGAGAATCTCGCTGTCGATGTCGGACCCCTGGATCCAGACAACATCCTGATGTTCTCGGCCGGTCTGCTGACGGGTGGACCCGCACCGGCGTCATCCCGGGTGCATGTGAACGCACGCTCCCCCCTGACCGGTATCCTGGGGAGTTCCAACATCGGCGGGAATATCGGCAGGGCCTTTCGCGGGGCCGGTATCCAGACGATCATCATCCGCGGCAGGGCAGCGGCACCCCGATACCTGTTTATCGATGGCTCAACCATCCACCTGCGGGATGCCGGCGATCTTTGGGGGAAGGATACCTGGCAGACTCAGGATCTGCTCGAGGCCCGGTATAAAGACCAGGATCTGCAGATCCTGACCATTGGACCGGCAGGAGAAAACCGCACCCGGTTTGCCTGTATCATATCGGACAAAGACCATGCTGCAGGCAGGACCGGGATGGGTGCCGTGATGGGATCCAAAAACCTGAAGGCGATCGTGATCAACAACAGGCCTTCCCCTGCACATTCTCTGGACGTTCCTGCCCGGGAGGCCATCCGTCAATATGTCCGTGCCATCCGCACATCCCCGGAATTTCAGACTTTCGCCGAGTACGGCGGTGCCGGTTACATCAAATGGGCGGATGACCTGGGGATCCTGGCCACCCGCAACTACCGGCAAAACCGGTTTGAAGCCATCGATCGCATCGATGGTAAGAAACTCCGGGAGAAGCTGGTCCGGTCAAGGGGTTGCCGTGGCTGTCCGGTCCACTGTAAAGCCCAGCTGAACCTTGCCCCCGAGGAGCAGCCACCGACGTTTTCAGTCCGGCCGGAGTTCGAGTCCATGGTCAACCTGGGCTCCAAATGTGGTCTGGAAGATCTGGATACCCTGGTAAAAATCGATAATCTCTGCACCCGTCTGGGTCTGGATGTCATCTCCGCCGGCAACGCCATTGCGTTTGCCATGGATCTGTCTCAACGGGGCATCCTCTCGCCCGAAAGCGCAGCGGGTCTGGATCTTTCCTGGGGGAACGGGGAAACCATGCTGACCCTGCTGGAGCAGATGACCACCCGTACCGGGCTGGGGGCCATTCTGTCCCTGGGTGTCCGCAAAGCGGCTGAATTGATCGGCAATGGTGCCGACCTGCATGCCCCCCATGTCAAGGGCCTGGAACTGGCGGCCTATCATCCGTACAATATCATGGGAACCGCCCTGGGATATGCCGTTTCCAATCGGGGGGGCGATTTCAGCAATATTTACGCCTCCATGGAGTACACCTGGTCTCCTGAAAAATCCCAGCTGGAATTTGGTACCATCACCTCGGTGGAGATCGGCGCCATTTACGGGAAGGCCCAACTGGTCAAACGCGCCATGCTGGTCAATGTGGCACTGGATTGTATCGGGTTGTGCAAGGTTCCGGTTCTCTCGCTGCTGGGAAAATTCGATCTGGTGGATGAGGCAGTGCTGGTGACCACCCTGACCGGACAACCGGTTTCTGCAGCGGAGCTGCTGCACATCGGGGAGCGGGTCTCCAACCTGGAACGGCTGTTCAATCTAAAATTCGGCGTGCGGACGGAAGATGACCGGTTGCCGCAGATGTTTTTCAACCCTGAAGTCCTCTCCAGCGGCCAACCGGCAAAGGCCCCGGATTGGATGGAGTTCATGATCAAGAAGTTTTACGAGGAGATGGGCTGGTGCGCCGAGGGGCGTCCAACCCTGCAAAAACTGCTGCAGCTGGATATCCCGGCACCCGGTGGTTGGGGCCAATTCCCGGAAAAGACGGGATAGGCGCCCTGCCAAACTCCCCATCATCATTCAGAAAAGGAACAATCACGTGAATTTGGAAAACAGGATATTGACACCCACCTTAACGGTTTTGTCAAATGAAGATAAAAGCAGGATACTGAACGCCGCCCTTCATGTCATCGAAGAGATGGGTCAGCAGGTCACCCATCCGGGGACACTGGATCTCTTGAGGAAAAATGGATTGGAAGCGGATGGTGAGGGGGTGGTCAGGATCCCGGCCAACGTCATTCGGCAGGCCATCCGTTCCGTCCCCAAAAGCGTCCGGATCTATGACCGGGAAGGCAACCTGGCGATGGATCTGGGCGGACGACGGTCCTATTTCGGGAATGGCTCCGACCTGATTTTCGCCCAGGATCCCGGCACCCGGGATCGTCACCAGTGTACCCTGGAGGATGCCGTCAAGGCTGCGAAAGTCGCCGATGCCCTGCCCAATATCGATTTCATCATGTCTTTTGCCCATCCCCATGACATCGACCCGAAACGGGCCTACCTGGTCAGCTTCCAGACCATGGTGGAGAACTCCGTCAAGCCCATTGTCAACATCGCAGACAATCTGGCGGACCTGACCCGGATCTGGGAGATATCCACAGTGATCCGGGGCGGTGAAGCCGAACTGAGGGAAAAGCCCTACTGGGTCCACTATGACGAACCCAACAGCCCCATGAAGCACCCGGCCAATGCCCTGGAGAAGCTCATATTCTGCGCCGAAAAGGAGATGCCGGTCATCTACTCACCGGCCCCCATCGCCGGCTCAACGGCTCCCATCACCATTGCGGGTCACATCGTCCAGGGATTGTCCGAATCCCTTTTTGGTCTGGCCATTCACCAGCTGGTCAAGCCCGGGGCACCATTCCTGCTGGGGATGGGACCCGCCGTGCTGGATATGGCAAACGGACAGTGCTCCTATAACGCACCGGAATACCTGATGGCCTATATGGGAATTGTCGAGATGGCAAAATTTCTGGATATCCCCAACTGGGGCTATGCCGGCACGAGCGATGCACAGCTGCCTGACGGTCAGGCAACCTACGAGGCGGGTCTGGAAACCTTTATCGCATCCACCCTGGGCTCCAATCTCAACCACGATGTGGGATATATTGATTTCGGGCTGACTGGTTCGCTGGAGATGATGGTGATTGTCAACGAGATTATCGACCAGGTCCGACGTATTCAGCGGGGAATCCCTGTCAACGATGAAGAGCTGGCCCTGGACGCCATCTCCGATGTTCGGCACAGGGATAACTACCTGGGGCATTCCCACACCCTGAAGCATTTTCGCAGCACCCAGTGGCGGCCCAGGCTGATGACCCGCCCCAGTCACCAGCAGTGGGTCCAAGAGGGCAGCCGGACACTGCTGGAAAAGACAACCCTCAAGTTGCAGGAGATCCTGGAAAATCACCAGCCCAAACCGCTGACCGCAGAAAAACGCCGCGCCATCGAGACTATTGTGGATCAGTTCCAGCCCGTCTGAGCGGTTTGATCCGCAGATACCTGCCGAAGTGGTCTGTCAGCCATTGCAGTGGTTCATATAGACCGACGATGAATGTCAAAGCCCCTCGACTTTAATTACACGACAATCTGGTTCACAGATCACTGGTTAAACCAGTCCAGCAGGCTTTGACGGGTCGGCTGGATGGAATAGGGGTTGATACTGAAGGTCCGAAAGCCGATCTCCAGAAGCTTGCCGAGCACAGACGGGTCCGCGGCAATTTCGCCACAGATTTCGATCTCTTTTCCTGAATCCCGGAGCTTGTCGAAAATCATCGCCAGCAGGCGGACAAAGGCTTTTGTGTCGGGGTTATACATACTGCTGACACTGGGATTGTTGCGATCCACCGCACAGAAATACTGAAAGAGATCGTTGGTCCCGATACTGAAAAAATCTGCTGTTTTGACCAGCTCTTCGAGGACAAACACCGCTGACGGAATCTCAATCATCGCGCCAATTGGGGGAACCGGCACCTTTTTTTCCGCCGCCCGCTCCCGGATCATCCCGGCAATACAGCCAAATTCTGACGCTTCACTGATAAAGGGAATCAGGATCTTCACCGGATGACGGGTACTGACTTCCAGCAGGGAGTCGATCTGATTGTTTAACAGGTCAACCTCCTTCAACAGCAGCCGAATCCCCCTTAACCCCAGCGCCGGATTTTCTTCGGCAGACGCATGCCGGCTCTGCTTGTCTGCACCGATATCCAGCAACCGGAATATGATGGGCCCCGAGGGAAAGGCTTCCGCCAACTGTCGATAGAGCTTGAGCTGCGTCTCGTAGTCGAACGCCCCCTTGTTTTGAAGAAAGAATATCTCGGTCCGTACCAGCCCGATACCGTCTGCACTTAAACTGGCCGCTTTTTCCGCATCCAGGATACTGGATACATTGGCCAGAACCTGGGCTCCGTGCCGGCTGATTTTGTTGATGTAGGGGACAGCCAGAATTTCGGTCTTATGGGACTGCCGATGCTCGTTTTGACGACGGAGATAGGCCTGCCGGGTTTTTTCCGACGGATTGACAATGACTTCCCCCTTGTACCCGTCCACGATGATGGTCTTGGCCGCCTCGGTATTCCCCAGCAGATTCCGAACCCCGCTGACTGCCGGGATCTGCCGGCTTCTGGCCAGAATCGCTGTATGAGAGGTCGGGCCGTCTTTTTCGGTGATAAATCCGCAGACCTTTTCCATATCCAGGGAGGCTGTTTCCCCCGGGGTCAGACGATCGGAAATCACAATACTGTTGTCATGGAGTGCTGTCTCCTTGTTCAACACACCCAGGTTGGTCAGGAGGCGCTGGCAGATATCCTCCACATCAGCTGCCCTTTCCTTGAGATAGGGATCGGGAATGGCTCGAAATTTCTTGATATAGTTCTCTGAAACGTGGCGGATGGAAAAGGCTGCGCCTTTGTTATAGTTGCGGATATGGTGCACCATATCCCTTTTGAAGGAGCCGTCCTGAAGCATCAGCAGATGGGCATGGAAGATATCCGAACTGAAGGGCTCATCACTCGCTTCGATTTTGGTGATCAGCTCACTCAAATCTATTTTCGTGGCATCAAAAGCATAATTCAGATCCCTGATTTCATTTTCCGGGTCGTAGGACTCCTGGGTACTTTCGATATAGTTATATATCACGTGAACCGGACGCCCGACGGCAATTCCATCAGACAGGGCAATACCCTGCAGGACCAGGTCCTGCTGCTGACGCAGCTGTTTGGTCTCCTCGGTGACTTCCAGCAGATTGAACTTCAATACCAGACCCGAGACAATCGAGGAAACCGTGACCAGCAGTTTTTCCATCACGGGTGTGCCTTCCCGGTTCTCCTTGAACTGAAAAACCAGGACCCCGAAGCTGGACTTGCGATTCTTGAGGGGGACCCCGATGAATGTGTTGAAGGGCTCCTCGCCGATCCCGGGAAAATATTTGAAACTGTCATGTTTGGTGGCATTGTTGACAATCAGATACCGGTCATTGCTGAAGGCCAGACCGGTCAACCCCTCTGTCAATCCCATGCTCACCTTGCCCACCGCATCCTGGTGCAGACCCTTGGTGGCTGACAAAAGCAGGCCATCCCTGGTTTTATTGAGAAGATAGATCGAGCAGACATCACTCTCCATAAACCGGCTCAGGTGACCCACCACCTTCCGCAGGGCACTACCGTGGGAATTGGTATTAATGATGATATTGCTGATATTGTGCAGCAGTTCGATGTTTTCCATGGGAATTCCGGTCGTTATCGACCCTGTCGGATTGTGTTATCGGGTTGAATTCAATATTCTGAAAAAGATGCTGTTTCTATGGAGGATCAAACCAGAGGCCCCCGCATCGGATCTCAGATCCCTGAAACCCAGCCAGGAAGTAACACAATGGCTCACCCTCTCACCTCTGGGCTGACTGCCAGTTTTTTACCAGCGTCTGCCAATAGGCCACGCCGACCGGCAGCAGGGCATCGTTGAAATCGTATCTGGACTGGTGCAGCATGCCCCCGGCTTTGGGCTCACCAGCCCCCACGGCAATATAGGCCCCCGGTTTCTCCTGCAGCATAAAGGCAAAATCCTCCGACCCCATCACAGGCGGCATATTCGTCATCACCTTGTCAGGCCCGGCTGTCTGTTTCGCCGCCTCAATGGCGGCTCTGGTCTCATCGCTGCTGTTGACAACCGCCGGGTAACGTCGTTCATATGAAAAATCGATCTTTACCCCCATGGATTTCGAGACACCGTCGATGATCTCACCCATGCGGGTCTGGATGGTATCCTGGATATGAGCTTGAAAATGCCGGGTGGTTCCTGTGAGCACCACATCGTCGGGAATAATGTTGTAGGTTGTCCCGCCATGAATTTGTGTGACACTGATCACGGAAGCCTGAACAGGATCGAGGTTGCGGCTGACAATACTCTGGAACTGATTAATCAGATGGGCCGCAGCTACAATCGGGTCCCTGCCCAGCTGGGGCATGGCGGCATGCCCCCCCGTACCCTTGAGATGGATGTCGAAAATATCAAAGGCAGCCATCATGGGACCGTCACAAATGGCAAAAACACCGAGGGGAAGGATCGGAAAATTATGGAGTCCAAACACTGCCTTGACCGGAAATCGCTTGAACAGTCCGTCCCTGACCATGGCACCCCCCCCACCTTCGTTCTCTTCAGCCGGCTGAAAAATAAAATGAACCGTCCCGTTGAAATCATCGCTTTCAGACAGCAGCCGTGCTGCCCCCAGAAGCATGGTGGTGTGTCCGTCATGACCGCAGGCATGCATTTTCCCGGGATTTTCCGATCGATAGGGAAGGTCCCCTTCCTCCTGGATATCCAGGGCGTCCATATCGGCCCGCAGTCCAATGGCCGGTTTCCCGCTCGATCCCCGCTCCAGGGTTCCCACCACACCGGTTCCGGCGATCCCGGTTTCCACCTTGAGACCAAACGAGGCGAGTTTTTGAGCAACAAATTCGGCGGTACGGACCTCTTCAAAAGCGGTCTCGGGCCAGGCATGCAGCTTATGGCGCCAGTCTGTCAGTTCAGGAATCAGTGCCTTAATTTTCTGGTTGGTATTCATTGTCATTGCTCTCATTCTTTCGCAGGTCCCGGCAAATGCAAGGGTCTCAGCGAAGGGTTGGCATTGCCTGACGCATCAGGCGTTCAGGGCCTGGTCAAAGTCTTCAATGATATCATCGGCGTTCTCGATACCGACGGTCACCCGAATCATATCCGGGGTCACGCCGGCGGCCTTCTGGTCTTCCGGAGAAAGCTGCTGATGAGTTGTCGTGGACGGCTGGATAACCAGGGTTTTGGCATCCGCCACATTGGCCACCAGGGATGCCAGCTTCACATGTTTAACAAACCGGCGTCCGGCATCTTCACCCCCCTTGACCCCAAACGTAAAAATAGATCCAAACAGATCTTTCTGAAACAGTTTTTTTGCCAGTTCGTGATCCTTGTGGCTGGGCAGCCCGGCAAAACTGACCCAGGAGACCTGAGCATGGGTTTCCAGAAAACGCGCCAGTTTCAGCGCATTTTCGCTGTGCCGTTCAACCCTGAGGTGTAATGTTTCCAACCCCTGCAGAAAAAGAAACGAGTTGAAAGGGCTGACCGCCGCGCCGATATCCCTCAGCAAGGTCACCCGCAATTTGATGATATAGGCCGCCTCCTTAAAACTGTCGGTATAAACCAGCCCATGGTATGACGGGTCCGGCTGGCACAACTGGGGAAATTTCCCGCTGCCTGCCCAGTCAAACTTCCCTGAATCGATAACCACGCCGCCGATGGATGTGCCGTGACCGCCGATAAACTTGGTGGCGGAATGAATGATGATATCGGCTCCATGTTCAAACGGCCGACAGATAATCGGCGTCGTAAAGGTGCTGTCGACAATTAACGGAATGCCGTGTTTGTGGGCAATTGCGGCAATGGCAGGGATATCGCTGATATTGCCGTCCGGATTGCCAATGGTTTCAGCATAGATGGCCCGGGTTTTGTCCGTTATCAGCGATTCCAGCGAGGTGATGTCGGCCCCGTTGCCAAAGCGCACGGTGATCCCAAAGTGACGCAGGGTATGGCTGAACATCGTATGGGTGCCGCCATAGAGATTCGATGTGCTGACGATTTCATCCCCGGCACCCGCAATATTGCTGATAGCCAGGAAGATGGCAGATTGACCCGAGGAGACACCCAGTGCACCAACACCCCCTTCCAACGCCGTCATCCGTTTTTCAAACACATCGGTGGTCGGGTTCATGATGCGGGTGTAGATATTGCCAAACTCTTCCAGGGCAAACAGACGAGCACCGTGTTCCGGGCTGTCAAAGGTATAGGAGGTGGTCTGATAAATCGGCACCGCCCTTGAATGCGTCGCTGAATCCGGTGTTTGCCCCGCATGGACCGCCCGGGTTTCGATTCTGTATAGTTCTGTCATGATCCCTTTCTGATATCAGGTTTACCCCAAAGTAGCACACCGATTGGATGATCATGGGGAAATCCAGTTGCTTCCCCTGACCGTTATCCGATCATGTTGCCGGTCAGACCCCCAACCAGTTATAACTGGTTTCGGTATAAAGATACTTGATCCACTGGCTGAAAAATTCATTGCGATGGGAACGCCAGCTGTTTACCGGTTTTTCCAGATCAAAATTGACCGGTTCGGCCACATCCGTCCTTTTTTTGGCCTTGTCCCGCAGACTCTCCTCCCGCAGACGACCCGAGTTATACTCCGGATGCCCCAAATGCATCATCAGCCGCCGATCTGTTGTTTCAAAAATGACATACCCCGCCGCATCAGAATAAGCCAGCAGATTGATGTTGCCCTTGTCCCTTTCTGTTTCCAGGACAAGGTCAGGATATCCCGAATGCCGACTTTGGGGACAGCAGAAAATATCATCCGAATCGCCGGTGATAATGTGATGAATCGCGATATTTCGGGTCGGATACACACCGAACAGTTTCGATTGCAGCCGTGTCTTATCGATACCGATACTCTTGGCCAGTGCCATACCGCCCCAGCCGATGCCCAGCGTGGAAATGATGTTTTTGCGGGCGTAGCCGATGATGCTCTGCACCTCTTCCCAGTAGGGTATCTCATCAAACTCCAGTTCCTCCACGGATGCCCCGGTAATGATCAACCCGTCCAGCGGTCTGTCGCTGACGGCCTCTTTGAATGAGACGTACAGATCCTTGAGATGCTCGCGGCTGGAGGTATCATAGTTATAGGTACTGAGCTTGATCCAGACGGGAATAATCTGAAGAATCGACTTTCCCAGAGGATAGAGCAGGTTGAATTCATACGTCTGAATATTGGACATGATATTCAGCATTCCGATCCGTAGCGGTCTGATATCCTGTTTGGCCGCATCTCCGGAAGAAATACAGGTGATGTTGTTCGATTCCAGCGCCGCCTGGGCGTGATAAAACTCTGGCAGAATAATCGTCATGTTCGGTTATCGATTGAAATCAATCTCCTGGCAGGCGGCTTTCAAAGACTGCTGATCCTGAACTGTCAGCTTGGCGAAAATGCCATCCTGCAGGTGTGTTGAACGTGATATCGTACCTGGGACATCCGTCCCTCAGGCCGGGTTCTGATAATCAAAGGTGCGGGTCTTGAGCTCTTCGTTCAGCAGATCACGGATGGTCACATCCTGCAGCACCTGTTTCTGGGCCTGCTGCATTCGGATCCAGACCGGACGGGTGACACAGTCGTCAACCCGATCACAGACAGAGGGGACCAAAATACACTCGGACGGAACGATTTCCCCCTGGAGCGATTCGAAGATTTCAAGCAGGGTGATACTTTCGGGAGGCCGACTGAGAACAAAACCGCCTTTGACCCCTCGCAGAGAGCGGACAATATCGCGGCTTTTCAAATCCAGGAGAATATTTTCAAGATAGGAATCATCGAGTTCCTGATTGGCGGCTATCTCCCTTCGGGTGGTGGGTCGAATCGGGTAATTACGACCGATTTCAACAATGGCCCGGATTCCGTACCGGCATCGGGTAGTAATTTTCATCGCTTTATCAAAATTTTCAGCCTTGAATTGGAAAACGGAACGAGCGGTTTTTCATGCCAACCGAACCGAACGCGTGCTTGTGAGTCGTGTCTGGACTACCCAAATCGGCACCAAGTATACTGACTATTATGCTGAATTCTGCCTCCCCTTGGCAAGCAATGAATGTGGGGGAAGGGATGTTTTTCCGAAACATCCCTTAAAACCGGACCGCAGCTGAGGCAGGTTCAGTTTCGGATGCGCTGCAGAACCTTTCCGCCCCGTATGCTGATGACCACCTCTTCAATGGGGATATCCATTCCGGAAAGTTCCAGCCCTTTTTTAACCATCATCGGCAGCCCGGAACAGCAGGGGACCTCCATAATCAGCACGGTAATGCTTTTCAAACCGGCAGAGCGAAAGATATCCGCAAATTTCTGGACATAGGCCTGGCCGTCGTCGAATTTGGGGCAGCCCATCATCATCACCTTATCTTTCAGAAATTCCTGGTGAAAGTTGGGCGTTGTCGCAGGCGCACAATCCGCTACAATCAACAGGTCCGCTCCCTTGAGAAACGGGGCCTGCGGCGGGACCAGATTAATCTGGATCGGCCAGTGGGTCAGTGCCGAGTTTTCAGCAATGGTTGTCACCGGTCTGTTGGCTTGCTGGCAGGACCCCATGGGCATGAAGGTTTGGATTTTAGAGGAGCAGCAACCTGCTGCAGGAGCAGCCTGTTCCAGTTGCGTTTCCTTTTCCAGGACTTTCAAGTGTTCCGCCACAGCTGCCTCATCAAACGCATCGGCTTCCCGTTCCACAATTTTCAGGGCATCAACCGGACAATCGCCGATACAGGCACCCAAACCATCACAGAACATCTCCTTGACAACCTTCGCCTTGCCATCGATGATCTGAATAGCGCCCTCTTCACAGGCAACGACACAGTTGCCGCATCCATCACACAGGTCTTCATCGATTTCAATGATTTTTCTCATTTCTTTCACAGGTCACGCTCCATATCACATATTTAAAAAATTCAACCCCGTCCCTGCCCGCTGTCGGGCAGGGTAACAGAAGCAGCAGAAGGATCAGCCCAGGATTGCCTTCAAGTCTTCGGCCGGTGTTTTGATCGGCATAATGTTGAAATTCTCAACCAGGACATTCAGCACATTGGGTGAGATAAATGCCGGCAGGCTTGGTCCCAGACGGATGTTCTTGATTCCAAGATGCAGCAGTGTCAACAGGATCACCACTGCTTTCTGCTCGTACCAGGATAGCACCATGGAGAGCGGCAGATCATTGACGCCACACTCAAATGCCTCGGCCAGGGCAACAGCCACTTTGATTGCCGAATAGGCATCGTTGCACTGTCCCACATCCAGCAACCTGGGAATACCACCGATATCGCCCATTTCCTTGTCAAAAAAGCGAAATTTTCCACAGGCCAGTGTCAGCACCACGCAATCGTCCGGCACCTGGTCCACAAACTCGGTATAATAGTTGCGTCCGGGTTTGGCTCCATCACAACCGCCCACCAGAAAAAAGTGGCGCAGAGCACCGGACTTGACAGCGCCGACGACCGTCTCAGCCAATCCGAGGATGGCATCGTGCCCGAATCCCACATGAACCGATTTTCCGTTTCTGTCTTCCGTAAAACCGGGCATCTCCAGCGCTTTTTCAATCACCGGGGCAAAGTTTTTATCGGCAATATGGGTCACATCCGGCCAGCCCACCAGACCGGTCGTAAAGATATTCCCCTTGTAGTTATCGGCCGGCTCCTGGATGCAGTTGGTGGTCATGAGAATGGCTCCCGGAAATGCGGCAAATTCCTTGCGCTGGTTCTGCCAGGCCGTGCCGTAGTGACCGAAGAAATGGGGGTACTTCTTGAGTTCGGGATAACCGTGACAGGGCAGCATTTCGCCGTGGGTATAAACGTAAATCCCTTTGCCTTCGCTTTGTTTGAGAATATCATCGATATCCTTCAGATCATGACCGGAAACCAGGATGGCTTTTCCGGCCTTCGTCCCGAGGGACACCTGGGTCGGCACCGGTTTGCCAAAGGTACCGGAGTTTCCCATGTAGAGAAGTTCCATAGCCCGCAGGTTGACCTCACCACACTTCAGCACCAGCCCCACCAGATCATTCACACCCAGGGATTCATCCAACGTCGCTGCCAGGGCCTGATGAACAAACTGAAAGACGGCCTTGTCTGTTTGCCCCAGAATCCGGGCATGATCAGCATAGGCGGCCAGACCTTTGACACCGTATGTTAAAAGCTGCTGCAGAGAGTGTATATCAGGATCCAGATCGGTATTTGCATTGACACCCACGGCTGCGGCCTGTGCCAGCATGCCATTCAGGTCTGCTGCAAACCGGAAATCAGCAGGCCCTCCATTGACGTTCACCTCACCGCCGGCAGCGACCACTTTCCCTTTCAATCCATCCCTCAGGGCGACACAATCGTTGATCAGGGTGACAAACCGCTGCTCATCAAAATCGACGTTGGTCAGAGTGGCAAAAACGGCTTCACAGGCAAATTGATCGACAGCATCGTCTTCCACACCTACTGCCGCTCCCGCAACAGCGAACTGGGCAAGCCCTTTGACCGCATATATCAGCAGGTCCTGAAGTCCCGCCGTTTCCTCACTTTTCCCGCAAACCGCTTTGCTGGTACACCCTTGACCTTTTGCGGTCTGTTCACACTGGTAACAAAACATAGTCATCTCCACGTTTAGGTTCTTGAATTTCAGGTCGACCTTTCAGCCAACAGTTTTATTCCTGATTCATAAGTACCATTAACGCATGTTCGTCACACTTTTTGTTTGACTTAAGTCAAATTCGATTTTTTTCAGCAGTGTCCAGTTAGCAAAACTATGGGCGTACCCATTGTTAAATGAGAGAAACAAAAACCGTAATATTTTCTGCGAATATTCTCAGGAATGTTAATTTTACAATTGCCTAATATTACAGAACAAGTTGTTTTG
>Ga0180009_10001056_pt1 | contig 34698 bp, 30 predicted proteins | sample OS_PC_MetaG_FD_123537 | JGI IMG/M metagenome (GOLD analysis project Ga0180009, IMG submission 123537) | Groundwater microbial communities from the Aspo Hard Rock Laboratory (HRL) deep subsurface site, Sweden - OS_PC_MetaG | ecosystem: Environmental > Aquatic > Deep subsurface > Groundwater... | reverse complement strand
CGGCTGTAGTTTCCATCCCAGGTGCCGATACCGGCAGGATATCTGCCGCCAAACCGTACCGGATCTCAAAGAAATCCAGGACGGACGGTTTGTGGCCTGCTACTTTCCGAGAACAGGCTAAGTTGTGGGTTTCAGGTGTCAGGTGTCAGTGTTCAGTTCTTAAGTACGGATGTTTCCTCGTCTGAGAAACCTGGTAAAATCCCAAATCTCAAGCACCCCGCCAGAAAAACGGCGGGCAAGCAAATTACAAATAAATCTCAAATTCCAATATTAAATGACCAAACAGCTGTGGGGTAATGCCTGAATTGGAATTTGCGTGGCTCAACACCAATCCCTGAACCTTTGAATCCCGATTCTTGAGCCCTCATCTGAGAAACCTTGTTTTTTATTATGATGAATCGAGCTCCACTGGCGGCTTAGCTGACATCTGAAACCTGACACCCGAAACCTTTTATTCCGTTGATCCGAGCTTTTCGGCCTATGCCCCATATACCGGCGTCAACCAATCCGCATATTTTGGATTATATCCTCGAGCCACATCGAAGAAACAGCGTTGAATGCGCCGTGTCAGTGACCCGGAATCTAAAGACTTGAGCCTGAAGCCGTCAATTTCGATGATCGGTTTAACTTCAGCAGCCGTACCCACGAAGAACGCCTCTTCCGCCACATAGAGTTCGGTACGATCTACCTCACGTTCAATGACTTCGAGATCCATTTCCTTTTCAGCCAATTCAATGATCGTTTCCCGGGTAACGCTTTCCAAAATTCCCTGGGTAACCGACGGGGTAATGAGCATGCCGTTTCTGACCATGAATACACATGCTGCCGGACCCTCTGCCACTTTACCGTTATTGTTTAGCAGAATTGCATCTTCAAAACCGAATTTACGGGCCCAGATTTGAGCCAACCGGGAATTTTGGTAATTGGACCCGGCCTTCACCCGGGGCGGCACGCTGTCATCCGAGATTCGAGTCCAGGCACTGATGCAGCATCTCACACCTTTTTCGATTTGAGGGGAGGACTGACGCGGCATGGTGGCAATGAACATGCTGACCGGTTCAGTAGCGGAAAAAAGACCGATACCGTTTACCAGCACTTGATGCCGGATATGGACATCTTCCCGGATTTCGTTTTTACGCAGGGTTTCCAGTAGAAATTCCGTATGATTCTCAATCGAGTAGGGGAGTTCCATGTGCATGATCCGCATGGATTCAAAAAGCCGTTTATAATGCTCAGGCAAACGGAAACAGAACAGCTCATTTCTATCGGAATTCCAGTAACCCCGAATGCCTTCAAAAACATTGGCGGCATTTCGAGCACAGGGAGAAAGAACATGTACGGTTGCTTTTTCAAAGGGAACAAATTCTTCATCCATCCAGATATATTTCGGATATTTGGGTGTATCGGCCATTGGTTATCTCCTTTCGAGCATTGGTTATCTGCGTCCCATATACCATATATGATCGGTTTGTAGGTAACGAAACAAGAAAATACAACAGAAAAATTTGATACCCCCTCTTTACTGTTTAGCAGAGCATCTGAATTGAAAAAAGATATTTAACTTGACATTGAGGCTCTGATTTTTTCCACCTTTTCCACCGTCAGGGTGACTGCCCCCCAGTTCTGCTCCACTTTTCCCGTCAGCAGGTACGGCCGGTTCCGGTCGATCATGTGGCAGAAGCGGCGATAGGCATCAGGGAAAAAAGTGGTTTCCACAATGCCGGTTTCATCTTCAAATGTCAGGAATTCCATCAACTCCCCATGCTTGGTATGCACGACTTTGCCGGTGATGATCCATGCCGCCAAACGGATCTGTTTCCCGATGAGGAGGGGAAGATCCACGGCTTTCACTGCCCGGGCCTGCCTGACGAATTCCTGATATAATGCCATGGGATGGCGATCACACAGAAAGCCGAGCACGTCAAACTCCCGCCGAAGACGGTTTCGCTCGGTTTCAGGAGGAAGAAGCGGGATGGTGTCGGCGAGATCTGTTGAGAAAAGATTTTTGGATACGGTTTTTGAGGATTTCGTGTGCCGCCACCGGGCAAGTTCCCACAAAAGACCGGTCCGGCTGTTGTCGGGTGCGAATCTATCCAAAGCTCCGCTATGAATCAGGGCTTTCGCCTCGTGTTCATCCGGAAGGATCCGGTTGAGAAAATCCCGAAAACTTTGGAATGGGGCCTGCCGACGTTGCGAGACGATCCTTTTCCGGATTTCATCCCCCAGATCTTTAACGGCCAGTAGGCCCACTCGGATGGAATTTCCGTTTCCCGTCCACCGGATATCGCTCTTTTCAATATCCGGCGGCAGAACCTCAAGCCCCATCCGTTTGGCTTCTGAAACATAGGCAAATGGACTGTAAAAACCGCCCTGATTGCTGATCACCGCAGCGATGAATTCAGCGGGGAAGTGAGTTTTTAGATATGCCGCCTGGAAAGAGACCCGTGCATATGAAGCGCTGTGAGGCTTGCAAAAGGAATACCCGTTGAAACTCATCATCATGTTCCAAATTTCGGCAATCTTTTGCTCCGATAGACCTTTTGCCCCGGCCCCTTCGATAAACCTCTGATGGAAATCCTGAAGATGATATTCTCTGTCTTTTTTCGATAGGATTTTGCGGAGTCGATCTGCCTCAGTATGGGTAAAACCGGCAACGGATACAGCAGCCCGGGAAACGTCTTCCTGATAGACCATGATTCCGAATGTTTCATCCAGCACATCGGTGAGCAGGGGATGAATGGGGTCCCATTCGCCGCCGTGGAGACGGCGAAGATATTCCTGAATAAAATCGTTGGCTGCCGGGCGAATGATGCTGCTGTGGATGACCAGGTGTTCGAAATCTCCCACACCTGATTTTTGCTGAAGCAATCGCATGGCCGGGCTTTCGATATAAAAACACCCCATGGTCCGACCCTGGGCGATGGCATTTTGAGTGATAAAATCGTCTTCCGGCTCCCATAGGGACTCATCGAATGGGATATGGTTCTTCCGCATGTTTTTCAATGCATCCCGGACAACACCGAGGCTCCGATTGCCCAGCAAATCGATTTTCACCAACCCGGCTTCTTCGGCACCGTCCTTTTCCCATTGAATTATCGGTACGCCTTTGGGGGCCTTTTCAACCGGCACATAGGTATCGATGGGATCCGGGGTGATGACGATGCCGCCCGGATGCACGGATAAGTATCGGGGAGTGCCGAGGATGCGATGGGCATATTGCATCAGTTCCGGCCAGGGGCGGGGAAATTCCAAAGTTTTTGCTTCAGGCCGTTGAGAAAACCACGTTATCAGGTCTGAAGTTTCTTCAAACCGCCAGTACCAGGGCAGTCTTCGAGTGACTTTACCGATTTCCGCATCGGTGAGGCCGTAGACCTTTGCTGTCTCCCGGACCGCCATGCGTGGTTGAAAGCAGACATGATTCGACACCAGTGCGGCATGGCCGGCGTATTGGGTCAAAACCGATTCCAAGACCCCGTTTCGTTCATCCCATGCGAAGTCTACATCAATATCCGGAGGATCGGTTCGCCCCGGATTTAAAAACCGCTCGAAATAGAGATTGTGTTTGACGGGACAGACATTGGTGATTTTCATGGAATAGGCTACAAGAGAAGCAACAGCCGATCCTCTTCCGCAGGTACGCGGACTTCGTTTGACGATATCGGAAACGATGAGAAAGTATGCAGCAAATCCCATATCCGTAATGATTCGTAATTCCTGCTCCAACCGCTCCACCACCGATTCCGGAAGCTCCTCCCCATACCGCTCTTTTGCCCCATCATAAGCTGCTTGCCGGAGACACTCGGCGGCGACTCGACCATTTCCATTACGCCATGGCGGGAGCACGATACCGAAATCCGGACCGGTGAAAGTAAGGGATTCAGCGAAAGTATGAGAGGCATTTAATGCTTCAGGACAAACGACAAACCGATCGGCGTATTCGGCGGGGGCCCCAAGATAAGCGTCAGCCGGGGCGACCGTTTTGGCCGCCAGTCGAGAGAGAACCGTGTTTTGATCGATGGCGCGCAACAGTCGATGTACCGCGATATCGCCGGGATGAAGAAAGAAACTGCCGGGAGTTGCAACCAAAGGAATTCCCAAAAGCTTGGCGGTTCTGCAGAGACGATGGGTTGATGGTGCGGGTTTCCGGGGCATGGCGGCGGCAATGGATAAGCCGGCATCGTAACAAAACTTTAGAAGATCGGGACTTTGGGTAAGTATTTTCAACCCCTCCGCAAATGCGGGCAGGATGGTCTTGAGGTTGAAGGTATTGTCTGTGTGGCGACGGGTGAGCAATCGGCAGAGATTGCGATACCCGGTTTCGTTTTCCACTAGACATACGGCCCGAACACTTCGAACCGGATCGGTTACTTCCGCCCCCACAATGGGGGTAATGCCCTCCCGGCGGCAGGCAGCGAGAAAGGGCCACAGCCCGTAGAGATTATCCGTGTCCGTCAGTGCGAGACGCTGATAACCGAGACGCTTTGCGGTTCTACAGAGTGTCTTGACGTCCGCGGTTCCCCACATGAGGGAGTAGTGGGATCGAACGGTTAAAGGGATCATAATTTGCTTTCTTAAAAGAGTTTAGTGTTCAAGTGTCAGGTGTCAGGGTTCGGTTTTCAAGTAGCGGTCCTCCCTGACACCTGACACCCGAAACCTTGACGTTGTCTAAGGATATATTTCATGCATCGAATATATGGTTACTAAAGTGAACTGCATAACTCGGTTGACTTCTTTCAAAATTCTTCTATATATTTATGAACCGCTTTATATGAATCTGCTTAGAATAGGAGGCGATGATGATGACGCACAGGGACCGATTGCTTGCTGCACTTTCTCACCAACAACCGGATAGCGTTCCCATCGATCTGGGGGGCACCGTCGACAGCAGCATCGTGGTTGAGGGATACGCAAAACTGAAACAACATTTCGGAATCGATGCCGAAGATGCGCTCTGCAATCGGATGATGCGGGTGGTCAGGGTGGAGGAGAGGATTCTCCGGGCACTCGATATCGATACCCGAGGGGTTTTTCTGGGCGCTCCCATCAAAGGGGCGGATCAGGAACTGGAACCGGATGGCTATCGCGATTTCTGGAATGTCGAACGGATAAAACCGTCCCACAGTTATTATTACGATCTGAAGGGATCGCCCCTTTCGGGAGCCGTCACCCTGGACGATGTGCATCAGTACCCCTGGCCGGACCCGGATGATCCCGGCATCGTAAACGGTCTCAAAGAGCGTATCCAATGGATTCGTGAAAACACAGACGCCGCTGCCGTTTTGGCACTTCCCCCTCCCTTTATCCATGTCAGCCAGTATATTAGAGGGTTTGAGGACTGGTATTGCGACATCGCACTGAACGCAAAGGTGTTGGACGCCATCTGTGATGCGGTTCTTGAAATTTCCCTTCAAATGGTTCGGCGTATCCTGAAAGCGGTGGGCCGGGAGGTGGATGTGGTGATTACCGGAGATGATATCGGCGCTCAGACCGGGCTTCAAATCAGTCATGATGCTTATTTGAAATATGTAAAACCCCGGCATACGAAATACTTCCGATTGGTGCGCGATTTTACGCCTGCAAAAATACTCTACCATACCTGCGGATCCGTGGTCAGTATCATGGAAGATATGATTGATATGGGAGTCGATGCCATTCACCCGATTCAGGTGACGGCCGCCGGCATGGATCCGGTCGAACTGAAGCGGCAATTCGGTGACCGCATGGTGTTCTGGGGCGGTATCGATACCCAGCACATTCTTCCCCGGGGAAGCGTTGAAGATGTCAAACAGGCAGTTGAGCGGTGTGTAGAGGAAATGGGGGAAGGGGGCGGATATGTGGTGGGAGCCGTCCACAACATTCAGCCGGATGTGCCGATTGAAAACATTCTGGCCATGTTCCAACACGCCCGGGAATATGTGCCGTCCTATCTACGCGGCTAGCATCCGTCCCATGTGGATGGCGTCTTTACCGAAACGGTCCCGAATTTTATCCACCGCCTGGATCAAGCCGGTGCGTTTTTCAGTCTTTCTCCGGTTTTCAGGGAACAACTCCAGTTGAGCCGGTGGAAATATCAGTTTGTCAAAGATCAAACCTATGTGCCGAATCCGGATCCGGCGCGTCCAGGCCCGCATGAGTGTTTGCCGGGCCGCCTCAAAAAGCATTAAATCATTGGATGTGGCCGGTTGGGCCACAGCACGGCGCACATGGCGGATGCCGTCTGAATAGTCGAGAACAATGCAGAGACTGCGGGCTGCTAGCCGTTGGTCCCGCAGGTTTTTACCGCCTCGTTCCACCAGGCCGTACAGGGCCCGGTTCAAAAGCTCCACATCGTTGGTATCATCCCCGAAATCGTGATCCAAAAGTACCGTCGGTTTTTTCTGCCGCACCGGCAGTACGGGAGAAGGGTCGATTCCGCGAACCGCTTCGTAAAGAAACGGCGCCCGGTTTCCAAAAGGAACCTGCAGGTGTTCAAGGCTCAATGCCGAGACTTGGTAAACCCGGGTCAGGTTGAACGCTTCGAACTGGAGCAAATCATTCCGGTCGATACCGGGAATCAATCGGATCGGCAGAGGGGCCAAAAACTTTTCTTCTTCTCCTTGTCCGACAATGTACTCTCCGGTGGGTTTCACCAAACGGGTAGCCACCTTGGCGATCAGCTTGTTCGAGGCAACCGACCAGGTGGGATCGAAGCTCAGATCTGTTTTGATCCGCTTCCGGAGCCGCCAGGCAATATCAATGGGCGGGCCGAACAATCGGTTGGTGCCGGTAACATCCACGAACAGATGTCCGTCCCGGTCCCCGGGTTCGATCAAGGGTGAATAGGGCAGCGCCTGCTTCAGCAGGGCGCGCATCGCCCCTTCATACCGGTCGGGGTGCGGCGGAAGAATGTTGACACCACGGCAGAGACGGGCGGCTTTTCTCAACGCCATCCCTTTTCGGACACCGATCTGATATGCCTCCTCGCTCATGTCATAAACCACCGCCCGTGCCGTGCCTTTTGGGGCGATGATCACCGGGCGGGTTTTTAAACGGGAATCCACCATCCGTTCCACGGCCACGGCAAAATCGGCCACATTGATATGGATGATTGAACGTTCCATAAACGCCATGCCCACTATGCGTTATCAGTGACTAAAGTTTCAAGTGATCTAAAGTGCCTAAAGTTTAGGTACACGCTGTCGCGCGGTCTTTTTGATATGTAAATGGCAGAATTCCTTAATTTTAGCTCACTTTAGTTCACTTTAGGCACTCATTAACTATTTATCGGCAAAGCCGGCTGCTTCTGGCTTGGCCCTGAGGATGCAGCATCCTCTTGTCAGCCAGTTGATCCATCAGATTCAGTGCATTATCGGTCGAACCCTTCAGGTCCCCGCTGAATGCCGATCACTTTGCCCTGAATCAATACTTCGCTGAATGGGTATCGCACGGAGGAGTATTCGGTATTTTCCGGGCGCAGTTCGATATGATCGTTATGCAGAAAAAACCGTTTGACCGTGGCTTCTTCATCCCTGATAAGCGCTGCGATAATTTCTCCATTCCGGGCGTACTGACGAGGTTCGCAGATCGCCAGATCCCCGTTCAGGATACCGGTATCCTTCATGGAGTCTCCTCTGACCTGGAGGGCAAAGATGTTTTGACCCCGGTAAACATCGGCATCGATTACAATGCTTCCATCCCATTCTTCTTGGGCATACATGGGAAGCCCGGCTGTTATACGTCCAATGATGGGGACTTCACGCCAGCGCTGTAAAGCAGATGTTTCGCGAGCCCGGTTTAGCAGATAAATGGTACGGCTGTAGCGGCCCTCCCGCTTCACATAGCCTTTTTCTTCCAGCATTCTGAGGGTTTGGGCCACCGCAGCATGGCTTACGCCTAAATCCAGGGCCGCCTGCCGCAGGCTCGGAGGTACTCCGGCGTGACGAATCGCGTGCTCCAGATAATTCAGCACCTGCTGCTGTTTCGCGGTTAATTCCGATCGCATGGGTCCTCCTATCAGGTTTTGATTTTAAAATATAATATCGAAATGTCAATGTCAATGTAAAGTTAAAGTGAATTAAGTATAAAATAACATTAACAATACGAGGACGGGAAATATTTGAAATTTGTTTGTGATTTGGTGCTTGTTATTCGAGATTTTAACAGTTAGTGCTTGTGAACTGATTCTTTTGCCATAAAATAAAATGGAGATGAACTATGCCGTATGACCTGGTAGTTAAAAATGGCCGTGTGCTCGACCCTGCATCCGGGGTGGACGATGTGCTGGATGTGGCGGTTAAAGGAAACCGAATCGAAGAAGTGGCTCCCAACATTGACCCTTCCGAAGCCAGTCGGGTAATAGATGCCGAAGGGTTGGTGGTGGCGCCCGGATTCATCGACATGCATGCTCATGCATTTTACCTGGGAGATCTCGGTTTGGGAAAAGACCTGGAAGCGGCTTGTTACCCGAGTGGCGTGACATCTCTTGTGGATGGCGGAAGCGCAGGAGCAGCTACTTTTCCCGGATTCAGAGAATATATCATTGACCCTTCCGAGATTCGAATCTTTTCATTTCTGCATATCTCGTCTATCGGTTTGGCCGATATCGATGTGGGCGAATCGACTTATTTGACATTGCACGATCCACAGCGGGCTGCCGATATGGCTAAAGCCAACCGGGACGTTATCTTTGGCATAAAGGTTCGCCAACAAGCTGAAGTCGTGGGTGATAACGGCCTCGAACCCTTGCGTCTGGCAAAACAGGCAGCCGCACTTGCCGGGGGGTTACCGGTAATGGTTCATGTCACGCATCCACCGGTGCCGCTGGCTCAAATCCTGGAACTGTTGGAGCCGGGTGATATTGTAAGCCACTTCCTGCACGGCAAGGCCAACGGCATCTTGAATGAAGACGGAGATATTTTCCCTGCCGTTATCAATGCACGGGAAAACGGAATTATTTTTGATGTCGGCCACGGCCGGTTTCATGTAAGCTTTGAGGTTGCCCGGGCGGTATTTGCGCAGAACTTTCTTCCGGATACCATTTCAACTGATCTGACTCGTGGAGGGCGTGACGGTCTTGTCAAAGATTTAGCACATACCCTCTCAAAGTTCCTGAATCTGGGGCTGGATATTAACACGGTTATTGCCTGTGTCACTTCAAATCCTGCACGCCTTTTGGGTAAAACCGAAGAGATCGGCACCCTTAAGAAAGGGGCTTTTGCCGATATAGCCGTTTTCGAATTGGAATCCGGAGACTTCAGTTTTCAGGATTCCGAAGAAGAGGTGCTGAAGGGATCGGTTCATATCGCTCTGAAACAGACGATTCAAAACGGCCGTGTCGTGTGGCAGAAGGAGAGATGATCGCTTGTTTTCAATAAACGAAATCATTGATTTGGCGGTACAGATTGAACAAAATGGCGAGAAACTTCTTCGGTCGGCTCAAAAAGAAGTGTCCGAGCCCGAACTGGTGTCATTACTTCAATGGATGGAAAACGAAGAGAGACAGCACGCGGAGTGGTTTTCTCAATTGAGCCCGACTCCTAAAGAGAGCACGGATATGAGCCACCTTGAGGAAATGGGGAAAAACCTTCTCAAGGATATGCTGGGGGATCAGAGTTTTTCTCTTGGTGATACAGATTTTTCCAAATTGGATAATATTGAAGGGTTAATAACAATCATGATGGAGTTTGAAGAGGATACGGTTCTTTTCTATCAACTGATCCGTTCAGCGGTCACCGATCAAGAGACCTTAAAGCTGTTGGATAGGATTATATCAGAAGAAATTCGTCACGCCGAACGGCTAAATGCCTTTCTCGTGTCAGAACCGTTATCATAATTTGACGGTGCGTCGATTCCGAATCGAGATACTGTCAATATTCCGTCAAGTAACCACTGTAATTTCCAAGGATGTAAAAGAATATTAAGTAGTAACTATCTAAAATATATATGAAAAAGAACGTATCAGATCAATTGGCATAACTATTGCTATTTTAATAATTGACCCATTTTCATTACCTCCTTTTTATGATGAGTCGGGTGGATCTGGGACATCCACCCGACCCACCCTCTTTCAGTTAAGCGCTTTAATCATCTAAAAACGATCCGACCTCTATCCCCGCGGATGATACTTTTCATGCATTTTCTTCACATATTCCCGTGCGACATGGGTATAGATCTGGGTTGTTGAAATATCCACATGTCCCAGCATTTCCTGAATCGCCCGAAGATCGGCTCCACGTTCCAAAAGATGACTGGCAAATGAATGACGAATAGTATGGGGAGTTATTGTTTTATTGATATTCGCCTTTGACACATAGCTGCGTAGAAGTTTCCAAAAGCCCTGGCGTGTCATGGGTTTGCCCGCCCTGGCAACAAATAGATAGCGGCTGGCCGCGTTTTTCAACAAGGCCGGTCTTGCAGACTGGATATACTGCTTAATTTTTCCCTGGGCATATTGCCCGATGGGCACCACCCTTTCCTTTGATCCTTTTCCGAATACCCTCACGAAACCGGCATCAAGATTGACATCTTGTAGTTTCAACGAGATGAGTTCCGAAACCCTTAAACCGGCGGCATACAGGAGTTCCATCATGGCTGCATCTCGAAGACCTCTTGGCGTTTTAGAGTTCGGAGCATCGAGGAGCTGTTCAATTTCTTCAACGGACATCACATCCGGGAGTTTTAGAGTCGATTTGGGAAATTCCACGTTGCGGATCGGGTCTTTGGGTATCATCTTTTCTTGAACCAGAAACCTGAAGAAACCCCTCAGCGATACAAGGTGTCGGGCCCTGGATCTTTGTTTAAGGCCCGTATCTCGAAGTTCGATCAGGTACTTTAAGACCAGAGGGGTATCGACTTTTGAGAGATGGGATATATCGTTTGATTTTAAATAATTGAGGAAACGTGCGAGATCCCGCGAATAAGACTCGATGGTCTTCTCCGAAAGTCCTTTTTCGAATATAAGGTAGTTGATGTAGCGGTCGACAGATTCGTCCGTTGATGCCATGATTGCCTTTATCCGGATATCCCATCGATATGGCTGACCATGTCCAACCTGTTTAAGACGTCTGCTCCGTTTTCCCGGACAACGATCATGTTCTCCAATCGTATACCTCCCCATTCAGGGATATAGATTCCCGGTTCCATCGTGGTGACCATACCGGGCTTAAGCGGTTTGTCATAAAATTGACTCAATCTTGGATACTCGTGGATCGCAAGTCCGACCCCATGGCCGAGACCGTGTCCGAACTTTCCTTGAAATCCCTGTTCTTCTATATACTGCCGGGCAATGGCATCAATTGTTTTGGTGCTCACTCCCGGTTTGACCGCATCAATGGCACGTCGCTGGGCTTCGGACACGGTTTCAAATATCTTTTTGAAGGTTTCATCCGGTTTGCCCATTACGAAAGTTCGTGTAATGTCCGAGCAATATCCATTGAACTTCGCACCCCAGTCAATGAGAATCGGCTCTCCTTCGCCGATACGACGCTCACCGGGGACGGCGTGAGGCAGGGCACTGTTCGGTCCGGATGCAACAATAACCGGAAAAGAGATGTTTTCTGCACCGGCTTCACGCATTCCTTTTTCGAGATCCCAAGCAATTTCCTTTTCGGCCATGCCGGGTTTCAGACCTGATACCACTTGCCTGAATACCGATTCGGCGAGATCCAAAGCCAGTGTGATGTTTTTAACTTCGGTTTCGTCCTTGACAGCGCGAAGCAGTTCCAACAATTGCTCTGTTTCCACAAGCTCAAAGGTAATGGCTTCCGTTTTCAGCGTTTCGGATATTTTTTTATGCTGGTTAAAGGAAAGGCGACTGGCCTCAAATCCCAACCGTCTGGTGTTTAAGCGCTTAAACAGCTCCGGTAGTGATTCGGAAAGTCCTTGTTTATAGCAGAACACCTCACACCCGGGCACTTCTCTGCGGGCCTGGAGGGCATAACGAGAATCGGTGGCCAGGATCATCTCTTTTACAGTAATCAAAAGCGCGCCGGCAGATTCGTCAAAATTTCCATCCTCACCTGTAAAACCGCTTAAATATCGACGGTTTTCTTCCGTCTGCACCAGCATGGTGTCGATATTCAATTCGCGTATCTGTTCTCTTAACCGTGCAAGTCTAACCGTGAATGCATCTTCCAAATTGATCTCCTCGATTCCAATTTTACGCTCAACAATAACTTATAGTGCTTCTCAAAAACCACATTCGACACGCGATTGATGTGTTGCTCTTGCAGTGGTTGTTGGAGCAGATTCAGACTGTATCTTAACTGATACACAGAATCAATACGATTGAATATCGAAACCTGATGGGTATCGATGCCCGAAAACGTCCGCTGCAGAAGGTTCAAGAAGGGATTTTTCCCTTGAATTATCATTAGCATATGATATCTAATAAAGTTTAAAATAAAATTTTTATTTGTCGATATATAAACAGGTGCTGTATTAACTTGTTTTCAGGCAGTGAAATGATCGGAAATTCCCATGATTAAGTCTTTTCTGAAATCGACCGTGTTAGAATCTCCTCTTGACCGGATGATTAAATATGTTGTGAATATCCTCTCTGAAAAGAATAACGAGAAGATTCGTGCAACCATACCCGGTTTTGATTCCCCCCAACGCGCGATTCGAAAGTCAACTGGCGAAACCTATATTCCAGAAGTTACAACTGTTAAGAATAAACAGTTCCGGATATTTGCTGTTGAAACCAAAGAGACTCTAGGGCAGGGGGAACCGGAGAGGCGTTGGAAACTGTTCGCCGAGTTTGCAAAACAGAATAGCGCGCTCTTTTATATCGTGTTCCCCACCGGGCAGGTGGCGATAGTGAAAAATAAACTTGAAGAATTCAATATTGAAGCCAATCTGTGGCAGGCACCACAGGCATAAAGAACAAAGTTCGCTTTGCTCACAATTGGAATACTGGAATATTGGAGCGTTGGAATGATGGGTTTAAATGAATTCTATCGATTTTATGATAAAGGTCTTTTTCGCTTTTATACCCAATATTCCATTATTCCACCATTCCATATTGCACTACAATGTTGAATATCAGTAAAAACATAATATCAATAAATTGTAGAATTTTCGGGATGTTAATATATAGCTGTCGGCAGGATCCAGGAGTGATTTCATGATCGATCTAAAACGTATGAGCGTCCTCATTGTCGATGACATGGAGAACATGTGCCGCTCCATTCGTGGCATGTTGAAGGTACTCAATTACGGATCTGTTTTTCGATTCGCCACCAACGGTCTCGAGGCCTGGACCCTCTTACAAAAAGACCCCACGGATCTTGCCATTGTCGATTGGAATATGCCGGGAATGACCGGTGTTGAGCTTTTGGGGCGCATCCGGGAGGATAAAACCTTAAGGGATATGCCGATTGTCATGGTGACGGCTGAAGCCAATCGGGAAATCGTCGCAGAATCAGCAGAATCCGATATCGACGCCTATCTTCTAAAGCCCCTGACAGTAAAATCCCTAGGAGATAAAATCTCCGTTGTCATAGAAAAATCGAATAATCCCCCTCCCATGTTTTATCATCTAAAGCTGGCCAGGGATTTTGAAGAAGCCGGCGAGATTGAAGCCGCCATCGAAGAAACCAAGCAAGCCATGGAGGCAGACCCGCTGTCAACACGGCCCATGCGGGAGCTCGGGAAAATCTACCTTGGAAGAAGCGAATATAAAGAAGCAGAAAAGTGGTTGACCAAAGCCGCCGCCATGAATAAGTTCGATGTCATTGCCTTTCACCATTTGGGGGAGCTGCATCTTCAACAGAACGACATCGAAAAAGCCTCGGAATTCTTTAACAAAGCAATGAACATCAGCCCGCGACATGTCTCCCGGGGGATTAATTTCGGAAAGGTTCTGGTTCAAAAAGGGATGATTAACAAGGCACAAAAGGTATTTGATCGTGCCATCGAACTTTCGAGCAACTCTTTAGGGGTACACGAGGATGTGGCTGATTATTGTATGGAATCCGGCGTGAATGAGTATGCCGGAAAACTTATGGAGTTCGTATTGGAGCAGGCACCGAACCGGGAAGATGTTATATACAAACTGGGCGTTATCAATGAGAACCTGGGGCAACCGAGAAAGGCGTTGAGCTATTTTATTGAAGCGGGAAAGAGGAACCGTGACAATGTCGATATTCAGTTGAAAATTGCAAAAAATTTCGTCGATACGGGCCAGGTGCTTCGAGCAGAGCAGATACTGAATACCATATTGAAAAAAGATCCGGAAAACCAAGGTGCACGAGAGCTGCTAAAACAATGTCTCTAAGGATGGACGGTATATCATGAGCAAAGAAGAAAAGATCCTTGAAGCCTTGATGTCCATTACGCGGACGGCCAATACCCCCCGCCTGGACTTCAAAGAAAAGCTTCAGCGAATTCTTTCCGATGTGGTTTCCTGCATGGGCACTGAACGCGGGTCCATCATGCTGGTGAAAGGGCGAAAGAATCTTGAGGTAGCCGCTGCAACCAGCCCTCATTTAATCGGTGTTAAACAATCCATCGAGCAAGACTCACCGTCGTCTTGGGTGGTTAAGAACAAAAAACTCCTTTCAGTGGATAAGGCTTCAGACCGGAGTCTGTTTTCCAATCGATTCGATCATTACAAAAAAGATGCATTCCTGCTTGCACCCGTACTGAGCCAAAATAAGGTGATCGGGATCATCAGTGTCACTGAAAAAATGGGGAGTGATCGATTCAGCAAAGCGGATCAAACCATTTTGTTGAATCTTGCCGGTCATGTGATCAGCGCCCTTGAAAATAACAGGCTCGCCGAATCATTGAGAAGAAGCAAGAAAAACCTCAACAACAAAAATATCCGGCTCAGGAAACTGGAAAAGATTCGAACCGAACTTTTCAATATGTTGATCCATGATCTCAAGGGGCCTATTTCAGAGGTGATGGCCAATATCGATATTCTGTCCTATGTCACCGGGGGTGAAAACCTGGAGTATGTCGAAGCCGCAAGATCCGGTGGTGATACCCTGTACCGGATGATCACCGATCTGCTTGATATCGCCAGATTGGAAGAAAGGAGTCTTAAACTCTATCGTGAAAGGATCGATCCTGCAGATCTCGTAAAAGAAGCCGCATCTCGCATATACGGGTTGTCTCGTAGCAAGGATCTTACCGTGGTGGAAAAAGTGCCGCCTGATGGTGGAAATGTCTATTTTAATGCCGATCGCGGCATTCTCCTCAGGGTGTTTCAGAATCTATTGACCAACGCCATCCAGTTTTCACCGGCCGGTGAAATAATCGAAATCGGATACATTTCTGCAGACCCCGGCCAGATACAGTTTTTCGTCAAGGATAAGGGGCCCGGTATTCCTCCGGAGTTTCGTGAAGCCATATTCGATAAATTCATGCAGGTGAGCAGCCGAAAGGACGGAAGGAAATTTACCACCGGCTTGGGTCTCACGTTTTGCAAAATGGCCGTGGAGGAACACAAGGGAAAAATCTATGCAGAGAGTGATGAAGGGCAGGGCAGTCGCTTTGTGTTCTTTCTGCCTCTCAGCCAACCCTAACCCGGATAAACCCGCCAGAGGGAGGCGGATAGCCGGAAATTCCAAATCTGAAGGATTTTTCATGCGGATTATTTTTATCGGCCAGGCTGCATTCGGAAAAGAAGCTTTACAGGCGCTCGTTGAACAGGGGGAAAGCATTGCCGGGGTCATAACCGTTCCCGATAGGAGAGGTCAAAAAGACCCTATAAAAGAATTAGCTCAGGAGACCAACATACCCGTCATCCAACCTGTAAGGTTGAAAGACCCGGACGCCGTCGAATGGGTAAAAAACCTTTTCCCCGACCTGCTAGTACTGGCATTCGTAACGCAATTTGTACCCCAAAAAATGATCGATATGTCCACCCACGGCGGCATCAACTATCATCCCTCACTGTTGCCGAAATACCGGGGAGGATCTGCCATCAACTGGGCGATCATCAGCGGTGAAACAGAGACCGGTGTTACCATACACCAGATCGATGAAGGAGTAGATACCGGCCCGATTGTCTTACAGGAAAAGGTGGAAATCGCTCCGGACGATACGGTGAAGAGTCTCTATTTTAAGAAACTATACCCATTGGGTATCAAAATGGTGGCGAAAGCCGTCCGTTTGATCAGGGAAGGCAGCGCCATCCCCATACCGCAAGACAACACTCAGGCCTCGTTTCAACCGGTGATTACGGACTCGGATACGCTCATCGACTGGTCACAGCCGACTCAACAGGTATATAATCTCATCAGAGGGTCCAATCCTTCGCCAGGCGCTGTTTCCTCGTTTCAAGGGGATAGACTTAAGGTGTGGGAAGGTGTACCCCGTCCTGCTACTGGAAAACCGGGAGAGGTGATGGAGATTCTCATGCATGAGGGATTTGTGGTATCAACCGCCAATGGCTCCATATTGGTTCAGCGGGTTCAATACAAAGATTCCGGGAAGATATCTGCGGTGGATTTTCTTAAAGAATTTTCCTTGAAGATTGGGAACCGGCTGGGCAGTTGACGATTACCGTTTTCTGCGGACAAATTTCTTTCTCATCACTTTTTTCTTTTTCTTTTTCGGCGGCTCAAGAGAGTTGCCGGTTTCCTGGGACGCGTGCACTGCGTTTGAACCGGCAGCCTGATTCTTGAGGAGCGGACTTCCAATGTAATCCTGGCGATAGTTGCAGGTAGCCTTTGGACATTTTAATCCCATTACTCCTTTGGGAGTGTAGAATTCCACTAGAAATGGGTTTTTGCAGTAAAGACAGGAAAAGTGATAGGGCTTTCCCCAGGTAATGAAATTGCAGTCCTCGTTGTCGCAGACATAATACATTTTCCCCTTTTCCGTCACTGCAACACGAACTTTGCCCGCTTCGCAAGTGGGACAGGACATGGCCAGAAGTTCTTCAAATGCCCGGACCTGCTCATCCACCGAATCTTCATCGGTGGTGACGGAAGACTCATCATTATGGAGAGGATCCGCCATGGGCGTTTCCGTGTCGGCATCCGATCCATCATCCTCAGATGCAGATACAGGCTGTTCATCGGAATCAGTCGATTCAATCGGTTCTGTCTCAAGCTGTTCATCCGCCTGCTCGGTTACCACATCCCCGGGCATCCTTGATTTCTCTGTCTCTGCCGGTTCCTGCTCATACTTCGACGCGGACTCGTCTTCTTCCGTGATTGGAGCTTCTATCATATCCGTTTGAGGATCCGATTGAGGGCCCGGGGTTTCATCAACCGGGGATGTCGATGCCTCGATATCTTGCGGTTCTGAAACAAGGGTTTCAGAGGTTTGTTCTTCAGGTACATCCGGCTCATTTTCCGGTGTTTTTCCAAAAAGGGTTTTTACATTAAAGGCAAGATCCGATCCTGCGGCGTTGGATTGGGCCCGCATTTTAGACAATTGCTGAAGATAGGCTTGCTTTTGTTCCTGGGATAATTTCTTCGGAGGTTCTCGTTCGATAATCTGAGCATCCGATTTTTCCTTCGCGTCCGGCGTTTCAGTTTGATTGGGAGAAAAGGGCACCCCTCGTTTTTGAAGGGTCTGCTCGAATTGATCCAATGCGAGAGCCGGATCTTTTCTTCCGGATTTGGCTTCATCAATGGTTTGAAGGACATAAGCCACAAGATTTAATCCCGGAAGTCCGGGGAAAAGATTATCCAAGATACCCACCAGCCGCGGGGTTGATTCCCTGGGGACAAATTTCCCCTCGGCTTCGATGGTAACAAATCCCATTTGGGAAAGATTTTGAACAGCGGAACGACAATGATCGTCTAAATCCAACCCGGTCGCACTCAATTCCTCCAAGAGTGTGTTCACGAAATATCGATCCGGCGGGGATTCGGGGAATGCTTCAATTTCATTTTCACGCTCCACCAATAAGATGAGACCGGTAATGGTGGCAAGGTCGAAGGGCAGCGATGCAGCGCCAGGAAAGGCTTCGAGCAAACGACCAATATGCTTTCTTAAAACGTTGTCAAATTGGGCGCGCATGTCCAAATTGTCTTTAATCTATATCCTATTCTTCATTTTCCGCGTTGATTTCAGACAGCATCTCCGCTATCTGAGATGCCATTCCGGACATATTCTCATCCGGACTCTTTTCGGGATCGTAAGATGGCGGAGGAGCAGAATCCTGCTTTTCTTCCGGATCGGGTGAATCCTCCGGCTGTGAGATTTCTTCCAGAATCGTTTCGTCACCCTGGGCAGCATTCACTTCATCCGTCTCGGAAGCCTCCATTCCAGGTTCAGGTTCTTCTTCCAAATCCGCCCCTGTGGCGTCACTTGTGAAATCTCCGGATGTTGAAAAAGAGAGATAATTTCCGTCGCGGTCTAACAATACGGTCAGGGTTACTTTAACATCAAAATCAAGTTTGTATGCCACCGTGTTACCGTGGACCACGATGTCCCCTTGCTTGAACTCCACATCATCTTGAATCCTTAACTGATGCTTTTCTTTAACGATCTTTTCAATGGCTTCCCAGTCCAGATCTCCAATAATGATGTCCAGGAGTTCCCTTTCTCCGGATTTGATCACTTCCGAGTCTGTGATTTTAAGTTTCGCCATTTTTAATAATCCCTTTAGGTTTAATATCTTATCGACTAATTATCTTCTTTGCTTAAGAAGGGCTATAAGTTCCTTTGCAAAATCTAAATGCGCCTGGGCTCCTCTGGATGCGATATCGCGAAGCGCAAGTGGTTTGGGATAATTTGAAGCATCCCGTAGCGTTTTGTCCCATGGAATGATTGTGGAAAACACATGGGTGTTGAAACCTCTCAGTTTGTTGTTGTGCTGGTGTATAATTTCGATATCCGCGTTGTCCTGCATGGTAAACAATACACCGGCGACCCTGAGATCCGGTCTCTTCTTTTTACGGATTTCTCTGATGACCGTTAAGAGTTGACCGAGACCTTCTATGCCATAGACCTGGAATTGAAGCGGAATGACCAACCAATCGGCAGCGATGATCGCGCATGTGGTGAGAAAACCGAGGGACGCCGGAGAATCCAAAATGATATAGTCGTAGCTGTCTGCATTTTGCTCGAGCAAGACCCGCAACACATTGTCTTTGTTCGGGAGCTGAGTCAGTTTTTTTTCCACCTGCTGCAATCTAAATCGAGAAGGTATGACGTCGAGAAATTCCAGTTGGCCGGAAACAACAATATCATGAAATCCGGCCTCACCCACCAGTGCATCATAGAGGTCAAGGGATAGGCGGTTTTTGTCGATACCTAAATTAGTTGTGGCATTGCCAAGGGGATCGCAGTCGACAAGCAGCGTTCGTTGTTCGAATAATGCAAGGGAAGCGGCCAGGTTCACAGCAGTGGTGGTTTTGCCGGTCCCGCCTTTTTGACTCGAAACGTTGATTATTTTCCCCATGGCTATTATTTAACATAAAAACAATGGCTTGAAAAGAAACCTTCGCCTGCGGAAGATCGTTCACGCCGCCGAGGAGCTCCGTATTGAGCGACAACATATCCATATCCGGTGTTGAGAAAGCCGTATCCGAACTGGAATACCGGAATTCCCGATCTCTCAAGTATCGGTTGGTCTACGCCATCAGACAATTCTATGATTCGGACCAATCCCTCCGAGCCGTCCGGACCATCGATCCGGACGAACTGGTCCCTTTGGTGTGGGATGATGTAACCGATACCGACCAGTTGAAATCCAAAAGGAAAAACCTTAACAGCATCAGATCTTCAATCAATTCGGATCTCATGAAGCTTTTCAGGGATGGAAAAAACCCTGAAGGCATCATCATCAATCCTTCCAATGTGTTCAGCATGTGTGATGAGGCCAAGGATGCTTTTCTTAAATCGTTTACGAACGCACTCGCTTCAAATGAACCTATTACGCTGGACAGCATATCAGAGGTGACGCGATTGTTCGGTGAATTTTTAAACAAGGTGCCGGATGACCACTCTTTGGAATTTGTCGGATCTATATTGGATGCGCTGTCTTCAAAGAAACCGCTTCCCATTGAACAGGCCGCTGAGGTCTTGGGGATGTTTGACAATCTCATTACAAATATGCCGGATAGTCAAATAGCGCATGACACGGTCAGGGCATTGCTTGATAAACTGGCGGACAAAGCCTGTTGGACGCCGCCAGCTAAAACTTCAGATGATGCGCAGATCGTACCGAGAACTGCACCCCATGAAGGTATCGATTCCCTCAGTGCGGAAGATTTTTCCAAACTCGACACAATCGATGAAGAGGACATAGAGGAAGTCATTCCGACAGACGACCGGAAAGAAGAAACCGAATATATAGAATCCGAAGAACCGGAGGAGGCGTCTGAAATTGTGGAGGTCGTCGATGTTGTCATAGAAGATGAAGAAAAAGATGAATCAGACGAGGATGCGGAATCTGTAAAGGATGAAGACTTATCCGAACTGGATGAACTAGAAGAAGTGGAAGATGATGAACTGGAGGAGCCCGAAGAAGAGCAACTGGATGATGAGGATCTTGAAGAGGTCGATGAACTCGACGACCTTGAAGAAGTTTCCGGATTAGATGATGAAGAAGGGGAGGGTGATGATTCAGAATCGGATTCAGATGTAGTGGAAGTGCTGGATGTTATGGCTGACGATGAAGATGGCATAGCGGAAGTCGAAGTACCCGATGATGAAATAGAGGAGGTTGAGGATGACGGTGTAGCTGTTGTTGAGGAGCCGGGCAAAGAGGCTGCAAGTGCTGATTTTGAAGGTAAATACGATATCGATGAAGATGAGTTTGGCCTTGATGCGCTCTCGGAAACCGAACGTAAGAGAATCCTGGCAGAGCGTTTCGATCGATATTTGGGTGCAATGGAGCGGCATTTTAATCAGTTCCTACTTATACCGAGTGGTGCATATACTATCGGAAGCAAGGTCCCAACCCCTGGAGAATTGCCTGAACAGCAGATTCAGGTGCACGATTTTTTTATGGGAAAATATCCCGTTATTAACGCGCTTTTCGAAGTTTTCGTGGAAAGAACCGGCTACACCACCACAGCCGAGAAAAAAGGCTTCGGTGTCGTCTATGAGGGAAGATATCGGAAAATTAAGGACGAAAACACCGGCCAATACCGGTACGCATGGAATTCGGCTCACAGTTGGAAAGAAGTCAAAGGCGCTTACTGGTATCAGCCCACCGGGCCCGGCAGCACATTGCATCAGAAGCGGAATCATCCGGTGGTTCAGGTGAGTCTCTTAGATGCCATGGCCTTCGCCTCTTGGGTGGGAAAACGTCTGCCGACTGAGGCTGAATGGGAGGCTGCTGCAAGGGCAGATAAGGGTTATCGATTCCCTTGGGGAGACGATTGGAAAGATGGACTCTGTAATACTGAAACCAGCGAAATTGCCGATACCGTGCCGGTTGACCATTCTCCGGATGGGGTCAACAAAATGGGTATTGCCGATCTGTTGGGAAATACATTGGAATGGACATCAGAGAAATGTGACCCGATAAGCGGTTCTCGAAACAATTTTGATTACCACATCGCAAAGGGCGGTAGCTGGGTATCCGAAGAAAACATCCAGCTTGCTTCGCGATTCAGATTTCCAACCGATTTCACATCAAATACCCTCGGATTTCGTTGCCTCGCTGACTGAAGCTTCGATACAAAAACGGCTTGAAGACGTAAAGATTTCCATATAACTAGAGAAGCATCATTGTGGTTGAGGATGATTTATGCTCAAGGCCAAAGGATTCCACGTTCACGCAAGCAACCGGCTTGAATTTCTTGCTGCACAACTTGCAGGTATCATTCAGAGACCGCTGTCTTCACCGCTTGCCTCTGAAGTGATTGTCGTTCAAAGCAGGGGCATGGAAAGATGGGTGTCCATGCAGCTGGCCGCCCATAACCGAATATGTGCAAACATTCGTTATTCGTTCCCGAATACGTTCCTCCACGAAGCGTTCCAGAAATTGCTGGCTGATGTTCCGGATACCACACTCTTTGACCCGGACATTTTAACGTTTCGTATCATGAAACTGCTTCCGGAAAATGTGACGCAGCCCGAATTCGAATCGCTTCGCCTTTATTTAAAGGAGGATCCCAGCGGTTTAAAACTCTATCAACTTTCTGAAAAGGTAGCTGATATTTTTGATCAGTACCTTGTTTTTCGACCTGAAATGGTTTTTGCCTGGGAAGCCGGAAAGGGAGCCCACTGGCAGGCTGCTCTGTGGCGCCAATTGACGGAAAAAGTCGACCATCTCCACCACCGGGCGGGACTCAGGAAGCAATTTCTTGAGAAAATCCGAACTTCGACACCTGCGATGGCGAAGTTTCCGGAGCGGATCTCCATCTTCGGAATATCCCATTTGCCGGACTTCCATATTCAGGTGTTTGCTGAATTATCACGATATATTCCCGTCAATCTTTTCCTTATGAATCCATGCAAAGAATTCTGGGGTGATATTGTATCCGGTCAGGACAGTAAGAGAATTCGCAGAAAATATCAGGGAACCGGGGTGGCGGAAACGGATCTCCACCTGAAATCAGGTAACCCGCTGCTGGCATCCATGGGCGGTCTGGGTAGAGATTTCTTGAATATCATTTTTGACCACGACTGCGAATTTCATGAACAGTATGATGATATTCAGGAGCTGTCACTATTGACCAGCGTCCAGTCCGACATTTTAACGCTTACTGATCGAAATGAATTCAATGATGAAGCTTACCATGGGTTGCTTTTTCAACCCGGAGAGGATCGCAGCATTCGGATTCATTCCTGCCACAGTCCCATGCGGGAAATCGAAGTGCTCCATGATAACCTGCTGTCCATGTTTGAAGAATTGCCGGGCCTCCTTCCAAAAGACATTATCGTTATGACTCCGGACATTGAAACATATTCACCCTTTGTTCAAGCGGTATTCGGGGCCCAAACCCGTGATGAACTTCGAATCCCGTTCACTATAGCGGACCGGAATATTCGAATCGAAAGCCGAATAGCGGATGCTTTTGCCGCGCTTTTGGACTTTAAAGCCAGCCGGTTCGGTTCATCACAAGTTCTATCCCTCCTGGAAGTCGGCAGTATCAGAAAAAAATTCAATATATCGGAATCCGATTTAAGAACCATAGAACATTGGATTCAGGAGACCGGTATCCGATGGGGCATTGATGCGAAAAACCGTGAGAGATTGGATCTTCCGGATTTTAAAGAAAACACCTGGAAAGCCGGAATCGAGAGACTGCTTTTGGGCTATGCCATGCGGGGGGGCGACAACAAAATGTTCGCCGATATTCTCCCCTATGATCCAATGGAAGGAAGCGACGTTAAGATTCTCGGCCGGTTCATCGAGTTTATTGAACGGATGATTCACTGGGTGAAATTGATGGAACAGGACGATTCATTGTCGGAATGGAGCCGCACCCTACACACCCAGCTGGACCAATTGTTCCATTCCGATGAGGACAGCGAACGTGAAATTCAACTGCTCAGAACCCTTTTTGACGGGATGACAAACAATCAAGCGCTTTCCGGGTATACCGAATCCGTTTCGCTGGAGGTGGTTCGTTCTTATATGCTTCATCATTTGGGCAAGGAGGGCTTCGGATCCGGATTTATTTCCGGCGGGGTGACCTTTTGCGCCATGCTTCCCATGCGGAGTATTCCATTTGAAGTCGTCTGTCTGGTGGGAATGAATTCTGATGCATTTCCAAGGGAATCCCGACATCTGGAAATTGATTTGGTGTCGAAATATCCGAAACCGGGAGACCGATCCCGCCGTAATGATGATCGATATCTGTTTCTGGAGTCCATCCTGTCGGCACGAAAAAAAATATACATCAGCTATGTGGGGCAGAGCATTAAAGATGCTTCCATCATGCCGCCATCGGTCCTCGTGAGCGAATTGATGGACTACCTTGCAGAGGGTTTCGGATTAAAAGATGCGGATCTTGTGACCCGACATCGTTTGCAGGCGTTTTCTCCCGAATACTTCAAAAAAAGCAGGGAGGATCTGGTCAGTTATTCTGAAGAAAATATGCTGGCAAGCACCAGCCTTCTCGGACCCAAGGAGAATGTAGCCTTTATAACCAAAGGGCTTTCCCCACCGGATGATGAATGGAAACAGATCAACCCCGGCCAATTGAAGCGTTTCTTCACGCATCCGGCCAGGCATCTTCTCCAGCAACGCCTGAGAATCTACTATGATAAGGGAGGTTCAGTTCTGGAAGACAGGGAAAACTTCAGACTGGATCCCCTGGATCGATACATTATCGGGCAAGAACTGGTCGAACAGGGACTGAAGGGAGTCGATCCTGACGAGCTGCTGCCTGTCTATCGGGCTTCCGGTATGCTTCCCCACGGATCTGTGGGAGAAACACAGTTTAGAGAACTCTGCCTGGATGTGGATGAATTCGTGAATAGCATAAGAACCGTCAAGGGAGAGTCGCAGGAAGAATCCATTGAAGTCGATTTGAGTGTGGAAACTTATCGGATTCATGGAGAATTGAATTATTTCCATAAGGATCGGGGTCTGATCCGGTATCGATTTGTAAATATGAAACCGAAAGACCTGCTTTCATCCTGGATAGACCACTTGCTGCTGTGCTCAATGGGGGATATCCCGCATCAGAAAAAGACAGTGCTGATATGCAGAGACGCCGCTTGGGAATTCTGCCCCGTGAATGAGAGTGAGTCGATTCTGAAAGATCTTTTATCCCGATATTGGGAGGGGTTGTCAAAACCGCTGCCGTTTTTTCCGGAATCCGCTTACCGATATGCAAGCGATATCCTTCAGAAACAAAAGACTGAAGATGATGCCCTCCGGTCTGCACGCAATCAATGGCGGGGCAGCGATTTTAACCGCGGAGAGTCTGAAGATCCGTACTTCAGGCGTTGCTTCGGGACAACGGATCCCCTCGATGACCTTTTCGAAACCCTTTCATTGGAGATATTTGAACCGGTGTTTGAAAATTTATCCCGGTTCAAAATCTTGTAGAAAACCCTGACGGCATCGATCGCAAATTCATAGGCGGCCGTCTTTTCCCATCGTTACGCGTCCCCATCGTCACGTTGATCTATTTTTGTGGAGTCTTCGACCGGCTGGACCAGTTTTTCCGGATCCGCCGGCTTGAGAGCCGGACGGGTTTTTGGCGATATAAACCACATGTCTGCGCCCGCCCCGCCCAGGGCGTTGCCGGTTAACGGAGAACCTGGCAGCTTTCAAACGTTTTTCAAAGGCCTTGTCCGGATCTTCGGACCAAACAGCAAACACCCCGCCTTCCTTCAAGGCGGAACTGCTTAACTTCAGCGCCATATCGCCGTACAAATACTCTCCCCGGCCCCGATCCCCCTTATGAGGACCTTCGTACAGGTCAAGAATTATGGCATCAAAGCAATTTTCCTTGCCCTTCATTGCCGCATAACGAATGACCGAGGCCACATCATCAATCACAACCTTGACTCGCGGGTCATCAACTGCCCCGCCGGTAAGATGGGCAATCGGCCCCCGGCACCATTTGACCATTATCGGGTTCAGTTCGGCCACCACGACCTCGGCATCAGTTGGGAGATTATCAATGGCCGCCTTCAGGGTGAAGCCCATGCCCAGGCCACCCACCAGCACCCTGGGATTCTTTTTATTCTTCAGGGACTCACACGCCAGCTCCGCTAAAACTATCTCGGACATGTTGGCCAAGGAGTTCATCAGCACCCGACTGTCAATAGTTATAAGAAAATCCGCCTCGCCTCTCTGCCGAAGATCGAGAAGCCCCTCATCGGTATCAATACTGTCAACTATCCGCCATGGCTTAGCCATTTAAAATTCTCTACTTAATTGTTCGACCATTCCTGAATATAGCCAACGAATAGAATCCCCACAGTAAAAACCGCGCTGATAAAATCCGGCAGATAAAGGGAGTTCTGACAGAAATCCAAACAGCGCCTGAACGATCGCTGAGCATTTTGCCCGGTCGAAACGGTTCAGGCAGAGGGGGCTAATCGGGTTTCCCAGTTCGCGGGTAGTTTTATTTCCCTGGTGACGGACCTGGCGTAAGAATTACGGAATATCAGGTTGCGGTTTCTCTGCCGGCTGCCGCATACGAAAATATCGATGAGTTCCGGACTCTCGATGATCGGCATCCTCTCCCCGGGTGCCACATCAAACGCCTTTGGCGCCCGGCCTTCTTCCACCAAATTGTGAACAGTCCACGGCACCACACGCTCTTCGGTGTAAGCAAATTCCGTGTTGACTTCATCCACCGGCAGGGTGGCATGTTTGACGATGTACGCTTTTATGTCCTGTTTTGAATAACCGTCATTAGCGATGGCGGCGGCATTGGGCGGGCTGATGAACACGCTGATCGTCTTGGACATGCCGAACAATATGGAGGTGACACCAAACGCCCTGCCCATGTAATGACAAATACCGGTGAGATGGGGCTGCGCCTGAGCACCGGAGGTCATAAACTGGTGCGTCGCATTCATCATCATCCCTGCCGTGACGGTACTCGTATTCCTGTCAAAACCACGGTCGACATGAAAAGGGTCCCATGGACTGGCATTTTCATCCTCGGCCATAACCCAGGCTCCTCCCGGCCAGCCAAAAGTCCCCATCCATGTTATCCCTTCCTTGAAACCGGCTATGTTTCTCACGATTAGGCCGAGGCCGCGTCCGATGGTGGCATTGGCTCTCCTCCCAAGGGACAGCAACGCGGTGCCGTAATTCAAGTCCAGTGGCTTGATAATCGGACCATTTATCACAATAAAGGGCTTAATACAGCCGGTACTGCCGAGATCCTTTAGTTGAAATGCCGGGTCCGCCATAGCCGACACTGCGGCGATCAGCACCGGCATATACTCGGGGCGACACCCAGCCATCACCGCATTGACGGCAATATTCCAGGGAGTCGCTTTCCGATTGGCCAGCGGCAGTATCCCTATTTCTTCATCAGGAGACAGATCCGTCCAGTTCAGCATCTCTTCAACCGCCTCCCGGGTGGGGGGGATGATGGTAAGCCCGTCCGTCCAACCTTTTCGGTAGAAAAAGTCGTTCACCTCATCGAAACTACCACGATATACAATCTCTTCCGGATTCTTCAGGGTATCTTCAAACATCCAGAACGCCTCCTGAAACCCCTTTCGTTAATGCCTTGATAATGTGATCGATTACGGTTCTCTCAGCCATTTCTGATAGTTGAACCTGGCTAAAGTCATCAATAGCACCGGACCATTCAACAACCCTGGCGTCAGGGACTCCGTAGGACGACGCGATGAAATGGGACAGCTCTAGAAACATGGTAACAACAATCGATGCTGAGGGGATACCAAGCTCCTCAGCCACCAGACTTGCCCGCATAACTGCGGGCGTACAGGTACCTCAGCCGCCGACACCGGAGATGACGGCATCGCAGCCGGACCGCAATAGCGTCTCTCGCAGCGCCATGGCAGCAGCGTCTATATTTACCATGGGCAGGAAAGACGGAAATTCGGTATACGGCACGAATTTTATATCCGGGTAGCGCTTCTTTAGCAACTCACGAAGGATAGGAAAGGTCGCATCTCCCCGAAACATACCGTTCCAGACCTCACCCACCGTTTTCCCATTCAGGTCAGAAAGACGCGGAGCGATGGGGCGGACCCCACCGACATACTCTCCAACAGGGCTTACCACCTCGTAAATGACATGATCATCCAGCATACCCAACTCCTTCTTGCAGTTAAGGATGGAAAATTGCTTTTATCTGTTATTTTTTAAAACCATTTCTCATCTTCCTTGTTTGGGCGTCATCCGGGCGAGAACGACTGTGACTTTCTCCTCATCTTCTTCCGATCGGAGGATCTTTTTCCGGGCATCAATATCGTAGGTTTGGGACATATGATTTAAAAATGCCATGGTGGTATTGCGCATGCCCGAGGCCAGAACGATTTCACCTCTTGGCGCCCGGTAGGTTTTGAACAGGTTTTCGAGCGGTTTAAAATCTTTCTCTTTGTAAACCACTTCCGAGGCGATGATCATATCAAATCGGCCGCTGAGGCTCGGTTTGTTCCAATCCAGTTTAAAGCATTCCAGATCGTTTACTCCATTCAATGCGGCATTCGCTTTGGCAAACTTGACGGCATGGGTATCTGATTCGGTCATGGTGATGCGGTGCCCGAAAGCGGCTGCCGTAATGCTGACCAGCCCGATCCCTCCGCCGATTTCAAGGATGCGTTTATAAGAGTCCGGGCTGGCGCCGGCCATGTAATCTGCCAATATCCATGACGCCTCCCAGATTTTGGCCCAAAGAGGGAAATGTTGAAACAAATTATCCGTATTGATAAATCGATCCAGAGAACAGGGAAGAAGAAACTGAAATTCCCTTGACCGAATGGTCATGTCCGTGGTTTCAGTATCATATTCCTGGCGGAAGGATTCCAACGAAAATTCGTCTGCCACTATCTGACCTTAAGAGATTTCGTTCACACTATTTTTCTTTTTCTTTCTTTTTGTTCTTTTTCGGGCGCGTCTTGCCCGTTGTTCCTCTCCATATTTTTCCACGTTTGCTGCGAATATCGCCTTTTCCCATACAGTTAACCTCCTAAATTGATTTGATTCTTGATGCTCGATACTTGATACTCGATATTTGAAAGAATTTTGTACTTTAATTCAGAATCCTCGATGGGTTGAGATCTCAGCTTTGATCCGACCAACATCGAGTATCCATTATCCAATATCGCGAATCGATTACAAATTATCCGCGCATATCTGCGAAGATCCGCGCCCCATTTAACTTGGTTTTAAATCATCAACTGAACACTTTCCGCAATTTGTCGCACATATCTTCGATAGCTTCACGGCTACGGTCGACCGCGCCGCTAAGATTGAGAAACGCATGAATCATATCGTCATATATAAGACATGTAACAGGAATACCGGCTTTTTTCAACCGGTCGGCATAAGCCAGGCATTCATCTCTCAGCACATCGAACTCGGCGACGATAATAAGGGCAGGCGGAAGATTCGAGAGATTTTCAGCCAGAAGCGGAGATGCATACGGGTGATTTTTATTCTCATCCCGGTCAAATATTTTCTGGGAGAAACCCTTCGAACATCAGGTTATCGAAATATTTTCCACAGGCTGTCATCTGTTTTTTATTCTTTGCCGTCCATCCCAGAATGACAACTCCTTTTCTCCGGTGAAATTGAACGGCCCAATAAGGACGGCAACGGATGTCGCATGCCAGAAAATCCGGAGAACCCACGGGGTCTTTCAAAAATCGTCCAATTAAATATCGCCGTAAAAACTTAAAGCTCTCAGCGTTATGATCATATCCTACTCGTCCCCGTAAAATACCGGGTGCATTGTTTTTAAACCATTGAAGGGTGAGCGGGTTGAATGACTCAACGGCAAATTTGCCTGAATAATTTCCGATGATCTCATATATCTTGTTTTCAAAGACTCCGGCTGTCTTTTCGTTTTTGATGTCAATCAGAATCGGTACCTTTTCGTCTACTGCTTTTAAAATATCTTCAAATAGCGGGATTCGGAATTCTGTATTTCTTAACCTCAAGTCCTTGATGGATTGCAAGGGTAGGGCTTCAATGTGTTGGTTTGATCCGGTTAGTCGCAATAAATTGGAATCGTGACACACAACGATTTGATTGTCTAAAGTCCTTCGTATATCCAATTCAATGGGGAAGCCGTGGTCAACCGCATCCATAAAAGCCGGTATTGAATTTTCGGGAATCTGTCGGCGAATATCATGGAGACCTCTATGGGCGATGGGCGCCTGGATCAGCCATGAAATATTTCTTTCGGTAGAGCGGGTGTCCTGCATTTAAAGTTACTTTTAACCCTTTTTAAGAAACTTAACGAACCGCTCCATCGCCGGTTCAAGAACCGATAGGTCTGCAGCGCAGCAAATCCGTACAGCCCCTTCACCCCCGTTTCCGAATGCAACACCGGGAGCAAGAGAAACTTTTGTTTCTTTCAGCAAAGAGAGCGCAAAAGAAAATGAGTCGGTAACTCCTTCAATTCTGGGAAACAGGTAAAATGCCCCCTCCGGTTGCGGCAGCGAAACCGATTCGATGGAAGACAAGGCCTTAAAGCAGAAATTGACTCGTTCTTGAATCGAATCCTTCATGGATTCAATATCTTTTTCTCCCTTTTCCAGTGCAATTTCACCCGCCCGCTGAATCATGGACGGTGCATGTGAAACAATGAATTCATTAAGCTGTGATGCTTTATGTATCAAGTCCGACCGGGCAACCATCCAGCCCAGCCGCCAACCGGTCATGCAATAACTTTTGGAAAATGAATGAACCACAATGACGGCATCATCTCGTGAGCAGATCTTAAGAATCGAAGGGGCAACCGGACCGGCATAGTAGAAACGTTCGTAAACTTCATCGGCCAACAACCAGAGGCGGTGCTTTCGGCAGAAATCCAACAACGATTGCTGTTCGGAAGGATTTGCGACCCATCCCAGGGGATTGGAAGGCGAAGTATAGACAAGAAGCCTGGTTTTCGGCGTAACAGCGGACGCTATAGCATCGAAGTCGATCTCGAATCGACTGCGATTGCTGGTATAGGGGATCTCAATGGGGCGGCCGCCGTAAAGGCTCACAATGGAGGTGGCATTGGGCCAGTTCGGAGATAAAATGATGGCTTCGTCTCCGGGATCGATGACACAGCGGATGGATACGTTTAATGCCTGAACACCGGATGCCGTTATTACTATTTCAGTTTCCGGATCTACCTTTACATCGTGGAGGTCGGAATATTTTCTGGCAATGGCTTTCCGAAGGCTGAGCAAACCTGCATTTTCACTATAAAAGGTGTAACCTTCATTCATGGCTTGAAAGGCAGCCTCTTTAATGTATGCCGGCGTCGGCATATCGGATTCCCCAAAATGGAGTTTGAACACACCGTCCATGGTAAAAGCGATATCTGCAATTTCTCGAATGCGGGAAGGAGCAACCGTTGATAAGTTCCGAGCCAAAGGGATGTTCGTCATATGGGATTCAATCCTTTCCGAATGATTAGACACAAGTGGACATATTCATGCGGGATGGTCTGAAAGTTGTCAAGCTCTTTCAATATCGAATATCTCAGGGTCTATAAGCCCTTCGCAGACCCGGGTCACGGCGCCGGTCATCTGTATTGAAAAGTCTTCAGCGATCTCAATTTCCATGTTTCCTCCCGGCATGTGGACCGTAACATGAGAATCGATGTGTCCGAGTTTGAATGCCACGGCGGCCGATGCGCTGGCACTGCTTCCTGAAGCGAGTGTATACCCTACACCCCGTTCCCAAATCTCGATCTGAATATTATTTCGATCTAATATTCTCATGAACTGTACATTCGTTCGGTTCGGAAAAAGGCTGTCAATTTCAATGTTCGGGCCATACTTGCAGGCTTCTTCCTTTGATATCTCATCTTTTACGATGACACAGTGGGGGTTTCCGATGGTAGCGGCACAATAGGTATATGAGACACCATCGATGACAATGTTTTCATCGATCACTTCTCGGTTCGGTCCCACGACCGGTACGTCTTTGCTCTGAAAACTGACATGCCCCATTCCAACAGAAATTTCCTTGCCGCCGTTCAATATCTGAGAGGTCACGATGCCCCCTAGGGTATGAATGGTAAAAGGCTTAGAATCAACAAGACCCTTGTCCCATAGGTATCTTGAAAAGATGCGAAGCCCGTTTCCGCTTTTTTCAGCCTCACTTCCATCAGTGTTATAAATTTTCAGAGCGAAATCCGTACCATGATCTTTATCTGCAAGAGGGCCGAGCAGGATGCCGTCGGAACCGATTCCGAAATTACGATGACAAATCCGTGTAATCTGCTCCGGGGCAAGCGTGGTGTTTAAATCTTCAGGATTCAGGACAATATAGTCGTTTCCGAGTCCGTGATATTTAAAAAATTTAATCGGGTTCATCATTTCAGTCTCACTTGTCGGTTGCCGTCAAGTCGGTTATGATCAGATATTCAATAAAAAAGATGAGCAAAACATAAATTCATTTCCGGTAGTTCATGGCATGCTTCCCAATAGTTGGAATTGAGCTAATATTTCACAGGATCTATATGGTGTCAATGCTTCCTACGGTTTCCATGATGGAGCTTTTCAGTATAACGATTGTATCAAAACAAATTATGTAGAGGAATACCGGTTAAATTCAAAACGCACAGCTTCTCGAACATATGACACGAATCATCAAGCAGGCGCTTCCATTCACAAAGCAGGATATGGGATAATCGCAACAGACAATACAGAATTTCATTGTTCTTATGATAATAATTAATTTGACTTTTAATAAGTTGGTAATGAAATATAATTTTTCTGGTTGCAAAGGAACACTTCGTTTTTGTCATTAACAACCGACAGTATCTTGCTGAAATATAATAATTTTCGTTTATCTGCGTTCAAAAAAGGAGAATAGTCATGAATGGACTGAGTGCCGACCTTGTAATTACCGGTGGTCACGTCATTACCGTGAACCCAAAGGGTGAGACGGCAGAGGCTGTAGCCGTTTTGGGTGATAAAATCGTTGCCGTGGGGAAGGCGGATGAGATCGCCCCTTTAATCGGGGATACCACAGAAGTCATTCGTTTAAACGGCCAAACCGTGCTGCCGGGTTTTATTGAGCCCCACACCCACTTTATGATGTACGGAATCTGGGCGAGATGGGTAAACGCCAAAACGCCGCCCAATGAGAACATCCCTCAACTTTTGGAGCGAATCGAAAAAAAGGTTGCCGAAACACCCAAGGGAGAGTGGATTACAGGCTACGGGCTTGAAGAGGGTGCGTTTGAGGAAAAACGCTGGCCCGCAAGGGATGAGCTCGATGCGGTTGCTCCGGATAACCCCCTTTATATCCGGCACCGGTCGGGGCATGCCAGCATCGCAAACAGCAGAGCGCTGGCTCTGGCAGGGCTTGATGAGTCGACGCCTCAAACGGAGGGCGGTCACATGGACAGAGATCCGAAAACCGGCCGATTGACCGGTGTGCTTCGAGAGAAGGCGGCTTTTAACTCCGTACAAAATCTCATCCCTCCTTCCACAAAGGACCAGATGAAAGATGGGATTATTGAAGCGGGCAGCCTCTACGCCACGGCCGGGATTACCTCCACCCACGATGCAGGCGCCGACACCCGACCGGATACCTACCGCGCATACCAGGAAGCCATCGATGAAGGCCGGTTAAAGACCCGTGTCTATCTCATGATTCGGGATCGCCCGTATGACCATTACTACATGAAGCGGGACCTGGGCCTGCGCACCGGATTCGGCAATGATCGGTTGAGACTGGGGCCGGTTAAAACCTGCACGGACGGATCCATCCAAGTGTTCACCTGTGCATTTTACGACCCATACATCACCCTCGAATCGGAAAGCACCCGGCGGAATCCCCGCGGCGTGCTCCAGATGTCTCCGAGCGAAACAAACGATATTGTTCTCGAAGCCCATCAGAAAGGTTATCAGGTGGCGATTCACGCCCAGGGCGACTACGGCATCGATGTTGCCATCGATGCGATTCAATACGCCATGTGGAAGCACCCCAGGCCTGATCCCCGGCACCGGATCGAGCATTGCCAGTGTGTAACCCCCGAGGGCCTCACGCGCATGCAGCGGCTCGGGATTATCGGCTCCTTCTACCCGCACCACACCTGGTACTGGGCGGATCGTCATATTTCCACCTTTATCGGGATGGAGCGGGCCAGCCGCATCGATCCCATGAAATCCGCCATCAATGCCGGGGTGGTGACCATCGCTCATTCCGATGCTCCTATTGCCGGGATCGGGGACCCCATTTTCGGGGCCGACCCTCTATTCGGCATCTGGTGTGCGGTGAATCGGAAGACCCGAAACGGCGTGCTCCTTGGACCCGAAGAACGGATTACCCCCATGGAAGGGATTCGAGCCTATACCATCAACGCCGCGTACGCCTCTTTTGAAGAAAACATAAAAGGTTCCATCGAACCGGGCAAACTGGCCGACTTTGTCGTCCTATCCGAAAACCCATGTGAGGTAGACCCCTGGGAGATTCGAAATGTCAAGGTTGAACGGACCATTATCGGCGGGGAGACGGTGTATCAGGCGGCATAAATCCAAATAAGGTTTTTTCCTTGGCAATATGATTACCCCGTAGCGCATGAAGAAAGAGAGGAACCGATGATGCAACAAAAAACAAACCCCACCCCATCGGGCAACATGCCGGCCAATACTTCAAGTTCAGCCTATCTTGTCCATCCCAAATATTTTCTGAGAGACAAATTTAAATACCCGGCCGGTATTCGACTGGCTGTGAATTTCACCATCGATTTTGATACCATGCTCAATCGCAGGCTGAAGAACGAACCCGCCATGGAGTTGAGCCAGGGCGAATTCGGTGGGCGCGTGGGTATTTGGCGGTTGATGGATCTTTGTGATCAATACGATGTCAAGCTAACCATCTTTACTCCCGGCCGCATTTGCGAACTGTATCCAGAGTCTCTTAAGGAAGCCGCCCGACGAGGACATGAAGTGGCGAATCATATGTGGGAGCATCGCATTCCATCCGATATCGAGCTGGAAAAAGATCATCTTTCAAGGACCACTTCGGCCATTGAAAAAGTATGTGGCAATAAACCGGTGGGAACCCGAAGCGGACACAAACTTTCTTTACTAAGAGACGCGGGCTACATCTACACATCCAACAATACTGCAGACGATTTTCCTTATTATGTCGTCGACGATGAGGGAAAAAGCTGTCTGTTAAACCTTCCTTTTCACTATGTCATGGACGATGCCATGTATTTT
>Ga0180009_10001055_pt1 | contig 34783 bp, 31 predicted proteins | sample OS_PC_MetaG_FD_123537 | JGI IMG/M metagenome (GOLD analysis project Ga0180009, IMG submission 123537) | Groundwater microbial communities from the Aspo Hard Rock Laboratory (HRL) deep subsurface site, Sweden - OS_PC_MetaG | ecosystem: Environmental > Aquatic > Deep subsurface > Groundwater... | reverse complement strand
TACGGCGTCAGGCTCGGTCGGATACCTCCATCGTACCAACAGTACGTCTCCGGTCTCCTCGGTCGCCTTCCTTGTATCCATACCCATCTGCGCAATTTCGCGACAATATCTGTGAGAAATGCGATCTCTTGCAATTCGATCAGAAGTTTTTTTTAAACCGGGATAAGTAAGGCTTATCAATTTAAACAAAAACAATCATCACTGTCCCGGACCGGCCGGGGCAGGATAGCCGCAGTCGTTTTTGATGATTTCCAGGACCAGGTTTTTCTGAACCTCATTTTCATATGTGATTTCACAACCGCTGGAATACACCACGCCGGGACGGAGGACGCTTTCCGGCAGGTCCTGAAAGCGCAGGATGCGGGAATGAACGACCTTGATCTGAAACTCGTGTTTTTCCTGGCCATAATTGATAAAAACCTGGTAGGGATCGCCGATGGCCGGCGGGTAATTTGATATGAGATTGAAGCCGCCCACAGAGATATTTTTTATCAGGAATTCTTCACGGTTGCGGAATTCTCCGGTCACCACCTTGGTCAACTCAAAATAACCTAAAATCGGAACGGTCGGATCAAAACGTTCGAACTTTCTCCTGGTTTCCATGGGCCTCCTTGCTATTTTATTTTAACATAAAAATTGGAAAAAAGAAATTTTCATATATCATTTTAATTTTGGTCCCCATTGACCGGAGTCGCGGCATGTTTTCTTCGCGGCGCCGGTGCTAATGGACAATGGCCGGCCAGTGCAATGAATTGACAATAAGCAAAATCTATATTATATAAAATACATGGAAAAACCTGAACCAGCGACCAAATCCGAGGCAAACACCATCAAAATCGGCGACATTGTACCTGTCAGCGCCTGTCAGATGATTGATATTTTTTATCTGGTTAAGATCGGCAATGAAAAATTACTGGTCAATAAAGAAGGAGTGGTTTTCTTGAAAAGCCGCGATGGCGAAGAAGCTTCGTTAGCTGAAAAACAGGAGAACCAGTTGATGACGTCACTGTTGAGCAAGAGCCCCTACGGGCAAGGCGGCAAGGAAGAAGTCGCGGAATTAACCTGTCAGCCTGGAAGCGAAGCCTATGCGCAAGCCAAAAAAATCATCCAAGGTTTTCTGGAGTGTTTTTTGGACCGTCTGCGCAACGAGTTTCGGATTGTCTGTATCAAATTCTCCCAGATGATCAAGGACAGCGGTAGGCCGTTGCTGCGCTATCTGGCTTGCGAATGCGGCGGACTTGCTGGACTGAAAGCCCATTTGATCCGCGAATTATTCACCCACACTACCTATAATGAACGCGGATTGAACATCCTGGTCTTTCTGACTCAAGTCATCGCCATGAACGAAGACGGTACCATGACTGACCAAAGCCAACTAACTCCCGAGCAGCAAAAAGAAGTACTTATCGAATTCCTCAACCATGTGCGCGGCCTGGGCACCAACGCCGAAAGAAAAGAGATTTTTGAAAAAACCTACCGCGACTTCATCGATCAGGAGTACGAACTGTTACTCAAAGAAGGAGGAGCCGGTTTTTATATCAGTTCATCTTTCTTTAAGGCCATGAAAGCCCAAAAGGATTTTCTGCTCGTGGAGTCGAACAAAAATTATCTGGAAACTGCCTTCCGTAACGCCCAGCGCACCCAGCGTGAATTTGTGCTCATCCATATGCTTTCCTACCTCAAGGCACTGGTGATCATGCGGCTGCAGTCCCATTCCAAGAAAGAGCAGCGCGGTCGCAATGACGATGAGCGTGAAAAAATCCTATACGAGATCATTGCCTATCAAAAAGAATTCAGCTGATTCAGATGTTGAAGCAGAAGTAAACGATTTCTCCGTTCTTACTTAAAAAATATTCGCTCGGCTTTGAATCAAGTCAAACACCGCTCCCAAAAGTCAACAATAAACCCATTATGGCCAATGTCGTTTTCTCCGAGCTTGCAATTACGGAAAAAGGACGGCGCATCGAATTCAAAGCCGGCCCGATTCCCCAAGCCCACGGCGACTATCCCATGCTGCACTAGCCCGCACTTCTCACAAATATTTGCTGCAATTGTGGATATGGGCATGTCTACAGCGTCAGGCTCGGTCGGATACCTCCATCGTACTAACAGTACGTCTCCGGTTTCCTCGGTCGCCTTCCTTGTATCCATACCCATCTGCGCAATTTCGCGACAATATCTGTGAGAAATGCGGGCTAGGTCCTGCAAAACCTGCTGGCCAACGCCATCAAATTCACCCGGACTAGGTCCCGGGCCGTAATCGAGTTCGGCGGCCGAAAGAAAAAGGAGGAAACGGTTTATTATGTCAGGGATAACGGTGTCGGTTTCGATATGGAATACGTCCACAAGCTATTCGGCGTATTCCAGCGCCTGCACGGCAGCAAAGAATTCGAGGGCACCGGTGTCGGACTGGCTATTGTCCAGCGCATCGTCCTGCGCCGAGGCCGAAACACAGTTGCTTTTGGCACAAGATTTAATTATATTCTAAAAATTCAGGCAGCACATGCTTGCTTTTGTTGAAAGAAACAAGCAGAATACTGTAAGTGATGATTGCAAAGTTGAAGGGGAGATGCTGCAAGTGAAGAAGAAATCAAAAAAAACAATTCGGAAGAGCGTCGGCGGCGGGGGGAAACCTATACTGCGGCGAACGGCAGCAAGCGGAAAAAACACGGAGTTGCGCGTCCTGATCCTGGAGGACAATCTGGCCGACGCCGAATTGATGAAAAGGCAGCTCAAGAAGGCCGGCATCGCGTTCGTTTCCCGGCGGACGGCTACCCGCAGCGATTTTCTACAGGCCTTGAATTCGTTCAAGCCGGATATCATCCTGGCCGATTACAGCTTGCCCAAATTCAACGCTTTGCAGGCATTGGCATTGCGTAAAAAAAATGCGCCGCTGACCCCGTTCATCATTGTCACCGGTTCGATCAACGAGGAGATCGCGGTCGAATGCATGAAGAAAGGGGCCGACGATTACCTGCTGAAGGACCGTCCGGCGCGCCTGGGCGAAGCGGTCCGGCACTCATTGACCAACCGCCGCCTGCAGGCGGAAAAAATGGAGGCCGAGGAGTCGCTGCGGGACAGCGAGCTTTTATACCGAACCTTCATCGATTCCAGCACCGACATGGCTTTTCTCAAGGACGACCGCTTCCGGCACTTGCTGGCCAACAAGGAATTGTGCGACTTTTTAGGACAAGCGGAAAATAGGATCATCGGCAAAACCGACTTCGAGCTAATGGACAAAAGCGCTGCCGCCAAATGCCGGAAAACCGACAAGCAGGCGTTGGCCGAAAACAGGATCCATATAAGCGAGGGAACCATCAATGGCCGGACTTTCGAAATCCGCAAATTCCCGGTAAAACTAACCAACGGCCGGATAGGCATCGGCGGCTACATCCGCGACATCAGCGAGCGCAAGCGCACGCAAGACCAGATCGAACATGCAAAACGAAAGTGGACCATCACCTTTGACGCCATCAAGGACGGAATCGCACTGTTGGCTGTCGACCAGACCATAAGGCAGGTAAACCGGGCCTTCGCCAATCTTGTTAAAAAACCATTCCCGGAGATCATCGGCAAAAAATGCTATGAATTGATGCATTCCGATCGGCAGCCCGACCAGCATTGTCCCTTCGCGAAAATGCTGAAAAGCAAAAAGCGGGAATCCATAGAACTTGCGGTCGCTGACCGCGTGTTTGAAATGCTCGTCGATCCAATCACCAACGATGCCGGGAACATATCCGGCGCCGCGCACATTATGAGCGACATCACCGAGCGTAAGCGGGTGGAAGGAGCGCTGCGAGAAAGTGAAGAGCAATATAGAGATTTAATTGAAAAGGGGAATATAGCAATTGTTATTGATGATATAGATGGAAACCTTATTTACTTCAATAACAAGTTTTTAAATTTATTTGGATATTCTGCTGGAGAGATTAAGGGCAAGACTCATAAAGAATTTATTCATCCTGACAGTTTTGAGATAATTTCCAAATACCATGAAAAGCGTATGCAAGGTGAAAAAATCCCATCCAGATATGAGTTCAAGGGGATTCGAAAAGATGGTTCAAGAATTAATGTCGAGATCGATGTTTGCGAAATCATAAAGAAAGAAGGTAAAGCTTCAGGCACCCGGTCTTATATGTGGGACATCACCGAACGCAAGAAAACAGAGGATGCGCTTATTGATTCAGAAAATAGATATCGTAATCATTTCGAAAGCTCCAGCGAGTTTTATTTTACCTTGGATTTAAAAGGCAATTTCATCGATGTGAACCAAGCGGCAGTCGCTTTGACCGGGTATGCAAAATCCGAATTATTAAAGATGAACTTCAAGGATTACACCCCAAAAAGAGATCATAGAAAACTTTTTCTCACTCTCTCCAATATTTATAAAACAGGGAAGCCCGTACAAAATATTCTTGTTGAAGCAACCATAAAAAACAAATCAAAAAAGTATTTCGAAACAAGTATCAGCCTTATGAAGAAAGGTGAACAGATTATTGGTTTCCATGGTAGTTCAAAGGACATCACCGAGCGTAAGCGGGCGGAGGAAGCGCTGAGAGGATCGGAACAGAAATATCGGACCATGATCGAACAGTCCAATGACATGATCTGGACCTTGGACACGGAGGGTAATTTAACTTTCTTTAACAGGCGCTCCGAGGAAATCAGCGGTCACCGATTCGCGGATTGGCGGGGTAAATCCTTCGTGCCGCTCATTGTGGAAGAAGACCTGCCGCTTGTAGCGGACGTATTCCGCAGAACCCTGAACGGAGAGTCCCAGCACTACGAAGTGCGGGTGAAAAAAAAGGATGGGGACATTTTTACTCTCTCCGTCAATACCGCTCCCATCCTGGAAGCAGGTAAAGTTGTAGGCACTGTCAGTTTCGGGCGCGACATCACCGAGCGCAAGCAGGCGGAAGAAGCATTGCAACAATCTGAAAAAGACTATCGAAATCTTTTTGACAATGCAACTGATGCAATTTACATTCAGGACAAGAAAGGCCGTTTTCTTGATGTAAATCAGGGAGCCGTGGACATGTATGGTTATCCCAAGGAATTTTTCATAGGAAAAACACCTGCATTTTTATCGGCTCCGGGCAAAAATGATATGAAAAAGATCATCGGCTTTGTTGAGGATGCATTTAATGGTAAACCACGTCAATATGATTTCTGGGGTATAAGAAAAAACGGTGAAGTATTTCCTAAATTTGTCCGTTCCCAACAAGGTTTTTATCTGGGCCAGAAAAGCATTGTTACGTCTGCGATAGACATCACCGAGCGCAAGCGGGCCGAGGAGCAGATCAAGGACTCCCTCAAGGAAAAAGAGGTGTTGCTCAAGGAGATCCACCACCGGGTTAAGAACAACCTGCAGGTCATATCCGGGTTGCTGACCCTGCAGGCAGAGCATATAGGTGATGAGCGGCTGCAAGGGATGCTCAAGGAAAGCCAGAGCCGCATCTGGACCATGGCCCTGATCCACCAGACCCTCTACCAGTCCGGCAACCTGGCCGACATCGACATGGCCGATTACATCCGCAGCCTGGTGGGCAACCTGCTCAGTTCCCATGCCCGGGTCGCCATGCCGCCAACCATCAATTTCGACCTGCTCCCGCTGCGACTGGTCATCGACAAGGCCATCCCCCTGGCCCTGATCATCAACGAGCTGGTGAGCAACGCCATGAAGCACGCCTTTCCTGACGGGCGGCCAGGCGAGATCCGGATTTCATTACAAGAGCGTACGGGCACGGCGCGCCGTGCCCCTACGGACCAGAAACACGCCCCAACATACGAACTGACCGTCGCCGACAACGGCGTTGGCCTGCCCGCCGGCTTCGACCTGAAAAACCAGAAAAGCCTGGGCCTGCAGCTGGTAACCATGCTGACCAAACAATTGGGCGGCTCATTGGCCATCGAATCCAGCGGCGGCACATCGGTTCACATCATATTCAGTAACAATGAAAAAAACGAAAAATAACCTTGAATCCAGCCCGCTGCGGGTGCTGATCCTGGAGGACAACCCCGCCGACGCGGAACTGGTCGAACGCGAACTGAAGCGAGCAAGGATCATCTTCACCTCGCGCTTGGTCGAGGGAAAAAGAGAATTCAGCAAGGCCCTGGCGGATTTTCAGCCCCAGGTCATTCTTGCCGATTTTAATCTGCCGAGGTTCGACGGTTTGGCCGCCCTGGAGATGGCCCGCCTGCGGGCGCCAAACATTCCCTTCCTTTTTGTCTCCGGATCGATCGGCGAAGAGAAAGCCCTCGAGATGCTCGCCCTGGGAGCATCCGATTATATCTTCAAGGACAATTTACGCCGGTTGGGCCCGGCGGTCAAAAGGGTGATCGAAGCAATACGTCTGAAACTGGAAAAGAAAAAAACCGACGAGGAATTACGCCGCCATGTCGATGAACTGCAGCTCCTGGCCGAAGCGGCTGATCATTTTGTCCAGATCAATGACCTGGATGAAATATATGAATATCTGGCCCAGGTGAGCCGCGACCTGTCGGGAGCCGATTACCTATTGCTCTCCCTGTACGATGAAAAGCTGGAGGCATTAAGGCCCAAGATCGTCAGAGGCTTCGAGCCATTCCGGGAAACCATGCGCTGCCGCTTCCGCATTGACCTCATGCAAATGGTTTTTTATTTCAAGGACATGCGCGCCGACGATTTCAGCGATTTCGTTTCCCGACGGCTGCTGCCGGTGCGCGACGGCCTGTATGGGTTGGCCAACGGCAAATTGCCGCGCCCGCACTGCCGGGCCATCGAAAAACTGCTGGCTATCGAGGCCATGTTCACCATGGGTTTTTCCTGGGAAAATCAGCTCTACGGCGGCTTGACGGTACTGTTCAAGAAAGGCAATGAATTGAAAAACCACGCCCAAGTCGAAGCCCTGCTCAACCAGGCGGCGGTGGCCATCAAGCGCTTGCTGGCCGAACAAGCCCTGCGCGCGAGCGAGGAGCGCTTCCGCCACATTTCCGCGACGATCTCCGACATCTCTTATTCCTGCTTGCCCGACACGAAAGGGATTTACTCGCTTTCATGGATCACCGGCGCCACCGACCGCATCAGCGGTTATACATTCGAAGAATTCCTGGCCATGAAATGCTGGGGAAAGCTGGTGCTGGCGGAAGATCTCCCCGATTTCGAAAAATACGTCACCGGTTTGACCGCCGGCAACAGCGGAATCTGCGAACTGCGCCTGCGCCATAAAAATGGGAATATCGTCTGGGTGCAATCATTCGCCGAATGCACGCAGAACCCGGAACAATTGGAACAGCCGATTCTTTACGGCGGGCTGGTGGACATCAGCGGGCGCAAGCGGGCCGAGGAACAGATCCAGGCCTCCTTACGGGAAAAAGAGGTCCTGCTGCAGGAGATCCATCACCGGGTCAAAAACAACCTGCAGATCATTTCCGGACTGCTGACCCTGCAGGCCGACCAGGCCGCCGGAAAATCACTGGATGAAATTTTCCAAGAAAGCCAGGACCGCATCCGCTCCATCGCCCTGGTCCACGAAAAATTGTACAACTCGCACAACCTGGCTCAAATCGCATTCGACGAATACCTGCGCGCTCTGATCGAAAACCTTTTCATCTCCAACGGTGTCGCTGCCGGCCGCATCACCACCAGATACGAAATGGAACCAATACTCTTCACCCTCGAAAAGGCGATCCCCCTGGGGCTGATCGTCAACGAGCTGGTCACTAACGCCCTGAAGCACGCCTTCACGAACGGGCGGCAAGGAGAGATCCGCATTGTATTACACGAATGTAGGGGCACGGCGAGCCGTGCCCCCAATGAGGAAACGAATGGGCAATACGAGAAGGGCACGGCGCGCCGTGCCCATTCAGAAAATAGCGGCACAACCCCCAACAAGGGCACAGCACGCTGTGCCCCTACGGAACAGGACCGGATCCCTACCGACAACAAGGGCACAGCACGCTGTGCCCCTACGTATGAATTGACCATCGCCGACAACGGCGTCGGCTTGCCGGCCGGCCAAGTTCCCGGACAGCAGAAAACATTGGGTATGAAACTGGTCTCCATGCTGGCCCAGCAGCTGCAGGCCGAACTCAAGGTCAAGAGCGGCCCGGGTACGGAATTCCGCCTTATTTTTCCAGGGCTGCCGGCAAAACACGGCATCAAGGACAATGATCATGCCAGTTGAAAAAGGAATTGTCCGGGGGAAAATTAATGGAGCCGCAGTGGCCGCGCCCCGCGGATCGCGCCTGCCCTGGCCCGTTCTGGCCGTGAACTTCACCCTGATGGCGCTCATCCTGGTCGCCGGCTTTCTGTATACCCGCCAGGAATGGGTGATGTTCGTCCTGGTGTTCTCAGCGTTTTTTCTAATCATCCTTTTTACTGCCAATTTCTGGCGCCGGCAGCAGGTCAGGCAGTTCCACCGCATGGACGAGATGGACACCGCCCTGCGCCAGAGCGAAGAACACTATCGCCAGCTGGTCAAGAACCTGGGGGAAGGCATCGGCATCGCCGACCAGGATGAAAATTTCGTTTTCGTCAATCCGGCCGCCGAGGAGATCTTCGGCGTGACTTCCGGAACCCTGGCCGGGCGCAACCTGAAGGAATTCCTGCCTGCCGACGAATTGACCCGGCTTGCGGAACAGAACCGCGGCAGGGGGAAAGAAAGGGTCTATGAACTGCGCATCCACCGGCCCGACGGCGCCGAGCGCGTGCTGCTGATCACGGCCAGGCCTTTTACAGGCCCTAAGGGAGAAGACTCCGGGGCTTTCAGCATTTTCCGCGACATCAGCGACCGCAAGCGGGCGGAACTTCTCGAGCGTGCCCTTTATGAAATCGCCCGTGCACCGGAAACTGCAAAAAGTTTAGATGATCTATATCATGCGGTCCATCTGATCATCAAGAGCCTTATGCCTGCGGATAATTTTTATGTCGCCCTGTATGATAAAGAAGTAAATCTGTTACATTTCCCTTATTATGTTGACGAAATCGACGCACCGCCGCCATCACAAAAACCGGGCAAAAATTTAACGGCGTACGTGCTTCGTACAGGCCGCACACTGCTTTGTGACATGGCGCTTGACGAAGAAATGACCCACCGTGGAGAAGTGGAAATGGAAGGTGCTCCATCAGCGTGCTGGCTGGGTTCCCCGCTTAAAATCGGCGAAAAGACCATTGGCGTAATTGCTCTTCAGCACTATTCCGATCCGACGGCATACAGTGATCGGGAAAAGCAGGTTTTGGATTTTGTTTCTGGCCAAGTAGCAAACACTATTGAACGCAAACGCGACGAGGAGAAGATCCGCAAAATGCTGGCTGAAAAAGAACTTCTACTCAAGGAAGTGCACCATCGCGTGAAAAACAACATGATGGTCATCGCTTCCCTGCTGCAGCTCCAGGCGCAGCGGATCGGCGACCCAAAAACCACCGCGGTTCTGCAGGACAGCCAGAACCGCATCCGCGTCATGATGACCATCTATGAAAAACTCTGCCGGACGACCGATCTGTCGTATATCGACCTGAAAGGATATTTCACCGACTTGGCCCGGACCCTGTTCGCGGCCTACAACGTCCGACCGGAAAAAGTCGGCCTGGAAACCGCGATCAGCGATATCGCGCTGGATATCGACCGCACCATTCCCTGCGGCCTGATCATCAACGAGCTGGTCAGCAACACCTTGAAATACGCCTTCCCGGGCGACCGCAAAGGCCGCATCAAGATTGAATTCCACGAGATCGAGGCCGACGACAACGGCAAGGGCACGGCGCGCCGTGCCCCTAATGAGGAAACGGATGTACAACATGAGAAGGGCACGGCGCGCCGTGCCCCTACGGATCAGGACCGCGTCCCGATGTACTCGCTGACGGTCGCCAACGACGGCGTGCCGCTGCCTGCTGGCTTCGACATCACAAAAAGCAGCGGCTTCGGCCTGCAGTTGGTCAACATGCTGGCCGGCCAATTGGGCGGCAAACTGCAGTTGTACGGCCGCGAATGGACCGAATTTCAAATTACCTTTCCTCAGGGGCGGGCAAAACAAGGAGGAGCGAGCACATGACCAAAGCCAATATCTTGATCGTCGAAGACGAAGCCATCATCGCCTCGGTCATCGCCGCGGCTTTAAGAAAATTCGAATATGAAGTGATCGACATCCTCAATACCGGCGAAGCAGCCGTAACCAAGGCATTAAAGAAAAAGCCCGATCTGATCCTGATAGATATCCGCCTGCAGGGCGCCGTGGACGGCATCACCGCCGCCGAGCAGATCCAGGAACAGATGGATATACCGATCATCTACCTGACCGCCTACGCCGACGAACCGACCCTGGAGCGGGCCAAAAAAACCAAACCCTATGGCTACATTACCAAGCCCTTCCAGGAGATCGAACTGAAGACCACCATCGAAATGGCCCTGTACAAGCACGGTTTCGAAATGCAGCTCAAGGCGAGCGAGTCCAAGTTTCGTTCGCTGTTCGAAAATTCCCAGGACGTGATCTACATTGCCGATCGCCAGGGGAAGCTCCTGGAGATGAATCCGGCCGGATTGCATTTTTTCGGTTATGACCGTGAGGAAATAATGGAGATCAAGCCGGAGCAACTCTACGCCAATCCCCGTGATCGAAAATCATTTTTCGCCCAGATCAAAAATAAAAAAAGCCTGAAGGAATATGAACTCAGGCTGAAGAATAAGAAAGGCGATATCATCTTCGGCCTGGAAACCGCCAACGCCATAACCGACAAGGACGGCAAAACAAGCGGCATCCAGGGTATCATCCGCGACGTCACCGAAAAAAAGAAACACGAGGAGACACTCAACCTGCTGCAGACGGCGATCAACTCGTCCAGCGAAGCGGTGGTCATTACCGACAACGCAGGCAGCATTGTCTACACCAACCCGGCTTTTGAGGCATTGACCGGTTACAGTGTACTCGAGGTGCTGGGAAAAAATCCGAGCTTTTTGAAAAGCGCTAAATTTTCCGAAGAAGTCAACAAGCAAATGTGGGACACCATCGCCAGCGGCAGGTCTTGGGTGGGAGAATTCATCAACCAGCACAAGGACGGCTCGCTGTTCCACCAGCGCAGCATCGTCTCGCCCGTATTCGACGACCAGGGAGCCATCAGCCACTACGTCAACATCGCCTCCGACATCACCAAAGAGAAAAAACTCGAGGAACAACTGATCCAGGCGGCCAAAATGGATTCCCTGGGGCGCCTGGCCAGCGGCATCGCCCATGACTTCAACAATTACCTGACCATCATCAACGGCTATTCCGAAATGCTGCTCTACGAAAATGAAAACAACAAAAACAGTGAACGCCTGCACGTCATCCTCCAGGCAGGGATGAACGCCTCCAAGCTGGTGGCCAAGATCCTGGGTTTCAGCCGCCACCAGACCGCCGCGCCCACGGTCATCGACGTCAACAACACCATGAAGGACCTGGAGCGGATGGTGCGCCGCCTGCTGGGGGAGGGGATCGAACTCAAGCTCGATCTGCATCCCAAGGCCGGCCACATCTTCATCGACTCGATGCAGATCGAACAGGTGCTGATCAACCTGGTGCTCAATGCCCGCGACGCCATGCCGACCGGGGGGCGCTTGGCCCTGGAAACGGTTCCTTTGCACGTCGACGACGACCTGGCCGCCAAGCATCCGGGGATGGCGCCCGGAGAATATGCAGTCATCCGCGTGCACGACAGCGGCAGCGGCATGGAACCCCAGGTTCTGGCGCGAATCTTTGAGCCATTTTTCACCACCAAACCCAAGGGCGAGGGCACCGGCCTTGGACTGGCCTCGGTGTTCGGCATCCTTAGCCAGAACCACGGCGCTGTCTGGGCCGAGAGCGAACCGGGGCGGGGCTCGACATTCCAAATCCTCCTGCCTCGTGTAGCCGAAACAGTGTCCAGAAAAACAGCTCCCGGCGCCGAGCAGCGCTTCGACGGCCGCTCGGTGCTGCTCGTCGAAGATGAGCAGGTCATCCGCGAACTCATGCGCGAGATCCTGGAATCACTGGGCTTGCGGGTGCATGTGGCCGCTGACGGCAAGCAGGCTTTAAAGACTGCTGCAGAAACAAAACGGATCGATCTGCTCTTCTGCGATGTTGTCCTCCCCGGCCTTTCGGGCGTCGAAGTGGCCGAGCGGGTCCAGAAACTCCATCCCGGGACAGCAGTAATCTTCACTTCCGGCCACAGCGCAGGCTACCTGAAACGGACGGGCCTGGAACTGCCGAAAGTGCATTTTATTAAAAAACCCAGTTCGCGCACAGCGATCGTGGCCAAGATCAGCGAATTGTTGGGCTGATTCAGGAATTGGCCTGCGTCAGGCAGATGCCATACACCGGGTGCCGGCAGCCCCAGTTAGCCGGCCTCTGCGGGCCTTCTATTCCCATGGTCTTGCATCCCAGCAGCACGTTTTCTTCGAGACGCCCCCTGCTCAGCACGATCAGCTCCGGCCGGATCCACCTCTTTTTTCTTTTCATGATTTCCCTCCCATCATGCCGTCGCGGAATTTGACCAGGGCATCGATGAATTGCAGGGCCGGGGTCATAGTCCCTCCACCCGGGCAATGTGGCGCTTGTTCACGTGGATGCGGCCGGGGCCGCTCAGCGCGAAGGCGATAAAACGCTCGGGATCGTTAAGCAGATCAATCGGCCGGGAACGCCAGGCATGACGGGGTTCGAAGGTGAACACGTGCAGCACCGTCCCCCCCTCCAGATGCAGGCTCATCGGCAAGCGGCGGCTCCTTTCCTGAGCCTGGGCTTCCCGGACATAGAGGATTTGATGGACATGGACGATGAAAAATTCGCCGCTGGATTTGTCCCGCAGCGGGAAGAAGGCCTGCCCCGAATTGAGATGCTCGGCCAAGCTCTCTTCACCGCTGGACCGCGGCGAGTAATGATTGAGGAAGAACAGGCATTGCTGCGGCCGCTCAGGTGCATAAAGGAAGGTAACATCGGCCCTGACCTCGCGCTTGGGGACGCGCAGCTCGTTGGCCAGATTCAATTCCAGGTCGGTGCCCCCCAGGGTTTGGACCGGGCTCATTTCCTGAAGGATATTCATGTGTTCCTCCCGTTTCTCTTTAGGCTCGATCACAGGGATTGGACCAGATGATAAGCCTCGGCCTCTTTCCAGTATTTCGTGTAGGACTGAACCTTTGACAGGGTAAGATCGTTGACCAGGCCGAACGCCTGGGCGCGAAACCCGGCGAACTGCAGGAACTTGGCCTTGCCTTCTTCGCGCCGGTAGCTCTTGAGGAACGGTTCCGGAGAGGCAGCCATGAGCTGCAGGCTCTGCACCACGTGCACCATTTCGTGATGGTAAACCGACTCGTCCGTGCCGCTGAGCATGGTCGGGAATATGCCGTAGGCCCAGCCGCGCACGTTTGCGGCCAGAGGCGTGTCGGCCTCAAATGCCAGCATGCCGTTGCGCAGCGAAACCCGGTCCGACTTGCTCAAGCTGAGCGCCAGGCTGATGGCATCGCGCGGCGATACCGTGATACGCAGGAATGAACGTTTTTGCCGCGCCAACGGCGTGGCGATCTCGATGCGCGCCAGGGGCAGGGAAAAGCCGAGATAAGAGAACGGACCTTCTCCTGAGGTGACATTGTCGATAACCGAGGCCGAGAGATTGGCCAGCAGGATGCCGCCGAAGACACGATCGGCGGCGATCATTTTCTTGGATTGATAGAAACCGTATCCTGAAACCGACCCATATGCCAGGCACTTGACCGCGTCCTTGAAGTTGTGCACCTGGCCCTGAAGCAGGCCGCGCACCAGAGTGGTCACACCACTGCCCATGACATTTCCCAGTATCACCGTACTCTCGGATACCGCCGAGAGCTTATATGCCGGAAAAGCGAGCAAAGCGGCCAGCAGGATCGCGACCGCCAATGCCTTGATCGTTCTTTTTTTCATCGTCCACCTCCAGTGGCAGGTTCCACTTCAGTAGGTGCACGGTTGGTTCCAAGTTGGGCAATATCCGGAAACGCTTTACTGACAAGGTTTTTGACGAGTTGTCCCGGAATCGGCCGCAGGGGGGCGAGCAGCGACAAACGTTGCAGCCCGGGAAAGCAGAAAGGCGAAGAATCCCTATATCATTGAGCTTTTATCTAATGTGCAACTTTTGTCCACGAGAGACGAGAAGCGCAGAGCGGGAGAAAAGTGTGCACCGGAAAAAATGATCGCTGGGAATTTTGGGATTTCAGACGAATTTTAAGACTTTTTCTTTTTCTCGCGCACCAGGCGTTTATTCAGGGCCTGGCGGGTAACCCCCAATAGCAAGGCGGCGATGCCCTGGTTGCCCTTGGCCTGTTCCATGGCCCGGCGGATCAGAAATTCCTCGGCCTGCTTGAGGGTCGGCAGGTTCGCCAGATAGGTTTCGGCGCTCAATCCGGCCGTATCCGGACCGCTGGCTGACGCATTCAGACTGCCAGCAGCGATCGCTTTGCGGAAACTTTCCAGCCCAAGCACCCCGGCACGGTGGCGGGAGACGGCGTCGGCGACCAGGGTCTGTAGTTCCCGGACATTGCCCGGGAAGCTGTAGGCCGAGAGCAGGGCCAGCAGTTCGACCGGCGTCGTCGGTATCCGCTTGCGCAGGGCTTGGGCCGATTCTTCCAGAAAATGGCCCAGGAGCACCGGGATATCATCCTTGCGTTCGCGCAGCGGCGGAACGGCGATCACGTGGGTGTTGAGCCGGAAATAGAGGTCGTTGCGGAAGGATCCCTTTTCGACCAGCTCCTTGAGGTCGTGGTTGGTCGAGCAGACGATGCGGGCGTTGGTCTTTTTCGACTGGTCAATCCCCAGGGGATAATACTCTTTTTCCTGGATGAGGCGCAGAAGTTTGATCTGGGAATTGTGGCTCAGGTCGCCGATCTCATCGAGGAACAGGGTGCCGTCCTGGGCTTGGGAGATCAGGCCGTCGCGATGGGTTTCGGCACCGGTAAAGGCCCCCTTTTTGTGGCCGAAGAGGGTGTCGGAGAACATGTTGTCGTCGAGCCCGGCCACGTTCACGGCGACGAATGGGCGATTCGGGTCGCCGGCCAGGTGCAGGGCGCGCGCGACCAGTTCTTTGCCGACCCCTGTTTCGCCGACGATCAGCGCCGCATAGGGCGAGTCGGCAACGACTTCGATATATTTGAAAAGGGCGAGCATTTTGCGGCTGCCGGTGACCAAGTGGGCGAAAGCGCCGGGATTGCGCAGACCTTCACCCAGCAGGTGCCGGGTAAGGGACGAAACCTGGTCCTGCAGGCGCGCGATCTCCAAAGTGCGCTGCAAACTGGAGACCAGGCGGCTTTTTTCTACCGGCTTGACCAGGTAGTCGCTGGCTCCCAGGCGCATGCACTCGACCGCGGTCCCGATATCGTCCACGCCGGTGACGATGAGGACCGGCACTTCCGGAAATTCCTGTTTGATCTGGGCCAGCAGGTCGCGGCCGCTGAGAAAGGGCATGGTCAGATCGAGCAGCACGGCCGCGGCCCGGTTCTCGCGCAGAAACGGGAGCACGCGGCGGCTGTCGTCCAGAGTAATTACCGATTCGATCCCAGCCCCCTTGAGCAGGCCGCTGTAAAGAAGCAGAACCTGGGTTTCATCGTCAACCAGAACTATGGGCAATTGGTCATTTCGACTTTCGTCCATGGCTTCCCCTTTTTTTTATGATACTTTTTTGCAGTGATTTTGTCAATTTCAGCAATACTGTTGTTTTACTATTCCATTAAAATTATCTATAATATCTCAATGACTGATGGCCGAAGAACCTTTCAGGGGCTCCAAGGTTTCCCGGGGAAGGCTGAACCACCAAGGCAAAGGAGGAGATTATGTTCATGTTCGACCGCATGGATGAAAAACTTGTCATGGCTGTGATGGAGACCATTCCGGCCGAGATTACCGTCATCGACGCCAACGATGAAGTGCTGGCCTGGAACCGGCACGAGAACCGCCTGTTCCATCGCCCGATGACCAGCATGGGACTCAATTTCCGCAAGTGCCATCCGGCGCACAGCCTGGCCAAGGTGGAACAGATCATAGCCGAAATGAAAGCCGGGACACGCCAGAAAGCCCGTTTCTGGATCCAGGCCAAGGTCGGCGACGAGCGGCACATGGTCATGATCGAATTTTTCGCTCTGCGCAGCGAAGACGGCCACTATCTCGGCTGCCTGGAGGTTACCCAGGACATTGAAGAGCAGCGGCACCTCACTGGTGAAAAACGGCTTCTCGATTGAGAAGAATTGCAGGCTCCTTAGGAAGTAATGTGAAAAAAATGACGCCCGTGTTGATGCTGGTCCTTGTTTTTTTCACCCTCAAATCCGGCCGAGGGAATGCGACTGGGATAACAGCGGCAGCGGTGACCCCAGTCGACCCTGCGGGACTCTGGCAAAAGGCCCTGGATATTTTCCGGAAAAACAATGACTTTTATCCGGGAAAAATCACCATCCTTTCCGAAATTTTGAACCGGCACGACCGGCCCGATTCCGTCACCCAATTGTTTTTCAGCATTTACATGGACACCAGGGGCCAATTGTTTACGGAAATGACGCGCGCTTTAAAAAACGGCAAAGACATCAGTGACGAGATGAAGAAAAAAGTCGAAATCCGCAACCTCAAAGAAGACAAAGTACTCCCAAAAAAAGACTCGCTTACCGTCTCCCTCTCCGACAGCCCCTTCAACCCCGAACGGCAGAAAAATGTCAGCTGCCGCGCCAGCGCTGAAAAACAGATGCTTTTCGGACATTTCTGCCGCCGCTTTGATTTCACCTACCAGACAGAGATCGTCCGCAAGGGAGAACCTGAAAAATTGACCTGGAGCGGCATGGCCTGGCTGGATGAGAACAGCGGTTTGCCGCTCAAACTCGAATTTTCCCTGGAGCCGCTTCCCAAAAGGATCCACAGCCTGTGGACCATCTATTTGTACGAAATCACGCCGCCAGACAATTGGGTCCTGAAAAAAATTACGATCTCCGGCCAGGGGGGATTCTTGTTCATCAAAAAAAGATTTCGCAGCACCACCAGCTTCAGCGACTACCGGCGCCAGCCGCAAAGGGGAGATTAAAAATGAAAAGCAAAACATGGCTGCTTTTTCTCCTACTGATCCTTCTGGCCAGCGCCGATTGAAATAAAATGGGAAGAGCATGGGCATAGAAGTGGGCAACGGCATCGACCTGCAGGAAAAGGAGATCACGATGGAATTCGTCCGCGCTTCCGGCCCCGGCGGGCAGAACGTCAATAAGGTAGCCACGGCGGTTAAGTTGTTCTTTGACATCGGCAGGTCGCCGTCGCTGCCGGAAGCGGTCAAGCGCCGCCTGCTGGCATTGGCCGGCAGGAGGGTCAGCAACCAAGGGGTCCTGGCCATCGACGCCAGGCGCTTCCGCACCCAGGAGGCCAACCGCCGCGATGCCCTGGAACGCCTGCTGCGCATGATCCGCCAGGCTGCCGCCGCCCCCAAGCCGCGCCGACCCACCCGCCCCGGCGCCGCCGCCAAAGCGCGGCGTCTGGATGAAAAGAAAAAGCACGGCGCCGTCAAGCAGGCGCGTAAAAAATCTTTGCCTGACATGGAGTAGCCTTCCGCATTTGAACTGTTTTTTATAAAAGAAATTGAAATTTACGGGGATTTACATTACAATTCATTAAGTAACATTCTTTTTTCGGAGGTGAAATGATGGGCTTGAAATCAATATTTCAGGAAGGCATGAAGGAACGGAAGCGCAAAAAATCACTGGGCAAAGTAAGCGACGAATTCAAGGAAAAGGAAAAGGTCCATTCCGGCCAGCTGACGGCCCTCGGACAAAAGGCCTGGGAAGCGAAAACCGACATTTCCGCATTCGCCGAAGTGCAGGCCGCGCTCGGTGCCGCCCAGCAAAATCTCGATGATCTGCGGGCTCAAGCGGAAAAACTGCAAGAACAAAAACAAGACAGCGAAACAGCAAAAAAACAGGAGAACGACCGCTACAGCGCCAGTCAAAAGGAAATGGAAGAAAAAAAGCGGGATGTCGACCAAAGGCTGAACGGGCAAAAAAACGCCTGGCAAACCCTGCAGAAAGAAATGGGGCAGGCAAGCAGCAGGTTGGCGGTGATCACCGCAGAGCGCACGCGGCTGAGCGCCAAAACCGCGGACGCGGCCACGACCGAAATGGAAAAAACTGATTTAGCCAAACAACTGGCCGACCTGGCCAAAGAAGAAGACGAGCTGAAAACCCGCAGCAAAGAAAATGAGGAGTCCGGCAAACCCCTGCAATTGCAGATGGCCCCCCTGCAGGAGGAATCGGGTAAGTTGCAGAAGCAGATAGAAAGCATCCGAGCCGAACAAAAAAAGATGCTGGTCGAAATGGACAAAAAAATCGCTACCTTGAACAATGATCTTTCCAGGAACAGTGAAAAGACCAAGGAGGCTGAAAAAAAGCAGAAGCTTGATTTCAAAATTCTTGGAGAGAAAATAACCGGCGGCCAGCAAGTAGACCCGAATATAGCCAAGGAAGTGGCCGCGGTGCTGACCGCCCGGACAGAAATGGATGGAGTGCGGGCGCTGATCGGCGGCCTGGAAAGACAAAAAGACGGATTACAGGTCAGTGCCTACAAAAAAATGATGGTAATTGTTATCGGCAGCATCATCCTGGTCGTGGCGATCATCGTATTGCTGTTAATTCTGCTGGCGCCCAAGAAAAAAGAAACTCCGTTCAGCGAGCTGTTTGGCCGCGAGGGAACGGCCGTCAAAAACGTGGAGGAGATCGCCAAACAAATGCAGAAGGGGCTCGGAGGCATCAGGGCCGAATCGGAAAAAATCCAGGGGCAAAAGATCGTGGCCGCATCCGAGAAGGCATTGAAGTTAGTTCTTCCCGTCATCGGCGGCTGGGAGATACAAAATCCCCAATACAACCGGGGAACGTTCGGGGAATTGGAAACGGCGTCCCTGCGTACCGGTTATGCCGCCGCAAACGGCAGTACCGTTCAGGTCCAAGTCACCGACGCCGGTTCGGCTTCGGCATTGCTGGCCCCGTTGAAAATGGTATTTGCCATGAATATCAGCATCGACGACCAGGATGTGGTCCAGCGGGTGTCCACCTACAACGGCATCCCGGTGGTGGAACGATTCGACAAAAAAGACAAGGAAGCGACCTTGGGCATCATCTATAAGGACCGCTACCTGATCGAACTCAAAACAAAAGCGGACAAAGGTTTGGCTCTGCTTAAAGAATTCGAAGCCAAACTTGATCTGTCCAAATTGCAGCAGCTATAACAGGCCGACCGGAAAGGACCGATATGGAATCCCCGGCAGCCGGGCAGAACGTTGCTTGACTTTTGTTTAACCATAACGCTACAATGGATACTACGGGAGGCTAAAATGGCTTTTAAAAAGATTTTTTTTATCTGGCTGGCAATTACGGTCGTGGCCGCAGCAAAATTTTATTTCCTTAAAAAAGTGTTCACAACACATCCGCTCTGGCCATGGGCCGTCCCCCACCTCTATATCGGCATCCTGATCCTTTTCGCCCTCTACGTGCTGACCGCCAAAAAAGAATAAACCAAAGCGGTTTCGCCCCCCTTTAGGCGGCAAGGCCAACCCTTCTGCCACATATACCGAAAAATATTCTGACACCCGCTCAGCGGTTGAGGACGACTTTTTCGATCTGGCGGATCTGATCGCGGTAGAGAGAAGTCACATGGCTGCCATAATCGGCGATCAGTTGGATAATGTCGCGGGGACTTTCCGGCCGGTCGGGGCCGTTGATGCGATCGCCGGCATCGCCCAAGCCGGGCATGATATAGGCTTTCTCGTTCAGGGCCGGGTCCATCCACAGTGTGTACACTTCGGCTTCAGGCACGGCACGGACGATGCGCAGCGCGCCTTTCAGGGTGGAAACCACGTTAAAGAAGCGGATGGAGCGCGGCTTGATCCCCTGGCCGCGCAGGTATTGGATCACCGTCACCAGGCTGCCGCCGGTGGCGTTCATCGGATCGGCGAAGAAAAGGTCGCGCCCCTGCAGCCCATTGATATTGAAATAGGACTTTTTCAGGTCCAGCAAGTACGCCATGTCAGTCTCGCTGCGGCTGTCGTCGCGGCTTATTTTAAAAAGGGCGAAGGGCGGGACGGTGTGCCGCAATGAGTATTCCTGTATTTCCTTGGCCACGATCATCGATGGCAGCAGAGCCGCCCGCAGCATGACGCACATGACGCTGTTTTCCGTCAGGGAATCGATGTCGGGAATCTTGTGCACGGCATAGTTCACCACCGGCACGGTCACCGGCGTGCGCACAAAAATCGGATGGCGCTGGCCGCTGTGCGGGCCGGCAAAGGCCAGGTTGAAAAGCATTTCATAGGCGCGCTGGATGTAATAGATGAATTCCGGGTTGCCGGTGCGCACATCGCGAAGTTTGGCCACCAGTCGCGACGCTTCGCCATGAATGAATTCCGGGGTCTCCAGCGAATAGACATGGATGCGCCGTTCAGCGCCGACCACGCCCTGCATTATTTCACCCAGTTCATTGAACATGGACAACAGCCGTTCCTGGGCGCGCTTGCGCTCCAGGGCTTTGTCGCCGTCCAGGTTGATAAAGTCGTCCAGCGCCCGGCCGTAGAGATCCCCTACCTGGACAATGGCTTCCTGGTCAGAGCGAGTCAGATAGCCGTCCAGATCGGCGGCCTGTAACACAACCTTATCCATGAGGCTTCCTCCTTGACAGGGATTCGCTACAAGTATACGCATTACAGCAAGAACTGGCAAGAAAAGTGATCGGAGAAAATGGCTCCCTGGGCAGCAGCGAAGGCGAATTAAAAATTCATCAAAGGGGCAGCAGGTGTACGGACGTAGCCTTGAAGGTCAGCGAGACATCAATACCCGGCGCCAGGTTCATTTGCGCGCAGGAGATGCGGGTGACGAACACGGTGAATAAAATACCGCTGCAGTCCACGCTGAGCGCCATGACCGCACCCAGGTCGGCCACGGCCAGTATGGGTCCGCGGAATGAATTCCGGGCCGACGAAGAGATCGGTTTTTCCGAAACCAGGATATCCTCGGGACGGATCACGGCGGCTGCCCGCCCGCCGCTTCGCTCGCTCACGACCTCGATGGCCAATTGGCCGCAATCCAGCACTGTCCGTCCCTCCCGCAAGACCAGGGTCCCGGGAATGATATTTTCCGCGGCCGAGAATTCGGCGATATCCAGGGAAAGCGGGCGGCTGAGCACCTCGGCCGCCGCCCCTGCCTGCACCAGCAATCCATCTTTTAAAAATACGATCTCTCCCGCCAGCAACCTGGCCTGGATAAGATTGTGGGTAGCCAGAATGACGGTCTTGCCCTCCCGGGCCAGACGGGCGATCGCGGTCTCGATGTTTTTCACGCTCAGCGGATCCAGATTGGCCGTGGGCTCGTCCAGGAGGTACAGGTCGGGATCCAGTAGCATCACCCGGGCCAACTGCAGCCGTTGTTTTTCACCGCCGGAAAGCAACCGCGCCTCCTGGCCTTCTCGGCCGTTTAAACCGGTTTTTTCCAGTACTTGCCTGATTTCATGGTCGCCGACGTTCAGGTCCCGCAGGCGCGGTCCGAAACGTAAATTGTCTTCCACACTCCCGGCCAGCAGCAGCGGTGACTGGAAAACAAAACCGCAACGTCGGCGCAGAGCCGTGCATTGGCAGCGTGACATGGTGCTCCGTTTCTGACCGTCGTAATAGATTTCTCCCTGCCCGGGTTTGTCCAGTAGGGCTAGCAGCCGCAGCAGCGTCGACTTGCCGGCACCGTTGAGACCGAGGATCACGTTGACCGCCCCGGGTGCGAATTCCAGGTCGATGCCCTGCAGGATCTCCTTTTTCCCGACCCTGTACCCCAGGTTTTCGACGCGGAGTTGCATTATTTTCCCTGCAGCCCCTGCAGGGCGATATTGACCGCCAAAGCCGCCAGCAGCAGGACGATGCCCAGGGCGATGCCGAGTTCAAAATTGCCTTTCATGGTTTCCAGCGAGATCGCCGTGGTTAGAACCCGGGTCTGCCCCTTGATATTGCCCCCGACCATCAGCGTCATACCGGTTTCACCGATGACCCGTGAAAAACCGGCGATGATCGCGGTCAGGAAAGCGAAGCGCCCCTGGCGGATGACGGCCGCCGCCAGTTGACTGCGGTTGGCGCCCAGCGACAGGGCCAGGTCGCGGGCATCGCGGGCAATGCCTTTCAGCGCCGCCAGGGCCAGGGCGGTGATAAGCGGAAACGCTAACAGTGCCTGGGCCAGGATCATGGCCCCGGGGGTGAACAGCAGTCCCAGAATTCCCAGGGGGCCGCGGCGGTTGACCAGGCCGTAAACCAGCAGGCCGATGAGCACGGCCGGCACCGACATGGCCGTGTTGACCAGACCGACCAGGAAGCGTTTGCCGCGGAACTCCTTCAGAGCCAGGAACAAGGAGGCCGGGACTGCCACCAGGGAGGCCAACAGCGTGGCTACGCCCGAAACGGCCAGCGACAGTGCTATGATCTGCAGAATTTCGCTGCTGGGCGGCAGCAAAAGCGCTGCGCCCTGTTTCAATCCCTCCAAGAAGTAACTCATAATATTTTTTTTGCGAACTTCATGGCTAGAAGCGAATTGGTTTTTTCATTTGCCTTCCGCAGTTCACTTTGAACCCAGGACATCGGGGAAAAAGAGAGCGCTGCCGAACTTGTCCTTGCCAAAATCTCGGATGATGGCCTGGCCTTGCGGCGAACGGATGAATTCGGCGAAACGGGTGGCCAGTTTGACGTTCAGCCAAGGAAATTTCGCCTTTGAGACCACGATCACCGAATAGGGATTGAAAAGCTGGGCGTCGCCCTCGACCAGGACAGCCAGAACATCGATCTCCTTGCGGTGGGTCAGCCAGGTGGCGCGGTCGACCAGGCAATAAGCGGTTTTCTCATTGGCGATGCGCAGCGTCGCCTCCATGCCGCTGCCGCTCTCCATGTACCAGCTGCCGGCCGGATGGAGCCCGGCCTGCTTCCACAATTTCAATTCCTTCTTGTGGGTGCCGGAATCATCAGCGCGGGAAACAAAAGCGGCGCCGGCGGCGGCGATCTTGGCCAATGCCGCCGCAACCGGAAGACCGCGGCCGCCCGCCGGATCGCCCGCCGGTCCGACCAGAACAAACTCGTTGTGCATGACATCCAGTCGTTCGACAGCAAAACCATCGGCCACGAATTTCTCCTCTGACTCGCGGTCGTGGACCAGCAACACATCGGCATTGCCGTCGCGGGCCAGGCGCATGGCCTGGCCGGTGCCCACGGCAATGATCTTGACCGCGCAGTCGAATTTTTTTTCAAACGGCGGCATCAGGACGTCGAAAAGGCCCGAATCGAGGGTCGAGGTGGTCGAGGCCAAGGTCAGCGTGTCGCGGCCGGGCAGGGGGATGCCGGCGCAGGCGAACGCAAAAACGAGGTACAAAGCCGCGATATTTTTTTTCATCGGCTCCCCGATCCCGAACGACCGGGCCGGGTCATTTGATGCGCACCCTTTCGCCGCCCTTTTTTTCGGTCACCTGGCCGATCAGGAAAAATTCCTCGTCGCTCTTTTTCAGGGAAGCTTCGACCGCGGAAAGATTCCTGGGCTCGATGACCAGCACCATGCCGATACCCATGTTGAACACCCGGTAGCGTTCGGCTTCCGAAACACTGCCGGCCTGGACCAAAAAAGAAAAAAGCGGCGGCACGGGCCATGTTTTTTCGATCACTACCGCAGTCTCTTCAGGTAAAATGCGCGGGATGTTTTCCAGCAGACCGCCGCCGGTGATATGAGCCATGCCCTTGAGCAGCTTTTTTTCAAGCAGGGCTTGGACCGGCTTCAGGTAGGAGCGGTGCACGCGCAGCAATTCCTCACCAATGGGGGCAGTCAATTCACTTACCTTGCTGCTGATTTTCAAACTGAGCTTTTCAAAGACGATATGGCGGGCCAATGAGTAACCGTTGGTGTGCAACCCGGTCGAGGGCAGCCCGACAAGCAGATCGCCCTTACAGATGGTCTTGCCGTCCACCACATTTTCCCGGCCGACGATGCCGACGATGAAGCCGGCGAGATCGTATTCACCCTCCCGGTAAAACCCCGGCATTTCCGCGGTTTCACCGCCAAGCAGGACCAGTTCATTTTCCAGGCAGCCATCCAGTACGCCGGAGATGACCTCGCTGACGATTTCGGGCTCGACCCGCCCCGAAGCCAGGTAATCCAGAAAAAACAGGGGCCGGGCCCCGGAAACCAGAATGTCGTTGACGCAGTGGTTGACCAGGTCACGCCCGACCGTATTGTGCACGCCGGTCATAAAAGCGATCTTCAATTTTGTGCCCACGCCATCGGCCGAAGAAACCAGGATGGGATTTTTAATGCCGACCTTTAAAGGGAAAAATCCGCCGAATTTGCCGATCTCCTGCACTCCCAGGCGACCGACCATGGATTTGATCCGCTTGACCGCTTCATTGCCGCGGTCGATGCTGACCCCGGCCTGCTCATAGGCGCTTTTTTTCATACTTGCCTCCTCCCGGCTTGGCGGATAAGCGAATTTTAGCACAAAAAAGTCCGCGCCTCCAGTTGCTTATGGAGGGCTATTGAATAAACGCTGCAATCACTTTACAATGATTGCCGGTCGAGGGATTTGCCCCAATGAGGAAACATGGAACATCAATCACCTGCTTTTTTGGCATGGACGGCTTTGACCGCAATTTGAAAATTAAAGAAAATTTTTTCCGGAGCTGCTGTGAATTTCTGCAAATGGTCCGCGTCGGCTTGTTTCTGCCCCGCTGCCGCAACTGCGGGTTGGACCTGGTCCTTGCCGAAGAAATGGTGATTTGCCGAAACTGCCGAAAGAAAATTGTGCCGACCGCCGAGAACCAGTGCCGGATTTGCGGCAAATTCGTTGCGCAAGGAATTGAAAGCTGCGGCTCCTGCCTGCTGCGGCCTCCCCCCTACCTCCGCCACATATCCTATGCCGCCTATGAAGGAACCCTGCGCGAGATTATCATCCTTTACAAATACGGTGAGGTGGAGCCGCTAAAAATTTTTCTGGCCGGTCTTTATCTGGACATCATCATGAGAAATCATTTCCCGGCTTTCGATGCCGTGGTCCCGGTTCCGGCCGACAGCGGGCGCCGGCACGGCTTCCAACCGGTTCGCACCATGAGCCGGATCCTGGCCAACCATTTGGGGATCGAATTCATGCCCCGATTGCTGCTGAAGAAAAAACGCACCCCGCCCCAGGTCGGCTTGTCGCAGGCGCAAAGAAAAACCAACCTGGACGGCGCCTTCTGTCTGGCTGCCGGCAAAAAACCGGCCGGTCTGCACATCCTGCTCATCGACGATGTGACCACCACCGGCACCACCATTAAGAAATGCGCCGCCGTGTTGAAAAAAGGGGGCGCCCGGGTGACGGCACTCACTTTGGCCCAATCCTGTTTTTAATAAAAGTTATTTCTGTTGAGATAATTTTTGAATTATAATATACTTACATCTGGAGGAATAAATGATCAAAAAACAACAAAAATGGATCGCACTATTGGTGACGCTGACATTCATGTGGCTGCTGCAGGTTTCCACCATGCCCGTGGCCGCCGCCAGCACGACCGAACAGATCGGTTCGGCGAATGCCGAACAAGCGCCGAGTTTCATTGAAGAAGAGGGGGACAGCAGTTATCAGCCCAGGAAAAAAAGCGCCCTGCCCCTTATCCTCGGTGTGGTGGCCGTGGGAGCCCTGGCCGCGGTCCTGGTCCTGGTGGTCTTCAAGACCAAGTATGACATCACCGGTGCCTGGACGCTTACCTGGAAGTACGAGGGCGACCCCCAGGCATCCAACACCATCACCTTCACCGGCGACAAAAAGACCGGCACGTTCCAGATCAGCACTGCCAGCGGCACGTATACGGTAGATAGCAAAAAGGTCCAGTGGGTCTATTCAGGCGGCGGATCTACGACCTATACAGGAGAGTTCACAGATAAAACCCATATGAGCGGCACCATGATCAGTTATGGCTATAACGGGACTTGGTCAGCAGTCAAGAAAGCCACCACTGCCCGCATCGGCACTCCCGCCGCTTTCGCCAAAACCGCCAATGGAGAAAAACAAAAATAGTTTATAATATCAACCAGAGCGGTACGGCCCTTTCGCGTTAAAAGCGGGCCATGGCCAGGGATTCGCTAAAAAATCTTTAAAGGAATCGCTCCGGCTCTAAAGCCAGGGGCGGTTCCCTTATTTTCTTATCGAAAATTGATTTTTAAGGAATGTGTGTCAAGGAGGCTTGGAACCATGATTAAGAGATGGCAAAGATTGATCGCCATGGTCGTGACTGTCGCTTTTCTGGCTTTGCTGCCGATCTCCTCGCTACCCTTGCCGGCGGCGCCAGCACTGAGCCAGGATGAGGAAGCCCTGGAATGCGCGGACCAAGCCGCGAACTTCATTGAAAAAGAACAGCAAGTCGGCTACCAAGCCAAGCAAAAGAATATCCTGCCCATTATCCTTGGCGTGGTGGCTGTGGTCGGCGGGATCGCCATCCTGGTCATACTGCTTGCCAAGGTCAAGTACGATGTCAGCGGAGTTTGGGAATTCCACAACGATTATACCACTGCGGGTTCAACCGATTATGACAGCATTTGGACATTCACCCCTTACGAGAACTTTGACAAAACGAGCGGCACGTTCGAGAGGAACGTCAAGGGCACCATCAGCAAAGGCCGATTTTATTTTGTCGACAAAAAAATCGTCGTGTTCCAAAACACTGATGTTAGCGAACAATATGTCGGCTCATTTGCCAACAAGACGACCATGAGCGGCACCTTCCAACTTACCTCGGGTGCCGAGGGGAATTGGACAGCCAAAAAAAAATAGCGGACACCGTCTTCAGCGCCCTCCCGGAATCCCGGGCCGGGACGAAGGGTCAGTATTTGCTTCCGTCCGCCGCCACATAGATCACTTCCCTTTCCAGGACAACGCCGCTGCGCGCCGCTACGGCGGATTGGATTTTTTTTTCCAGGCACTGCAGATCCTTGAAAGAAGCGTTGCCGTGGTTGAGTATAAAATTGCCGTGTTCGCCAGCCACGGACAGGCCGCCGACGGTCATGTTTTTCAAGCCGCAGTCCTCGATGATTTTTCCGGCCGAACTCTTCACGCCCCGCAGCAGTGGGTTCTTAAAAAAACAGCCGGCCGAGGCCAGGCGGTAGGAAGGGTGGCGCGCCAGCCGGTATTCAAGGTTATCCTTGATTTTTTTTGAAATCAGCCCCTCATCCCCGGGGCTGAATTTCAGGCGCAGCGTCAGCAAGGTTTCGCAGCCGAACTTGAAACGCGAATCGCGGTAACGGAAGCCGAAATGTCCGGAGTCTACCGTGCGTACCGCACCCTGGGCGTCGATGATGTCGGCTTCGATAAGCACATCGGCCATAGAACAACCAAAGGCACCGGCATTGACCGCGGCGGCGCCGCCCAGGGTGCCGGGAATGCCGGAAAGGAACTCCAATCCCCCCGCCCCCTTGGCTGCGCACCAGGAAAGGAATTGCTGGTTGCGGACGCCGCTTTCCACCGCCAACGACCGGTCGTCCAATAGCCGAATCGGAACTGCGGATCCATGCTGAGCCGCCGGCGCCATCACTACCATCACCCTGGTCAGGCCGTCGCCAAAAGCGATGTTGGATCCGCCGCCGACGACCAGGTAGGGCAGTTTGCCGTCAATGACTTTTTTCATGACCGCGGCCAACTGCGCCGCTGAATTGCAGGTAACCAGAAGGCTGACCGTACCACCGATCTTGAAATACAGATGCGGCCCGATGGCGGCATTCTCGCTGAAGGTGATCCGCTGCTGCCGCAGCCAGGCGACCAGGGGGGCGAACATCCTATTCTTTTTTCATGCGCATGCTCAGGATCTTATCGCCCTGGCGGATCTTGTCCAGCATTTCGGCGCCGCGGATCACCTGGCCGAAAAGAGTATACTTACCGTCCAGGTGCGGTTGATCCGTGATGCAGATGAAAAACTGGCTGTCGTTGGAATTGATGTCGTCGTCCCGGGCCATGCCCAGCGAACCGCGAATATAATGAAGGTGAGAAAATTCGGCGGCAATGGTTTGACCCGAACCGCCCGCACCGCTCCCGGTCGGATCACCGGCCTGCACGACAAAATCGGCCACTACGCGATGAAAGACGATCCCGTCAAAAAAACCGCTGTTGGCGAGTTCACTGATCCGGGCCACGGTCCGCGGCGCTACGCCGGGATACATCTGGAAGGCCAAGGTGCCTTTTTCGGTCTCCAGGACGCATATTTTATTTTCCTGGGCCGGAACGGCAAGCGCCAGCAGGCCGGCGCCGAGCCAAAAGATCCATTTCTTTTTCATCACGCCTCCACTCTGCCTTGTCAGAAATGCAGATAGAATCCTGGGATCATTTTTTGCGGATCCAGGACCTGAAAAGACACTTCCGCATCTGCCTTGCGATTCAAGCCTTTGGCCGTCACCTTGATTGTGAATTTCCCGGGTTGGACCGGTATCCAGACCAGGGAAAACCGTTCAGCTGCCACTGCTCTTTTACTGAAAACCGTTTGGCCGGCCGGGTCGCTGATCACGCAGTCAATCGAGGGCTTGAGCAAATTGCGGGATTGAATGGAAAACTGGACCGACTGGCCCGTCCATTTGACTTTGACCGGATCCAGTTCCACTTCAATTCCATAGTAATTGCCAACGCGCTGCAACTTATAAGATTCCCCTTCTTGCAGCATGAAATACAGATCATGGCCAAAAACCAGTGGTTTGCTGACCGGAAGCCCTTGGCTTTTAAACACGGTCACCTGTTTTTGGCCCAGGTTGATGAATTTGATTTCGCGATTCATCAAGAACGCGGCCAGGTTATCGCTCATGGACAGCAGGTCAAAGCGCATGGTGGATTGCAGCGCCAGCCACCAGCGCACGCTGCCGCGCCCGTTCAATTGCAGGACATTGTTATCGGCAGGATTGGCCACAATGCAGCCGGCGAAAACGAAGGGCTGGCGTTCCAGTATTTGTCCCAACTTCATTTTCCAGACCTGCCGGTTCTTCGCCAGCGAAAACTTCACCAGATGGCGCTGGGCGTCCCCATAATAAATATGTTCACCGTCGCAGAAAAACGCGGAAACGGCAGGCAGAGGCAACGGCACCTGCTGAAATTTGCCGCTCGCCTTCCAAAAAGTGAACAAATGCTCCCGGCCGAGTATCAAAATGCGGTCCGGGAAAAAATGGCAGCTGAAAAATTTCTCAACCTGCTCCAGTATGCGGAATATTCCGACCGGCTTTTCCCAGAGATGGATGGCCAGATGCTCGCCATCCAAATACACCAGGCAGTCGCGGTCCACGGCCAGGATTTGCCCCATACGCATGTTACGCGATTCAAACTTCATCTTGAGCTCAGCCAGATCGAACACCAGCAGGTGGTCGGAGACCTGGTCTTTAAGGACCAGTAAATCGCCTTGGCGGAAGGGGGGAGCCGTTACCGGGAACGACAGTTCGAAAACCGCGGCGACGGTTTTTTTTTCAGCATCCCAGGTGACAATCTTGCCTGCCGCATCCACCCAGCCGACGCCCCCGGCGCAGGGGAAAAGGATGTCTCCGGCCAAATGGCCTGACCAGGTGCAAACCTCCTCCTGGACCAGCGGCGGGCTGATTTCGGGGATAAGGGCGGGACGGGAACCCCGACAGCCGTAGAAAATAAACAATCCACTTATTAATAAAAGTACTTTATTCTTCATGATATTTAAAAATTATAGGGAAAATATCCCCGGTCGTCAAGGGCGGACAGATCGGCTGAATTACGGGATTGCCCGGGCAAAAAAAACGGCTGCTCTTCAAGCCGGTCCCATCAATGATAAAACACCCGGAACAAAACCAGGGTGACAACCGATCCCAGCAGGGCACCGAAAAAGACGTCACGAAAAGTGTGGAGCTTCAGGCGCAGCCGGTTGGCAGCCACCAGCAGCGCGGCCAAAAAACCGCAAGCGATGAGCCAGGGATTGGCGGTAACATGTAGAAGCGAAATCCATAGCGAAAAAGCCGAGGCGCTGTGGCCGCTGGGAAAACCACCGCGCAGGGGAAAGCCGCTGCCGAAATGGGCTTTGATCAAAATGACCATCAGCATGATCATGATCACGGCCAGGACCGCTATGTTTGCTGCCGTGTGGCTCGGGATGCGGTACAGTCCCAGCCAGATCCCGGCGATGTGGGGTCCCAGAATGAGAAAGGCGATGACCAGGGAACCAATAGCGCTGACCAGCACCGCCCCGGCCGCAATGTCTTTGGCCGTCCGCGCCAGTTCACTTGATTCCCGAGTGCTCAAATCGACCGCGGCTTCCAACGCCGAATTGAACATCTCGGCCACGATCACCAGTAGGGTGATCAGGGCGATCACAGCGAATTCGTTTTTGTTTAATCCCAAGACGAAACAGAAGAGCAGGACAGAAAAGGCGGCCATCAGGTGGAATTTCAAATGGGGCTGGGTCTTGGTCGCCTGCAGGATGCCGGCCATGGCATTGTTGGCGGCTTCGAACCAACGGCTGAAAATGCCGACGAACGGCAACTGCAACAATTTTTTCATCCACGCCTCCCGTTCTTGTCAGGGTCAATGGCATTGTAACACAAAATTGTCCGCCGGATCGACTAAATCTACTCCCGCATTCCCGGACCGAACTGGCCGCCTTTCAAGAGCAAATAGGCCGAAAAAGCCCCGGCCGCGCTGCGAGCAGTTCATTGAGGCGGCGGCTTTCTTTTTCGGGGGCGGTGTCGACGTTTGGTCCCAAAGACCGGTCGCGCGGGAAAGGCCTGCCGGAAAAGGTTTTCAAAAGACTCCCCCGCTTCGGGAGCGCGGTTCTGTTCGATCAGGAAGCACAGCCGGGAAGCCAGAGCGAACTGCGGCCGGCCGCGCCTGGACCAGCGCATGTTCCCGGTATGCAAAGCCCGGATCATTCTAGCGACCAGGGCCACGACATCTATGACCTGGGCGCGCAGGCCTTTGGGCAGGGCCACGGCCATTTCGGCATTCATGAACGCCTTTTTCAGGACCGTGTAAGGATCAGGCGGCGCGCCGATCAGCAGTGATTCGGCCCAGGGCCAAAAAAGAAGCGCTGCCATTTCCGTCAGGCCCGGATCGCGGCGCAACGACTTTTCGCGATCGGCAATATCCAAAAGCGAGCAGACTTTGTTGAACAATTGGGGATCGGTCTGGAAAGCTTCGCCGATACGGCCGAGAAGGAGGCGGAGAACCCCATAATCTTTTAGACCGGTAAGGACGGGGCGGGCTTGCGGGCCCAGCAGGTCTTTGCAGAACTCCTCAAAAAGGCGGGCTGGCGAACATGCGGAAAGCAAGTCTCGCTGCGCGACGATCTTGCTTTCAATATCCTCCTCAATGGCAAACCCCATGCGGGCCGCGTAGCGGATTACCCGCCAGATGCGCACGGGGTCTTCGCGGAAGCGTTCCCCGGCATCGCCGATGACGCGGATGCGGCGCGAGCGCAGGTCAGCCAAACCACCGATATGATCGATAAGCGATGCCGAAACCGGGTCGTAAAACAGGGCATTGACGGTGATATCGCGGCGCCGGGCATCCTGGGCGGGGGTACCGAATGCGTATTGGGGGGCAGTGCCGGCCGCCAATAAATCCAAAACATCTGGATCAGGGTCCCTGCGGAAAGTCGCCACTTCGATGATCTTACCGCCGCGAAAATGGATATGGGCCAAGCGGAAACGCCGCCCGATAATGAAGGCGTTGGCAAAATACTTCTTGACCTGTGCCGGGCGGGCGTCGGTGGCGATGTCGAAATCCTTGGGCTCTTTTCCCAGCAACATGTCGCGCACCGCGCCACCGGTCAGATACGCGGTGAAGCCCAAGCGGTTGAGCCGAAAAAGTATCTTGAGGGCGTCCGCATCGATATTCCGGCGCGAGATTGTGTGCTCGGACCTGCTCAAGACGACCGCTGCAGCCGGCTCCACCACAGGGGGGTTTTTTTCAGCCATAGCCCATGGCTAAAAAACGATTAGGCTGGCGTAGCCGACCACTTCGTCCATTTCTCCCGTCACTTCCCCGGAATGGGTATAGCAGACCAGCTCGGCCCGGGAGGCTCCGGCTGCGCGGGCGGCGCTGAGCATGATCACCGCCGGCGCCACTCCGCACATGGAGATGCGGTTGTCCCGTACGGTGTGGTACAATCCTTCGGCGTCGAGCTGCAGCACCTTTTCGATGGCTTTGAAATCAAGCTCCCGGGCTCTGGCCGCCGTAACATAATGGCTCATGTCGCTGGAGGCGACCATCATCAGGTTGCGGTTATCTTTTAAAAAAGCGGCGATTTCTTGACCTGCCGCCAGCAAGTCCTCAAGCCGGTAGGCGCTGACAACGATGGGCAGGATGCGCGATCCGGGGCTGGCATACTGGATGAATGGCACCTGCACCTCCAGTGAGTGTTCCAGGCGGCCGGCTTCACTGTCGAGCTGGAACAGGCCGGAAACGCCCAGCAGGCGCGAGCGCAGTTCGGAATTGACCTCAACATTTCCCAGGGGCGTTTCCCAGTAATCATTGCCGTCCACTGCCAGATCCGGCCCAGCGCCGCGGTGGTTGACACCCAGGATGATGACGGTTTCGGTCAATACCACGCGGCCATAGCCCTGGCCGGCGCAAGCACCCGAGTACATATAACCGGCATGGGGGGCAAGCAGGCCCAGAACTTTTTGCCGGTTTTCAGCAGGCCGGACCATTTGCTGCAATTCAGTTTCCAGGATTTTTTTATCGGACTGATAAAATTTTCCATATCCAGCCCAGGCGGTCTTGCGAAACATCATGCCATCCTCCTGCCTTTATTCAACAATGATCTGCCGGTTCTGCACCACCAGCTTCCCCGCCTTGAACACTGTATGCACTGGATTGATGCCCAGGTGGTAGGCCAGATACTGATAATCGGGGATATCCAGAAGCAACAGGTCCAATTTCTTGCCCAGGGCCAGTGAACCAACCTGATGCTGCCGGTCGATGGCGTAGGCCGCGTTAATAGTGACCGCGTTCAAGGCCTGTTCAATGGTCAGTCCCATTTGGAAAACCGCCAAATGGAAAATCAACAGTTGCGAGGAGATCATAGAGCTCCCGGGGTTGAAATCTGTTCCCAGGGCCACGATGCCATCCGCAGCCAGAATTTTTTGTGCCGGGGCATAGCGTCCGAGTTTGAGAAAAAAGGAGACCCCGGGCAGCAGCACGCAGGCCGTTTTGGAAGCGGCAATTTTTGCGATTTCCTCATCGCTGATGGCGATCAGATGCTCGGCAGACACCGCACTGAGCCGGGCGGCCAATTCGGCGGCGCCGTTGGAAGTGAATTCGTCGGCATGCATCTTGATCTTAAAGCCCCGGGCTGCGGCCTGGCTCAGGTAATATTCCGCTTCGCCATAAGAAAAATAACCGTCTTCGCAAAAAATATCCACGAAGTCGGCCAACTGTTTTTCCTGCACCTGCGGCAGGATATCCCCAAGCAGGTGATCGAGAAAATCCCTGTTTTTCCCCCGGAATTCATCCGGGATCTCATGGGCGCCCATAAAGGTGGGAACAATGGTCACGGGGTGCTGCTCGGCCACGATTTGCAATGCCTGCAATTGTTTCAATTCGGTCTCCAGGTCCAGGCCGTAACCGCTTTTGGCTTCCAAGGTCGTCGTGCCGCAAAGCAGCATCTGGTCAAGCCGTTTCCGGCAAACCGCAACCAGGTCTTGAAGGCTGATGGCCCTGGTTTTGCCTACCGTACCTTTGATGCCGCCGCCGCGGTTGGCGATCTCCTGATAGCTGACACCCTGCAGCTTCAGACTGAACTCATCCTGGCGCGTGCCGGCGAAAGGAAGATGGGTGTGGGGGTCCACCAGCCCCGGCAATGCCACGCAGGCGCCGGCATCCAATTCCAGACCTCCTGGTTCCAGCTGGCAGTGACTGCGACAATCGGCTTCGGAACCGATGAAGTTGATCATTCCCTGTCGGGCTCCGATGCAAACATTTTCCTGAATGCGCAGGGATCCGGCCTCCTGGCCGCGCGCCACGCGGTCGGAGCCGGGATTGACCAGTTGACGGATATTGCGGATGACCGCATCGACGGTGGTCATGATTCTTTTCCCGGAGTAAAATTACCTGAATTCATGGAACCATTGTAAGGGAAATCCAGTCGAATTTCAACCAAGGCCCCTCATAATCATCGATTCAGGATTCGCAAATGGGCGCGACAATCGGGGGCGCGATAACCATCAACGGCCAAATGTGCGGGCGGGTCACAGACGCCGCCCCTACTGTTTGACATTTCCTTCCCCATTTCCTATGATGAATGTTATTTACCGGCCAATGCCAGGGGAGATAAGAAAAGGAAATTAAAAAGTAATAATGAAAGACGTGGTACCAATATCCATTGGAGATTTTAGTATATCGTTGGTTTCATTGGCAAAATCGAGCATCGAATTAATTTTTTAAGTAAAATTTCTTTTTAGTCGATTTGACCGTACTCGCCAGCCGACCACCAGTTATGAAATGCTTCAGGAACAAGATTTTTTATTTTTTCAGGTCTTTGTTTTCAAAGCGAAACGTCGAAATTGACTCCGGGGAATCACCCTTTTTTATCAGGGCGGCCAAAAGTCCGGCTCTTGACGCCGCGATTTTTGCTTCATCCAGTCGGAAACGGGTATTGATGAGATGACTTGTAATTTTTGAGATGCCGTCGCGTAAGAGATCGGTAAATCGGTCACTAACAAATCCCTTTAACAGCGATTATCACGGTACGAATAAGCCCTCACGTTATTCGAATTCAAAGAGCAATTTGCGATTATTCCACCAGGGGATAATTAGTTCTGGAAGTGAGTGAACCCATTCCATAATAAGT
>Ga0180009_10001054_pt1 | contig 34791 bp, 32 predicted proteins | sample OS_PC_MetaG_FD_123537 | JGI IMG/M metagenome (GOLD analysis project Ga0180009, IMG submission 123537) | Groundwater microbial communities from the Aspo Hard Rock Laboratory (HRL) deep subsurface site, Sweden - OS_PC_MetaG | ecosystem: Environmental > Aquatic > Deep subsurface > Groundwater... | reverse complement strand
TGCCAACCAATCTAGGTTCATAATGACCACCACTAATGTTGTTGTAGCTAGCACTTATTCACTATGATAAGTCATTTAAAATTATAGCTCAGTATGTAGCTTTATTAGCTACTGGCCCTATATCAATCGATCGTCATCGCCTAATAATAACGACAAAAGGAGTTTCTCATGGATCTTTTCGATTATGCCGATGAATTCGGCCCCACCAAGATCATACATATCTACGAACCTTCCGTCGGCCTGAAAGGCATACTGGTCGTCGACAATGTTGCGATGGGCCCTTCAATCGGCGGCGTGCGAATCGCGCCAGACGTCAGCGTCGATGAATGTTTTCGGCTCGCCAGGGCGATGACCTTCAAAAATGCCGCCGCCGGACTGCCTCATGGCGGAGGGAAAATGGTCATCTACGGAGACCCGAAAATGCCGAAGGAGCGCAAACAACAACTGATGCGCGCGGCTGCCGCTTCGCTGCGTAACGAAGAGTCCTATATTTTCGGCCCCGACATGGGCACGAATGAAGAATGCATGGCTTGGGTCAGAGACGAAATCGGCCGGTCCGTCGGTCTTCCGAGGGAACTCGGCGGAATTCCGCTCGACGAGATCGGCGCGACCGGATGGGGCTTGCTGCATGCGACCGAAGCCGCGTTGCATTACCTGAATTCTTCGCTGACCAATGCGAAAGTCGTGATTCAAGGCTTCGGATCGGTCGGCAAGCATGCCGCGCGGTTCTTGGCCGAACGCGGTGCAAAAATCATTGCCGCGAACGATAGCCGCGGCACGACATTCAATCCGCAAGGTCTCGATATCGCCGCGCTATTCAAACTCAAGGAAGCAGGCAAAAGCGTGGCCGACTACCCCGAAGGACAGCGTCTGGAGCGCGACGAGATCGTCGATATCGAATGCGATATCTGGATTCCGGCGGCGCGTCCCGACGTGATCAACGAGAACAATGTTCACCGCCTGAAGACTCGTCTGATCGTCGAAGGCGCGAACATACCGATCACGCATGGTGCCGAAAAAATGTTGTTCGAAAAAGGCGTGCTCTGCATTCCCGATTTCATCGCCAATGCCGGCGGCGTAATCTGCGCCGCGATGGAATATCATGGCGCGACCGCCGCGTCGGCATCGGAGACCATCGAAGAAAAAATCAGCCACAACACCGAAAAGTTGCTGAGCATCGTTCGGGCGAAAAACATTCTGCCGCGAGAGGCCGCGATACAAATGGCGGCCGAGCGCATCAACAAAGCGATGTCGCTCAGACGCTGGTCGCTGTTTTCATCGGCCCCTCATTTCATCTAGCGTCTATCCGGGAGGCGTCCATGTTCAATATCCGATTTCACGGGCGCGGCGGCCAGGGTATCAAGACGGCCGGCAGGCTGCTCGGGACAGCCTTTTTCCTAGAAGGCTATGAAGTTCAGGACGCCCCGCGATACGGCGCCGAACGACGAGGCGCGCCGATGTCAGCCTATGTGCGCGCCGATCGAAAGCCGATCAATGCCCGCGGCATCATCACGCATCCTGACCTAGTCGTCGTCGACGACAGCTTGATACCGGTGCCCGCAGCCGGTGTGCTGGCGGGCATTCGACCCGATACGGTCTTGCTGATCGCCAGCCACGAAGACGATGCGGTCTGGCGCAGCCGGCTGAATCTTAAGAGTCCAATTTTAACGATCAAACCGTCAGAGGGTGCCGATCCGGCCTCGGTAAGCGCGGCTTGCGCCGGCGCGTCGGCACGATTGACCGGAGTGATCCGTAAGGAAAATTTGATCGAGGCACTCGAAGACGAACTCGGGAAACTCGGCCCGGCCTTGTTGAAAGCCAATCTCGACACCGTATTGCAGGGTTTCGAATCGATGAGCGCTCATCAAGGCCTCGTCCGGCAGAGCGAAGCGATCGCATTGATCGACTATCAGAAACCCGAATGGATAAACCTACCCTTGGAGGCTTCCGAACTGGCTTCAGCGACGATACAAGGCGCACAAACCAGCGTGCAGGTCAGAACCGGCTTATGGCGCACGCAACGGCCGGTTGTTCATTACGAGGATTGCCATCGCTGCTGGTGGGTGTGCAGCAGTTTTTGTCCCGACAGCGCGATCTCGGTCAATGAAGAAGGGTTCCCGGTCATCGACTACGAGCATTGCAAAGGCTGCATGATCTGCGTTGCGCAATGCCCATCGCATGCGATCGTAGCGATTCCGGAATCCGAAGCCCAACGGCTCGAACGGCAAGGAGAACAACGATGAACCGAAAACTGTTGACCGGCAATGCCGCCGCCGCTTGGGGCGCGCGTCTGGCCGGTATCGATTACGTCCCGGCCTTCCCAATCACGCCGCAGACCGAGATCATCGAGACGCTGTCCGGATGGTTCGAGAGAGGCGAACTTCAAGGCAGAATGACCGTACCCGAATCCGAACATTCGATGATCACGGCGGCCGGAGCCGCCGCCGCGACCGGCGTCCGCGTGTTTACAGCGACTTCGAGCCAGGGCCTGTTGCATGCGATGGAAATGATCTACACGGTGACCGGTTGGCGCGCGCCGTTCGTGCTGGTCAACGTGTCGCGCGGCCTGAGCAGCCCGATCACGCTCGAGCCCGATCACAACGACGTGCTGGCCGCACGCGACAGCGGTTTTATACAGATCCATTGCGCCAACTGCCAGGAAGTGCTCGATACCATGTTAATCGCTTACCGATTGGCCGAACACCAAAGCATCCGCCTGCCGATCATCGTCAATCTGGACGGTTTCTACTTGTCTTTCACGCGGGAACCGGTCGAAATTCCGGATCAAAGCGAGGCCCGGGAATTCGTCGGCGAATTCGACCCCGGACAAATCAAGTTCCGCGCCAGCATGCCGGAAAGCCAGGCAGTCGCGGTATTGGGCGGCTCGCCCTATTCTTATTTCCGATACGAAACCCATCTGGCGATGCTCGAGGCGCTAAACGTCTATCCCGAAATCGCCGACGAGTTCAACGCACGTTTCGGCCGTTTTCACGGTCTGTTGGAATGCTTCGAATGCGACGACGCCGATTATCTGTTCGTGATGATGGGCTGTTTCGCGACCAAGGCCAAAGACGCCGTACTCAGGCTTCGCGAGGCCGGCATCAAAATCGGCCTGCTCCGCCCTCGCCTGATCCGGCCGTTTCCCAGTGCAGCGATCGCGGCCGCGGTCTCCGAAAAAAAAGCGCTCGCGGTCATCGATCAAAATCTGTCGATCGGCAAAGGCGGCATATTGCATGCCGAAATTGCTTCTGTATTGTACGGTATAGGCCAAGCTCCGCCTATTCTCGCGAGCTTCATCGGCGGTCTCGGCGGCCGCGATATTTCTCAGGAAGAATTCTTCGAAATCGCCCAAACCCTGATCAACGCGTCCAAAACCGGAGAAACGCCGCCTCCCAGGCTTTTATATACGGCCCGTGAGTTCAAGGAATTGAAAAATCTCAGAGCGATAGCCCAAGTCGAAAGACAGCAGTTGAAGGAGAATCAGCCATGACCGACACTCGATTCGCACGAATGAAAGACCTGCCTTCGACACATTGGCTGGGCGCAGGTACACCGATGTGCGCCGGTTGCGGCGGACTGCAGGCACTGCATCAAATCTACGACATCCTCGGCAACAAGACCGTCTTCGTCAATGCAGCCGGTTGCATGACGCTGCTCTCGATCTACCCGTTTACGCCATTTCGCGGTTCCTGGCTCTATACCGCGATGGGCTCCGCTCCGGCCGGTGCTCAAGGCATTCGCGACGCACTCGACATTCTGCTGGAACAGAAACACATACCGCCCGAAGAAGACCTCACGACGGTCGTGCTGAGCGGCGACGGTTCGGCCTACGGCATGGGTGTTTCGGCGACGTCGGGCGCGATCGACCGAGGCCTCGATTTTCTCTATATCTGCTACGACAACGAAGGCTACGGCAATACCGGCCAGCAATTCTCGGCCGGCGCGAAGACCTCGACTAGCAAGGGCCCTAGAGGCTATCCGGGCTATAAAAAGGATTTGTTTGCATTGTGGGCCGCGAACAAACCGGCCTATGTCGCGACCGTGATCGGCGCGGAACCGCTGGATCTCGCGCGAAAAATCGAGAAGGCGACTCAATTGAAAGGTTCAAGACTGATTATCGCGCTGTCGCCGTGTCCGACCGGCTGGGATTTCGACCCGAAGGAAAGCACCGAAATCGGCAGACTGGCGGTCAAGACCGGCGTCTGGCCGCTCAAGGAATACCAAGACGGCCGCGTCTCGCATACCAAAATACCGAAGGAGCGCTTGCCGGTCGAAGATTATCTGAAAGTCCAGGGACGGTTCGCGCATCTGTTCGAACCGGTCCGAAACGAAGCGATGCTCGCCGAAATCCAACAGCGGATCGACGATTATTGGGCCGATGTGGTTTAGGCAAAAACTGAAGTTTTTGTACTCCTTGACGAGCGGATGATGCGGAATCGAACGAATGCACTCTAAGTTAAGCTATTTTCATCGGGGCGGCGAAAGTCCGTTGCTCGGGCATACGATACCCGACTATTTCGCCGAAATCGCCGCCCGTTTCCCGGATCGTGAAGCGGTCGTGTCGATCCCACAAGATCGGCGCCTGAACTACGCCGAATTGTCCGAGCAAATCGACGAACTGGCGCGCGGCCTGATCGGTCTCGGCTTCGGCAAAGGATCGAGGGTCGGTATTTGGTCGACCAATAATCTTGAATGGCTGATATTGCAGATGGCCACGGCCCGGATCGGCGCGATCCTGGTCAACATCAATCCGGCCTACCGTCTGCACGAACTCGACTATGTGCTGCAAAACTCGCAGTTGCAATGTCTGTTCACGATGCCGGCCTTCAAATCGAGCGATTATGTCGGCATGCTGGCGCAACTGCTGCCCGCGCTCGAAACCGACACCGCCGACCGCTTCAATCCCACGAAACTGCCGGTGCTGCGCCGCATCGTCATTTACGACCCAACACATCCGATGCAAACCGAACGCCCCGGCAGCGGTTTCACGACCTGGCAGGAAGTCATCGAGATAGGGCAAGACGTCGAAGATCTCGAACTGATCACCGCCGCACTCGACCGCGACGACCCGATCAACATTCAATACACGTCGGGAACGACCGGATTTCCGAAACCGGTCTTGCTCAGCCACCACAACATCCTGAACAACGCCTGGTTTTCGGCGCAGGCCATGCATTTCAGCGAGCGCGACCGGCTGTGCATACCGGTGCCGTTTTACCACTGTTTCGGCATGGTACTCGCGAATCTGCTGTGCCTGTCGGTCGGCGCGGCCGCCGTGATCGCCTGCGAACATTTCGACGCTGAACAAGTCCTGAGCGCGATCGAACAAGAACGGTGCACTGCGGTTCATGGCGTTCCGACGATGTTCATCGCGATGCTCGAACATCCCGACTTCGGGCATTTCCGCCTCGACTCGCTCCGCACCGGCATCATGGCCGGCGCGCCCTGCCCGCCTTCGTTGATGCAACGCGTCATGCACGACATGCATTGCCCCGAGATACTGATCGGTTACGGCGAAACCGAAGCCTCCCCAATCACGCATCTGACCTCACGCGACGACAGTCTGGAAAGGCGCACTAAAACGGTCGGGAAAAACCTGCCACATCAGGAGGTCAAGATCATCGATATTGCCGGCGAGCAAACGGTTCCACTGGAACAGATCGGCGAAGTCTGTTTTCGCGGCTACCATATCATGCTCGGCTATGCGAACGACTCGAAAGCGACCGCCGAAGCGATCAACGCTAACGGTTGGCTGCATTCGGGCGACCTCGGCAGCATGGATGCCGACGGCTATGTCCGTATCACCGGACGCTTAAAGGAAATGATCATCCGCGGCGGCGAAAACATCTACCCGCGCGAAATCGAGGACTTCATCTTTACCCATCCGAAAGTCGCCGCGGTGGCCGTGTTCGGCATACCGGACGAATTCTACGGAGAAGAGGTCGTTGCCTGGATTCGGCTTCATGCCGATACCGAATGCAGCGCTAACGAGATTCGCGAATTTTGTCGCGACAAACTCGCGCATTTCAAGATCCCGAAACTGATCGAATTCGTCGAATCGTTTCCGATGACCGTGACCGGCAAGCTGCAGAAATTCAGGATGCGGGAAATGACCGTTGAAAAGCAGAAAAACTCAGCCCCTCGAAAACCGGCTTGATCTTTCAGAAAAAAGACCCGGCTGTATACGGCGTCGATACTCTGTCTATCCTGATTAATTACTTGCTGTAACCGATATCAAACTAACGTTCATAAAGGCATGGCAATCGCCCCGGCAAATGAAAGGTAGGGAGGTCGATCGCGCCGTTACGTGTACGTCGTTTCGAAGCACCTAAAGCCTACCCGAACAAGGTAATTTTATCGGCATCGTAGGCAACCTCAACTTTCTGCCGTTGACTCGCACATTGCACCAGTCTTTCCAACAGAACCCGAACCTGCCGGCCATCAAGCTCACCGTGCCTCTCAGCGGCTGGCTCATGCCGGCGGTACGCTTGAGCGATCACGCCTCTTTTTAGGACGAAGGCTACCGGGCCGTCATGGTCACCGATACCGCCTTTTACCGCAATCCGAACTATCACCGAAGTTCAGATACGATGGAGACGCTGGATTACCGGTTCATGGTGGAGCTTGTTCAGAGTTTGGTGAATTTTTTTGCCGGTGGGCATGCCGAATGATTCTGTTTCTTTATTTCAGATCTGATTTCTGCTTTGGGCGAATAACGCAAAGCTTTGCGGCAACTTCGGAGCCGCGAAGCGCTGAAAAAATTGTCCGGTAACAGCGGCTGGTTATTCATTATTCGTAGTGGCTCCAAAGCCGGAGAACTTTAACCACCCGTTCGTCTTCAAGTACCTGGTACACCAGGCGGTGTTGAATATTGATCCGCCGTGAATGGGCCCCCGCAAGATCACCAATGAGCCTCTCAAACGGAGGCGGCTTCCGATACGGGTCTTCTGCGATCAGTGCCAGTAATTCCTGGGCTTTTGGCTTCAGCCCCCTGGATGCCAACTTTTTTGCATCTTTCTGGGCTTGCTTGGTGAAAACCAACTTCCATGTCACCAGTCCAGTTCCCCATCGCACTCATCGACAGAGGCACCCATCCCCTCACGAATAGACTCCCGCATACCCGGTACAGAAAGCAGGTAAAGAGTTTCCTGAATTGCAGACCAGTCTTCTTCGGACACCAAGACAGCTTTATTCCGCTTACCCATGATGACAATCGGCTGGTGAGATTCGGCAGCTTCATCAATCAACCGATAAAGGTTGCTGCGCGCCTCAGTTGCTGTGATTCCGGTCATGACGCACCTCTGGCGTATTCAAAATGTCACTAGTGTACGCCTTATAAAACGTACGTCAATACGGACGCTTTGCATAACGCCCGCATTTGCGGCTGGTTTGGAGCGCAGCGGAAAACCAGTCCGACAACATGCGCTTGTTATGAGTAGGTTCGCTCATGCGCCAATTTATATTCTTTGAACGTATTGTAAGGAAACTCGCCTTCACGGTGCTCCTTAAAGCTTTTTTCGGACATTAAATCCCTGATTTTTTCCATTTGCCGTAATATGCAAATGGAGAATAACTTCAATTTAACCTCAAAATTGAGTGTTTCCAATTTTGGTTTTTCAAACGTATTGACTTGTGTACATTCGGTGATTGAAACCAGTATCTTATGCTGTTGCTCTTGATTACGCTTGATGGACCACTTGTACTCTCCGGGCTCATCGTGCCACATAAATTCAGTTTCGTTAGCTCCTTCTAATAACTCAATCATGCTGTTGAGAAGTACTTCAACTGGGTTTTCGAAAATGTGTGTAGGCCCCATTTCATAGACCTTCCCCTCAACAAATATTAAACAGGTGCTCCACCCGTGATTCTCAAGGAAATAGAAAAAATCAATGTCGTCAGGATACCTCATTGTGTATTCCGTGTGAGCTCATAATCGCGGCGCTCACCAGCGGAGTGGGCGGCAAGCTGTAAGCTTGACTGCTGCGCAGTCTGGTGAAGTGCCTTGTTCCGGCGCAAGGCGACGGGACAAGGCCGAACGAAGTGAGCGCCGCGATTCCCGGCGGCGAAGCCGCCGGGAACAATTGATTATCTGGATCTGCATATCTTATGCACTAATTCTATTTTTTGAGTCATGTCTTTCAGAAAGCCTTTTACGCTAAACGGGATAACATGATTATTTTAAAGATAAACAGATTCGGATAACTCCGGTGATCTGAAATTTCTGGATACCGACATCGAAACGGCTGGATCATCAACTACTTATTCATCAATTTTCGCCATTCAGACTCCACCCGCCGCTTCCCAAACGGGGTTTGGGAAGCTTTTAACCATCAGGCTCTCTTTATAATTCCAACTCCCTGCGCTCGGCTCTTTGTTTCAAGCGTCTTTCCAGTTCGTCGACCATTTCGACAGCTTCGGCCATTTCCAGAGAAAGGGCTTCTTGTACGATCTGGGAAAGCTCCTGATATTCCATTTCTGTGATATGCGCTCGCGCCTCGGCGGAGATATGTTGCTTGAATGCCTCGACGACTTTTTGGGCTAATTGTTCATTATGACTTTTCATCGCTGACTCCTTGGTTTATGACTATGCTAGCTGTGTCGATTCTAGCAGTATTGACGCCCCTTAGGCGAAAACATTGTACGCTTTCGTTTCAACGGCAACGGCTCGTTAATACTTCTTTATTCTAAGACATTTGAAATCAATGAATCCAAAATCGAAAGACAAACATATCGTGGTTTTAACCGGAGCCGGAATCAGCGCAGAAAGCGGTTTGAGCACCTTTCGCGACACCGGCGGTCTATGGGAGCAGCATTCTGTCGAAGAAGTCGCAACGCCTTGGGCCTGGCGCGTCGATCCGGGCAAGGTCCTGAAATTTTATAACGAAAGGCGGCACCAGGTCCGGCACGCCGAACCCAATGCCGCTCATTATGCGCTAGCGAATTTGGCGAAGCGGTTCAGAGTCAGCATCATCACGCAGAACATCGACGATCTGCACGAACGGGCCGGTTCGACTGATGTGCTGCATCTGCACGGCGAAATAATGAAAGCCCGGAGCACGATCGATCCCAAGCTAATCTATGACCTCGAAGGCAGGGACATCGAGCTCGGCGACGAGTGTGCCAAGGGCAGCCAATTGAGGCCTCACGTCGTCTGGTTTTACGAGGATGTCCCGGAATTCGAGAAGGCCGCGAAGATCACCGAAAAGGCCGATCTGCTGCTGGTCGTCGGCACGTCGCTGGCCGTCTATCCTGCGGCCTCTTTAGTCGAATATGTCAGACCGGACACCCCAGTTATCGTCATCGCGCCGGAACTGGAAGCGGTGCCGAAAGGCGTCACCTGGTTCAAGGATAAGGCCGCGGTTAAATTGCCCGAACTGGTGCGGCAATGGCTCGATGAAGGCTTGTAGTTGTCATGCCGCCGTATCCGCATTTCCAAAAAGCTAAAGAACTATTTGCATCTTTTCTCGGGTTGCTTCTTCGGTAGATGGCGGTGAAGGCGGTTTGGTTTCCATGGCAATCTCCGGGGCATGACAATGAATAGAAAAAATAATTGGGGTTAAAGAAAAAATAGCGCCTGCAAATCAAGGCCGATCAATCAGATCCTTGGCGTCTCCACGCTTCATGATGTCGTAAACGAGGTCGAAAAACGCACCCATGGTTTGCTTATCTTTCAACAGCACCCTGGCCAAATCATTATGCTATTTCATCGCGTCAACCGTTGCCGCCCGAACAACCCGAGGCAAATCGCCTTGCAATGCCTGCTCTTTGGTGTTGTTTTCCACCTGCTCCGTCACGCGATTATTTCTCATCGCAATATCGACAATCTGGGAGGTAAAGTGCCGTTGCCCCACATCGCCGGAAATATCGCCGAACAACTCATTCATCCGAGCAATGATTTGACTGATAAACTCTTTTTCCCTGTCGCTCGGCCCCGCTTCATTCGGCTTGATCGGTTTTAGCAGATATTTTTCGCCTTCCTCATCGACTTTTTGTTCGGCACGGATTTGATAGTTTGCCAGGACCAGCCCGGTCAGATAGATCTGTTCGGGGGCGATGCCCGCCAGGCGTTTACTGTAAATCTTCGCGAACGCGGCGAAATTTTCCAGTTCCGCATCGTCGACAATGTAGTTGTAGATTCGCACCAAGCGCCCCAGATCGGTTTTGAAACGCATCAAGCCTTCCCGCTCTATGGCGAATTCGCTGCGCTGAGATTCCGCGTATTCCCGCGCTTTTTTATCGCCTTCCGCTACCGCCTTGTCGATCGCGGCATCCCATTTTTCGATGGCGTCCGACAATATTTTCAATTTGCTGTTGAAGACGTCCGTGGGCCGCTGGGTCGCGCTATAGAGCTTTTTATGCAGGCTTTCGTCCGTTTCCCTGCCCGGAACCGCTTTGCCTCTGGCCTTTTTGAAAACTTCAAGGTCTTCGAATTGGTAAATGCCCGCATTGTCCAATAGCGCCTTCGCGTCATAGACGACATTGCAATCTTGAACGGACTCCAATTCCGCGCCGTCGTCGTATTGCTTGAAGGCGTCCAGAATGGTTTACGGGTCGTTGACGAAATCGATGATATAAGTCACGTCCTTGCCCGGATAGGTCCAGTTGAGGCGATTCAGCGTTTGCACCGCTTCGACGCCGCTGACTTTCTTACCCAAATACATAACCACCAGCTTCGGCTGATTAAAACCGGTCTGATATTTATTGGCGACGATCATCACCCGATATTCGGAAGGCTCGAATTCCTGACGCAAATCTCCCGTGGCATCGGGATTGAGATTGTATTCGGTGTATTCTTTTTCGATATCGATACCGAGGAAATCCTTCTCGTCGTCTTTGCCGAACGATTGGCTTTCAACCTTGCCGGAGAATGCGACCAAGGCTTTGATATGCTGGAGATTGTGTTGTTTGATGTATCGATCGAAAGCCAATTTATATTTGACCGCCTGCGCTCGCCCGCCGGTGACCACCATGGCTTTTGCCTCGCCGTTCAAAAGCCCCGCAATATTCCGGGTGAAATGATCGATGATGAACTCCACTTTCTGAGAAACGATCGTCGGATGGATTAAAGTGGACCCCAGGTCATCGGCTATTTTCCAGATGAAGTTGGAAAGGGTCGTGCTGTCGCTGGTTTTAATACTATCCACTAGATCGTTATTTTTCTTAATCGCTCGATGTCGGTCGAATGCCGTTCACTATTTCCGGCACGCACAAAAAATGCTATCTCACCGAATTGCCGGTTTTTTAACGGACTGTCAAAAATGAACCGGCTTTTTCAACCACGATGGGCACAGCCTGCCGCTAGCGGTAGGCCTTCAAACCGGGTCGTCATTCTAACATCGTCACACTGGATCGTACGGACTATCTTATACGCTGTTCAGATCTTCAAGAAGAAAGCGCTCACCGGCCGCGCGTGACCGCCGAAATTTCATGTGCGTTTGTTGCCGCCGACACCTGTCAATTGAGCAATCAAGCCCTATATAAGATAGGGAAGTTATTTATGACTGAATCATTACAGCTTGGGTTAGAGCGCACCGCCGCAACTCGAACCTTGGCCCGCGGTACAGCCGAAACAATGATCGGCCACTTGTATCGGCGCCGAACCCAGGTCTTCAGACAACAAATCGCCGATATGAACCGGATTTTTGCCGCCCAGCGGCAAATCCAACATTTGATTGAAATCGCAGTCATAGACGAAACCTTGCCAATCGATGCTCAACAAGCTTTTGCACATGACCTTGCTCAGGTTTTCCGGTCGATAGGCGTCCTTGAGCAATCGCAGATAGTCGTCAAAGACTTGTCGGCTATCGGTTTCATGCTTTCCGCCCGCCATCAGTACCGCACCGAAACGTTGTATCGGCATGTTGGTAATGGCCAATAAGCGGTTGAATACAATACCGAATTCGCTGCCCAAATGGTCGCGATATTGCTGTTCTAGCGCTTGCTGCGGCGGCGGGAGCACCGGGCCCTGAGGGTTAAATACCAAATTCAGCTCCAAGCCGCTGTCCGGGCGTCCGTAACCGAGTTCATTGAGTCGCTTGAGCGCGGCAATCGAGGACGAAAACACTCCTTTGCCGCGCTGCGCATCGACGTTATCGCCGATATAGCAAGGCAAGGACGCGATAATTTCGACCTGCTGTTCGGCCAGGAATTCGGCGGCCCATTCGTAACCCGGCTCGACCAAAATGGTCGGATTGCAGCGGTCGATGACGTGCAGACCTTGCCGCCTCGCAGTCTCAACCAGCCAGCGAAAATCCGGGTTCATTTCCGGCGAACCGCCGGTCAGATCCAAGATCTGTATGCTTTGTTTTTCGGCGAATTTCAACGCATTTGCCATGACTTCGCGCGTCATCAGTTCGGTACGCTTCGGCCCCGCGTTGACATGACAGTGGACGCAGCTCAGATTACAGAGATAGCCCAGGTTCATCTGCAGCGTCGTCAACTGCGCTCTGCGCAAAGCGGGAAATTCGCTTTTGAGCAATAACGGCTTGCTGTTATACATAAGGCCCCTCATCGAGTGTCGTCAACTCAGGCGTCAACCCATACAAAAAACGCATCAGTTGAACCTGTTCCGGTACCGGCGAAGCCAGTGCTTGCAGTGCTTTATGTAAGACAAGTAAATCGGACGATTCGTCAACATCTTGCAGCACTCGTAGCGTTTGCACCTCGCCCCATTGTTTGACGGCATTGAAAAACTGCGCGCCGGTATCGGCGGTGCTATATTCGACATCGGTCCACCAAGGCCCCAGCAGTGAACAATTGCCGCCGAACAGCCAAAAGCCGCCGTCGAGACTCGGCCCGTACGCAAACCGAGCTTGCTCTTCGTGCTCAAGCCAACTTGAAGCTTGCTGCAAATCGGTAACGGTCATTTGCGGAATATCGGCCCCTACCAACATAACAAAATCATGATTTTCTATTAAATGCTCATAAACATGACGCATGCGCTCGCCCAAACCGCCCTCGCCTTGCCAGAGACACGGCATGCCCCGCCAAATTCCGTTCGTCGCCGCGATTTCTTCGGCCACGGCATAATAGCCTTGAAGCTCGCATGATTGTTCCGCCTGCTTGATGACGGCAACCGTTGACCGAGCCGCCTGCCAATGAAATTGCTCTGCCCTGTCGGTTCCCAGTTTGACCGCCAAGCGTGTTTTGATCGGCGATAGCCCCGGAGTTTTGACGAATAAGGCAATCGCACCGCGTGCGGTCATCAGCAACACGCCGCGCCGGAAGTTAGATTCGCGCTGCTGTTAGGCGGCGCGCAGTCGAACAGACCGAAATGCACGTTTTTGTCGCCCAAGAGCTCGAAATGACGGCCGTAGCGGCTGCCGTCGAGCATGTCGGCAGTGTTGCCGCACACGCGCAACGGCCTTCCGGTTTCGAAATGGTGATGATCGTCAAGATCGAAAAAGTGCGGATGGCCTGCGATCGTGCCTCGGTAAGTCGCGACTTGCCCGAAATCTTCGCAGCGGTCTTCGAGCCGCAGTTTGAATGCCCGTATCGTGACCGAACGAAAACCGATCATGCCGATTTTGGCATGCACCTCGTCATCATCGATGTCGATCGGGCTTTCGCTGACGATTCGCACATCGGGACATCCCAGATCCTGCAAGGCGCGGCGAAAATCCTCCCAATAAAACGCCCCGGCCAGACACTCGCCGAGCAATACCGGCTCCAACTTGAGTTGTTCGGGGATGCGCCGGTCGGCATAAACATCGGAAAAATACAATTCGCCGCCGGGTTTGAGTACGCGGAAAATTTCCGACAGCACGCACCTCTTGTCCGGCGACAAGTTGACGACGCAATTCGACACGACCACGTCGATCGAATTATCGGCGATACCGAGCGAGGCTAAATCCTCGATATAACCCTGTCTGAATTCGACATTCGAACGTGCATAACCGTAACGTTCGGCATGCCAATCACGATATGTTCGCGCGATACCGAGCTGTTCATCGGTCATATCGACGCCGATAACCTGCCCGTTTTCGCCGACCAAACGGGACAACAAATAACAGTCGCGCCCGGTCCCGCAGCCCAAATCCAAGACCGTGCGGCCTTCTAGCGCCGGCGGCAGCGGCGAACCGCAGCCGTAAAAGCGCTCGACGACTTCGGGATGGACATCCTTGAGTAAAGCGCGCAAATGCTTTGGAAAGGCATCGGCCGTGCAACAAGCGCTGGTTTTCAAATCCTGGCTTGAGTTGAGCACTTTGCCGTAATAGTTTTTTATCGAATCGGTTATCGCGGTTTCGTTCATGGCGGTTTCGAGTGTTAGCGTTTTCGTGTGTTCGTGACAAATACTTGAGTCTGTCACGGTCCTTTTTCAATCCTAACGAGATCATGAAGAAAATTTCATTACATTTCATTTCTCCGGGATGATATTGCTTAAGTTTGTTTAGGGTGCGGTTGCTCGCCAAACAAAATGCTGTAAACCCGGCACCTAAATTATCCAAGATAGTTAGGCATAGCCAATGGACTATGGAATTTAGGATTTAACCGTAAATAACTTCCCTACTTTACAGAGGGTTCGGTACCTCGATTGGCAGGTGTCGGCGGCAGGGAAAGCCGCCGTCAAGCCTACACGGACGTATTCACGGCGTCCTGTCAAGCGAGTTACCGAACCCTCAACAAAGCTCGTAGTTCCAGGACGTTATTTATCACGAAATCCTTAAGTGCCGGGTGAATGCATTCATGTAAGCTTAACGACGGAATCCGATCGCCAAGAATGGCGTTTATCAATCTGTAAAAAAACCGGGATAAACCTTACACTCGAATTAATTTTTTGGCGACTCTGTTTTAAGAGAACGGAATGAACTCCATCAAATCCGGCTAAATGCACTGAAATTTTTAATCTTTCTAGTTCAATAACATAAACCTTATACACTGCGTTTATTTTAATTATTCAGCATAAGTTATGCATAACAAGGTACCGGGTATTAATTAGAAATCAATGCCGACGCCAAACCGACCTCATTCGCTGAATAATTACCATTGGTTAAGTCGGGTCGAACGAATTTAATCTCTATGCCGTAATGCATTATTCAACGCTTGTTTGATTCGTTCGCGCGAGCTTCGGGAAAGTGTTACCGATTCGGGCAGCAACTTAAACTCAATCTGGCTTGCGCTTCGTACCGTTTCACGTAATCTTTTCATATCCCGAACATAGCGCCGACACAAGCCGCACATCGCGACATGAAGCCGTAAACCGACCCGTTCCCGAAAAGTCAATTTGCCGTCCATCGCTTTTGTTGCCAGAACACTGGCTTCTTTACACGTCAACATAATCCCAGCCTTTACGCATTAAACCAATTCAAGTCCAGACAGTGGCGCAGCCGCACTCTGGTCCGAGACATCATCACCCAAAAGTTATTCGAGGTAATCGACATCGCTACGCAAATTTCTTCGGTGTCGACCCCGTCGATCTCACGCAGTACGAACAACTGCGCCGATTTAGGCGGCAAACGCTCGATACAACGTTGCAAAACGTCGAAAAATTGCGATTGCTCGAGCGATTTATCCGGTTTGGACCAGGACGAAACATCGTGTTGCCAATTACCCTTTTCGTCGAAAAATTCGTCCTCCCCTTCGATTACCGCACCTTCGTCGTACTCCCGACTCGACTCTTTAGAAATTTTGCGAAAATGATCGATGATTTTGTGTTTTAAAATTCCGATCAGCCAAGTTTGCTCGGAAGCCTGTCCGGCGTAACGATCTCTTGCCCTGAGGGCGGCCAGCAATGTTTCCTGGACCAAGTCTTCGGCAGCATCTGGATTGCGGAGCCGCGCATAGCCGTATCGGTAAAGAATATCGCCATACAAGTCAAGCCATTGCTCCGGCTTTGACAATTGATGCATCATTTAAAACACCTCGTGATTTCATAAGTTGAATTCACGAATACTTTTAGATGAGACGTGAAATCATAAGATAAGCCGCTGCCGAAACGAATGCGGCACAAGGCAGCGTGATCATCCAAGATGACACGATGGAGGCAATCGTGTTCCAGCGCGCCTTGCCGCTCGATACACCGATGCCAAATAATGCACCGACCGTCACATGTGTCGTGGATACCGGCATACCGAGTTGGCTGGCGATAATAACCATCAATGCCGTTGTCGTGTTCGCCGCAAAACCTTGCCGATGATCGATTTCGGTGATTTTATGGCTCATGGTCTCGGCAACATTCCTCGCATTGAGCAGGCCGCCGACCGCCATCATCAGCGATACCAGCAAAATGATCATTGCTATCGACAATCCGGGAGCAAGCAACAACAAGGCGGCTATTTTCGGCGTATCGTTCAATCCTCGCGCGAAGCAGACCGTACCCGCGCTCAAAATGTGCAACCTGTCGAATAGCCTCTCAAGATTGAACCCGAACAAATGAGTATGCGCCGATTCCGCGCAGTCCGTCTTCCGAGCCATAATCAGGTCTAAACCAGGTCTTTTAAGCTCCACGGCAATGGCTTCGACAGGAACGAATGAGGCGCGCTCTTCGACGCACAAACAAACATCGTTAGCTGTGTCGATTTGCCGTCCGGCTCGAAGAAATAACGAATAAGCCATAATCGCCAGCAATACCGCCAACAACGGACTCAACAACAGCGGCAAAACGAAATTTTCTACTAGCGCAGCCAGGTTCATGTTGTTTCCAGCCGCAAGCCAACCGCTGCCTGCCATCGCCCCCAGCAAGGCATGAGTCGTCGATATCGGAAAGCCGATACGCGTGGCCAAAATAACCGTCGCTCCGGCTCCGGAGGCCACCGCCGTGATAAAAGGCACCGACTGGACCAATGCATCATCGACGAGACCTTTGCCGGAAAATTTGATGATCAAGTGCTTTGCCAAATAGAGCGCGCAGAACGAGCCCAATAACGTGGTAATTGTGGCCCAAAGCAACGCCGCCCGGTAACTTGCCGTGCCGCTACCGTAAAGCGAAGCAACGCCCTTGAAATTATCGTTGGCCCCGTTCGCATACGCGAGAAAACACACCGAAACAAACAATATCGTAATCATCGGCTTTCCTTTTTAAAGTAGGAATCGTCATGGTAATGAATCCCGATTTAGTTCGCTCTATTCGCGTTGGTAGTTGAAAAGACATCGAAAGCGTCATCCCGGCAGGGATTGCCGGCATCCAGGCCACAAGGACGTGAAATCTCCTCGCCATCCATGGCTTCTAGGCCCCGGTAACTTTGCCGGGGCAACGCCAACTATTAACGCAATATAGCCATTAAATTCGCTATTTTCGACGCCATGCATGATAAAAGCTCAGCCAGCGCAGCAGTTTTTCCGGCGCATGCGCGCGCTTCCAAACGCCGGCCGCGTATTTGTTGGCTTCGGCTAGGGTCGGGTAGATATGGATCGTGCCGAGAATTTTGTTCAGGCCGATGCCGTGTTTCATCGCCAAAACGAATTCGGCGATCAAATCGCCCGCATGCTCGCCGACTATCATCACGCCCAGAATTTTGTCCTTGCCGGGCTCGGTCAGCACTTTGACGAAGCCATGCGCCTCGCCGTCGGCGATCGCTCGGTCCAGTTCGTCGATACCGTAAGTCACGACTTCATAGGGAATGTTTTGCTGCTCGGCTTCTTGCTCGTTTAGGCCGACCCGCGCGACTTCGGGGTCCGTGAAAGTTGACCACGGAATCACCGAATAATCGGTACGGAATTTCTTGAACGTGTCGAACAAGGCATTGACGGCGGCATACCAAGCCTGATGCGCGGCGACATGAGTGAATTGATAAGGACCTGCCACATCGCCGACCGCATAGATATTCGGATAATTGGTGGCCTGAAACGGATCGGTTGCGATGGTCTGGCGCGGCGACAGGGCAATGCCCAGTGCCTCGACACCGTAGCCTTCGATATTCGCGGCCCGTCCGATCGCGACCAGCACTTGATCGAACGGAATGCGGACTGTTTTTCCGTCGTGTTCGGCGATCAGGATTTTTTCTCCGTTTTCGACAATGAATTCCTTCGCGGTATGTTCCAATCTCAAATCGACGCCATCCTGTCTAAAACTTGACATCACCGCTTCCGACGCTTCCGGATCTTCGCGGACTAACAGGCGCGGCGCCATTTCCACCTGCGTCACTCGGCTACCGAAACGGGCGAAGCATTGCGCCAATTCGCAGCCGATCGGTCCGCCGCCGAGCACCAATAAGCGTTTCGGCAGTTCGCGCAAATTCCATAAATTATCGGACGTCAGCGGTTCGATGCTGTCTATGCCGGGTATCGGCGGCACGAACGGGCGGGCGCCCGCGGCTATGACGATCGCTCGCGTCGTCAACGTTTTACTGCCTTCGGCAGTTTCGACCCGCACTTCCCAGGGCGAGATGATTTTCGCCTCGCCGGTCACGACCTCGACGCCAAGTTCAGTATAGCGTTCGATCGAATCGTGCGGTTCGACCTTTTCGATGACCGATTTCACGCGCGCCATCACATCGGCGAAATCGAAATCGGCGCTGCTCTGTCTGATGCCGAACTCTTCGGCGCGCCGGTGCTGGGCCAGCCATTTTGCCGAGCGAATCAGCGCTTTTGACGGGACGCAGCCGGTATTCAGGCAATCGCCGCCCATTTTGTCCTTTTCGACCAACGTGACCTTGGCCTTGACCGCTGCAGCGATATAAGCGGTCACCAAGCCGCCCGAGCCGGCGCCGATCACGACGATATTGTTATCGAAATGCGCCGGCTTCGGCCAATCGGCGAAGACTTTCCGGGCTTGTATCTGCTCGACGATTTTCTTGGTCAATAACGGAAAAAGGCCCAATAACGCGAACGAACCGAGCAAGCCCGGCGACAAAATATCCGACAACGATTCGATCCCCGCAAGCTGAGTGCCGGCGTTGACGTAGACCAACGTGCCGGCCAGCATGCCGACTTGACTGACCCAGTAAAATGTCGATAGGCGAATGGCGGTCAAACCCATGGCCAGATTGATCATGAAAAACGGAAACAACGGAATCAAGCGTAGCGTGAACAGATAAAACGGACCGTCCCGTTCGATTCCGGCATCGATCGTTCGTATCGCCGAACCGAAGCGGTCTTTGACGATATCGCGAAACAAAAAGCGCGCGGCCAGAAAAGCCAGCGTCGCGCCGATCGTCGAAGCAAACGATACGATCACGGTGCCCCACAGTAAGCCGAATAGCGCGCCTCCGGCCAAGGTCATCACCGCCGCGCCGGGCAAAGAAAGGGCCGTGACCAGAACATAAATCAGCGCATAAACAATGGCCGTGGCGACTGGTTGCGCGGCGATGCGGGCTTCAATCGCGGCCTGATGCGTTTTCAGCTCATGTAGGGTCAAAAAATCGGAATATCCGAAATAAAAAAAGGCGCCGATCAGCATCGTGATCACTGCAATCAATATCAGCTTCGGGGCTTTCATCGTGTTTTCCTTGTCGTTTTCATGGTTTGAACCTCAATGGCGAGTGTGTCTATGCTTCAGTCGGTTGTAACAGCGATTTCCTTACAGAAAAAATGCGGAACGGCTTGACGCCGGCCACTTAGAGATCGATCAGACCCACTACTATATCTTACTCACCAGGACCCTCTCGCCGATAGGCCCCCGGCGTTTTCCCGAAGGTCCGTTTGAATGCCTTGCTGAAAGCCGGCACCGATTCGTAACCGCAACGTTCGGCCACGCGTTCGATGGTCATGCCCGGCTCCCTCAGCCAATGCGACGCGATCTGCATGCGCCATTGCCCGAGATATTCGATCGGCGATGCGCCGACCGACGCCGCAAATTTCTCTGAAAACACGGTCTTCGACATCCCGGCGCGGCGGCAGAACTCGGCGAGGGTCCAAGGCTCCCAAGGTTGTTCGTGAATCAGGTTCAGGACGGTAGCTAATCTTCGGTCTTGCATTGCCGAAAACACGCCTCGATCGACGAGCTCGTTCTCGATGCAATGCCGTATTGCCAAGATGAATATGCTGTCGCATAAACGTTCGACGACAGAGCCGCTGCCGAATCGCGGTACGGAAGCTTCCATATTGATCAGCTCGATCAGTCTGGTCAACACGTCGCCGGCCTGGCTTCGTTTGATCACGATTTCCGGCGGTAAGGCGCGCCATATCAAGGATTCGGGCATTCCCAATTCGATCTCGCCGCACACGAATCCCGCCTCCCCGTCCGACCAAGGCGTAAGTTGCGTATTACTCATCGTGTCCGGCAAGTGTTCCTTGCTGTAGGACAAAAAATGTTCGTCCGAATGCGGTAAAAATAAAATAAGGTCGCCTTTTTCCAATAACAGCGGCGCGTCCCATTTCGAAGTGTAAACCCAACCCTCGCCCTTGCTGAGCATATGAAAAAAAACGGATCGATCCGAATTGTGATCCATTAGCCAACGCCCGCACACGCCGCCGGAATAAATCAATTTTGCATGTAAATTCAAGCCGTTGACGAGCGAAGTCAACACATCCATAAAAGCCTCCCGAACGATCGAACAAAAACACCGGAATTCCGGGCATGGCATACGCGGTGGCGATTGCTCATTCTCTAGGCATCGGTATTGCCGTGCCATACCGAAATCGGCCGCCAGGCATTAACCGTATTGCTATCCGGCAGACGGTACGCCAGCGGCCTGGTTTGTTAATCATTTTAATCCGGAGATCCCTAATGTCTTTATTCAAAATCCACACAATCGAACAAGCGCCAGCCGAATCCCGGCCCTTATTGACCGGCGCGCACCAAAAATTCGGCTTCGTTCCGAATTTATTGGGCGAATTGGCGGAAGCGCCGGCAACGCTAGAAGCCTATCTAACGCTGAATTCGATCTTCGACAAAACTTCGCTAAGCCCTGTGGAACGGCAGATCGTCTTGATCGCCGCCAGCATCGAAAATGACTGCACCTATTGCGTCGCCGCGCACTCGATCATGGCCAAGAATATGATCAAGGCCGACGCTCGAATCATCAATGCTTTACGCGAACAAGATCCCATCCCCGATGACAAACTGCAAACATTGGCAGAGTTTACCCGGAGCGTGATCGAAAATCGCGGGTTTATCGACGAACAAGCCCTGAGCGCTTTTACCGCCGCGGGTTATTCGAACAGGCATATTTTGGAAGTCATTCTCGGTGTTACGATGAAAACGCTCAGTAATTACGCTAATCATGTTATGGACACACCGCTCGATGACGAATTCAAAGCGGAGGAATGGTCGAAAGACAATTGAGAATACCGTATCGATATCATACAGGTACTGATTACAAAATCGACAAACCTAAATTCTGCAGCACCGTAGGGATGCTACGCCTACCTTATATCGGGTAAGTATTCAGTCCCCCTCAATCCCCCTTTTTCAAAGGCGGAGGCCAACAATTACGCCTGAATTGCGGTAATTTGCCAACGGGGTCTGAATACTTACTATATCGGCGCAGAGCTACACTTGAGAGCACGTTAAACTACGGGTAGGATTACTGTGGTACGCACAGCGTACCCTACAGTCTTCAAATTTCAAGATTGGTGTAGTATTAATTTCAACTATTAACGCGAACATAGCTATTTTTAAGGATTAACAGAACCCAATGCGCTCGGATAAGGGGAAAAATAATACGACGATTGAATATAGGGATCCGGCGATTTTCGAAAATGATGCTTCAACAAGATTATTGGAGCAATGAGAGGTACTTCGTAGTTCCGGTAACTGTCGATCAATTCGCACAGTTCGGCTTTATCGTCGCGGCTGATGTCTTTTTTTAAATGTCCTTGAATATGTTGCAAAACATTGACGTGATTAGCTCGGGTCGGCATCGTCAACAACATACTCATCAGCTGTAAAATATATTGATAGGCAATCTCGGTTAAATTATCTTTGTTCAGCCCAGCCAATAATTGCCCAAGATCCCGATAGTCGCCGTGACTCATGATGATTAATTTATGCCTCGCATGAAAATCTATCAAGGCACGGGCGCTAAGACCTTCTTTCAACAACCTTTGCCAGCGATACATAACATAAACCCGCTTGAAAAAAAGATCGCGTAAACAAGGATCTTGTAGCCGGATAGATTCTTCGATAGGTACCAACGGAAATCGATGCATGATTCTCAATGTTTCGATCGCCAAACCCTCAATAGCAACCCCCGTTTTTGTAACTGCTTGCTCCGGTCTTTTCATAATATAACCGCAGATTCCAGCCATCTTATCCGTGCCGGAATCGGAAATTGCCGAAGCTTCCTGAATAAGCAAGGACTTTTCTTCTTCGGCCGAAAACGGCTTCCATTCAAAAAAACTCTCGATCACTTCGCTAATCAAACTATCGCGATTAGCCACTTCTTTTTCTCCGGGTTGGTCAAGCAAACAACCACTGATGCCCAATGGGATTTTATTCATAGCAGTCGATACCTAATTGAATCATATTGGAAATTTTCGGTTTTAGCGGAAATATAATGAGTATGCTTCCTTGAGCCACTCGGTCGGGAACTGGGGTAATGAAAATTGCCTACCATTTACCGATTCATCATCAATAAGAGTGTTTTTCTATTCCATTGAGAGATGAATAAACCTCTTCCTGCGGGACAAGTTATTTAACCCGTTTCCAACACGTCTCGGAAGGGGTGACAAACCCATACGCTTCAAGCTAAAAATGGCCAACCCGCATCACGCTCTTTACCAAGCTCCAGCTTGGGAAAGACACCCTAGAAGCCCCCCTTCGACAAGGCTCTCCTGAGCGCAGCCGAAGGGCTCAGGGCAAGAGCTTCCTGAGACCGACACAACCTCCGCACATTCCCTGACTCGCTCGTTCAATCTTTCTTGATTGTCGGGAAGCTAGAGCGTCCTGAACAGGTTACCCAAGCTGGAAGCTTGGGTAACAGCATATTGTAGTTTTTGCGACTACGACTGGCCCCTGCTCGGACACTTGGCTTCGGCAAGCGGAAGCATCTTGCTAATCAGGTCAAATTTTGGCGCCGAATTTTGAACCATGAAAAGAATATATTCTTCGCTAAAACTTAAAAAAATCCTGAAACCAATCCTTCGCTTTTTCAACATCGGTTTGAACACAAGGTGAACTGGTCTTTGGCGCCGATCCGCGAATGAATGGAAATTGCCTCACATTTTCACAGTCCTGATTAGCCAATAACCCTGTGTACGGGTCGATCCAAACCGTGTCGACATTATCCGGCGGCGTCAAAACGACCGGAATACTGGAAATCTGCTGCATCACGTCGGACCAAATCTTTAATGCACCGGTCGACCCGGTTAATCCCGAAGGTTTATTATCGTCTCGCCCTACCCATACGACCGACAGATAATCACCGCTAAAACCGGCGAACCAGCTATCTCGCAATTCATTGGTCGTTCCGGTTTTGCCGGCCAACCCGAAGTCTCTCGGCAAATAATTATAGGCCGATCTGCCGGTACCGTCAGTCATCACTTCCTGCAAAATGGTATTGGTAATATAAGTCGCCGCCGGATCGACCGATTGTCGCACGTTAAACGGGTAACTTTGTAAGCGCTTGCCGTTGCCGTCGACCACGCCGCGTATAGCTCTAAGTGGCGTGACGAAACCGTCTCCAGCTAGGGTTTGATACATTTGCGTGACGTCTAAAGGCGACAGCGGCGAGGCCCCCAATAACAGAGAAGGATATAAATCGACAGACCGATTCACGCCCATATCCTTTAAGGTTTTTGCCACTCTCGCAATACCGACATCCATGCCGATTCGAACGGTCGCGAGATTGTAAGAATTCGTCAAGGCCTTATGCAGCGGCACTTCACCATGTTCAGTATTATCATAATTTTTCGGCGTCCAATTACCTTTGCCACTTTTTACGGTAATCCGAGTGTCGCTGACCGGAGTCGTTATCGTATATTTAGCCGGATATTCCAGCGCGGTCAGATATACCACCGGTTTTATCAACGACCCTATCGGGCGCACCGCATCTAGTGCCCGATTGAAACCGGCCGAGGTTTTATCCCTGCCTCCCGCCATCGCAACAATTTCCGCGCCTTCCCGACGCGTCACGATAACAGCCGATTCCAATTCATTCGCGCGAGGATTCTTTTCAAGTTCGCGCATTTTTACCGCCAATGATCTTTCCACGGCGTTTTGCACTCGAGGCTCCAATGTGGTAAATATTCTCAAGCCTTCGGAAGTCAGGTCGTCGTCTTTGTATTCTTGCTGCAATTGACGCTTGACCAAGTCCATAAAAGCCGGATATCGATTGACCGCACGATGGGTTTGCGGCATCACTTCCAGCGGCTGTTTTTTCGCTTCATCAGCCTGTTTTAACGTGATAAAACCTTGCTCATGCATTTTATCGAGCACTAACTCCCGCCTTTTTAATGCTCGTTCTGTGTGCCGACGCGGATCGTAATAAGAGGGGCCTCTGACCAATGCGACCAGGGTCGCCATCTGCGCCAAAGGTAAGTCTTTAAGGGTTCTGCCGAAATAGAATTCGCTCGCCAAGCCGAAACCATGGACGGCACTAGCTCCATCCTGCCCTAAATAAACTTCATTGAGATAGGCTTCAAGAATTTCGTCTTTACCGTAACGATACTCGATGATCAACGACATAAATACTTCGTTAATCTTACGCCAAAAACTACGCTCGGACGTCAAATAAAAATTCTTGATCAATTGTTGGGTGATCGTGCTGCCGCCTTGCACAATGCCGCCCGCTCTGACATTCGCCAACATAGCCCGCAGTATCGCTTTGATCGAAATACCGTAATGATTATAAAAATCACGATCTTCTGTCGCGAGCAAGCCTTGAATCAAGGTATCCGGAGTTTCCGATAGTTTAATCAAAACCCGGTCCTCCTTACGAGTCGGATAAAAGCTGCCTATCTGAATGGGGTCCAAACGAGCAACAGCAACCGCCCCCCTGCCCGATAAATCGGAGATATCGGAAATTTCACCCGGTGAAAATCGAATCTGTAATGCACGACTATCCTGAGATTGGTCCCAGAAATCGAACGCACGGGTTTTTACATTGATAAACAATCCCGACCGATAATAGGTCCCTTCGGAAGATAACTGAGAATCTTGACGATATCTCAATTGCTGCAGAAGCTTTTCGAAATCGGCGATGTTCATTCTATATCCGGCATAAAGCTCTTCCGGATTAGCATAGACACGCGCCGGAATCGCCCAACGCTTGCCTTCGAATTGCCTACGAACGTTATAATCCAAATAACCGATGTAACTGGATAATATAAATACGGCAAATACAAAGCCTAATAACAGGATTTTTTTAAACCACCCGAAACGGCGATGAGTTTCCGGGCGCTTTTTATTGCGAGTTGCGCGCCTACGCGGCTTTCTGGTCGTTTTCTTGGGCGTTACGGATTTTTTGGGTTGTCTTGCCATGATGTTGCGGTTTTAATTACCAAGAAGTCATTTAAATATGCGTCCACACGAATAGTAAGCCCATGACTTACCAGTCTTTTTTGAAAAGAGGAAACTATCGACAATCCGGAAGACGCGAGTATTATGACTATAGTAGCGATGATTGCTTAAAGAAGCGTTATCCTAGCCCAGCTTTAACATTTTCCGACCATAAAGTATTGAATAATTTTTAAAAGCTGGGTGACCCCATAATTTTCAATACCTTAGGCCATAAACACTACATTTCTTAAGGCTGGGCTGGAGCCTCTGCCGAACCTTGATATGACACGACGAGGTATTATTTGAACTTAGAAGAACACTAATTATATAGAAAACGCGTGCTTTTATCGCCTTCTATTAATAGTTGCTGCAGCGGAATATAACCATGCTCGATCAATAACTGGCTTGGCTTACCGAAAATATAACCTTGTCCATAATCGATACCTAGATCAACCAAAATTTTAATCAGCCGCGGGCACTCGATAAATTCGGCAATCGTTTTTTTACCGAGTTGCTTGGCAATTTCGCTCATTGATCGGACCAAAACTTGATCGGTATCGTCATTAACTAAATTTCGAATAAATTGTCCATCGATTTTTACAAAATCGACCGGAAACTTCTTTAAATAATTGAACGAACAAAAACCCGCGCCAAAATCGTCCAACGCAAAATGACAACCCAAAGCTCTAATTTGATTAATCATATGCCGAGTTTGCTCGAAGTTATCGACCGCCGAGGTCTCGGTAATCTCAAAGGTGATCCGCTCGGCATTGACCCAAGACAATTCCAGTTTTCTTTTGATGGTCGGCAATAAAGCATCGTCCTGGAAAGCGACTCCGGATAAATTAATCGACAACGATACATTGGACAATTCGGGGGGAAGCGCCGCTAAAAAATCAATCGCATTCTCAACCACCCATAAGTCGATGCTATGTATTAAACCCATTCGTTCGGCAACCGGAATAAACTCGGAAGGGCTAATGACCTTGTTTTCATGCCCCCGCATTCGAATCAGTACCTCATAATGCGAGACCTCGCCGGTTCTAAGATTCACTACCGGTTGAAACATCAAAAAGAAATTTCGCATTAACAAAGCATCCCTAATCAAAGGGACCCAATAAACATCGCGATGCCGTTCTTTGATGGCTTTATCTTCTTCGTTATAAAACCAGACCATATTTCGGCCGTTTTGTTTCGCCAAGCAACAAGCTTGGTGCGCTCTAGATATTAATTCCTCGGGATGCTGAATAACTTTCGCCGATTGCAACGTAGCGATGCCGATTGACGCGGTAATACTGTAGCAAACATTGCCGGTTTGAAATCGGCTTTCATTGAGCCCTTTACGGATATCTTCGGCAACTTCACGCGCCTTAAGGCCGGATATATTATCGAAATATAGACAAAACTCGTCCGAGTCGATGCGAGCAAACCAAGCATCTAGTCTCACCAGCTTTCGAATCGTTGTCACAACATCGATAATCAATTTATCGGCCATATCGAAGCCTTCCAAATCGTTAATCAAACCGAACCGATCCAAGTCTATCAACAACAATGCGCCGTTTTGCTGCAACTTTTGGTTCCGCGTCAAACTCAATCGAATATAGTTTTCTAATTGCGTTCTATTCATAAGGCCGGTCAATTCATCATGAGCGACCAAATATTTTAATTTCGCATCGAGCAATTTTCGCGTCGCCAACTCGTTGATCAACCTTTCCTGTTGCTGGTAACGCATAGAACGCTCGATTTTAAGTAGCAACAACATTTCTACTAAAATAACGAGTTCAGGCCCACGAAGCGGCTTACATAGCTCGTAGATCAGCGACGACGAAACGGAAGCATCGGACACTTGACTTGGGCGTTCGTTTTTAAGAATGATAAAAGGTAAAAAAACGCCCGCTTGTTCACCCGAAAGTGAATAACACATATCTCTAACGTGCCCGCCGGGCAAATCTTCATCGACAATAATCAAGCCTAACTCTTCGGCGTTGTCTACATAGGGTCGAATGATGCGATAAATATCGCCGCATTCAGCGGCAATCGCAAAATTAGAAAACCCTTTATCTATCAAAATCGTTTCAATTTGTGCGACAGTTTTCCGATCCATTCCGGCAATGATGATTTTACTTTGTCGCTGAGAGTTACTTAACATCGTATTCACTGGTTGATGTGTTAAATGCTTGACGGCTTCCGATTCGGACTATTTCTCGATGAAGCCCTTGATTTATCGCAAGCCTCACCTAAGCTTGACTGCAATACACTATAAAATGTCAAAACTTTAACAAGTATAATGAAGAAATCCGTTTTGCCAATGCCGCATTCCGACTCGTCCAATTTAACCGCAGCCGATTTATTGAAAGGCGATCTTCAATTAACATCGCCGCCGGCAATTTATTTCGAGCTAAAAAAAACGCTTGAAGATCCGTATAAATCGATCGTCGATGCCGGCAAAATTATCGAAAAGGACCCGGCTTTATCGATACGCTTATTGAAATTGGTCAATAGCGCTTTTTTCGGTTTCCCATCACGCATCGTCACGATCAGCCATGCCATCACGCTGATCGGCACGCAAGAACTTCAAAACTTAGTGTTGAGCACATTGATCATAGATCGGTTCTCGATGCTACCGAACGGTATGCTGTCCATGCATGACTTTTGGGCGATGAGCCTAAGAAGCGCATTAACCGCTAGAGAATTAGCAGCCCATTGGGACACTGACGAAAACGACGAAGCTATTTTTATTTGCGGCTTACTCCATGAAATCGGCAAACTGGTATTTTATCGCCGCATTCCCGAATTAGCCCGAGAAGTCGGATTACTAGTCGAATCGACCGATGCCGATGAAATAAAAACCGAACGAAACATAATCGGTTTCGATCATTATGAAACCGGGGCGGAACTCGCTAGATTATGGAAGCTGCCTGAAATCATTAGCGAAACGATTGCCTTGCATGCCCACCCCGACAGCACCGGACGCTATCAAACCGCAGGTGCTATTGTCAGATCGGCCAACCGGATAGCTAAAATGGCCTTTTTCGATACTGAAACAGACCTATCGGAAATCGGCATTTCCGACGAGCAACTAAGCGATATCATCGACAAAGTCCACGATCAATTCGAGGAGATTTTCAACATATTTTACCCGCACCGATAACGCGTCATTCCGCCGGTTAAATTATTTCTAATACTATCTTGCCTTGAGTATGGCCTTCACCGATCAAGCGATGCGCTTCGGCGGCTTGGTTTAACGATAAGCAATGCCCGACAACCCCTCGCAAATTTCCGAATTCGATAAATTCGGCGCAACGATTAAGGATTTCGACATGCTTATCGCGCGCCGCATCTAGATCTCGCAACATCGGCGTCAACATCAGTTCGAAACCGATTTTGAGATTGCGCATCCGCGCTTCCGACCAATTCAAGGCTCCGGGGTCGAGAAGCGTGACCAAGCTTCCGAAATGCGCAGTGGCTTCGATGCTGTCTTTGAACACTTCAGGTCCGACCGTATCCAAAACGACATCGGCCCCTCGCCCGCCGGTTAATTCATTAACTCTTTCGGCGAAGTTGCATTGACGATAATCGATTGCTTGATCCGCGCCTAGGCTTAAGACAAAATCAGCTTTCGATTCAGAACTTACCGTCGTTAGAACCTCGGCTCCTTCTAATTTAGCCAATTGTATCGCGACATGACCGACGCCGCCTGCCCCGGCATGAACCAGGACGGTTTGGCCGTCCTGCAAACCGCCGCGATCGAATAACGCGCCCCACGCAGTAATCAACACCAATGGCAAAGCCGCCGCCTCGACGAATGACAAAGACTTAGGCTTAAGCGCGACCCAACGGCTATCGAGCACGGTATATTCGGCATAATTGCCAGGCTCCCGCCCCAACCCTCCATTACAAAACCAAACTTCATCGCCGGGCTTGAAATTTTGTACCTCGGCGCCCACTTCGACAACAACGCCGGCACCGTCGCAACCTAGTACTGCCGGCAGAGCGTCCGGATAAAACAAACCGTTACTTCTAACCTTGGTATCGATCGGATTAATACCGGCCGCCTTGAGCCTGACTTTCAATTCGGTCGGTTTAACGATATTCGGCTCCGCGATATCCGCCAATTGCAACATCTCGGGGCCGCCGGCTCCGGTCATTAAAACTGCCTTCATGTGTTTTTCTCCTGTCGATATGCTTCGCATAGTTCAAGTCGGCGCAAGCCCCGACCACTGATCGTAGTAATGTTGATAGGTATGACGCTTCAGCAAGAATACATTTCCCGAAGTCATGCCGTATATGTCCGGTAGATTATAGCCGTTGAAACGATGCGCTTTGACCAAGGCATAGGCGCCGGCATCCGAAAACACCAATCGATCTCCCTCTTGCAACGGTCGATCGAAACGATATTCTCCGAAAATGTCTCCGGCCAGACATGTCGATCCCGCCAAAATCGCCGAATACCGCCCATTAGGGCAATGCTCAAGCAACGGCGGATGCCATTGGTATTCGAAGACTTCGGGATGATGATTGACCGAGGTATCCAATACCGCGATGGATTTGCCGTCGCTGACGAAACAATCGACGACCGAAGTCGCCAAATAGCCGGCCCTTCCAACCAAGGCCTTGCCCGGCTCAATCAATACTTCGAGTCCGAATTCCTTGCGCAATTGCTTGACCGAATCGATAAAAATATCGAACTGCCCGATTTGATCGTATAAATAACCTCCGCCGAGATTCAACCATTCCAACCTAGAAAATACGTTGCCGAGCCGATTTCTTATCGCCGTCAAGGTTTGAACGAGCGGGTCGAAGTCCGATGCCGAAAAGATGTTATGGAAATGCAATCCTTTAATCCGACCGCTCAGGGCATTCATATCTAACCCCTCCAAATCGATGCCGAGTTCCGAATAAGGCCGACATGGATCGTAGCGCCGATCATCCAAGAACGAGAGCTTAGGATTCAAACGTAAACCGACCGAAGCGCCTTGTTCCCAATACTTTGTAAACAAATCCAGCTGACGATAGGAATTGCAACTGACATGCGAGCAAATCCGCGTCAGCTCTTCGACTTCGTCCGCTCGTATGCCGGGCGTAGTCAAATGCACCGATCCATTTCCGGCCAATACTTCAGAAGCCAACCTTGCTTCGAACAAAGAGCTCACCGAAAAACCATCGAGATAAGGCCGCATCATATGCAAAATCGGCAAAAGAGGCAGGGATTTAACAGAATATAAAACCTTACATCCCGAACGATCGCGAAGATTGCTCAAGGTCTGCAATGTTGATTCAATCGCATCAAGGTCGTAAACAAAGGCAGGCGTTTCTGCTAGCTGTTCCTTTAATTGCGTCCATGACATCGTCAAAATCTTCCCCTACCCTTATAGATTGCAGTTTCTGTTATTACATAATCCATATAAATATCATGCGCCTCCATGACAATTTCAGGCATTATCTGCGTTTCGAAACAGACCCCGATTAGCACCGTATCTTTTCCGACACTTTTCAACAGACGATCGTAATAACCGGCGCCATTACCTAAGCGCCCTCCGCTTCTATCGAAAGCAACACCCGGAACCATGACTAAGTCCAAAGCTTCGGGCGCTATTTCCTTCCCGGACTCGCCCCACCGCTCCTTCGGCGGCTCGAGTATGCCCCACGTTCCAGGCTGCAATTCTTGCAAGCCCTCGAGCTTCCAAAGACCCAATCGGTTTTGACCATCGGCGTCCTTGGTGCAATAAGGAACAATCACCTGCTTATCGCCCGATAACTGCTCGCGAACCCTATCGCGAGTCCTAACTTCGGAGCGGCAATGTAGATAAAACATAACCGTCTTGGCCTGCTGATAAGCGGCATGCCCTAGGAATTTATCGACTATCTCCCGGCTAACCGCATCCTTATCGCGCTGAGCGTTCCGGGCATCATAAGCCTTTCGCCGCTGTTGAGCTTTATCAATGTGCATCATGGTTCATCAAATTGATTTTTCGATTCAAGATCAATTATACCCCTCGTAGATCAAAATTCGGCACCGGGGTGCCCGTCAAAGGACGCCGTGAATACGTCCCTGTAGGCTCTATGCCAGCTCCATGCTGGCAAAGCCTTTGCCGAGCACCCCGGCGCCTCCTCAGGCACTGCCGAAACTTGAAGTACGAAAAGTATATACCTTCTGCGGGACGGGTTATTTAACCCGTCCCCAACTTTTCGGTTTGCCCTAAACATTTCGGCTGACTTCGGCCAAAGTCGAAACGTTTAGGACGGGGTTGCAAACCCCGTCCTGCCAGGGATATCCTGATTTTTGGGCTTTAGCTGAAGAAACCTGCTAATCAGGAAGTCTTTTATCGCCCAAAATACACCAACGTTTTAATTACCCAGTCGTAGTTTACCGCTCACAAAAAGCGCTAGCCATTTTTAAAATGCTTTATTTTCTTTTATACTGGGTCGCTAAACTTTAAAGAGGGGGGAACCCGTGGAAAAACCATTTATTTTACATATGCTCACAACCGCTAAAAACCTAAGTCCGTTCGACGTCAATATGGCGCTCGACGCGGGCTGGGTTTCGGCAATACCTTACATCAATGTAGAACCCAGCGAAGTACGCGGCCTAGTGCAAGATGCTATTTTTTCACGCAGCCCTAAAAGCTTGAAAAAAACCGGCATTTTTATCGGCGGCAGGGATACCAAACAAGCGCTCGATATGCTTAAAACCGCCAAAAACTCGATGGTCCCGCCTTTTGAAGTCTCCGTTTTCGCCGACCCGAGCGGTGCATTTACGACGGCAGCCGGCATGGTCGCAGCGGTTGAAAACGAGTTGCAAAAAAATTTCAACACCACTCTTGAAGGCAAAAACGTGCTCGCCTTGGGAGGTACCGGGCCGGTAGGTCAAGCAGCAGCGGTTATAGCCGCTCAGGCCGGTGCAAACGTAAGAATCGTCGGACGCCAACTCGAAAAAGCCCAGCGTATTGCCGATCTTTGCAGCAACGAATTCGGTGAAGGCGCTATCCAAATCATGGCCGGCGCGGATGCGGACAAAGCCGAATTTATGAAAACCGCCGATATAGTCTTCGCTACAGGAGCCGCCGGAATCGAACTCTTAAGCGCCGAGCTAATCGCTTCGGCACCGCAATTAAAAGTCGCGGCCGATGTCAACGCCGTTCCGCCATCAGGAATCGCCGGACTCGACGCCTTCCATAACGGCACGCCTCTGCCCGGATCGAAAAGCGGCGCAGTCGGCATTGGCGCATTGGCTATCGGCAATGTCAAATACCAAGCGCAAAACAAACTGCTGAAGATCATGCTTGATGCCGAAAAACCTGTCTACTTGCATTTTACCCATGCATTCGAAGTTGCTCGGGACTTCATCAAAACCAAAGCCTAACGATTTTAAATAAAGAGGAAATCCTATGGAGAAGCGCAGCATCCTGCATATGCTGGACCCGATGCCCAATAATAGCCCTTTCGATGTCAATATGGCTTTGGACGCGGGATTCGATGTTTTAATACCTTACAGCAATGTCAAACTGGACGGCGTTCACGGATTGACGCAAGATGCCATTTTTTCCAGGGGGCCAAACGGTGTGAAGCGCACCGGTCTATTTATCGGAGGACGGGATATCGGTCTGGCAATAGACATGCTGAGCGCCGCAGAACAAGCGATGGTTCCGCCTTTTGAAATTTCAGTATTCGCCGATCCCAGCGGTGCATTCACAACCGCTGCGGCACTAGTGGGTTGCGTTGAAAAAGAACTGAAGACCAAGCATAACCTTGACTTGAAAGACGCCAAAGCATTGGTGTTCGGCGGCACCGGACCGGTCGGCATTGCCACCGGGGTCATAGCTTCGCTAGAAGGCGCGGATACAGTATTGGTCGATCATCTTTCAGCCGAAACCGCCAATGATTTAGCTAAAGAATATAACAGACGCTTCAAATCCAACCTAAAAGGCGCCTGCGCTTCTTCGTATGAACAGAAAGTGGAACTAATCGCCGATGCCGACATCATTTTCTGTACCGCGAAAGCCGGCATACAAGTCATCAGCAGCAAAATACTGAGCCACGCCAAAGCACTCAAGGTAGCCGGCGATGTCAATGCGGTCCCACCGACCGGTATCGAAGGCATAAAACTCAATGATTTTGGCAAACCCATGGAGTACGCACCTAACGCAAGCGGCGTCGGCGCACTAGCAGTCGGTAATGTTAAATATCAGTTACAACACCTGTTGTTAGCATCAATGCTGACTACCGATAAACCTTTATTTTTAGACTTTAGAAATGCCTTTGCCAAAGCCAGGGAAATTTTATAAATAACCTTCCTCTTACCCCATGATTCCGTATCGCTTAAATCGATGCGGAATCGATATAATCGAATTTGATGGCAAGCCGCGTTAATTCGACATCGTTCTTCACTTTTAATTTATCGTAAAGCCGATATCGATAAGTGTTAATCGTTTTATCGCTAAGCGTCAGCATACCCGACATTTCTTTTATCGTTTTGCCTTGTAGGATTAACGAAACCACTTCCGACTCCCTTTGGGAAAGCTTTGAGAAAGGAGAATCATTACCGGGCAACTTCATGAATGCTAAATTGTTGGCTACCTCCGCGCACAAATAGCGCTGCCCGGCCATAATTTTTCGAATCGCGGCGACCATTTCATCGACCGGCGAACTTTTGGAAATAAAGCCTAACACCCCCATTTTCAAAAGCTGCAGAGGTATCGGCCCGTCGTTACAAACAGACAGCACAATAATCTTCATGTCCGGATTATCTTGCAGAATTCGCCGACAAGCTTCAACGCCGCCAATGCCCGGCATGCTGATATCCATGACTACCACATCGGGGTGCAACTCTGTCACCGCCTCGACGCTCTCCTCACCGGTTTTTGCCACCGCCACAACCTGAATATCACCGGCTTTATTTAAAAGCGCTTCAACACCGGAACGAACAATTTCATGATCATCAACAAGCAAAACTTTTATCATATTAATAATTCGTTAAAAGGTAATTATTCAGCCCCTGCATTAAAAAAAACTAGAACTTTGCTCCCCTCTTTGAAAAAGGGAAATTCAGGGGGCTGAATACTTACGTTAAAAGCAATATAAAATCAATAGGATCGAACCCCTGATTTTACCTTGGCTCGTTCGATAGACATGTAAAAAATAAATCTCCGATTTCTTTTTTACTCTAGTGTGCCAAAATCGATATTATATTTCAATTCACATGACAATTGTCTTTACTGATTGCTTGGATAATTCACCTCCCTATCTAAAGGAATATTTCCTAACCAAGCGCTGCCAAAATTTCATAACCTAATGAGCGGTACTCAAGCATTCCCACGCCGAGCGCTCATCGTTATACATAAATTGTAGGATACGCTGCGCGTACCAAAGCCGTGCCCTGGCGGTTCGGTTGGCACATGAATATCGCGGGGTTACCATGGTACGCACAGCGTACCCTACGCGGTTCGTCTAGCGTTAGGTGATCCGCTAATGTT
>Ga0180009_10001053_pt1 | contig 34792 bp, 29 predicted proteins | sample OS_PC_MetaG_FD_123537 | JGI IMG/M metagenome (GOLD analysis project Ga0180009, IMG submission 123537) | Groundwater microbial communities from the Aspo Hard Rock Laboratory (HRL) deep subsurface site, Sweden - OS_PC_MetaG | ecosystem: Environmental > Aquatic > Deep subsurface > Groundwater... | reverse complement strand
GACCACGGTCGTCCCGTCGTTCCAGATCACGAGGTAGTCGGTGCCGTCGCTGGCCGCCCGGGCGGCGGTCTCGTTGCCGTTCCAGCCCGAGACCTTGATCCCGGAGCTCTCGAGCACGACGCCAGCGCTGCTCACGCGTGCCGCGTAGAGATCGTAATACGTCAGGTTGTAGTCGCGCGCGTCCTCCCATGCCACGAGCCAGCCGCTCGCGCTGCCGGCCACGCAGGGGTAGCGCTGGTTTCCCGCGGCGGTCGATACCGCGACCCCCGCGGCGTCGAGCACCGTGCCCGATGCGTCGACCCGGGCGGCGTAGAGATCCTCGGTCGTGGCGGCGTTTCTGGTGTCGGTCCAGGCCACGAGAAAGGTGCTCCCGCTGGCTGACAGGTGGGGGTAGGTCTGGTTGCCCGAGCTCGTGCTCACGGCGATGCCGGAGCCGTCGAGGACGGCGCCGGCCGGAGTGACCCGGGCCGCTCCCACGTCGTAGCCGTTGCTGCCGCCCCCGCTGCGGTACCAGGCCACGAGGAACTGGTTGCCGCCGTAGGCCACCCGCGGCGCATACTCCGCTGCGGTGGTGCTGCCGATGGCGACGCCGCCCGCGTCCTGCACCGCCCCGGTGGACGAGACACGCGAGCCGTAGATGTCGTAGCTCGAGGTTGCCGGCGCCTGGCCGCTCTCCCTCCAGACCACGAGGTAGGTCCCGCCGCCCCAGGCCACGTCGGGATCGCGCTGGTCGTTGGTGGTCGTCGAGATCTCGATCCCGGTCGGGTCGAGCAGGGCGCCCGTCGCGCCGAGACGCGCGCCGTAGATGTGGTAGCGGCCGTCGAGCGTACGGTAGTCCTGCCACACGACCAGGTACCCGCTTCCGCTCGTGGCGGAGCGAGGGCCGTTCTGGACCTCGGCCGGGTTACCCGCGATCGCGGTGTCCATCCCGATCTCGGCGCTGATCGTCGGGTCGATCAGCAGCGGCAGGGCGACCTGCTCCACGTAGGTCGCCGGGATGCGGATCGTCAACCCGCCGCGCCGGGGGACGGGCTGGACCTGCAGCTCCAGGCCGCGGGCGTCGCGGGCCAGCGCCGGCCCGTAGGTCGCGGCCAGACCCGATGCATGGTCGACGAAGCGCAGGCCGCCGGGGCCTGATCCGGCGTGGGTCATACCGCGGACTGCGACCTCGATCACCAGCTCTCCGCGCTCGGGCAGCCGATCCAGGCGCCAGCTCTGCTCGAGCGCGCCGTCGCCCGCTGCCACCTCCTCGACGAGTCCCGGCGCCAGCGTCCGGCGCGCCACCCTGCCCTGCTCGGCGAACGGAGGGCGCTGGCTCGAGGGCTCCAGCAGCATCGTGCGTCCGACCCGCAGGCTCGCGGTCTCGACCTCCAGCGGCCGCCGGGCCGCGGCCTCCCCCGGCCGCAGCGGGCGGAAGCTCAGGCCTCGCGGCGAGAGCCGGGCCGCGTAGCGTGGGTCCCGGACCTGACCGTCGCTCCAGGTGTGCCGGACCTGGGCCACGACCTGATCGAGATCAAAAGGAAGCGAACCGGATCCGCCGCCGGTCGCCGCGAGCCGGTTCGATGCCGGGGCTGGCCGGGACGCGCTGTCCCGGTCTTGAGAGCAGCCCAATAGCAGCAGACACACCAGCCCAGCACAGCAGGCCATCCGAGACCACATCGTACCCTCCTGGAGCTTTGGTTGAGGGCCCGATTGTCGCGCAACTGGGACTGGACGGCAATCGTCGTCCGGTGGGGCCGGCGGGCGGAGCAGACCGTGGTCCCGCCCTGTTCAGCCGAGGGATCGCGCGCGCCACAAGCTCGGCCTGCAGTACACCCCGAGGAGCATGCTCCGCGCCGTCGACGACACCTAGCAGCGACGGAGGATGACCGCGCCGACGGCGCAGACCATCAACAGGGCCACGACGCTCGCGGCCACGGCGTAGCGCCAGGTCGAGATCGTCGGCGGTCGCGGGGTGGTCTTGCGTACGAAGGCGACCACGATCGGGATCGGCAGCAGCAGCTGGACCACGGCCGTGGCGACCAGCGCGTAGCCTGCCTCTCGAGGGATCTCGAGCGTCCTGCTGGCGGCCAGCCAGGCGATCACCACGTTGGCCACGACGGTCAGCACCATGCCCCAGACTCGCAGGCGCAGCAGGCCGTAGACGGCAAGCAGCATGACCGCGCCGCAGCCCAGCAGCAGCCACGCGTCGAAGTTGGGGCCCCAGCCGGCGTCGACACGCTCCTCCGCGCGAAGGCCGCCCCACAGCAGCAGCACCTGGGCGTCCGCCAGCGCCATGGTGATGGCGGTGATCAGGACCCCCCGGAATGCGAGCGGCTTGAACCAGCGCGACGGCGCCTCTCCCTCGAGCCCGCCCCGGCCCAGAGCCAGCAGGGCAGTCCCGCTCCCCAGGGCCAGCACCAGACCCGCGGTCCCCTCGCGGCTGTTGCCACAGCAGCAGAGCAGGCCCCCCAGGACCAGCGCCTGCCACCACACCGCGCGCGCCAGCACCTGCGCGGTGAAGCGGTTGACGTGCAGCAGAAACGCCGCCGCCAGCAGCAACGAGGTGGGCAACCAGAGAATCTCGGGCCAGGAGTCGCCGCCCGCGACCACCCAGGTGGAGGCGGCCAACGTGCCGATGGTGGCCACGCCGCGGCGATACCACGGGACCTGGAGCCAGCGAGCGGGTCCGGGCGGGTCGGTCATCATGTAGCGTAGTACGGTGGGACCCGGGCGGAGATTCCCATCCCCCTGACGGCTCAACGCCCCAGACCCCTCAGTTGGGGACGTAGACCTGCAGCGTCGCCTTGACCTGCCAGTCAGCCGGGCGGTCCTCGTCGAGGTAGGAGACGTGGTCCACGGAGACCAGCACGAAGTTCTTCCTCAGGAAGTGGAAGGCGTAGCCCGCGATGACGCGCCCGGTGGCGGAGGCCCCGCCGTCGGTGTCCCAGTCGAAGTAGTCGTAGCGCCCGATCAGCGACGAGCGCAGCCGGGGCGCCTTGAGCTCGAGAAAGCCCGAGGCGCCGATGAAGTCCAGCGCCTCGCCCGACGCGTCGATCTCCTTGCCCTTCTGGTTGCCCTTGCCCAGGGCGAGCTGGCCGGTGGCCGTCAGGTAGCGGTGCTCGAAGCTCAGCATCACGTCGTGGACCCGCCAGTCCGGCGTCTTGTCGGTGTTCCCCTTGCCGACGACCGCGAGGTAGGAGACCTGCAGGTTGGGCAGGATCAGGCCCAGCGGCCGCAGGCTGATCCTGGCCTCGAAGACCTTGTCGTTGTTGGCCTCGGCCGCGTGGTAGCCGCCGCCGTTGTAGATCCCCAGCGCGAAGCTGCCCCACTGACCGGGGTACTCGTCGTCGACCTGCTCCAGGTACCAGTCGGGCAACTTGCGGCCGAGCAGCCCGCCCAGCGTGGCGCCGGCGTCGGCCGAGTTCATCACGCCGTTGCGCTCGATCATCATCGTGCCCTCCATGCGGTAGGGGTTGATGTGCTCCTCGTAGTCGAACCAGGGCGTGTGCACGACGCCGAGCTCCAGGCTGGGCGTGGTGATCAGCACAGTCTCCACCGGCAGAATGAACTTGGCGTAGATGTACTTCAGGCGCACCTCCCAGTCCCCCTCGTCGTCCTGGTGGGTGTCCAGGGTGATCCTCGGCTGGAACCACTTGAGGTACTTGAACTTGACCGTGAGGTAGCCCCGGTCGACGTGGAAGCTGTTGAAGTGCTTGTCCTCCTTCTCGCCGTGGCTGTAGCCCAGGTACCAGGTGGTGCCCAGGATGGTCTTGGCCCAGAGCGTCTCCAGCAGCGACTCCTTCGCCTTCTTCTTGCTCGGGGCCGGCTTCGTCTCCGGGGTCGGCTCGGGGGGGGGCGCAGGAGGCGCAGGAGGCGCAGGTCCCTGTGTCGCCATGGACGCCGGCTGGCTCGCTGGCGCGCTGGTCGGCCCACTGGCGGGACCGGGCTGCGCATACGCCGGCAGCGGGAGGAGGAGCACGAGCCAGAACGCCGCGATCATGGACTTGAGCATGTGGACCCTCCGTAAGCCGCGAAACGTATTCGCCTCGTGTGGCATCAAAGAGACGAGTTGGCAACAAGATCCCGGACTGATCAGTCGATCGCGGCCTGGCCCGTCACCTTCGCGATCCAGTCGCCGAAGGCGGAGACCCGGGTCATGGTCGTCGCGGTCTTCGAGCATACCTTCAGGTCGAGGACCACGCTGATGATGCCGATCAGGATCTCGGGCTCGCCCGGCCGCCGCAGGGTCGCCGGGGCGCCGGAGTCGCCGGGGCAGACCGCGGTACCGGGGGAGGCCGAGCAGATCCGGATCTTCGCCATCTTCTTCACCGGCCCGGAGTAGCAGTGGAAGGGCGAGAGGTACTCCTGGGAGATCTCGCGCAGCTTCCGGGATCGCACCAGCCTGCCGCGCCTGTTTCGCGTGACGCCGAAACCGGCGATGGTGACGCGGTCCCCCCGGCGCTTCACGTCCTCGCCCGTGTGCGCGATGCGGACCGGCGTGCGACCCGTGACGGATCGCTTCAGCACCAGGACCGCCAGGTCGCTGCCCGCATGCGGCACCTTCGGCTTGTAGTCCGGATGGACGTGGACGCTCGCGACGGCGGCGCGCACGGTGCGGCCACTCGGGTTGCCGATGCGGACCGAGCGAACCCGGCGCGGCCGGCCATTCGGAGCACGAACACAGTGGGCCGCAGTCAGGACCGCCTTTTCGGCGATCAGCACCCCGCTGCAGCCGCCGCTGTTTGCTCCCTGGCGCCACTCGAAGCGGACGGCGGCGTCCCACTGGCCCGCGGGCACGGGCGCTCCACCGTGGATCGCCCCAGCGGGTGAAGGGGCGGCGATCAGCAGGCACAGGCCGGTCAGATGGCGCATGGCGCGAGATGTTGATGCGACGGCGGACGCCGTGTCAACCGTGGCCGCTCCCCTGGTACCTAGTTGCACTGCGGCAGGGCGGCGAGCTTCTCGCTGCCCCACCTGTCGGCGGCAAAGGCGCAGCTCGCGACCGCCACCGTGCCCGGCGTGCTCTTGGGTGACAACGCGTGGGGCTGTGCACCTATGCTGCACACGCTCCGGGAGCGATGTCGATTGTGCTGGACAGCCCTGGGAGACGCGCTCTTGGGAGACCGCGGTCCGCGCCAAACGTGGCGCTCTCGCTGCGCCAGCCGCTTCACGAGAGGCGTTTCGGCGCATCGGGTCGCCGCGGCGTCCTCCCGACGGAGAACGGGGCGTGAGCGCTGCCCTGCGAGGCCGAAAACCCCTCGTGCTAGGATTTGTCGACGACCAGTTTGTCGACGGAGAGTGACCACATGCAGACCCCCGAAACAACCGCCACCCAAAGCGTCTGGGATCGACCCGGACCTGATGGCAGCCCCAGCCTGGCCGAGCTGGACAGCGCCATCGCCGAGCTGTCAGCGCACATCGACGCGGCCACGCATCGGCAGCTCGCGCTGATCGCCGAGTTTGACCGCCGCGAGGGCTGGGCCGCGGGCGGCTTTCTGTCCTGCGCGCACTGGCTCAACGTGCGCATCGGCCTCGGCCTGGTCGCCGCACGCGAGCGGGTGCGCGTGGCCCGGGCCCTGGAGCAGTTGCCGCGGATCAGCGAGGCGATGTCGCGGGGCAAGCTGAGCTACTCGAAGGCGCGGGCCATGACGCGCATCGCGACGCCCGAAAACGAGGGCGACCTGCTGGCCCTGGCCCGCTCGGCGCCGGCCTCGCACGTGGAACGGGTGGTGCGCGAGTACCGGCGGGTGGGCCGGGCCGGGCTGGAGCTCGCGCAGCTCCAGCATGAGGGCCGGTACCTACGCACCTTCACCGACGCCGACGGGATGCTGGTGATCGAGGGCCGGCTGTCGCCGGAGGTCGGGGCGCTGCTGGTGCAGGCGCTGGAGCGGGCCGACGCTTCCGCGGAATCGTCGCGTGGCACCGGCCCGGACAAACCGGCGCAGCGCCGCGCCGACGCCCTGGGCCGGGTGGCCGAGCAGGCGCTGTCCGCTCCCGGGCCAAAGCGGCGGGGCGAGCCGTATCAGGTCGTGGTGCACGTGGACGCCGAGGTGCTGGCCGTCCCCTCGGCCGATGGGCAGTGCTGCATCGAGCATGGGCCGGCGCTGTGTGGCGAGACGGCACGGCGGCTGAGCTGCGATGCTCCCGCTGTCGAGCTCGTTGAAGGCGGTGACGGCCAGCCGCTGTCGGTCGGGCGCAAGAACCGCAGGGTTTCCACCGCGCTGTGCCGGGCGCTGCGCTCGCGCGACCGGGAGTGCTCGTTTCCTGGCTGCGGCCGGCAGGGCCAGCAGGTGCACCACGTGCGCCACTGGGCCGAGGGCGGCGAGACGTCAGCGAGCAACACCGCGCTCTTCTGCGACCGGTGCCATTTTCTGGTCCATGAGGGCGGCTTCTCAGTGCGCGGCGAGGCGCCCGACGGGCTGACCTTTCTCGACCCGCAGGGGCGCGAGCTGACCGGGCGGTTCGAGCCGCCGGCGCTGTCTGTCGACCCAGTGGCCGCGCTGAAGGCCGGGCACGACCTGCGCGACCTGGCGATCCACGACCGAACCGGGAGCGTCGACTGGTGGGGCGAGCCGCTGGACCTCGACGCGGCGGTCACCGGCCTGCTGGTTCACGACCGTCATCGCGCAGCGAGCGGGCTGGCCCAATTTGAGACAGGCTGAGCGGCATATCGGCTACAATGGCCCGCATGGGCTACCGCGACGATCAAGACGCGCTGATGGGTCGGCTCGCCGCCCTCGAGCGCCAGGTCCAACGCACCGAGCAGCTGGAACAGCGCGTCCGGGAGCTCGAGCAGGAGAATCGCCGGCTGCGGGGGGCGGCGGAGCACAAGGCGGTACCCCCGCCCGCGGCGGCCCGCTCCACTGCCGAGATCTACGTCGACGCCAAGATCCACGACTACATCGCCGACATCCTTGCGGCCACCCGGGGCAGCCTCCCGGAGCTCGCCGACCAGGTGCTCTCCGGTGCCCGCCCCGACGACGCCGAGCTGGTCCTCGAGGCTGCCAGCGCCCGCGCCGTCGAGGCCGGCCGCCCGTACGTCGTGCCCACGGACATCGTCGCCGTCGCGCCCGGCATCCTGGCCGGCCGCGTGATCCTCAGCGGGCGAGCCGAACAGGACGGGCTGACGGTGGACGCGCTGATCAACAGGGTCCTCGAGCTGGTCGAGGTGCCCTGACCGTGATCGTCGTCGCCATCAGCGACACCCACGGGTACCACCGGGAGCTGACGCAGATCCCCGAGGGAGACCTGCTGATCCACGCCGGCGACCTGACCCTCTCGGGACGGCTGGCGGAGGTCGACGACTTCGACCGGTGGCTCGGGACCCTGCCCCACCCGCACAAGGTCGTGATCGCCGGCAACCACGACTGGTGCTTCGAACAGGAGCCGAGCGAGGCCCGGGCCCGCATCCGCAACGCCGTCTACCTCGAGGACGAGGGCGTGGAGCTGGCCGGCCTGCGGATCCACGGCAGCCCCTGGCAGCCCTGGTTTCTCGACTGGGCCTTCAACCTCCACCGCGGCAGCCGGATCGCCGCGAGGTGGGCCATGATCCCCGAGAAGACCGACATCCTCGTGACCCACGGACCGCCTCACGGCATCGGCGATTTGACCTTCTCCGGACACCATGTCGGCTGCGAGGACCTGCTGGACCGCATCCGCCAGATCAGGCCGCGGCTCCACGTCTTCGGCCACATCCACGAGGCAGCCGGGGTGTGGGAGGTGGACGGAACCGTGTTCGTCAACGCATCGGTCGACGAGGCGATGGGCACGCCCCGGGCGATCCGGCTCTGAGCGTCACGGCGACACGCAGTGGGCGGTCAGATCGAGCTCAGTGGACGGCTTCCACGCGCTCTGGGGCAGCTGGACCGACAGGGGAGCGGGGCCCACGCGCGCCCGGACGCAGGCCACACGAAAGATGCCGTGGTCTCCCTGGTCGTCTCCCAGCATCTGCCCGGCGTGCAGGATGATGGTGTTCAGGTCCATCGGGGGGCCGGCCAGCTGGATGTTGTCCACGTCGAAGGCGTGGCAGATCTGCTCGCCCACGGTCTGCTTGACCTTGTAGCGGTAGCTCCAGCCGGCGCGGGCGGACCCCTCGGTGCCGCTGGTCGTGGTGTGTTCGCGCAGCTCGTCGCCGTTCTGCACACCGTCGTGATCCAGATCGGAGACGTCATCCGCCTGCGTGGGGCTGGTGCCTCCCAGCAGCTCCATCCGGTCGGGGTAGCCGTCGGCGTCGGTGTCCATCAGCAGCGCGTGGGTGCCGGCCAGCCGCTCCTCGCAGTCGAGCAGGCCGTCGCCATCGGAGTCCTGCCGGGTGGCGCAGTCGGCGTCCGTCGAGTCCAGGGGGTTCTTGTGCAGCAACTGCTCCACACCGTCCGAGTAGCCGTCCTGGTCCGTGTCGAGCTTGCCGGGGTTGGTCCCCAGCTGGGCCTCCTGCGCGTCGTCCAGGCCGTCGCCGTCCGAGTCCAGCGCGCCGCCGGTCACCGTGGGCCTCAGGTTCGTGTTGCTCGCCAGCAGGATCTTGAGCTGCGGCCAGCCGGCAGCTGTCGCGTATTTGATCGATTGGAAGTCGAACTGCTCGGCCGAGGCGAAGGTGCGGTAGGTCCCCTGACCGACCGACGCGATCTGCTTCAGCAGGGCGGCGGCGCCGTAGTCGGGCTGGTTTCCCTCCAGGAAGAAGGTGTGCAGGCGAAGCGCGCTGACGCCATACAGGGCGGGCAGGGCCATCACCTCCTTGACCCGGTCGATGGTCTTCGCTGGGGTGTTGTACTGGGGGTGGTCCTTGGTCGAGCCTCCCGGGCCGAGCAGGTCCTGCTTGACCGCATCGCTCACCGTCGCCCAGTCGGCCTCGCTCTGGATCTGCGGATAGGGCACGCCGTCAGCCAGAAACAGCACGAGGTAGGTGCCGTGCTGCAAGCCGTACGGATCTTTCAACCCCATCCGGGACATGTCCGTGCTCAGCACGCTGTACGCTGTGGCCCAGGCCCCCTCGTGGTCCGACACGCCGCCGGCGGCGTCCAGCTGGGCCAGGGCCGCGGCCAGCGCCTTGGGGTCGTTGGTGAACCCCGCAACCCCCTCGCTGTTCTTGGTCAACACCTGCTTCGTCTGGCTGAAACGCATGATCGCGAGCTCCACCGCGTCGTTGGCGGCGAAGCGCGTGACCACGTCCTCGATGGCCTTGCGCCGGGCGGTCTTCGCCGTGACGCTGTCCGGCGGATCGTTGACGTTCATGCTCTGGGAGGTGTCGATCACGAACAGCAGCTTGAGGGGCAGGCTGGCCTCGTCGGGGTCGAGGCCGGGACAGAAGGTGCCGTGGATGCTCAGCCTGTCGGTCTGACCAACAGGAACGTCACCGCCCCCATCCTGCGCTCCCACGCTGCGGTGGGAGCAGCTCCCCAGCAGGCACAGCAACAGTGCCAACCACGACGCCTTGTGCATACGCCCCTCCTGACCATTCAAGCCTACCACGCAGGCCTCATGCCAAAAAGGACAGCAGCGCTCATGCTCCGTGTACCATGCCGGGGTCAAACGGAGGTGGACCGATGAGGCCGACGTGAGCTACTGCGCAAAGGACCGCAAGGCCAGGGCCTTCGCCATGCTGGACCGGGCCTTCACCGAGCTGGTCGCCGCGTTCGAGCGCAGCGAGGGTCGGCCGCTCACGCCGTCGTCGCTGCCCCAGGCCAGGCCGCGCTAGTGCCTCACGATTGTCTGGGCGAGGAGATCGACGCAGGAGATGCTATCCCCCACCAGCAACACTGCGACGAGAGAGCTCGATGGTGAGAGGCGCGAAGAAGTGGCTCTGCCGTGTCCGTCCACCCCTCAGCTGCTCCATTGTTTGCCCGCCCAGCTGCACCCGCAAGACTGAACGGATGTCTGTCATCCTAGGACCACACGAGAAATACGTTCGATATCGGGCGCCTCCGGCGCACGGTGGCCGCCGCAGGGCACTTTTCCCCGGCGACAATCGCTGCAGGTCCGCGAACAAAGCCCAGGGGTCGTGCTGCGACGGAGGGCACCTACCGGACGCGCTGGACCCAGTAGCAGCGAGGCGCCGCCGCGGTGAAGTTGAAGATTGCCGATCGCACGAGGTTCATGAAGAATGGTGTCGTGGGCGACCGTCGGGCGGACTTCGCGCTGGTGATCTGTCCTCCGTGGCAGACGGAGATGCCTGCCCTGTGGCCGGCGCAGCTGGTCAGCAGCCTGAGGTCCAACGGATTCGAGGGGGCCTGCCACGACGTCAACAACCACGTCTATCGCCGGGTGGATCGGGAGTCCAGGGAGCTGTGGGTGATGGACCGCGTCTTTCGCTGGCAGCGTCCGAGGAGCTTCGGGCAGGTGTGGCGTCGAGTGTCCAGGGCGATGAATGGGGTGGTCGAGCAGATACTGGACCGGCGCCCGCGTCTGGTGGGGTTCTCGACCACCGAGGCCAGCATCCTCTCCAGCCTGTGTCTGGCGCAGATGATCAAGGAGGCAGAGCCCGGCACCACGATCGTGTTCGGCGGACCTGGCATCTACTGGACCAGCCGGTTCGGAGAGGCTGATGTGCCCCACAACATCGTCGACCACCTGGATGGGGAGCGCCCGGATGCCAGGCAGGTGGTCGACCTCTACCTGCGCGGGGAGGCGAACGAGTCGCTGCCGCAGCTTGTCTACCATCTCCTGCACGGCCTGGACCCCCTGGACGTTCCGGGAGCCGTCGCCTACCGCGACGGGCGATGGGTCAGCCCCCGCCCCATCGCCGCGGCGGGCGTCCTGGACCGCCTGCCCTTTCCGGACTACAGCGATCTCGACGTGTCCTCCTTTGCCGGGCGCTCGATGCCGCTGCTCTTCAGTCGGGGCTGTTTCCGATCCTGCGCGTTCTGCAACGACTGTCACATTCAAGGCCGCTATCGCCGGCGCAGCGGAGACAACGCGTTCGAGGAGGTGAGGCAGCTCAAGCAGCTCTACGGGACCGATGGGCTGGCTGTGGTCGACCTGCTGCTCAACGGCGACCTGCACAGCCTCTCGCGGTTCTGCGACCTGATCCTGCGCAGCGGCATCCAGATCCGCTGGGGCGGGCAGGCCCTGGTCCACCCGGGAATGGACGCCGCGTTGCTGCAGAAGATGGCCGCCGCCGGGTGCGTCGAGCTGACCCTCGGCATCGAGAGCCTGTCCCAGCCGGTGATCGACATGATGCACAAGGGGTTCTCCGTCACCCAGGCCGCGACGATGATGCGGCAGGCGCACGAGGCGGGAATCCGGATCGCGATCAACCTGCTGGTGGGTTTTCCCGGTGAGACGTCCGAGATGTTTTGCGAGACCATCGACGGTCTGGAGCGGGAGCGCGCGTCCATCGACAGGGTCCAGGCGATCAACACCTGTCATGTCACCCACGGCTCCTATCTTGACAGCAACTACGAGGACTACGGCGTCGACATCAATGTGCCGGAGCACTGGTTCCGCTGGCGGGGGCCACACGGCAACACCTACGAGGAGCGCAAGCGACGGATCGCGATGCTCGAGGAGGTCGTGGCCCGCCTGGGGCTGACAGTCGCGGAGAAGAACCTGTTCGACGAGGGGGAAGCCACGGGCCAGGCGGAGATCACGTCGGCGTCTGCGCAGCCCGCGGCGCTCCGGATATCGGAGGTGTCCTTTCTCGACGCCGCCGGCCGGGCCGGCCACGCCCTGGAGACGGGCGACCCCCTGGGGGTCAGGATCGGCTACCAGGCCACGCGGCCGGTGGAGAGTCCGCTGGTCCGTCTCCAGCTCTTCAACAACGAGAACCCGGCCGCCAGGAACCAGCTCGTCTTCGGCACCAACACCGACCGCTTCGACCTCCGCCTCGGCACCCTGGCTGTGGGATCCGGCGCGGTCGAGCTGCAGATCGGCCAGTTGAACCTGCTCCCCGGCACGTACCGGGTGACCGTGGGGTTCTGGCCCGACGAGCAGTCGGCAGACCCCCTGGACGCCCACCACGGGGCATACAGGTTCACGGTCCGCGGAGAGCAGGATGCTCGCGGGACGGCGCATGTCCAGACGCACTGGCACGTCGTGAGCCAGGAGGAGCGCGATGACCTGCTCCCGGGTGAGTTGACGCTCGTGGAACGGGAGGGAGCGCGAGGGGCCTGCTTCGGCACGGGGGAGACCGTGCGAGGCAGGTTCCTGCTGCCGCTGGCTCGTGCGTCCTCGGTGGAGATGGCGGGGGTGATCCTGCGCGATGGCATCGTCGTACACCGGTGCGAGCACCAGCACCGGCTCGAAACAGGGTCATATTCCGTCGAGCTGACGGCCGAGGCGATCCCGCTGCTGCAGGGGCAACACGAGCTGCAGGTCTTCGTGATCGAAGCCGACACCGGCGATGAGCTGTCATCCTGCAGCGCGACCTTCCAGGTTCACAGCCGGCGGCGCCAGGGAGCGGGCATCGTGTACTGCCCGGCGACGTGGAATCTGGAGGGCGTGCGGACCACGTGAGCACCCCGTCGTTTCCCGAGTCCGGGGCACCTGACGTCTCAGGAATCTGACGGGCGCTCCCTGGAATCCCGCGATAACACGGCACCTGCGTGGCGGCACGGCCCGTGCAGAGGGCGTGGTCGGGAGGCCCATACATGAGGTGTCTTGTCCTGCTCTCGGCAGTGTTCATCGCAGCCTGTGGCACCCGTTCGTTGCCGGCAACCGAGGGCGGTGACGGGGGCCTATCTCCGGACACGATCCCGGGGCCGGACTTGCGCAGCCCCGGCCCCAGCGGACCCTGTCGCGGCAACCAGGACTGTCACCCCGCCGACTACTGCCACCTCGAGGCCGGGTGTCCTGGCGCCGCCAGCACCGGGGCCTGTCTCCCTCGTCCCACCACCTGCCCGACCATCGACGGGCGCATCTGTGGCTGCGATGGCAAGGGCTACGACAGTCCCTGCGAGGCCCACGCTGCCGGCGTAAGTGTCAGGCACCAGGGGCCCTGCACGCAGGGAGATCCGGCCTGCAACCAGGTCAATTGCCTGCTGTACAACGACTGCTGCAGCTGCGAGGCAACCACGAAGCTCTACACGCCAGCACCCTGTCCCGCCATGTGCAAACAGCCCCGCTGCGACGCCCTCGGCATCCGCCAGCCGATCCCCTACTGCCTGTCTGGCCACTGCCTGTTGGCGAACACCCACGACATGTGCCAGGTCGACGACGACTGCTACACGGTCGACGACTGCTGCTTCTGCCTCGCGCTGCCGAAGACGGTGCCCGCCCCTCCCTGCCCGGCTGACTGTTTTGTCGGCCAGTGCACCGCGCTGGGCCTGACGGCGGCGAAGCCGGCCTGCGTGGCCGGCACCTGCAAGCTGGTCCTGCCCTGAGCGTCCGCCCACAACAGCGCAGGGATGGCTCTCACCGAGCCGACCGGCGATAGGGCCCGAGCCATCTGCGTCGAATCTGGGCACTCCTGATATTGGGGCCGCTCACCGTCCATTCCTCACCAGCCCCACTGTCCACTACTCACCAGGGTTTGGCCTCACGCTCCACGCAACACCTCGAAAAGCGACAACAACAGCGCCTGGTATGACATGTGCGTAGCTGGAAGCCAGTCACGAACGGAGTCGTCAATGTCGCCAATCCGCCCCCGAGCGCTCCTTGCCTGCTTCTCGATCACCGTGCTCATCGCACTGCCCGGCTGCGACTACGCCTTTGCCGACATCGACGTGACCTGGAGCATCGACGGTGACACGAGCCCCGCCCTTTGCGATGCACATGGCATCGAGTACTGGCTGGTCGAGGCGCTGGGGCCGTCGGTCAGCCATTCTGCCGAGGTGAGCTGCCGCGATGGGATCTGGTCCTCGGGGTACGAGCTCCACAGCCTGCCGGCCAGCGGAGACGTCGAGGTGAACCTGACGGTCGTCGTGGACGCCTGCGATGTCCAGCGAAACACCCTTGCCTCCACGAGCCAGGAGATCCCGGCCCGTGGGGGGGCCACGTGGGGCACCCATCGCGCGCTGGACCCTGTCGTGCTCGTGTTCCGCGCGGGCGACTTCACGAGCAACCCGTGAGAGGCGGAGCAGACAAATGAGCGCCAAACGAACCATGGGCAAGGCGTGTCGGCACATCGCGTGGGTCTGTGTCGTGATCGGCGGTGGCTGCGGCGATGATGTCATCTGGGAGGTCATCGCGGGCACCGGCGCCGCGGGCCACAAGGACGGCCCGGCCGCCCTGTCCCACTTCAACGCACCGACGGGAGTGGCGGCCTCGAGGGCGGAGAGGGCGGTCTTCGTCGCGGATACCGGCTCCAGCCGCATCCGCGTCATCGGGCTCGTCGAGGCCCACAGCGGCGGGTGCAGCTCCGAGATCCTGCCCGGCAAGGTCACCACGGCCGCCGGGAGCGGAGAGGTCGGCTGGACCGACGGGCCGGCGACCACGGCCCGCTTCAATCGCCCGGAAGGCGTCGCTGTTGTCGCGCAGGATGCCGGCCCGAACGGGGCGCAGCCGGGCTATCGGCTTGTCATCGCCGACACCATGAATCACCGCATTCGCTACCTGACAGCCGACGGGACGGTCGGGACGTTGACCGGAGGCGACAGAGGCTTCGCCGACGGTCCGCTGACAGATGCCCGCTTCGACGAGCCGGCCGGCATCGCCGTCGGCAGCCAGGGGCGGATCTACGTCGCCGACAGGCAGAACCATCGCATCCGCGTCATCGACCACGGCATGGTCAGCACGCTCGCCGGCACGGGACAGGCCGGGTTCCTCGACGGGCCAGCCTCGTCGGCGCGGTTCTTCGAGCCAAACGGAGTGGCCGTGGACAGTGTTGGCCGGGTCCACGTCGCGGACACCAGGAACCACCGCGTCCGGGTCGTCGCCGCGGGCGAGGTGTCGACACTCGCGGGCAACGGCGTCGCGGGGTACGTGGATGCGTCCTCCGGGTCGGCGCAGCTCGACGTGCCGCTCGGCGTGGCCGGATACCCCGACGAGATCTACGTCGCCGACAGTGGAAACGGACGCATTCGGACCGTCTCGGGCGGCGAGGTGAGGTCCGAGGAGGAGGGGGGGCCCGATGCGATGTCCGCGGTGGCGGCCTTCCCCGTTCGCATCGACGATGAGCTGGTCGTCTTCGTCTCCGACGCGAAGAGCAACCAGATCTGGGTGCTGGAGAGCTATCACGCCTGCTGGTGAGGTTCTACCAGCCGACTCGCGCAGGGCAGACGCTCACCGGCCATCGCGGCGGATGGCGTTGACCAGCTCGTCCAGCTTGGCAAGAAAGCGCGAACGATCCCGCCTGTCCATCGGCGCCGGCCCGCCGGTGGTGATGCCGCTCTCCCGCAGGTGCTGCGACAGCGCGCGCGAGGCGACCGCATCGCCGATGGAGTCGTTGGTGAACGGCCTGCCCTTGGGTCCCAGCACGCGAGCGCCGCTGTGGAGGCACCGCGCCGCCAGCGGGATGTCCGCGGTGATGACGATGTCGGCGACGCCCGCGTGCTCGACGATCCAGTCGTCCGCCGCGTCGAGCCCGTTGCCGACGACGACGGCCTCGATCAACGGCCAGGGCGGGATCTGGGTCTGGCGGTTGGCCACGACGCGCACGGCGAGCTGGTAGCGCCTGGCGACCTTGTAGGTCTCCTGCTTGACCGCGCAGCCGTCAGCGTCGATGTAGATCGTCGTCATCAGTCACTCGAGCAAGGCTCTGAGCCGCTCGTTGGCGCCGGGGCTGCTCAGCTTCCCGGACAGGGGCTCGAGTCGGGACCGCAACCAGGGCGCGATTGCATGCCGAGTCGGCCAGACGCTCCGCACCACGGAAAGAGCGCGTTCCTGAACCTCCGGCTCCGGGGCGGTGGTGAGCAACGCCAGTGCGTGCAACCTGGCGCCATGGGGCCGCAGCTGGGACAGACAGTGCTCTCGTCGCCGGATGGCATCGCCGGTGAAGAGCGTGAAGAACCAGTTCTGCACGTCGGCGTATTCCAGCAGGACCAGCCTTGCTCCTTCCAGCGCCGGCGGCGGTGAGAGGCTCACGCCGAGGGGTCTCACTTCGCGGTAGCTCACTTGCCACAGGAGCGGAAGCCGAAGGCGGCCAAGTCGCTCAAGCCCGCCACCAACGCGCCGCAGCACGACGATCGCGACCAGGATCAGCACCGCGGCAATGGCGCCGAGGAAATGCGGTGATGTCACAACCATGGAGGGTGACTATCACACCCACGCTTCTGGTTGTCACTCGCGGCAGGTCCCGCCGTATGTTGTGCCCCACTGGAAATGGGGGTCGGGAGGTGCGAAGGTGGAACCAGGAGGCAAGCCTTGAGAACGATCTGCTTCGGCCTGGCGATAGCAATTCTGGGAGCCGGCGCGGCCCGCGCACAGATCAAGCGCTGGCCCGCGGTGATGGGCCTGACCGTCGGCATGACACTTGCCGACGCGCGGGCGCTTCTTGCGGCGCGCAAGACCCGCAACAAGCAGCACGACGACGACAAGCCGGTACGCAAGCGCAGCGTGAAGATCAAGGCCCGGTATCCGGACGGGGCAAAGGCCGACCGGGCCACTCTCTATTTTCTCGACGGGCGCCTGTGGCAGATCAAGCTGCGGCCGGGCGGGAAGCTGTGCAAGGAGCTGTCTCGTGCCCTCGGCAAGCCCGATGCCAGCCGGGGCGATCTCGTGGGCTGGGTCAACCGGCCCAGGCTATGGGGAGTCCACTGCACCAGGGAGATGGCCCATCTGATCGACATGGGAGCCCTGGTGCGAGCCGGCATCGACCGGCGCAGGGTGGAACGCGACTTCAAGGGCTTCGTGGGCGACAAGTAGGCTCCGAACACGCACGCCGCCGTCGAGCGCTACTGGACAACGATGCGGGTCCTGGGATCTGAAGCCACTTCAACCAGATCGCCCTGACGGATCTTCTTGCCCCGTTGCGTTGCCAACTCGCCATTGACGCTGACGAGACCGTCATGGATCAAGTGCTTTGCCTGCCCTCCGGAGTCTGCCACCCCCGCCACCTTGAGCAGGGCGTCCAGCTTGATGAACTCCGTGGTCAGCTTGATGGTTGTCTCCAATGACGTTGCCGCCGGGGGCGATATCAGGCTGTCCGTATCCTCGCCGCGATCCTGTAAGACCTGCACCGCGTCAGCCCTCGCCTCCTCGGCATGATCATCACTTTGCGCGATCTCCCGCAGCTTGCTGGAGTCCAGCTTTGCGTACCTATTTGTACAGGGATCCTGATCTGGCATCGTACTGTCCACCACGAATTGTCTGTTCCGCCCGTCAGGGCGCACGTTCGAGCAGGGTACCGTTGCCGCCGGCAACGACGAGGCGGCCCTGGTGGCTGCACCAGATCCGGTACAGCGGATGCGCGGTGCCCGAGACCGACCGGGCCCACGCTGCACCGTCGTAACGCAGGATCGTCCCGTCCTCACCGACGGCATGGACCTGTGGGCCGATGCCATCCAGGCTGTACAGCCTCGACGTCGTGCCCGACACCATCGCGGACCAACTCGTCCCATCGTGGTGCAGCACGGTCCCGTTCTCCCCCGCGGCGAACACGTTCGACGAGCCGCTGCCCCACAGCGCCTCCAGCGTGTCCTTGGTGCCGGAGACCGTGTCGGACCACTTCGTACCGTCGAGGTGCAGGATCGTGCCATTGGAGCCGGCGACGAAGACATCCGTCGGGCCGCCCCACAGCGCACGCAGGGTGGCCACCGTGCCGGAGGGCATGAAGGACCACCGGGCCCCGTCGTAGTGGAAGATCGTCCCGCCAAACCCGACGGAGTACACATCCTTCGGCCCCCTGCCCCAGAGGTCGAGCTGAGTCAACAGCGTGGGGATCTTCATCTTGGACCACGTCTTGTCGTCGCGGTGCAGTATGGTGCCAGCGAACCCGGCGGCGAAGATGTGCTCGGGCCCGCTGCCCCACAGCGCATAGAGGTCGTAGTTGGTGACCGATGGCTCGTCGGACCAGATCGTGCCAGTGACGTGGATCACTCTCCCGTGGGTGCTCGAGAGATAGAAGTCATCGGGGCCGGTGCCCCAGAGGTCGGACAGGTCGCTCGTCGTGCCGGTCGAAACCTGCTGCCACTTCCCTCCAGCTTGCCTCACGATCGTACCGGTCCTGCCGGCGACGAACAGAGAACCCGTGGAACCCCCGACGGCGAACAGGTCCTCCTTGGTGCCGGAATCGACCGTGGACCAGCTCGCGCCGTCGTAGTGCAGCAGCATTCCGTTCTTGCCGGCGGCGAAGACGTCCTTGGCTCCACTGCCCCACAGGGCGTACAGGTTCTCGCTGGTGCCGGTCACCATCGCGGACCAGCCGGTGCCGTCGTGGTGCAGCATCGTGCCACTGGATCCCGCGGCGAAGACGTCCTTGGCTCCGCTGCCCCACAGGGCGTACAGGTTCTCGCTGGTGCCGGTCACCATCGCGGACCAGCCGGTGCCGTCGTGGCGCAGCATCGTGCCACTGGATCCCGCGGCGAAGACGTCCTTGGCTCCGCTGCCCCACAGGGCGTACAGGTTCTCGCTGGTGCCGGTCACCATCGCGAACCAGCCGGTGCCGTCGTGGTGCAGCATCGTGCCTTCGGATCCCGCGGCGAAGACGTCGTCGAATCCGCTGCCCCACAGCGCACGCAGGTCGGTGGCTGCAGGTGTTGCCACCTCGGCACACGATGCGGTCCCGCTGCAGGATAGCAGGGTGCCCTCCGCCCCGGCGGCCAGCAGGTGCTGGCTACTCCCCCAGACGGCATACAGGTGCTTGCCGTGCCCGACCCCGGTCAAACCGGACCAGGTCTTGCCATCGAAGCGCAGGATGGTGCCACTGGCGCCCACGGCGAACAGTTCGGCCCCGCCCCCGCCCCAGAGGGCGTGCAGGCTGTTGCCCTGGGGCAGCGGGTTTCGCCAGCACCAGCCACCCGTGCTGCAGACGAGGGCTACTGGCGACGGCGGACCGTCGACGGGGCCTTCTGCGCGCTGGTCTGACGAGGAACCGCCTCCGTCCCGGTGGACGTTGAACCCCGCGCGTACGCAGCCCGCGGCCATCGCGACGCACCCCAGCAGCAGCACCGTCTTGACCACCATCGAACCGATCGTACTAGGGGCCGCCCCTCCGCGTCCATCCTCGGCGGGCCTGTCCGGAGCACGGATGACCCGGGACGACAGGCTACTTTGTGGTACACTCTTGCCTCCCGATGTTCGAGATCGATCTGAGTCCTGTGTATTTGTACCCTGGCCATCATGCCCAGTTCATGCCATGCCAGCTCCGCGCGGGCCCCACGCCGGGCGGCGGCACTCCAGTGTGAATCCCCATGCCAATGATAACCATCACCGAGTTCTCTGGTAGCGTGCTCGCCGCGGCGGCGCGCCTCGTCAAGCTCGCCGAGCCCTCCGCGCCTGCCCGGGTCGACGACGCGACCGCCGCCGCAGACGAGGCCGGGCCCACCGCCGAGGCCGCTGCGTCCGTCGACGAATCCGTGGCCACAATCGAGGCGGCGCCGCCCACCGCCGAGGCCGCTGCGTCCATCGACGAATCCGTGGCCACAATCGACGTGGCGGCGCCCACCGCCGAGGCCGCTGCGTCCGTCGACGAATCCGTGGCCACAATCGAGGCTGCGCCGCCCACCGTCGACGACGCGGCCACCGTCGACCAGCCGGGGCTGCTCGCCCTCGGCATCGGCGTCGACCGCCTGCCGCGCCTCCTCGAGGCGCTCAAGGTGGTGGGACCGCGCCTCGCGCAGGTCAACAAGGTGCGGGTGCTGAGCGGCGACGAGCCGGTGCCGCGCGGCGCGACCAAGGTCGGCGAGTTCTACTTCGTCGTCGACATCAGGGGGCGGGTCGAGACCGATGACCGACGAGGCCGGGGCCGGGGCGGCCGCGACGACCGACGGGGCGGCAAGGGGCGGGGCTCCGGCGGTGCTGGCGGCCGGGGCGGCCGGGGACGGGACGGTGGCTACGAGCGCGAGCCGGCGCCCAAAGAGGTGCCGTCCACCGGCGCTGGGTGGGTGCTGCATCGTGCGCCCCGCGATCCCAACGATCCGCGCGACAAGCGTCGGGGGCCTGGTGGCGGGCGTGGTCCCGGCGGTGGGCGAGGCCGTGGTGGTGGTGGGCGTGGCCCCGGCGGTGGTACCTAGGAGCGGCAACCGGCAACTGGGTCCATGCCCCGCTGTCGACGCACCAGATCTTCGGCAGCGCCACCGCCATCGGCACCACCCTGATGCTGCCCGGACCTGCCGGGGCCGAGCCAGAGGCGTTGGGAGTCGAAGGGGTGCTGTTTGGTGGACGGTGATACTCTTGGTTCATGGCCTCATCACGTCAGATCCTGGCGATTGCCGTTGTCCCATCCCGTGCGGATGCGATGTCGCTTGTCGCGTCGGTAGCCAGCATCTCCGTCTCTGACGTGAAGCTACGCCTGACGGGGACGCTACCACGGGTTCTCCTCTCTGACACAAACGCCGAGCATGTGCGGGACCTGGCCGCTGAGCTGGATAGGAATGGCTTTGTCACACTGGTGTGCGACCCGGCTGATGCAGCTCGAGACGAGGACCGGATCGTGGCCAGACAGCTCGAGCTGTCGTCAAGCGGCTTCGTTGTGATCGAGCGCACCCTCGCGAGGCATCCGGTTTCCGGTGACGCTATCACTCTTCTGCAGCGTGGCTGGCGCTCCAGCACTACGAGGGAAACCGTTGCGACCAGCGAGCGGAAGATCTCCCTCGGACGAGTGGTGCTCACTGGAGGTCTCCTCGTGAGCAAGAAGGTGCGGAAGTCCTCGGTGCAGGTGAGCGAGTCGCGAGAGGCCTTTCTCCTGGTGCAGCGCCTTGGCAGCCTGCCTGAGATCATTCTCTACGAGAAGCAGCTCGACTACCGCTTCTTGTGCGCCGAGATCCAGCCTGCCGCCTACGGCAACCTCATGCTGTCCATGGAGCGCATCCGCTCCATCGCGCCGCGAGCACCGCTCGACGAGAGAGTGGCCCAGTCGGGGTTTGTCCAGAGGCTGGAGCCCGTTGCGGTGGGCCACCCGCTCGATCTGGCGCTCCACCTGGTCAAGCTGGCTCATCTACGTCAAGGGAGTCCATGACAGTACTGGTCATCCATACTCTGACCACTGGAGGTGGTGATGGTCCTCGCCCTCAGCGTCGCCGGTTGCGGCGGCAAGAGCTCCAGGCCCGACACCGGGGTGTACGAGGCCCCGCCCCTGGACTCGGGCACGAACGACGACTGATCGGAAGCCGACGTGGAGCCAGCGGATGCCGCTCGACATCATTCTGATCAATCCAGGAAGGCGCTTCGTCACCAACCGCCATGGCCTCGGCTATCAGGTCCCTCTGGGGCTCGTGTTCATCGGCGGCCCGCTGCTCGACGCAGGGCACAGTGTGCGGCTCGTCGACAACGACGTTCTCGGCCTGCCCGTGGAGGAGCTGGCGAAGAGCCTTGCAGCCCACCAGCCCGACTGCGTCATGATCAGCCACGCCGGGTCCATGCCCGCGCACGCGTGCGCCGTCGACACGATTCGCGCGCTGCGCCGCCACCTTCCGGAGACGATGATTGCCTATGGTGGCGTCTACCCCACGCTTGCCCATGAACGCGTCATGGCCGAGGTGCCGGAGCTCGACATCATCGGCCACGGCGAGGGAGAAGCCACCGTTGTCGACCTCGCCGCTGCCCTCGAGAAAGACCGAACTGCTCTGGGAAACGTCCGCGGCGTCAGCTGGCGCAAAGGTGGCACCCCTGTCACGAACGCGTCGCGACCGCCGATAGACAACCTCGACCAGTATCGGCCCGGCTGGGAGCTGCTCGACTGGAAGTCATACAATCTATTCGGCTTCGGCAGAGCATCGGGCATGCAGTTCAGTCGAGGTTGCATCCATCGCTGCACCTTCTGCAGCCAGTGGCGCTTCTGGCGTGGCTGGCGCCATCGCTCGCCGGGGAACTTCGCCGCTGAGATCGCGAAGCTCGTCCAGCAGTACGGTGTGGGGTTCGTGTGGCTCGCCGATGAGTTCTTCGCGGCAGACGAAGATGCGGCGCGCCAGGCGCTCGTCGAGCTGAAGAACCGTCGGCTCGGGGTTTCGCTCAACCTCAACATGACAGCGCGCAGCGTCGTGGACAGCGCCGAGCTTCTGCCTCTGTACAAGAGCGCCGGGGTGAGCCATGTCGTCCTGGGCGTCGAGACCGTCAAGGACGACGTGGTCGCCAGGATCCGAAAAGACAACAGCTTTGACCTGAGCAAACGGGCCGTTCGTCTGCTCGCTGACCACGGCATTGTCAGCACCGCCAGCATGATCTTCGGCCTCGAAGACGAGAGCCTCTCGACGTTGCGCAGTACGCTGGGCGGCCTCCTAGAGCTCGACCCGGACATTTTCAACGCCTGCTACGTCACCCCGTTGCCGGAAACCGACTTCTGTCGCCAGACGCGCTCGGAGCGAATCATCGAGCCTGACACCAGCCGCTGGACGTATCGCACACCGGTCGTTGCCACGCCCCACATGCCAACGTGGCAGCTCTTCGCGTTCATCAAGTTCTGCGAGCTGCTGTTCCACCTCCAACCTCGAGCGTTGAAGCGGTTTTTCCTCGGACGGCCGAACGGCGGGTCGCGCTTTCGCATGATTCTTCGTGGGCACTATCGCGCCGGTGCCTGGGTGATCCTGGACGAGATCGTCACCTTCCTGCGCCTTCGCAGGTTGATCGAACGGCAGACATCCCCTCGCTCAGACCGTGTGGCCACGAAGCGCCCAGTACTGTCACTGCAGCCGCTGCCGCAAGGCCAGCGGGGCGCCCCACGGGGCCAACATCCTGGTCAAGGCGGGGCAGTTCGCCTGGACCAAGGGTGAGGAGCAGGTCAAGCGCTGGGAGTTGCCCGAGGCGGAGTACTTCTGCACTGGCTTCTGTGGTGCTGCCAGTGGCAACTCAGTAGCGGCCGCCGCCGCGACCGCCGCGACCACGTTCCTCGCGGGGCCGCGCCTCGTTGACCTTGAGGGTGCGGCCGTCATTCTCCTTTCCATCCAGCGCCGAGATAGCCGCCTGGGCCTCGGCGTCGCTGCTCATTTCGACGAAACCGAAGCCCTTGCTGCGACCGGTGTCCCGGTCCTCGATTACGTTGGCGCTCTCCACATTGCCAAAGCGCGCGAACATCTCTTGGAGGTTCGCGCTGGTCGTCGAGTAGCTAAGGTTTCCGACGTAGAGTTTCTTGCTCACGGTGTGTCTCCTTGCCCGCGATTCGCGCGGGCATGTGTGTTCTGGTCGAGAGGTTCAGGCTCTCACTTGAGGTGGGGTGGTGCGGCATCCACCCTATTTGATGAGCCGCTCTCCGCAGTCGACACAGAACTCGTCCCTGTTCTGTCTCTTCTGAGCGTGCCCCATCTCGTTACAGGATTTGATCGCGATATCGCCATTCACCACCTCTCCACACCGAGGGCAGAATCGCACGGGTGCGTTGGATCGGCGGTGGTTCAAGTTGGGACAGCTGGTCGCCCTAGTCACGGGATCACCATCTCCTGGAGTGCCCTCTGGTGCCGCATGATAAGCCGGGGAGGGCAGAATAGATAGATAGATAGCGCCGATTCGTGGACCGGCGCGAGGCAATCGCCCTTGTGACGGCCCATGACTCGATGTCGTTGATCCGGCAGGACTTGAGCCCGTTTGGACCCCCGAGCCGAGCGTCGTGGCCTCGGCGAAGCCCGAGGGTACTCGCCCCGCTCAGAGTGCTCGACGAAAAGGTGACGATCACGTGCAACAGGTACACGCCGCCGCCCTGGTTCTCCCTGCCGAGGCACCGCAGGCACCGGCTGTCGCCGTGGCCGGCAGGGAATCCTCCTCGCGCAGGCGGACGCGGCTGCACAGCTCGGGCCACTTGCCCCGCCGGCCGGCATAGAAGGCACGGATCCGGTCCATGTCCCGGCCCACATCGCCGCAAGGCCAGATCGTCGGACCGAACCCGCCCTCCTTTCGTCCCCAGTCGAGGACCGTCAGCACGATCGGCACCTGCGCCTCCCTGGCGATGTGGTAGAAGCCGGACTTCCAATGGTCGCGGTATGACCTGGTGCCCTCGACCGGGATGACCAGCATCAGGCGATCCGAGCGGCCGAAGAACCCGGCCATCTGCGACACGACGTCGTGGGGCGAGCGTCGGTCGATCGGGATCCCGCCGATCCAGCGCATGAAGCCGCCCTTCCAGCCGGCAAACAGCGTGTGCTTGCCCATCCAGCGCGGCGCTATCCCATGGACCCATGCGAAGGCGAGCATCGCCGGCAGGTCCCAGGCGCTCGTGTGTGGCGCGGCCACCAGCACGCACTTGTCTGCCGCCGGCAGGACGCCGAGATGTCGCCACCCACCGAGCCAGAGGTAGAGTCTTCCGAGCGTTCGTCTCATCGATTCCTCCGACGCGTCTTGCCCTAGTAGGGCTTGGGCATGCACAGCTCGTCAAAGCCGGCGGCGAGCGCCTTCTCGGCCATCTCCTTCACCGTACCCTCGCAGGCAACTGGCGTTCCGGTGCCGGTGCCCGTGCCCGTGCCGGCGCTCTTCATCGCGTCGCAGATCGCCTTCTTCGTCGCGTCGGTGAAGATGCTGCAGTCCAGCTTGTAGATGCAGGCAATGAAGGCGTCAGCGTACTGCTGGCAGACGTTCTTGCCGTCGCCAACCCTGCCGTCATCAACCCTGACGCTACGATCGCTGCAGGCAGCCACAAGCACCAAGGCCATCGCAACCAAGGTTCCCCTCATCAGCTGCCTCCTTCCTTGACTGACTCATTGTAGCCAAATCCGGGCCATCGAGCACGCTGCTGCACGCACTGTGCAGTCCCGTGCACACATCCTGTGCGGATGGCTGCACAACACGGTCCACCGATGACCCCATTCCCGCCATGAAGCCAGCCGGTGTGCACACGGTGTGCAGGTTGCTACCGGTCGGGTCAGGTCTCGTCCCGCTCGAACGCAGTCGCCGCTCTGCTGTTCCCCTTCCGCCGCTGGCTGGCATCTTGCAAACACCTCCGACACCAAACCACGCCAGAGGGGTAGTCATGTCCGCCAAGACAAGGCCGCCGGTCACTGAATCGCAGTCATTCACCGTCGAGCTGCACCTGCTGTCCGTGGTGGAGGCTGCAGACGCGCGTCAGCCGGCGCGATTCCTACGATTCGGCCGGCTGTACCACCTGGTGCTGTTGAGCACACGCAGCGGCATGCTCTTCGGTCTCGCCGTCCTGCTGGCCGCTGGCGCCGGCTGCGGCGGCCGGGCGATCGACCTCGAAGCTGACTCGGCCTCGATGATCGAGGCAGATGGCGGTGTGCCGAGAGGCGACGCCAACCTCCGCCACCCAGACATCCACCTGCCGGTCGACGGGTCGAGCCAGGACGCCTTCCAGATGGGCGATCCCCACAGGGACCTGGGTGGTGTCGCGCCGGGAAAATGGATGCTCCTGCCAGCCGGGACCTACGTCATGGGCGCGCCCAAGGGCGAGCCGTGCGCAATGGGTTACGCCTTCCCGCACCCGGTCACCCTGACCCACAAGATCGCCATCTCGGCCACCGAGGTGACCCAGGGGCAATTCAAGACGCTGATGGGCTACAACCCCTCCCACTTCAAGAACTGTGGGTCGAGCTGTCCCGTGGAGACGATCAGCTGGCATGAGGCCACAGCCTACTGCAACGCCCTGTCACAGGTGGAGGGGCTGGCGTCGTGTTACGGGTGTAAGGGGAGCGGCATCACTGTCTCCTGCTCGCAATCGACGGCCTATTCTGGTCCGCAGCTCTACACGTGCCCCGGCTTTCGCCTGCCCACCGAGGCCGAATGGGAGTATGCCTACCGCGCCGGGACGACCACGACCTATTACACTGGCGCCGCGGATCCCGCGATCTGTGTGTCGTGCGTCCAGAAGGAGACCAACCTGCACCCGATTGGATGGTACTGCGCCAACGCCGGCAGCACGCGCCCGGTGGGCAAGAAGCAGCCCAACACCTGGGGCCTGTTCGACATGGCCGGCAACGTTCGGGAGTGGACCGAGGACATGCTCGTGAAAGACCTGGGGACCTCGCCGGTGACCGACCCCTACTATCCTGGCGTCTACCGCGTTGTGCGCGGCGGCTCCTGGAAGCACAGCGCTCAATACCTGCGCGCGGCCTACCGTTATGACGGCGTCAGCCCTGCGTTGCCCACCGATCGGGACAACGTCACGGGGTTCCGCTGTGTGCGGACATCGTTCTGACCGAAGGGACAGTCCGGATAGGATCGATCGGAAGCAACGACGTGGCCCGTAAGAGCCACGCCGCCGCGGACGAGCATGCTTGATCGCAGGACCCCCAGGCATTGGCCTGCTTCTGGCCCATAGGGTGAGTTCTATTTCCACCGGAGTTGTAGGAATACCAACCGATTTTGTCCGCACTGCCTCCTGGCAGGTCATGTTCTTGCCGCTGCCAGCGCATGTGTAGCACGCGGCTTTGCCGGCCTTCTGAGAAGGCGTGACGTCGCCGCTCACTTCAACGTCAGTGCGCCCTGGGTCTTCACGCCGCAGAGCTTCAACGTCCCCGGGAGAGTCACGCCGCCTGGCAGGTTGAAGTGGATCAGGCCTGATCCGCCGCCGCCGCCGCCGCCCCCCCCCTGGTAGGAGACGGGCGCCGCGCCGCCCGGGTTCCCTGCCCCCGAGACCCCGCCAGCGCCGCCGCTACCGCCGCCGTTGATCCCATTCCCCCCCGCTGCCGCGGTCCCGTCCGGCCGCCCGGCCTCGCCCGTCCCGCCGCTTCCGTTCTCGCCGCCGCCGCCGCCACCGCCACCGTTGGCAGCCACCCAGCCGCTGCCCACAATCTTGGCCGCCTCGATCAGGATCGCACCGCCCGAACCGCCACCCCCTGCCGCAGCCGCCTGGCCGCCCGAACTCGCGCCGCCGCCGCCTCCGCCGCCGCCCGCGCTGATCGCGCCGTCGATGGTGACCACCTGCTGGGAGCTGAGCTGGATCGCACCACCCCCGCCGCCCCCGGCGCCAAGGGTGTAGCCGGAACTGCCGATGTTGTGGCCGCTGGCCCCGCCACTGCCGCCCCGCAGCGGGACCAGGCCGGTCTGGACGTCGTAGGTCACCCCACCCGACGACGTCGAGGTCCCGCACCCGGTGGCCTCGGTGCCTCCCTCGCCTCCCGTCGCGCCGTGTCCCGCGCCGCCGCCACCGCAGTCCTCATACAGGTCGCTCTGGCAGGTGCAGTGCTTTCCCGCGCCCGGGCCCTGTCCCTGCTGGGGCTGGTCGGCGGCTGGGGGCTTCCCGCCGCTCCAGCCCCCCGGCCCGGGCGTGGGCCCGCCGGCTGAGGCATCCAGCAACGCGCCGGAAGTGAGCTGGATCGGGCCTGTTGCCGCGATGATGAGCGGGTACTGCCCCGCGACCTTGACCGTCTGCTTGACGGTGAGGCTGTCCACAGCGATCAAACAGTAGGCCGGCGTCCCAGCGGGCACGAGCTGTCCGTTGCACGACTGGGCAGTACAGCCGGTCGTGTCTATGTTTGTGTTGTCCAGGGTGAGGGTGCCGCAGCTCGCTGGCCCCGACGCGCTGCTCAGGTTCGAGGGGAGGAAGGTGCGGCAGTCCGCGGTCCCTGGCTTGCAGCCGAGCATGCACGCGGCCGGACAGGGGGGGGACACCGTCGCCGATGGCATCATCGACGGTCGAGTCCGGCCGGGCCTCCGCCGCGCTCTCACGTATCTCGGCAGCGTCCGCATCTGCTCGCGGCCAGGGCCGGTCAACGCTGGTGTCATAGGGGGCGAGGCCGCTGGTATCGAAGATGCAGCCCGCGAAGGCGAGCACGATGATGAAGGACCGGACGCCTGCACAGATCCCTTGCCGATGGGGCATCAAGGTTCAGCGTACCACGACACCGATGACACCTGACAGCGATGAAGGCGTGCGGGCGCCGATCCAAGTGCGTGACCTCGCAACGTCCCATGCGTGCCGAGCCGCATCATGCGGTTGCCGTCGAGACCGTTTGCGCCTGCGTATCGACGAAGCCGGTGCAGCGTCAGGGCGTTGTGCGCGCACAGCGAAAGCCGGCGTCTTGAAACACGGCCACGCTCGACCACTCAAGGCGAGCAGCAGCGCGACAGAACATGGGGGCAGTATGCCATGACCCGCCCCGCAGGACGCGGCTGATTCCCGACGGCGGGCCCCAGGGATCCGTTGCAGACCCGAGGCCGAGGTCATCCTGTAGCCAGTCGTGGCACCACTCGAGTACATTCCCGGCCATGTCGTAGAGGCCCCAGTCATTGTCCTGCATCTGGCCCACCGGATGGGTTCTGCCGCTGGCAATGTAGTAGTACCAGGCGATCTTCGTCAGATTGGCATCGCCGGTCCAGACCATGCAACTGCTCAAGATTGGACCGTTGTAGTACGCAGTTGTCGTCCCGGCGCGGTAGGCGTACTCCCACTCAGCTTCGGTGGGGAGGCGATAGCCAGGACAGTCGTAGATCTTGGACCCTGCGTACGGAGACGAGGCCACGCACGAGACAGAAGCGCCGCTGCCCGTGCAGACATAGCACTCGGCCAGGCCCGTTGGTTTGGAGAGGGCGTTGCAGTAGGCTGCCGCCTCGTGCCAGCTGACTTCCTCCACCGGGTTCGAGGAGCAGTCAGCCGAGCCGCAGTAGCAGTCGGACCCGCAGGCCGGGTCTGTCGACGAGAAGCCCGACGGATTGTACCCCATCAGGGTTTCGAACTCGCCCTGGGTCGTCTCGTATGCGGAGATCTCGAAACTGCGACCAAGGACCACTGCGTGCTGGGTTTCCTTTTGGTTGAATGGCTCGCGGCAGGGCTCGTCTGTTGGCGAGCCCATCTGAAACTGCCCAGCCTTGATGGTGACCCAGGTCCCGGGCACCGCCGGACTCGAGTCCCAGTGATCTGCACTGGCGCCATCTGCACTGGCTCCATCTGTGTCTGGTCTGGATCGGTCTCTTGTTCCCTCAACCAGCCCTGACCGATCTGTGTTGGGTGTGGCCTGGTCCACCCCCCCGTCACCAGAATTGCCGAGGGGCAGAAGCAGATGGCAGCCCCAGAGCCCGAGCACCAGGCAGCTCAAGTGCCACAGACAGACCATGGCCAACAGAAGCCTCACCGCCAACACTCTAGCCTGGCGCGACCTTCCGCAGCAACGCCGAAACAGCAGGGTGACGGCATCCGTGGGGGTAGCACAGCCCTCGACGGCGCCAGGATGGACAACGACTGGAGGAAGACTCTACCATCGTTGGCATGAGCCCCACCCGGAAGGTAGTGCTCACCGCCGCCCTCCTGGTGTCCGGTTGCGTGCGGGCCGGATTCGACAGCTCGCTGGCGGGCGAACAGCCGACAGCTGATCAGAGGGTGAGAGATGGCGGGTCGTCCGATCTCGACACCGGCTCCGCCGACGGCTCGCCCGACGTGTGCCAGACTGTCCAAGGGTCCAACGGCTGCCTGCCTCAGCCGGGCTGCACCGTCCCCGCGAGCTGCAAGGATGTCGTGCTCTCGCTGCACTTCGACAACACGGCGGAGTGGAACGAGAGCGCTACACGAGCTCACGACTTCACCGGCAGGGGCAACGACGCCACCTGCATCCCGGCGGAGTGCCCCGTCTGGACCGCCAGCGGTCGCCACGGCGGCGCCTTCGTCTTCAACGGCAGCCAGCGTTTCGAGATCAAGAACGCACCGAGCCTCTCGATCACCGGCGAGGTCACCGTGGCGGCCTGGTTTAGGCCTCAGACTTTGGAGGCCAACTGGCGACCAATGGTGTCCAAGGCCCAGCTCAACCCGGAGCTGTCAAACTACTGGCTGGGCCACAACGGCGACACGTTCTGGTTCGTCTACAAACCCGACGGACAGCTCGACTGGGTCAAGCCGCTGGCCTCCCCGAGCCAGGCCACCGGCCAGTGGTACCACCTGGTGGGCATCAAGGACGACGGCGCCAACCTGCTCCAGCTCTACGTCAACGGGGCGCCATATCAGAAGACCGGCGTGACCCAGAAGCTAGTCGCGGATGCCGGCTCGCTCTGGATCGGCTGGGGCCCGGGCGACGATCATGTCACCGGCGTCATCGACGAGGTGACGATCTGGAACCGCCGGCTGAGTCAGGCAGAGGTAATGACGCTGTACAATCAGTAGTGCCGCGGCGATGTCGGAAACAGCTCGTGACGCCCGAGGGAAGCTGGAGCGACTTGTCCAACCCCTGAGCTTGATTCGGTCGCCCTGATCCACCTGCTGGTCCTCGGCGCATGGTCTCCTGCTGGTCCTGCAGGGGTGCTGGAGAGCGAGGCCGCGCCTCAGGGCTTGAGCGCCCCCGAGGCCGTGTCGTCGAGGCAGAGGCCGGTGGGATCGTACTTGTTGGTCAGCGTCGTGTTGGTCTTGGGGTCACGGCAGGACATCTTGGTCGAGTTGGTGCTGTCCCCCACATCCGCGCACTCGAGGCCGTCGGCCTCCCAGTAGTCGCAGGTGTTTAGCGGCGCGTAGTCGCACAGCGGGCCGTCGGCGTAGGCCAGGCTGCCCATGATGATGTTGTCCCAGGCGTAGCACTCGTAGTCGCCCAGGTAGTCGGCCGAGACGCCGCGGCAGCTCGTGGCGTCGGCCAGGCTGCAGCTGCGCTGGCAGAGGCCGCCGTAGTAGCCCCGGTTGCAGCCGCTCCCCGACGGGCAGGCGGCGCTCGTCAGGGTCTTGTCGAAGGTGCAGCCGCTCTTGGTGCAGTAGCCGTTGCGCGTGTAGGTCACGCCGCTCTCCGTGACCTCCCGGTCGCAGAACTGGTCATTGGCGCAGTCGATGTCGCTGGTGCAGGGGGCGCCGATGGCGGCGCCGGCCTTGCCCTGCGTGTGCGCGCCGCACAGCCCGGAGGCCGTGTTGCACTTGCCGGCCAGGGCGCAGTTGCCGTTGAGCGTGTCGCAGAACTGCCCCTTGGCCGTGTCGCAGTCGGCGTCCTGGGTGCAGGCCTTGACCAGCGCGACGGGGCAGTCCTCGTCCGCTGCGCAGGGGGAGTCCCAGCAGACGGACACGTCGAGGGTCGAGGTGTAGGCCACCGAGGCCGGATGGCAAGAGGTGTCGGAGTTCGCCGGGCATGGGTTGCTGGTCTCGCCGGGGGTGCAGCGCAGCAGGCAGTAGTCGACCTCCTTGTCCTCCACCGTGACGGTGGCGCAGACCTGCTTGGCCTGGTCGGGGCAGGAGTCTTCGTTGGTGCTCTCGGTGGAGGGGTCGTCGGCGATGCAGCTGACGGTGCAGATCCCGAGCACGCAGCTCGGTGAGCCCGCCTTGCACTCCGTGCTGTCCGTGCAGGGCTGGCCCACATTGTTCTCGGCCGGGCCCGTGTCGGGGAGCGGCCTGTCGGGCGGGAGGCTGCCGTCCAGCCAGCCGTTGTCGGGGCCGCTCATGTCGGCCGGCGGCTTGTTGTCGTCGTCGGAGCAAGCGACCAGGGCCAGCGCGAGCGCCGTGGCCGCGAGCGTCGAAAACCAGGGGTGGTTGCGTGTCATCGGTCTCTCCTGATCCATCCAGTGTTGACGGGTCAAAACGGCGTATAGGCGAAGGTCGTGGTGATGCTGCGCATCAGATCGAGGCTGTCGATGTACTGGGCCAGGGCCAGCGCGTCCTCGGGAGCGCCGGAGGCCTGGGCGGCCTGGGCCAGCTGCGTGGCCCGCAGGAGCATCGCGGCGCCGATGCCGGCCTCCTTGCCCTGCGAGTCGGGGTACGAGACTGCGCAGTACTCCTTGCTGCTCTTGGGCTCCGTGTAGCAGACCGGCGTTCCGCTGGGGGTGATGGCGTCGCTGGCGCCGGTGACCCAGATCCGGGCGCTGTCGAGGAAGCTGGTGTCGAAGGTGCCGGGGAGCAGGGCCACGCCGAGCAGGCCTGAGTAGAACTGCAGCGAGTAGCCGAGCTGCGGGTCCACGGGGAGCGCGCCGGCCGGGGGAGCTGTCCCCAGGGTGAAGTCGCGGGTCTGCAGGGTCTTGCTGGAGGCGTGGAGCGCGGTGAGCGACCAGTCCTCGGTCAGCGCTCCGCGGAAGTAGCGGGTCAGCACGTCCGGGTAGAGCCGGTAGTAGCTGATGGAGTACTGGCGCAGGTCGCTGGAGGTGTCACGGCCCAGAAAGTAGGTGTCGGGATCGGTCAGCGCCCAGAGCGCCAGGTACTTGTCGTTGAAGATCCCCACGTTGGTCATCTTGTCGTACCAGAAGTAGCCCGAGTCGAAGTCCCAGCTCGAGGTGTGGTACTTGCCGGAAGGAGCGCTGAGCGTCAGATCTGGGGGGAGCGGGTTGTCGCTGGCGTCGTAGAGCTGATACTGCTCGTAGCGGCTGCTGGTGGCATCGATCCAGTACTTGCCGATCTCCGGCGTGGCCAGCAGCGAGAGCAGAAAGTTGAGGCTGCGGTCCACCGCCACCGTCCAGGGGCCGTAGCCGTCGTCGTCCTTGAAGAAGGCCTCGATCTCGGTGTCGCCGAGCCAGCTGGCGCCTCGCGGGTCGCCGGTCAGGTCGCCACGGATCAGGGTGTAGAACTGCATCGAGCTGCGCAGGGGCTCCAGGAAGCGGTAGTAGATATAGTCGTCGTAACCCCACAGCGACAGCCCGGTGCGGCCGAGCTTGAGGTTGTTGAAGACGTAGTAGGCCTGGTAGCGGTCCATGATGTCGACGGTCTGCTCGTACATGTCCGCCCCCGCGTCGTAGGCGCTGCACTCGGGGGAGGCGCTCTCGAACTCATCGGAGCAGAAGCGGTAGGGGACCTCGAAGCGCCCCTTGTCGTCCACCGGCACGTCCGAGTCCCAGAGCCCCCCCCAGTTGTAGACGGCGCAGCCCGGAGCGATGGTGCTCAGCTTGCGCGTGGTCATCTGGCGCAGGGGCACGTCGACGCGGTTGCTGGCGCCCAGCCGGTCCTTGCCCCCCACCAGCCGCGGGTACTCGGTGTAGTGCACACTGCGGTAGTACTTGGCGTCGCAGGTGATGGTGAAGAGCATCGGCTCGCCCCAGCGGATCGAGGTCTGGGCGTTGGCCAGCAGGTACTTGTCAGGCACCGAGGGGGAGACCTTGTCGAAGACCTGCACCAACCCGCCGTAGCCGAACTTGATCGCCGCGTGATCGTAGTAGCCCAGCCCTGCCAGGTCGCTGTTGAAGCGCGAGCCGTAGTCCATCACCGAGGAGACCTGGTAGGAGCCCAGCCCCTCGCTGGCGATCGGATCGCCCGGGATCCCCTGGCGCTCGGCCTGGCTAAGCGCCTTCTTGTAGCGCGGCAGGGCCTGGCCCAGACTGTCGAGCTGCCGGAGCTTCCAGTAGGCGGGGTGGTAGTTGACCGCGTCATAGGAGGCCGCGAAGTTGTGCCGCAGGCCGAGGGTGTGGCCCAGCTCGTGCTCGGCCAGCCCGCGAAGGATGCGCTTGCGCAGGTCCTGGTAGATCTGGTCGCGGGACTGCTTGCCTTCCTTGTAGCGCAGGGCCAGCCCCAGGATCGCGTCGTCGAAGAAGGAGGCCAGCTCGACCCGGCGCTGGGCCAGCCGCATCCGCGCCTGCCGCCGGGCGCGCAGGACGCCGGGGCCGGCCCAGTGGTAGAGCGAAGCGCCCTTGCCCCCGACGATCCCGGCAGGGAGCGGCTGCCCGGTCCCCGACCCCAGCCCGAGGCCGGAGAGGTATGCCCCCTGGGCCAGCTGCTCCAGGGGGGTACCGTCGAGCCAGGCCAGGCGGGCGGCGGCGCTGCGGCCGTGCTGCCCCAACACCTTGCTGTCGGCCAGGGCGGCGCGGCGCTTGCGCGACGAGGCGCGCAGGCTGGTCAGCGATGTCAGATCCATCGCCGGCAGCTTGAGCCCCTTCATCCACCCGGTGTTCATCTTGGCGGCGAGGGCGTCCACCTCCGCCTGGGTGAAGGTGCGCTCCTTGGCCGCGGGTTTGCTTTTTGGCGCCTTGTCCTGGGCCAGGGCCAGCCAGTCCGTCAGCGGCACGCCGGGGGCGTAGCTGTCCACGCAGGTCTGATCGGTGCAGGTCAGCAGGCCGACGATGTCGGTGGCCTTCGCCGCGTAGGTGTCCATCACCGCGCCGTAGAGGAAGGCGTTGGCCTGGACGATCTCGCCGGTCTCGGGGTCGACCGCGGCGGGGCCGTAGCCCAGCAGGCCGGCCCGCGTGGGGGAGCCAACCCAGTAGAGCATGTTGTAGCGCAGGTCGCCGATCCGCTGCCAGGTGAAGCGCTGGTTCGCCGCGCGGTAGGCCGTGGCCCGCTCAAGGGCCGAACAGACCCGCAGCAGTGACTTGCCCGAGAGCGCGCTCGCGGCGTCGACGTCGGCGGGCAGGGACGCGCCGAGATCGGGGTGCTGCTCGAGGAAGGCCTGGACCGCGGCGTCGTTGCAGTCGTTCTCGCGCACCTCGAAGATCGTGCCGATGCTCTGCTTGCGCTGCGTGAGCAGCTTGGCGTCCTGCTGGTTGTCGCCTGGGTGGAGCAGGCGGGCGGCGGTGGTCTGGAAGACGCCGTTCCAGGAGGCCAGCGAGGCCTTGGCCGTGGAGACCAGCTCGGCAGGGAAGCCCACGTTGAGGTAGTAGGTGTTGGTGCGCACGCCGCCCCGCTTGGCGTGGGGCAGGGTGCAGCGCTCAGCCAGCTCGGCGCAGCTGGAGCCGGCGCCCTGCTTGGCCGCGCAGGCCGCGTCGGCCTTGGCGCGGGCCGCCGCGAGGGTCTTGGTGTCGGCCAGCTTGCCCGCGGGCAGCGCCACGCTGCAGGTCTGGTCCGAGAGCGCCTGCTTCCAGATGTTGAAGCGGTTGACCAGCCGCACCCTTTCGGCGTCGACCTGGCCGAACTGCTTGTTGTAGCGCCGGCGCTCGGTGGAGAAGTAGCCGAAGCGCTCCATCCAGCGATCGTCGTAGATCAGCGGGTCGTAGTCCGGCTTGGGCTTCACGCGCATGAAGGCGTGGCGGACCTTGATCTCCTGGGCCGAGCAGTCGGTGCTGGCGTACTCCGGGCCGTAGTCCTCGGCCAGGT
>Ga0180009_10001052_pt1 | contig 34817 bp, 30 predicted proteins | sample OS_PC_MetaG_FD_123537 | JGI IMG/M metagenome (GOLD analysis project Ga0180009, IMG submission 123537) | Groundwater microbial communities from the Aspo Hard Rock Laboratory (HRL) deep subsurface site, Sweden - OS_PC_MetaG | ecosystem: Environmental > Aquatic > Deep subsurface > Groundwater... | reverse complement strand
CGTCTGTTCGTTGATCGGTTCATCGATTGCGGGAATCCTCACGTCGATAAGCCGGGCCAAACGGCCGGCCTCCTTTTCCGCCGCGCCGATCTTCTTGAGAAGTTTGTCCCGGTCGATCGTCTTCTGGTTCCGAAGTTCACTGAGCCTTGAAAGGAACCGACGAAGCTTTTTCAGACGAATCCCGCGTTCCTTCAATCGCCGATCCCGGCTTTCGGCAAGAATGTACACTTCCTTGTCTTTGGGCAGAAGCTTGACCCGCACGCTTTGCCGGACTTCTTTCCAGGCAAGACGGCTAAGCTCTTCCTCATAGAGTCCCTAAACAAGGACATCCAATTTTCGGATATGATCGCCCATGGTCAAATTATGGACGTTTATAAAGCGTCGCCAATTCTGCTGTTTTTCTCCCTCTCCCTGAGGGAGAGGGTCGGGGTGAGGGGGTAAATGCCCAAATCTACTCTTGAAACCCATATAACATCCCCTTTGTTCCTCTCCGTCCGGGCCGATCCGATCTAGTTTGACTAACGCGCCGCAATTTTTTAAAACAAAAAGACGATCCAGGGGCACACATTTTCGAACTTCTTTCTCCATCCAGCGCTTCCCCGCCGCCGGCCCGCCCGGGACCGGCGGGGGCCATGGCGCAAGGAGACGGCCTGCATGGAATACATCTTTCAGGAGAGCAAAAAGGAAGAACGGCGTTTCGAAATCCGGGACGACGGTCTGTACTACCGGAGCACCAAGGACGGCGAGCGGGTCCTACCCTGGGACCGGGTCCGGGGCGTTCACCTGTTTTCGCCCATGAAAGGGGTTTATACCTGCCGCATCGCCGGGACGGACGGCTTCAAGGCCATGCTGGCCAACCGGAGCTTCATTTCCCTTGACGAGTTCAACAATCAGGACGCCGAGTACGTCCGCTTCGTCCGCGGCCTGCACCATCGCCTGGCCGCGCACCCCGGCGTCCGCTTCACCGGCGGCTCCACGATCCTGTTCTGGTTTTTCGCCCTGGCCATCCCCCTGGCGGTCCTGCTCATCGCCGCGGCCTTTTGGGTTTCGTCGGTCAAGGGCCGGCGCATGCCCCTCTCTCCCCTGATCGGTCTGGCCCTGGTCATCCCCCTGGCCGCGGTATACATTAAAAAAGGCAAAAAGGTCGTTTACGCCCCGGACGACATTCCGTCCCGCTTCATGCCCGGTTCGGACGTCGTGGTCCATGTCACTCACGAGGGCCGAGAATAGGGCCCTGGCCGACCCAGGGAAAGGAAGGCGTCGTGGTCGATTTCAAGAAGGTATCCGAAGCGCCGACCCGGCCGGGGACCCGGCCCGAATCCAAAACCTTTGACGTGGCCGATCTGTACCGCGGGCCGGCGGACGGGGCCGAGACGCGGACGGACCGGCCCTCGCCCCTGGACGAGAAACTGCGCCAGGCCTACTACTGGATCGTCAACACGGCCATCATCAGCCCGTATTACGACGTCGAGTACAACGACCAGCCGCCGGCGTCCTACACCTTCGGAGATCGCAAGGTCACGGTCCGCCTGCCCACGGACCAGAGCTATTCCAGCTACGTGCTCCTGCCCCTGCTCAACCTGGCCGTGCGACGCCGCTGCCTTCTGGTGGGGGGGCCGGGCCGGGGCAAGACGGTCATCGCCGTGCTCATGGCCCTTCTGGCCGGATACTCCCTCAAGGAGGTCAAACGGTCCGTCCAGCACGGCCAGCCCCAGATGACCATCGCCGATCTGCTGGGCAACCCCCTGCCTTCGACCCTGGTTTCCGCCGCGGACATGGACGACGTCAAGATCGCCTGGCGCAAGTGGCTGGGCATGCGGGTCAAGATCATCGACGAGTACAACCGCATCCCCACCCGGACCCAGTCGGCCCTGCTCACGGTCATGGCCGACAACTACGCCGAGATGTACGATCATATTTTTGAATGCCCGGAAGCGTCCTGGTATTTGACGGCCAACGACGAGGCCGGCGGGGGTACCTACCAGGTCATCGAAGCCCTGCGCGACCGGATCGACGTGGTGGTCGGGGCCTTCCACTTCAACACCCGGTTCCTCAACGACCTGCTCCTGAGGATCGAGGCCGGCATCCGGCCCGAGGAGATCGTGCCGGCGGAGATCGTTTTCACCGAGGCCGAGCAGGAACGCATGAGCCGGGAGGTGCTGGGCGTGGGCCTGCCCGGCCCGATCCGCCGGCGGATCGAGTTTTTCAGCAGCCACTTCGAGTTTTTCGAACCGGCCGCCGCCCAGCTCGAATACATGACCAAGGACACGGTCAAGCTGGCCGGCGTCGATCCGCCGACCCTGGCGGTCCAGGAAAGCGGCAAGGACCCGACCCGGGAGCTTGGGCGCCAGACCAACAACGGGCTGTCCGTGCGGGCCCTGATGACGGCCCTGGTCTACATCAAGGCCATGGCCTGGTTCCGAGGCCGCGCGGAGGTGGAACTCGAGGACGTCCGCCAGATTCTGCCTTTCGTCCTGCATGACAAACTGGTCCAGGACCCGGAGGCCCCGTTTTTCGAACGCCCGGAAAACGAGGCCCTGCGGACCGACCGGGTCTCCTGGGTCCGCCGGCTGTTCGACGAGTCCAACCGGGAGTACGACCGGCTGGACCTGGACAAGGACGACCCGGTGGCCCGATTCGAGGCCGAGTTCGAGAAGGGGCTCGAGGGCCTGGCGGCCAGGGAGGTCGAGGCGCGGCTGGTCAAGATCGAACGGACCCTGGCCGAATGGGCCAAGGGGCGAAAGTTCCACGGGCACATGTACGACGACGTGCTCAAGCTGAAATACCTGCACCAGCGCTATTCGAACTACCTGCGCTGGAAGAGGTGGACCGCGTGATCGAGGGACCCCTGGCCGAGGTCCTGGCCCGCGACCGGGACCGTTACAACGCCCGTTTCGCCGCGGCCCGGGCCGCCGACCGGCGGCTGGCCCCGGAGGCCTTTCTCCGATTTCTGGCCGAGACCCTGGACCCTCTGGTCCGGGCCGCCGCCCGGGCCGACCCCTCCCGAATCGATGTGGTGGTCGAGGCCTTGTACGACCTGTCCCTGAAGCTGATGGACAAGGACTGCCTGGGACCATCAAGCCGCCGCCCCCTGATCGGCGAGGCCTGGCAAAAGCTGCTGCCCCGGATCGCGGGCCTTCTGGTCCGGGACCCGGGCCGGGTGGCCGGGGCGGTTTCCAACGCCCTGTTCCACCTGGCCGAAGACGGCGAGACGGCGGCTGCTCGCTGGCTGGCCGAAATGGAGCGGCTGGCCCCCCTGTGTCCGGACCCGGACATCTTCCTGGCCGCCGGCCAGGTCGCGGCCTGGCGCTCGGGCCAGGCCCAGTACCGAGAGTCCGCCCTGACGGTCTGGCGGGGCCTGCCGGATGATTTGAAATACGAGACCCTGGGCCTGCGGACCGGATCGGGGCCGTCCCCGGCCGAACTCGAACAGCGCCTGGCCGATCCCTGGCAGGACCCGGCCCGGGACGGACGGGCGGAAAAGACCCTGGCCCTGACGGCCCGGCTGGGCGGGTTTCGCGGTTTCGGCGGCGTCTTTCTCCAGCCGCCCCGGATCGCTTCCTCCAACGGTTCGCTCATCGCCCGGGACGACCGGGCCGCCTGGCTCATATTCGCCGACCGCTTCGGGGCCACCCTCCGGAGATGGGACGGACAACCGCCCGACGGGCAGGACCCGGAGGGCGAAGGCGATTTCAAGATCGAAAAACACTCGGGCCGGATAGCCAAGGGAGGGCTCGAAGTCCGCTTCGAGGCCCTGGCCGGACCGTCCAGCTTCGCTTCCACCACCTCGACCCTGGCCCTGACCCTGCCCCTCAGCCACTACGTCTTTCTGGTCGCCGAGGTCTGAGGCCATGGTGCGCAAAATATTCCAGAGGTCGTCCGACCCGGACCTGGGGCGGCTTAAGACGGCCTGGAAGGGGCGCTGGGAGGAGGCCCTGGGGCTTTGGAGCCGGTACACCAAACTGTCCGAACCGGTCTGGTGTTCGACCCGGGCCGAAGAACGACGCCAGGGCCTGAAGGACTCGTTCGCCATGATCCGCCTGGACGGCCACGTGGTGGCCGTCAGCCTGAGACAGGTCCGGGACCTGGGCCTCGAAGACCAGGCCCTCGAGATACTGGCCCATGAAATCGGCCACCACGTCTACACCCCGGCCGACCTGCGGGACAACGCCCGGCTGCTGGCCCGGGTCCGCCATGCCCTGCCCACGGTCGAGGTCCTGGCCGGCTTCATCGCCAATCTGTACGCCGACCTGCTGATCAACGACCGCCTGGCCCGTTCCGCCGGCCTGGACATGGCGGCGGTCTACCGCAAGCTCAAGACCGACGGGGCCGGCCGGCTCTGGCGGCTCTACACGCGCATCATGGAAGTCCTCTGGAACCTGCCCTCCGGGACCCTGGCCGAGGGCAGGTCCGACGAACGCATCGACGTGGACGCCACCCTGGGCGCCCGGGTCGTCCGGGCCTACGCCAGGGAGTGGCTGGATGGGGCCGGCCGGTTCGCGGCCCTGTTTCTGCCTTACCTGATCGAGGAAAAGGCGCAGTTTCTGTCCGGATTGAAGATCGTCTGGATGGACGCCCTCGGCGCCGGTGCGGGCGGGGAGGCCCCGGACGGCCTGGTCGAGATCGAGGATGGTGAAATCGACGGGGCCATCCATCCGGCCGAAGACGACCGCCTGACCGGGCTGGGCGAGCGCGAAGCGCCCGAAGGAGGAAGGCCTGGCGGCGGGGGGCGGGAGGATGTCGGCGGCCGCAAGAACCAATACCGCGAGCCCGCCGAGTACGTCGAGCTGATGAAAAGCCTGGGGGTCCGGGTTTCGGAGGAGGAGATGGTCATCCGATACTACCGGGAACGGGCCCGGCCCCATCTCGTCCGCTTTCCGGTCCGCGAAACCCGTTCGGCCGAAGACCCGCTGCCCGAGGGCCTGGACCCGTGGGACCCGGGCGACCCCCTGGCCGAACTGGACTGGACCGAGTCCCTGATCCGAAGCCCGACCCTCATTCCCGGACTGACCACGTATCGCCGGACCTACGGCCGGACCGAAGGCGGCCTGCCCGGACAACGGCCCCTGGACCTGTACGTGGGCGTGGACTGCTCCGGCTCGATGATGAACCCCCGGCTGGCCCTGTCCTTCCCGGTCCTGGCCGGGGCCATCGTCTCCCTGTCCGCCCTGCGGGCCGGGGCCCGGGTCATGGTCTGCCTGTCCGGGGAGCCCGGCAGCTACAGTCGGACCGACGGATTTGTCCGGGACGAGAAGGCCGTGTTGAAAATCCTGACCGGGTACCTGGGCACGGGTTACGCCTTCGGCATCCGCCGGTTGAAAGAGACCTTTCTCGACGGCGCGAAACCGGCCCGGCCCACCCACGTCCTGGTGGTGTCCGATTCGGACATCTTCCGCATGCTTTCCGAGGTCAAGGGCGGCTGGGACCTGATCGCCCGAACCCTGGAGGCGGCCGGGGGCGGGGGGACCATGGTCCTGAACATCCCCGGACTGAACCCGACCTGGGCCAAAAAGCTGGACCGGCTGCGGGAGACCGGCTGGCTGGTCCATCTGGTCTCGTCCTGGGATGAACTGCTGGTCTTCGCCCGCGGGTTCAGCAAGACGCATTACGAGTTGTGTTCTTGGAAAAAGGGGGGCTGATGGATTCCGGACCCATGATCGAGGCCCTGACCCGGCGCCTGGCCGAGTGCCCGCCGGACTTCCTCCGGGAGCCCCGGATCGGCGGACACGGCGAGATCGACACCGCGGCCGTGGTGGCCGACCTGCTCGTGGACCTGGGCGGAGGCCCCGTGGACCGGCAACAGGTGGGCGCGTTCCAGGTCCAAATAAAGGAGAACCACACCCGCAACTGGCTTCGGCTGGTGCTTCTGGGGGCCTGGCTCTGCCACTTCGACTGGTTCCGCCAGGCCGGACGATTCGCCCCGGCCGTGCTTCGCTTTCTCCAGGGCGGCCTGGTCGAACTGTCCCGCTTCGTGTCTTCCGACCTGTTCGTGACCGACCCGGACCGGCGCGAGGAAATGGCCCGCCTCTGCCTGGCCGCCCTGGGACTGACCCCCCTGGGCGAGCGCCCGGGCCAGGCCGCCGACCGCCTCAAGGCCCTGGGCAGCGTCGAGCGGAGTCGGGTCATCGCGGCCACCAGGAAAAAAGAGGCCCGGGCGCGGAAACTGCGGGAGGAGATGGCCGCCCAGAAGGCCCGGGAGGCTGCGGCCAAGGTGAACCATGAGTGAGTTCAATGAATCGGGCGCGCCCCTGGACCGCCTCGAACGCAGCCCCCTGATCACCGGGGCCGGATACCGGATGCTCCGGCGCATCCAGGAACACCCCCGGGCCCCCCGCTGGAACTACGTGGTCGGCGACCGGCTCGTCGCCGAAGACCTCGAGGCCGTGGACCGCTTCCGTCGCACGGTCTTCGAAAACCGCGCCTCGAGGCCCGGACTCCCGCCCCCCGAGATCATGGACCGGGTCCGGATGTGGATCGAAACCATCCCCCTTTTCCTGGAACGCCTGCCCCGGGGCTTCGACCTCGAACGGGACTGGGTCCACGTCCCGACCATGAGCCGCGAGGACGTCGCCGTCCGGCCCGAGGACATCGTCCCGCCCCAGGCGGACCGGTCCCGCCTCATCGTGTACGACACCTCGGGGACCACGGGCCATGCCCTGGTCGTGCCCTTCCACCCCCGGGCCATCGCCAAGAACCACGCCCTGATGGAGCTCGTCCTGGCCCGGTACGGGCTCCGGCCCGAGTTCAAACCCGGGACCATGGCCTGTATCAACGTGGCCGCCCGGGCCCATACCGTGGTCTATCCCATGGTCTTTTCCGTCTGGAACCAGGCCGGGTTCGCCAAGGTCAACTTCCACCCGCGGGTCTGGCCCGACCCGCAAAACGCCCGGGGCTTCTTCTCCGACCTGGCCCCCGGGTTCGTCACCGGCGACCCGGTGGGCCTGGCCGAGATGATGCGCTGGGACATCGAGGTCCGTCCGGCCGCTTTGGTCTCGACGGCCGTCGAGCTGGGCGCCGGGCTACGGGACCGTCTGGCCCGGCGCTACGGCTGCCCGGTCATCGACTGGTACTCGACGACCGAAACCGGCCCCCTGGCCTACGCCTGCCCGGCGGGCCGGGGCATGCACGTCATATCGCCCGACCTGCATGTCGAGGCCCTGGACCCGGAAGGCTGGCCGGCGCCCGAGGATCAGCCCGGCGAACTGGCCGTCACCGGCGGCCGCAATCCCTTCCTGCCGCTTCTGCGCTACCGCACCGGCGACTTCGGGCGGATCGAAACCGGGCCCTGCCCCTGCGGAGACCCCATGCCGCGCATCATGGACCTGTCCGGGCGCGGCCTGGTCCTGTTCCGGGCCGCCGACGGGTCCCGGGTCAACCCGGTGGACGTCGGCCGGACCCTGCGCCGGTTCGTCCTGGTCCAGCACGAGTTCCTCCAGCGGGCCGACGGCTCCTGCCGGGTGAAAATCCGGCCGGCCCCGGGGCTGCCGCCGGACCCGGAGGCCGTCCGGGACGCCCTGATCGATCTGTTCGGGGCGGGGGCGGCCGTCGAGGTCGTGGTGGACGAGGGCCTGGGACGAGGCGATTCCGACCGCAAGGTCGTTCCCTACCGGAGCGAGATCGAGGCGCCAGATTGATCTTGAACCCGGGAAATGATGTCTCTACAATAAGAACATGACCCCCCTCGAGCCCAAAAACGCCGATTCGGGACCGGGTTCGGCCCAGGACCGGCTGGCCGCGCTCGAAGCCCAGCTCGAGACGTACAAGAAGACGCTGACCGAGATATACGCCCTGTACGACCAGCGCATCGAGGAACTGAGCCTGATCCGGGGCGTGGGCGATTCGATCCGCACGCCCCTGGACCTCGAGACCCTCTGCCGCGAACTGGTGGCCGCCGTGGCCGGGGAGATCGTCGTCGATCACCTGGCCCTGCTGCTGGTGGACCAGGATCGGGAGAACCTGGTCCTGACGGCCTCGTTCGACGTGGCCTCGGACGAGACGCGGTTTTACCACGACCGTGAAGCGCGCCGGCTGGACCCGGACCAGGGCCTGCCCGGGGAGGCCCTGCGGACCGGCCGGCCGGTCCTGGCGGCCGAAGCGCCCGCTGATCACGACCCGCTGGGGTCCGGGGCCGGCCCGTCCCTGTCATTGCTTCTGCTGCCCCTGGTGGCCCGGGACAAGGCGGTCGGGCTTTTTTCCCTCAGCCGTTCGGCCCGGCAGCCGTTCGGCCAGTCCGACCTGCGGATTCTGACCATTATTTCCGACCAGGCGGCCACGGCCCTGGCCAACGTCAAGCTGTTCAACGAACTGGCCGCGGCCAACGTCCGCCTCCAGGCCTCGGAGGGCCAGGCCCGCCGGACGAGCATGTACCTGGAAAGCCTGCTCGAAGCGGCCAACGACGTCATATTCACCCTGGACGCCCGGGGCCGCATCACCTACGTCAACCGGAAAATCCAGGAGTGGGGCTATACCAAGGAGGCCCTGATCGGACGGCCGCTGGACGACCTGGCAGCCGATGGACCGCCCGCCGCGCTCATCGAAAAAAAAATCGTCCAGGGGCTCGAGGCCGGGTTCTCGACCCGGGACGGCGGACGGCGGGACGTGCTCCTGAGCACGTCCCGGATCGAGGACGAGAGCGGCCAGGGCGCGGCCTGGCTGGTCCTGGCCCGGGACATCACCGAGCGCAAGCAGCTCGAACGCCAGCTCTTCCATTCGGAAAAACTGGCCAGCATCGGCATACTGGCCTCGGGCGTGGCCCACGAGGTGGGCAACCCCCTGAGCGCCATCTCCGGGTACGCCCAGATTCTGCAGAGCGGGGGCGTGGACGCCGTCGAGGCCCGGGAGTACCTCGACGGCATCGAAAGCCAGGCCGCCCGCATCCAGCGCATCATCGAGGACCTGCTGTCATATTCCCGACCCTCGACCGGACACCGCTCCGAAATCGAACTTTCCGAGGCCCTGCCCCAGATCATGTCCATGCTGACCGCGCAGCGGGTCTTCCGGGGCATCGAGGCGGCCTACGACCTGGCCCCGGACCTGCCGCCCGTGATCATGGACCGGGACCACCTGGCCCAGGTCATCATCAACATCGCCCTCAACGCGGCCCAGGCCATGCCCGACGGCGGCGCCCTGCGTATTCGCGCCGAACGGGAAAACGACCGGGTCCTCATCCTGCTTTCCGATACCGGTCCCGGCATCCCGGCCGAACTGCGAGACCGGGTCTTCGACCCGTTTTTCACCACCAAGCCCGTGGGGCGGGGCACGGGACTGGGGCTGGCCATCTGCCACCGCATCGTGGAATCGTACGGCGGCTCGATCGAACTGGCCGCCGGGCCCGGTCCGGGCGCGACCTTCGTCGTCGGCCTGCCCGCGGCTTCGGGCGAAAGGACCGCTGACGCATGACCGCCGCGCCCCGCATCCTGATCGTCGACGACGAGGAGCACATCCGCAAGATTCTGGCCATCATGCTGACCAAGAAGGGCTTCGAGACCCGGGCCGCGGCCAACGGCCGGGAGGCCCTGGACCTGGCCCGGGCCATGACCTTCGACGCGGTCATCACCGACATCCACATGTCCGGCATGAGCGGCCTCGAGCTCCTGGCCCGGCTCAAGGAAGACGACCCGGACCTGATCGTCATCGTCATCACCGCCTTCTCCTCCGTGGACACGGCCCTGACGGCCATGAAGGAGGGGGCCTACGACTACATCTCCAAGCCGTTCAAGGAGGAAGCCATCCTCCTGGTCCTGGAAAAAGCCCTGGAACGACGCCGCATCCTGGACGAAAACCGACGCCTCAAGGACCAGATTCAGGCCCGCTTCGACTTTTCCAACTTCATCGGCCAGTCCGCGGCCATGAGGCGGGTCTTCGAAATTATCGCCAAGGTGGCCGAAACCAAGTCCACGGTCCTGATCCAGGGGGCCAGCGGCACGGGCAAGGAACTGGCCGCCCGGTCCATCCATTTCAACAGCCCCCGCCGGGACCGCTCCTTCGTGGCCATCAACTGCGGCGCCGTGCCGGCCAATCTGCTGGAAAGCGAGTTCTACGGATACGTCAAGGGCGCGTTTTCCGGCGCGGACCGGCCGAAAAAAGGGCTCTTCGAGGAGGCCGACGGCGGGACCCTGTTCCTCGACGAGGTCGGCGAACTCCCGCCCGACATGCAGGTCAAGATTCTGCGGGCCATCCAGGAGGAGGAGATTCGCCGGCTGGGCGAGGCCGAAACCCGCCGGGTCGATCTCCGGGTCCTGGCCGCGACCAACCGGGACCTGGCCGCCGAGGTCCAAGCCGGCCGGTTCCGCCAGGACCTCTACTACCGCCTCAACGTCATCAGCCTCTATCTGCCGCCCCTGACCGAACGCCTGGACGACGTGCCCTTTCTGGCCGGCCATTTCCTGGACCGCCTGGCGGCCCGCCACGAGCGAGGGCCGAAAAGGCTCTCCCCCCAGGCCGTCCAGGCCCTGACCCGGTACCACTGGCCGGGCAACGTGCGCGAACTCCAGAACGTGCTCGAACAGGCCGTCATCATGTCCGAAGAGGAGGTCATCACGCCCAGGGACCTGCCCTTCGGCCCGCCGCCCGAACCGGCCGGCGGCCTGACCGTCTCGATCCCCGAAGACCAGACCGCCCTGAAGGTCGTGGTCCAGCAGGTCGTCGAACGGACCGAACGCATCGTCATCGAACGCGTCCTCCGCCAGACCGGCTTCAACCGCACCCGGGCCGCCGAAATCCTGGGCATCAGCCGCCGGGCCCTGATCACAAAAATACAGAACTACCGCCTGGACTGAGGGCAGCTTATTCCCTCCGCCCCCTCCGGGGAAAGGGCCTTGTCCCCCCCGTGGGGGGATTTCCGCGGCGCCCGACCTTGCCATGCCTCCGGGTTTGTGCGAAGATTGAAATAATTGTTCAAGCATGGCGAGTATTATTTTGGATACCGTGGCATGGCCGGGGCAGGGCCGTGCGGTCGAACGGTATGACCGCGGCTCGCGGCCCGGAACGGGAAACAGCGACCGGGAGGGACCATAGACCGATGAAACGGATAATATGGCTGGTTGTGATCGTCTTGCTGGTTGTGGGCCTTGGCTTGATCATCGCGCGGCGGGGAGCCAGAAAGGCCCCGGCGGTGGTCAAAAAACCGCCCGTGTCGGTCCGGGTCGCCAAGGCCGGACAGGGCCCCATTCAGAGTTGGGTCTATGGCGAGGGCACCGCCCGGGCCGTCAAACGCGATTTTCTGACCTTCCAGCAACAGGGCAAGGTCATTTTCATCAAAAAATTCGGGGGCCGGCGGGAGCTGAAGGCCGGTGATCCGGTCTTTGGCCCCAAGTCCGACCAGAACAACGGGGAACTGCTGGCCCAGGTGGACCCCCGGGATTTCTCGTCGGAAGTCTATATGGGCAAGGCCGGGGTCAGTCAGGCCAGCCAGCAGCAGGAGGCGGTCCGGGCCGGCATCGACCAGGCCGAGACCGCTTACGAACTGGCCAAAACCAACTATGACCGGTACCAGAAGCTTTACAATGACGGGGCCGTGGCCAAGACCCAGCTCGAATCGGCCAAGGCCGCCCTGGACAACGCCGCCGCCGGTTTGAGGTCTTCCCAGGCCCAACTGAAGGCGGCCGGATCGACCGTGCAGGCCGCGTCCGCCCGGCTGACCAAGGCGGAACTGGCCCTGGAACGGACCAGTATCTATGCCCCCTTCGACGGCATCATCGCGTACATCAATATAAAAACGGGCGATTTCTTCTCCCCGGCCCGGATCGACACGTCAAGCGAAGACGGGGCCCTGCATTCCGTGCCCATCGTGATCATCGACCCGAGCCAGTACGAAATCACAATGGAGCTGCCGAGTTTTTCCGCGGGAAAGGTCAAGGTCGGCCAGCCGGCTTACGTCTTCATCGACCGGGACCTGGCCGAGGCGGTCGCTCGAGGGGAGAGCCTGGACGGGTATCTGGGCCGGCCGGACGCCCGTGGCCGGGTCTATTCGGTTTCGCCCGCCGTGAGTCCGGGGGGCCGGTCCGTCCAGATCAAGATTCGGACGGACCAGGGAGACCACCCGATCAAGGACGGCATGCACGTGACCTGCTGGATCGTGGTCGAGGAAAAGGATAACGCCGTCCTCGTCCCGCCGAACGTCTTTCTGCAGCGCCGGTTGAAGTCCTATGTTTTCATCGTGGACCCGGCCGCAAAGACCGCCCGGATGACCGAGACCGCCCTGGGGCTGAGCGGTCTGTCCGCCCAGGAAATCACCTCGGGCGTCAATCCGGGCGACCTGGTGGTCACCGACGGCCGTCACGACCTGGTCAGCGGCGCGCCGGTCAAGATCATCGAAACGCATTAGGGCGCGAAGCCATGAACGACACGAAGCACCAGGGCCCGACGGACCATTCGGAAGCCGGCCGGAACGACGTCCAGGTCTCGGCCGCGGCCGGCTATCTGTTTCTGAAGCCGTATTTTGCGATCCTGCTGGTCTTCCTCCTGATCGTCAGCGGGATATTGAGCTATGTTTCCATGGTCAAGGAAGCCGCGCCCGACCTGGCCATTCCCATGGCCATCGTCGTCACCTCCTGGGTCGGGGCCGACCCGGTGACGATCGAAAAACAGATCACCAACAAGATCGAAGCCAAGTTGAAGGCCATGAAAGGCCTGAAAAACATTTACAGCGCCTCTTCCAACTCGGTCTCGGCCATGGCCGTGGAATTCAAGGCCGACATGAACCTGGACGAGGCCATGCAACTGCTTCGGGAAAAGGTCGCCGACGCTCAGGCGGACCTGCCCCCGGATGCGGACAGACCGACCATCAAGCAGATTTCCGTGGATGACACGCCGGTTTTGAGTATCGCCCTGTATGGCCAGGTCGACTATGGCCTCCTGTCCCGGGTGGCCGATGAACTGGGACGGCGCCTGGAAAAAGTGTCCGGTGTCCGGGATGTCCAGCTTGGCGGCCAGCGCAAGGAAATCATCCAGGTCCTTCTGCACCTGAATCGGCTGGTGGCCTTGGGAATTTCTCCGGCGACCATCGGCGGCAAAATCAAGGCCGCCGACCTGGACATGCCGCTGGACCGGTATGAAAACCCGGATTTGGGCGCTTCGATCCGCCTCCTGGGCTCCTACCGCAACATCGAGGAAATCCAGAACCTTCCCGTGGCCCGCGTCGGCCAGGACCGGATTGTCCGCCTCGGCGAGATCGCCCGGGTCACCCGCGGCCTGGAAAAGGAAAAAAGCCGGGTCTCCTTCAGCGCCGAAGGCGGGCCGTACAAGACATCGCTGGACCTTTCCGTCTTGAAAAACCCGGGCGAGGACACCCTGCGCCTCATCGCGGACGTCAAAAAGGTCCTCGAGGACTTCAAGGACTCCGAATACTGGCCCTTCGGCCTGGAATACGAAATCACCACCGACCAGTCCATCTCGATTCGAGACAACCTGTCCAAGGTGTTCAACAACGGCCTCCAGGCCATGGCCGCGGTCTTCATCATTCTCCTGATCATGCTCACCTGGCGGGAAGCCCTGGTGGCAGGCCTGTCCATCCCCATCACGTTTCTGGGCTCCCTGGGCGTCCTGTATGCCCTGGGCAACACCCTCAACCAGGTGGTCATCGTGGGCATGGTCATGGCCCTGGGCCTGCTCGTGGACGTCTTCATCCTGATGATGGAAGGCATGCACAACGGTATTTTCGTCGATCGGCTGGGTTTCAGGCAGTCGGCGATCAACACGATCAAGACCTATGCCATGCCCGCCTTTGCCGGCCAGATGACGACCATCCTGGCCATGGTGCCCCTTTTCGCCATTGGCGGCGTTCAAGGCAAATTCATCGCCATCATGCCGACCACGGTGGTCATCTGTCTGGTGATCAGTTTCATCATCGCCCTGCTGATCGACGTGCCCCTGAGTCGATACGTGATGCCGAAAAACGTGGCCGGAATCCAAAAAACCCGGCTGGACCTCTTTTTCGAAAGGGTCTCGAGGTGGTGGACCGCTTTCAGCCTCGACAAAACCGTGCGCAGCAAGGGCACGGCCTGGGCCTGGACCCTCGGGGCCCTGGCCCTGTTCGTCCTGGCGGTCATGAGCCTCAGCCAGGTGCCCACGGAAATGTACCCCCCCAGTTACGGGGAAAAGCTGGGCGTCCTGGTGGAACTGGCGCCCGGGACCACATTGGACCAGAGCCAGGTGGTGGCTGACGACCTGGGCGAGGTGCTGAGGAAAAAAGCGTATCTGGCCAACGTGACCAAATTCGTGGGCCAGAAAAGCCCGCTGTCAGGCGGCGGCCTCGGGGACAAACTGGCTTCGGACATCGATACGCACCTGCTGGGCTTTTCGTGCATCTTCAAACCCGATACCGATGTCACGGCCGAACTGCTCGATGACGTGCAGGCGGGTCTGGCGGCCGCCCTGGAACGACACCCGGGCGCGAAACTCGTTCTGACGCCGCAACGGGGCGGGACCAGCAACGAGGACCCGATCCAGATTCAACTGGTCGGCGACGACATAGACCGTCTGCGGGACATTTCGGCCCAGGTCCGGGCGGCCCTGGAAAAGATTCCGGGCGCATCCGAAGTCCGGGACAATCTGGGCTCTCCCCGGGCCGACGTTCAGCTCATACCCGTGCGCGAGGCCATGGACTTCTATATGCTCAACCAGGATGAGCTGGCCTATCAACTCCTTTTGCAGATGTCCGACCAGAAGGTCGGAGACCTGCTCGTGGAAGGCACCGAAGACGATCTGCCCATCCGTCTGGGGACCGCCTGGCCGAGCCGCAAGGGGGAACTGGGCGGCCCGACCCGGCCCGAGGAAATCGTGAGCCTGCGGGTCTTCCCCTACAAGGGCGACCCCTTGCCGGTTCTGGCCGTGGTCCGCCCGGTCATGGACCAGGCCCCCACGTCCATCACCCACAAGGACGGCCTGCGTTCGGTCACGGTCTCGAGCAAAGTGACGGAGGGCACGGCCGGCGAGGTGCTGGCCCGTTTCGCGCCGGTCCTGCAAGACATGGCCGCCGGGTGGCCGCTCGGGTACGAGCACTCCTTTGCCGGCGAGGCCGAGAGTCAGGCCGAGACCTTCGGGGACGTGGGTACAGCCTTCATCCTGGCCATTTTTCTGGTCTTCGCCCTGCTCGTCCTTCAATTCAGTTCGTTCGCCCAACCCCTGATCATCGTCCTGACCATCCCGTTCGCCATGATCGGCACCTTCGGCGGCTTCTTTCTGCTCAACATACCGATCTCCTTTCCGGCCATGCTCGGCATCATCGCCCTGGTCGGAATCGTGGTCAACAACGCCATTGTCATGGTCGACACCATGAACACCTACCGGGCCGCCGGCATGGGCGTCCAGGAGGCCGCGGCCAAAGGCGCGGCCGACCGCATTCGGCCGATCCTGTCCACCACCCTGACCACCGTCGTCGGCCTGATCCCCCTGGCCCTCGGCGATCCGATGTGGATGCCCCTCTGCTCGGCCATCATCTTCGGCCTCCTGGTATCCACGTTTTCCGGACAGCTCGTCGTGCCCTGCCTCTATTTTCTGCTCACGGCGGACAAGCCGGCCGATTCGTCGGGGTGAGGATATTCGATTTATTCAAGGAATGGTTGAAGCGGCGTCCAGGGCCCTTCGAACCCGGGCCAGGAGGTCCAGGAGCCGGTAGGGTTTGGAGATGAAACCCAGGGCCCCGGATTCAAGGGCCTGTTTGGCGTGGCCGTTGATCGAGTATCCGCTGGCCATGAGGACCCTGGCCGAGGGGTCGGACCGGCGGATTTCCTGAAGACACCGGTGGCCGCCCATGACCGGCATGCCGATGTCCAGGATGACCAGGTCGATTCGGTCCCTGGACGCGGCATGGAGCTGCAGCGCTTCTTCGCCGTTGGAAGCGGTCATGACCGCGTACCCGAAACTCCGAAGGGCCTGTGAGGCGAAGTCCCGGATGGCCGCCTCGTCGTCCACGATCAGGATGGTTTCCGTTCCGCCTCGGGGCGGCTCTTCCGACTCTTGATCGACCGGGCTTTCCTGCCCCTGCTCGATGGAAGGAATATAGATTTTGAAGGTGGTCCCCCGACCGATTTCGCTGTAGCAACTGATGTACCCGCCGTGGCCCTTGACGATGCCGTAGACCGAAGCCAGGCCCAGGCCGGTGCCTTTGCCGAACTCCTTGGTCGTGAAGAACGGATCGAAAATCTTGGCCTGGGTCGCCTTGTCCATGCCGGCGCCCGTGTCCGAGACGGTCAGCAGGACGTAATTTCCGGAACCGGCGCCCAAGTGGCCGCGGGCGTATTCCTCGTCCAGGACCGTATTTTGGGTCTCCACGACCAGCCGGCCGCCGTCGGGCATGGCGTCGGCGGCGTTCCCGCCCAGGTTCAGGAGCGTCTGTTCGATCTGGACCGGGTCGGCCTGTATGGTCCACAAGCCGTCGCCCGGATGAAACTCGATGGCCACCATCTTGGGAATGGTATGTTCGAGCAGACGCAAGGCCTGCTCCACTTCCTCGTTGAGGTCCACGGGACGGCGATCGGCTTCCACCTTGCGGCTGAAGAGGAGCAACTGCCGGACGAGCTGGGCGGCCCGGCCGCAGGCCTTTTCGATCTCCATCAATTTGGGGCGATCCGGGCTGTCGGGTTTTTTGCCAATGAGCAGAAGCTGGGTGTACCCGTTGATGGCCTGGAGCAGATTGTTGAAATCATGGGCCACGCCTCCGGCCAGCGTGCCCACGGACTCCATTTTCTGGGCCTGTCGGAGCTGCTCTTCCAGCTTTTTGCGCTCGGTAATGTCCCGGAGGAAGACCAGGGCGCCGTCTTTTCCGTCATAGTGGATGGGCATGGCCGATACTTCGGCCGGAACCTCGGTCCCATCCAGCCGCAGGCAGACCTCCTCGACGCCGGGAACCGCCTCGCCCCGCTCATGTAGCATACGGCTTCGTTCCTCGATTTTCTCCAGATAATCGGGATGAAACCGCTCCATAACCGGCTGGCCGACCAGTTGTTCCTTGGACTCCGCCCCGAAGAAAGCGAGCGCGGCCTGGTTCAAATAGACGAAGCGGTGATCCGTCTGAACGAAGATGGCGTCCGGGGCGCCCTCGACCAGGGAACGAAAACGCTGTTCGCTTTCCCGCAAGGCATGCTCGGTTCTTTTATGATGGCTGACGTCCTGGATGATGCCGAAGACCCGGTTTTTTTCCCGATCATGTTCCGCAATGGAATGAATGTCGGCGATCTCGCCCGTGTCGGGCTTGCGGATTCTGAACTCGATGTCGTAAGGCTCTCCTCGTTCGATCAGACCCCGCATCGCCTCGTCCAGGGGGGCCCGGTACTCGGGCAGGGGGATTTGCTGGGTGGACGCGATGTTCCATTCCGTTTCCCCCAGGCCGTAAATGATGCGGGCCCCTTCCGAGGCCTCGACCCGGTCCTGGTCGAGATCGAATTCCCAGTATCCGGAACGGGACACGATCTCCGCCTTTCTCAACCGGGCCTCGGCCCGCCGGAGGGTCTCGTCCGCCTGCTTGGACTCGGTGATGTCCATGATGTTGCCCAGGACCTTGACGATCTCCCCGTTCTCGATCTCCGGACGGGCCATGGTCCGAATCCATATCCGACGGCCCCGGCCGGTCGTCAACGGAAACTCCAGGTCAAAGGGCCGGCCTTCCCGGACACAGGCGTTGAACGCGGTTTCGATGACCGGACGATCCTCCGGGTCGTAGCACTGGAATCCCCTATCCAGGTGCTCCCGCGAACCGGGATCGAATTCATCGGGTGAAAAGCCATGGATGCGGTAGACTTCATCGGTCCAATAGACGGACTGTGCCCTGGCGTCCCATTCCCAGCCTCCGACCCTGGCCAGCCGTTGCGTGGCCTTGAGCAGGGCCTCGCTCTGCCTCAAGGCCTCTTCGGCCCGAACCCTTTCGGTCATGTCCGAGAGGAAGTTCAGGCTGGCCGGCCGGCCTTCCCATTCCACAAGCACGACCTTCATCTCCACCGACCTTGTCTGACCCGACCGATGGACGACTCGAAAAGTGTACGAGAATGGAAGGTCTTCCCCTCTCAGCCGTTTGACATGCCGATCCATGACCAGGGCCCGGTCGTCCGGATGAATGAATTCAATAAAGGAAGCCCCGATCAGTTCGTCCCGCTTGTATCCGATGAGTTCTCCGGTTTTGGCGTTGGCGAATTTCACCCGGCCGTCCTGGGCCACGCAAATCGCTTCCCCCGCATGGTCCACCAGCAGTCGGTACTTTTCTTCGCTCTCCTGGAGCACCCGTTCGTTGTCGAGACGTTCTTCACGGTCCAGGAAGACCAGGCAGACGAGCAGGGTCGCCGGCGGATAGACGAGCAGGACGGTCGGGCCGATGCGGTGAATGGCCTCCAAGCCGGCGCCGTCCGGCAAGGCCAGCAAGGTAGCCAGCATGACGATATGGACCAGAACGCCGAAACCCAGCAGGGGCCAGGGTTTTACGATGTGTTCGTTGTACCGCCGAAGGAAATGAAACGTGACGCCCAGGACGGCCGCTTCCAAGACGATAGCGGTCCCGACCCAGGCCCCGGCCCCGCCCAGCCAGAGCCGATAGGCCCCGCACATGGCCGCGGCGATCGCGGCCGTCAACGGACCGCCGAACAGGCCGGATACGCCCAGGATGATGGAACGGCCGTCAAAAATGATCCCGGGGGCGAAGTGAACCGGGGTCATCATGCCGACGATGCCCACCCCGCCGAAGAGCAGACCGGACAGGACCTGGCTGGGCAGAGCCCGTCGCCGGAGACGGCGAACGATGAACTGGTGGGCGACGATAAGCCCCACCAACAGGGCGATGTTCTGGATCAGATTCAAAAGGATCATCAGCAACTCCCCGGGCTTTGTCCGGAACGGCCGGGACTTGAAGTGGCCTCTCCCCGGTCCGCCTGAAAAGCGGGCCCGGCTATCCGGCTCCTTTCAAGGGCTGAAACCATCGGGATTCAGACGATTCGACCTGGGGGCCAACCGGGTCACGTTGAACGCTCCCTGAACGGGTCGAACCATGGAAATGCCGGGGCTCGGCGGCTTTCAGGTTCCAGGATGGGAGGGGGACGGCCTGCATTATAATCTTTTGCCCCAGCACGGCCACAGTCTATATATTGTATCCCAAGCTCGGCGAATCCCGCCACCGGATTTTCAGCGGGCGCCTTCAGCCTGGATTCGGGTCCGGGCAACTTTTAAAAATTTCCTCATACCTTTTTAAATCGATTGAGGATAAAATAGATATCTTGAGGGAAGCGGGAAAAGGACCTGGATGCGGACAATGAACGTCTCTCTTCTCGGCCGGCGTGGCCCGAAACCGGACCTGCCGGGAAAGGACCCTTGAAATGACCAGGGAAGTTCATTGGCATCAGGGAGAGATTACCCGCGAAGATCGTGAACGGCTCAACGGACACCGGGGCATCACATTGTGGTTTACCGGCCTTTCGGCTTCGGGCAAATCGACTTTGGCCGTGGCCGTTGAAGAGGCCTTGCACGCCCGGGGCGGCCATACCTTCATTCTCGACGGCGACAACATCCGGCACGGGTTGAACAGGAATCTGGGCTTTTCCCCGGAGGACCGGGAGGAGAACATCCGCCGGATCGGGGAGGTCGCCCGGCTTTTCCGGGAGGCCGGGGTCATCAATCTGACCGCTTTCATCTCGCCCTACCGAAAAGATCGCCTGAATGCCCGGGCCATGGGGCCTGGCGATGATTTCGTCGAAATTTTCGTGGACTGCCCGGTTGCCGTCTGCGAGGACCGGGACCCAAAGGGCATGTACAAAAAGGCCCGGGCCGGACTGATCCCGGAATTTACCGGGATCAGCGCCCCCTATGAAGAGCCGGAACATCCGGAAATCCATCTTCGGACGGACCGGCTGTCGGTCGAGGAATGCGTGGGCCGGATTCTGGGCTACCTGATTGAAAAGCGGTATGTTTCGGATCGTGAACCGGCGGTGGCGGGCCTTTCCGAATAGCATGGGAAGGACATCCATTCTTTCGGTTTATTGACGGCCACGCCCGGGTCCAGCCGGCGGGAGAGGGTCGGGAGGGCTGGCTTTTTGAATATCTTGATTAATATATGGGTGTCCAGTAATATGCATCCGCGATCTTTTTCAGTTCGACGACATTGTCTTTTCCGACCGGGACATCGGTTACCCAACTGTTGTAACGGATGTTCACCTTTGAGGATGAGGGTCGCAATAAGTAGGACAATAAGTAGGACATCCATAAAAATAACCCCAATGTCCAATCAAGCGGACCAAATCGGACGATATTAAATGGATGTCTATCCTGAGTTTCGCTGTTCCCAGCCATCCCATCCGGGCGGATTGATGAGTTTCTGCATCAGCAGCCCGTTTTGATCGAAACAGCAGGGCAAAACGCCTCCCAGAAAAAAGCCCCGGCCTCGGAGTTCATGGGATTAGTACGGAGGGCTTGGCTTTTCGAATGCTTCGATATATGGGTGTCCAATAATTACTGAAAGCAATCCTGCTAACCCCTCGTTTCGCAAGTCGACCTCTTGAAACGGCAGGCCCGTCTCTTTCGTTTCGAAAATCCTTGACATGCTTATCAAAGAAGGTTACATATTAGTTAGGTTGGTTGGCCGACCTAACAATGGCGGGCTTAAAGGCCTCAACAGGAAGGCGACAAAATCATGGGTAGAATCAGCAAGGCAGAGCAAAAGCGTGAGCAGATCATATGGGCCTTGCGCGATCTGCTCTCTGAAAGGGGACATGAGAGCATCACCATAAAAGACATCGCCAGCCGTGCAGGGGTTCCCCATGGAGTGATTCACTATTATTTCAAGAGCAAGGTGGAAATCTATTCCTGCCTGGTCAAGGCCATTCAGAAACACTATGACAAGCTCTGGGAAGAGAGGCGAAATACAAGGGAGGCGGCCCCCTCGACAGGAGCTGGATTGAGCGATCCTGAGTTCATGATCGACAAGCTTGTTTTCAATTCCAATTTTGGGCGGGTGTTCTACAACCTGCTTCATATGGGATTTGAGCACGAGGAGATCAAGAAGGCGCTGCTGGACATGTACAGACATTATCATGCTGAGCTGACACGCGTTTTCGAGATAGACGGGGCCGGTGAAAACAGCCAGGCGCTGGCATCCCTGGTGCAGGCGATTGTCGAAGGGCTGACGATCCTGAGATCTATTGACAAAGACGCTCTGGGCAGGGACCGTGCCCTGGGTCTTTTGACCTGGGCGATTTCGAGTTGCCTGTCGAAATCAGCTTAACCCGAATCATTCATGAAGAAAACCATTGTGCATAAATATATTGTAAAAATTCAAATTGTTAGCCCTATTATCGGGTCCCTGCCCAAATAACGGAGTGCACCGGGATGGCTCTTGGAAAAAACCATGGTTTGCTTCACCAGAGGCGGGGCCATCTTTCGTCTCCAGCTTTGTCAACCGGGGCTCGCGGTATCAAAATACAGCTTCGCCCCGGCTTCCTCGCCGGAAACGAAATCGGCACCGTGAATGATCCGGGTAAATAGGTGTTTCGATGTGACGGTAGCGGAGATAAAAATGGAAAAAAAAAGGGCGCTCTTTCTCTTTCAGATCGACCATCTCTCCGGCGAGGAAGTGGGATATATGGTGAATCAGCTCTATGGCTGGGGGGCAAAGAATGTGAATGTCATTGCCACACTGACGAAAAAGAATCGTCCGGGCCACCTGATCCTCGTGGATACGGGGTGCATGGACAAAGAGGGGCTCCTGGAGAAAATGGCCCGGTGTTTCGGCACCTGCGGATGTCATCGTATTGATACAACCCACTTGTATTTGGGGACGCGATCCCAGAGCATCTCCCTGGCCGTGCGAAGCGGGGAGCGTCTGTTTCATGAGGAGGTTGAGATCAAGATCATCGAAGATCAGAACGGGGTTCTGTCAAGACGGCTTGAGTATGAAAGCCTGGTAAGCCTCTGCGAACGTCTTGAAAAAACGCTGGGCTTCGATATTCCGTTTTCCCGGCTTAGGCGCCGATTGGAAAAAGGAGTTGGCGAAGGGGACTGCATGGAAATTTCGGTAACCCTGGAAGAAGGGAGAGATGGTTGATGACAAAAGACAAGTTTATCGACGCCATATTATCGGATGTCAGCCTCCTGACCTGCGATCGGATCAACGCCTTGCCGGGTGGACACGGGAGCCTGACAATTGCTTACCTGAGCGTGGCAAACCTCATCGTTGAGGCACGCCTGGCCGGAAAGAATATGGCCTTGGAAAATGCCAATGCCGTGAGCACTGACCTTGATGGCCTGATTCAAGGCTGTGTGGCAGCGGCAAAAGAAGCCGGAGCGGTTCCCTCCAATGCCGCCCTGATAACGGCAGTCCTTCTTTACTTTTCCGGCACTGCCCCACGAGCAGGGGTTCCGGCGGCAAACCGTAAACTGGGGGCCATGGCCCGCATGCATGCCGGAGCGGAGCGATGCGGCACGGTAGCCATCCCCACCCCCAAGATGGGCAATAAAATCTCCGGATTTCCGGCCGTGGCCGCTTTATACCGTGCCATTGACAAACGAAGGATTACCGATGTGGATGGCCGGTTTCTGCCCCTGGGCGGGGCCTGTGGAACGAGTATGGGGCACAGTGCCCTGGGGGAGGACTGGATAATTCCCCAGATTGCGTTAAACGGAGCAGCCGCCGCCACGAGGGGAATGCTGCGCGCTTATGTGGGACTCGGCGCCCCGGAAAATCCTATATTTTCGGCGATTTTCGGTGCGGCGGCCGTAGCCGAAATCATTCACCCGGATGCAGCGGTCTCGGAGGATTACGGAAAATATGGTGAAGTGGATTCCATCTACCTCACCGGTCTGGGGGCTGCCCGGGAAGCAGGCCTGATCCCGGAACTGACCATCCGGGGAACTGACCGCAAGCTGGACATGGCCAGGATGGTCGGTGATCTGGGCCTTATATTAAAGGACGCAGGCGCCCCGACCGTTGTGGCCATGAACGGCATCTACGATCTCTTATCCGGATTTGAAGAATCCGGCTACATCATGCCCAATGCCATTGGCGCCATCAACCCCCCTTTAAGCCATACGCCTCTTTCTTTTCTGCTCACGGCCATGACCCTGCTGATCCAGAGCGGCGGGGATGTGAAGGAAGTCGGTGAAAGGATCACCCGCCTTAGAGTCGCGGATTCGCATGATCCGGAAACCGCCCTTGTGGCCATGTACATCGTGGTGAGGAAGGCCTTGGAATCAACCTCGGGACCCGTGACCGATGCGCTCCTGGCAGCTTCCGAAGCAGCCGCCATCCAGGCGGTGGCCGGCCGGATAAAGCGGTCCGGAGAGCGCCTGGAAGCAGGCGAGGACCTGGCCCAGGTGGTCAAGGGTTTCGACGATGAGCGGAAATCGATCGTGGAAAAAAATGCCACCGCGTTCTTCAAGCATATCACCGGCAAGGATATCACCATTGAGTTTACAGCCGTAAGACCACAGGCGCGCCGGACAGACCCCTTTACCCGAAAGTATCTTGGATTTGATGCCTATTTTGACGCGGACGTTGTGGTAGACGGAAAACTTCACCGTATCGAAGACGTTTATGGGACCGCCTTGCCGCGGGCTGCCCGGGGAGGTATTTTCAGATTAAAACAGAGGATTAAGGGATGGATGGCCATCCAGATGGCAAAGCGCGGCCGTCTGCCCAACGTCATGGCCGGCCAGGAGTGGTTGCTGCCCCAGATGCTCGACATACCGCTGTCCGTGGCCTGTCTGGCGGGACAGGAGCTGACATACGCCAGCATCAACATCCTGAATATTGTGGTACCGGCTGCCGTGGCCGTTGACATGAAACTTTATAAACCCGATGAGGCTGCCAGGATTGCGGAGAGAGCAGCCTATATTACCGCGACCATACCTGGCGGCCTGATGCGGGCGCGCAGGCTCGGGGAAAAGATACTCGGGCTGGCGACTTCCCCGGAGGAAACAATCATGGAACATCCATAAAATAGAGAAAAGCTATCTCCGAAAAAATATGCCCAGGCTGATAAAAGCCTGTATTTTTATGGAAATTTTACAATACATTATGACTGAATCTTGCAGACGAACATTTGAAAAATTCGAGTTGCAATATTGACCGACATATCCCGATATGCTAGCATGGCTGCATCGTTTCATATCGGTACTGAGCTTTTCGTCGATCAACCACCCATCACGGAGGAACGCCATGGATTATATCCGGTACATCGAAAAAACCCACGAGTACTATCGTCAACAGGGCTACGACAAGACGTACAACTATGCCCATAATGAGTTCATTCCCTTCACCCCCTTGAAAAAACCGTTGTCGGAAGCGCGGGTGACCCTGGTGACCACCGCTTCATTCGTCCTGATGGACAAGGAAGGCCGCCCCTTGGAAGAACCGGGCTTCGGCGGAACGAACGAACTCGAGGTGTTCACGGCGCCGAGCGACTGGCCGGCGGAACAGCTCATGTCCACCAGCGGAGACCACGACCGATACCAGACGGACATGGAGGACGTCGACGCCTTTTTCCCGACTACACGCATGCGTGAACTCCTGGCGGAAGGGGTCTTCGGCAGTCTGAGCAAGGACTACTATCGCACTCTGCCCAACTACAGCCAGCGCAAGACCACGGAAGTGGACGGCCCGGAGGTCCTGCGTCGATGCCTCGAGGACAATGTGGACGTTGCCTTGCTGACACCCGTCTGACCCGTCTGTCACCAGACCGTGAGTCTGGTCGCCCGGGTCCTGGAAGCCGGCGGCGTCTCGACGGTGACTTTCACCGCGGCAAGAGACATCGCGGCCAGCGCGGGGAACCCGCGGCAGATTTTTCTGAACTACCCCTTGGGCAGCCCGGCCGGGCGGCCGCATGACCCGGAAAACCAGCATCAGGTGCTCCGGGCGGGGTTGAAGTTGTTGGAGGAGGCCGACAGGCCGGGCATCATCGTCGACCTTCCCTTTGTCTGGTCCGAGGACACCACCTGGATGGACAAATTCATGACCGACGAACAGCCGTTTCTGTCGGATGAAGCGGAACAGGTAAGGCAGGAACTGCTGGAAAAGGCACGCGCCCAAAAGAAAAATAACGCACAACAAACCCAATAAGTCAGGATGTGATTATGAGCGAACCGAAGATCACCGTGTATTCGCAGCCCTTCTGCGGCCCCTGCACGGCCATGGCCGAATACCTGACCGGTAAAGGGGTCCGGTTCACCAAAAAAGACATTATGATCGACGAAGAGGCCCGGGAGGAACTCTACAGCCTGGGAGTCCGCTCCACCCCGGCGCTGGTTGTGGACGGCCAGGTGGTCGTGGGACTGAACAAACCCAAGATCGACGAGTTGCTGAACCTCTGATCTTTTGAAAACTAGGGACAGTCACCTATTTTTTTGATTTCCGGAAATCAAAAAAATAGGTGACTGTCCCTAGTTTTCAAACCTGGCGCCGGCCGCCTTTTCCTCGAGTCGTTCGAGGAAGTCCGGTCCGAAAAAAGCGCCGACGATGGCGGCCACGCCCGGGTCCAGTCCGCGGGCTCCGGGCCGGCGGCGCCGGTTGCAGGGGTATTCAAAAACTTCCGGGTGAATGCCCAGCAGGCGGGGGCGGGAGGAATACAGGGCCAGGGGCCAGAGGAAGCAGCACGACGGTTTGACCCGGTGGGGGGGGCGGCCCAGTTCCAGGGCCGCCGAATGGAGAGAGCAGACCATGCCGTCCTTGGGAGCCCGGTAGGCGAAGACGCAGAAGCCCGCTTCGGTCCGGTCGATGGCGTACAGTCCCCGGCCCTGCTCGTCGAAGACGTTGTCCAGACCCTTTTCGGTAACCAGGTTTCGGGCGTACCGGGCGGCGGCCGGCAGCCAGCCGACGATGACGGCCAGTTCCTTTTCGTCGACTTCGGCCTCGTAGTCGGCGCAGCAGGACGCGCCGCCGCAGGCCTCGGGCCGGCAGTCGTGGGCGATGGACAGCAGGGCCGGCAGGTCGACGCGCAGTCCGTTTATTTTGACCCGTCCATCCATTTTATCAGACCGTAAAGCAAGGGGCGGGGTTGGCCCCCGCCATTTTATGAACTAACGAAAAATAAAACAAGCCTAAAAATAAAGGGGTTAGCCAAGTCGGGTTAGCCCCTTTTCCCTACTTGGGCAACGTTTTGGGCAACATTTCGGAAAATCAACTCGACGGCCCTGGATGCGCCTACGGTAAGAATCGCCAAGGGCGAGAGTAACAACCTGGACAGGTGGACCCGGACCGGCCCAAGTCTCCGGGTTGGTCCCTGGCCGGGTTCTGATTCTCGGATGGACAGGGCAAACCGTTCCAGGTGTGCAGGATGACGAAACATGAAAGTATTCATATTGACACTTTGACAGTGAAAATATCAATTCGTTGATACTGTCAATCCGCGTTGACATCTTGACATCTTGAGTATCAAAGCACCTAACCGTTGACACTATCAAGTAATGGATATTGCTAAATAAAATACCGTTGATACCCCTATAAACTATTGATAGGGGCAAGATATTGAATTTATTGATAATTGATACTTGACAACACTTCCCCTTAAAAGGGGAAAGGGGCGGCAACGGCCCGCCCCCTCCCCATCCCATAATAACCGATCAAGCAAATACAACAAGTCATAAAAGGCCGCTTATAGTCTGCCAGTCCAGAAGGCGGCTTATCTCCCTTTGATTCATTCCGACCCGACCCCACACAATCCACGAGATCAACGCCCGGCCCATTAGGGCAACCGTCTACACGGGTAGAAAAACGGATGAACGCCACAAACGATCAAAAAGCATGGGGAGGTATCCATGACCGAGAAAAAGAAAGTCCATCTTGTCTTGTCTCCGGAAACACACAAGCGCCTCAAGGTGATGGCGGCCGAGAACCTGACGACCTTGGGGGAAGTGGTGGAATGGTTACTGAACAACGCCGGAACCGACAAGCCCGAAGCCACGACGGAGGCCGAGGCCGGGCCTGTGGGAGCCGTCAAGCCGGAGGCCGGTCATATTCCCCACTCCTGGCAGAACAACGCCCCTGGGGGCCGTTCCGATGGCTAACCGCCGGATCGGGAACCACGCGGAGGGGGAAGCGGACGTGAACGGAATCTTGCCCGACAAGTTGTTACTCTCGGTTGAGGAAACGGCCCAGGCCCTGGGCATATCTCCGAGGACTATCCGCAACCGGGTAGCGCCCAAGAGCAAGAATCCTTTCCCGATCAAGGCCCGCCGGGTTGGGCGTTGTGTCAAGTTTCATCGAAAAGACGTGATTGAATACGCACAAGCCCTTTAAGTCCGGGGCTAAGGCCAGTAAGCCGAAAATAGGGCAACCGCCCGCAAGGGTAGTGAACGCGGGCGGCGGCCCGATACCCCAGCCCCGGACCGTTACCAAAGTTCACTTCCGATACGCCTCAAGCGCCCACGGGTTTTTCTTCCTTTCCCCGTGGGCGCTTGAGTGTTCGGAGCATGAAGGGCAAGGCAACCGAGTCCACGGGAAGAACGCCTAAACAAAGGGGTAGCCCATTGATCGAATTCAGCCTTGCCTGGGTTGACGACCCGAAAGGAATGTGCGGCCGATGCCGTTATTACCGCCCGGCCTGTGAGGTCCGATGGACAAGGGCTTTCCAGGCCGGTCAAGACCTTGAGCTTTGCAACGTGATGGAGTCCATGGCCGGACAAGACAATACCCACTTCGGGGGAAACATCTTTTTGAGAGACCCGACCTACGCCGACCCGACCAGGGTTGAAGGCGGGGACAACCCGGCCCCTGTGCTTGTCTGCCCGCATTGCCGGAAGCAAGGCCAGTGTGACGACCTGTGCGACATGGCCGAGGTCTATATGGCCGACAGTACCCGGAACGTTCCCGGTCATAGCTGGCCCGACATGATCGGGGAGCGGCCCGACCTGGGCGAAGTTGAATGGAGCATGGTTGAAAAGGCCGACCTGACCGACCATCAAGCACTTGTTCTTCTGATGCGGTACTTCGAGCGCAACGAACAAGGGCAAGCCCAGGGTACGGGACTGGCCGAGATTGCGGGTTATCTCGGTATCAACAAGGCCACGGCCTTCCGGCATGAAGTCAGGGCCAAGCGAAGGTTGGCCCGTTCGCTCTTGAAAAGCCTTGGCAACGGCCGGGCCGGGGCCTTCGGGCCGGATGCACTCGGGAGAATCAAGCGGTCCCTGGAAAACGTCATAGCCCGTTCAGATCGCCAAATCCGATCAGCACAGAACAAACTCAGGAGAAAGACCCGTGAGGATATTCAGCCGACTGTTTAAGCGGTCATGGTCTCCGACTGACGACCGGTGGTATCAGCCTATCGCTTCACAGACCTTTGCCGGGGTTTCCATAGACCAGGATACGGCCATGAAGGTAGCGGCCGTGAATCGTTGCGTCCGTATCCTGGCCGAGACCATAGCCTCATTACCCTTACAGGTCTATGAACGCATGACGGACGGCGGGCGGCGACTGGCCGTCAATCATCCGCTTTACGACGTACTCCACAGACGGCCCAACGCCTACCAGACCAGTTATGAGTTCAGGGAACTGATTCAAGGGGCCTTGCTCTTGTGGGGTAACGCGTACGCGGAAATCCTGCGAGACGGCCAGGGCCGGGTTAAAGAGGTCCGGCCCCTGATTACCGACCGGATGAAAGTGGCCGTGGACAACGGCCGGGTTGTGTACGCCTACACCAAGCCGGACGGACAGCAAGTCCAGGTCTCAAGTCAACGGGTTCTCCACTTGCGGGACATGAGCTTTACGAGCGGCGTCATGGGAACAAGCCGGGTCAATCAATGCTGTGATTGTATCGGCCTTGCCAGGGCGACCGAGGAATACGGTTCCCGGTTCTTCTCGAACAACGCCCGGCCCGGCGGGATTCTGACCACGGAGAAACACCTTACCCCGGAATCCAAGGCCCGGTTGAAAGAGCAATGGGAATCCGCCCATGCCAGCCTTTCCAATGCCCACAGGGTAGCCGTCCTTGAGGACGGCTTGCAATGGACACAGATCGGCATGACTTCCCAGGATGCACAGTTTCTTGAGACCAGACGATTTCAGATCAAGGACATTGCCCGGATATTCGGGGTTCCCCTTCACATGCTCGGGGACAACGAACACAACACATACAACAACGCCGAACATCAGTCGATGGAGTTTGTAGCCTTCACGGTCCGGCCCTGGCTTGTCCGATGGGAACAAACGCTCCAAGAGTCCTTGCTCAGTGAGTCCGACCGGAAGCGGTTCTTTATCGAGTTCAACGTCGACGGCCTTTTGCGAGGGGATGCCAAGAGCCGGTTCGAGTCCTACGCCCTGGGCCGTCAGCATGGTTGGTTGAGCGTAAACGACGTGAGGCGGCTTGAGAACATGGACCCGGTGTCGGGCGGTGACAACTACCTTCAACCGGTCAACATGGCCCCGGTCAACGGCCAGGAGGGGGCGGCGGGGGCTTAGGGTGAATTAAATATCAGATAAGGTATTTGATCGTGAATCTAATCAAATTTGATGAGAGCAACTTGCACCAGGGGTAGGGGGGGTAATTTTTTGGAAGCGATTTTTTCAGAACCGACCGTCTCATGCTTACGCACGCGAGAGACCTTAAACCCTTTTTGCCACAAGAGGTAGCAATGAGAGGAACCGTTCAAAAAAGCAACGCGGCCAAGGCCCTGACCGGCGGCCACGTCAACAACGCCCCCGAACCGCCCGACCCGGCCCGGTTCCCCGGTCGAAAGACGATGGCCGATATGATGGGGTATCAGCCGATCAACCCGGAGACCGGGAACGCAAAGGAAGCGGAGGCGTCAAGGGCTTTCAGGTGTCCGTCATGGATGCCCAAGCATGGCAAGGAATTTTGGGGCAAGTATGCCCGGACCTTGATGGACATGGGCGTATTGACCGAGGTGGACCGGGCGACCTTCGAGGCCCTTTGCCTGTCCTACGCCCTGATGAGGGAAGCCGCCGAACAGATGGTCTCCGAAGGCCCTGTGGTTCCCCACGAGCGGGGCGGCGTCAAAAAGAATCCGGCCTTCACGGTCTACAAGGAAAACGTGGAGCAATTCCGAAAACTGGCCGAGTCCTTCGGCCTGTCTCCGTTGTCCAGGCAACGCCTTGACGTGAAGGAACCACAACCGGAGACCAACAGCCCTTGGGACAAGCTCTAACAGGTGACGACGAAATGAAAGTAAGAGTATTTCCGGCAATGGAAATCCGGGCCGAGGCCGGGGACGCCCCGAGCATTTACGGCTTTATTCCCTACAACAGTCCGAGCTTGAACATGGGCTATACCGAGATCATCAAGCCGGGGGCCTTCACGCGGTCTATCGAACGGAACAACATTCAGTCCTTTTGGAGTCACCAGACTTCAAAGCCCCTGGGTAATACCAAGGCCGGGACCATGGTTCTTCGGGACGCCCCGGAAGGTCTCCACGTCAGGATCACGCCCCCTGCAACGACCTGGGGCCTGGATGCCGTGGAGAGTATCCGCCGGGGCGATACGACCGGCTTTAGCTTCGGCTTCACCGTCAAAAAAGAAAACTGGCCCGCGAGGGATACAAAGGAACTGCTCGAAGTCAACTTGTTCGAGGTCTCCCCTACGCCCCTGGCGGCCTATCCTGACAGCATGGCGACTGTCAGAAACCAAGTTCAAGGAGTGAAAGAACAGATGCCTGACGAAATTCAAACCACGTTGATCGAAATTCGAGACGCCCTGATGGGTCTGAAACTGCCCGGCGACAAGCCGTTGACCGGCCTGGACGACGGCCCGGTGTTGGAAGGCGAAAACCGGGCCTTCCATAACCTGGGCGAGATGGCCCAGGCCGTCATGAAGGCGCACACGCCCGGCGGCGAAGTGGACGCCCGTTTGGTCCGGGCGGCTACCGGGATGGGCGAGGTCATTGACAGCGAGGGCGGCTTCCTGGTTCAGACCGAGGAAAACGCCAGCCTTCTGACCAGCGTGAACAAGACGGCCCTGGTTGCGCCCCGATGCACCCGGTTTACCCTGGGGGCCAACGTCAACGGAATCAAGTTCCCGGCCCTGGATGAGTCCAGCCGGGTCGATGGTTCCAGGGGCGGCGGCGTCCTGGCTTACTGGGCGGATGAGGCCGAAACGGTGACGGCGACCAAGCCGAAGTTCCGTCAGATCAAGATGGACCTGCTCAAACTCATGGCCCTGGCCTACGTAACGGATGAGCTTTTGGCCGACGCCCGCGCCCTGGGCCAGTACCTGGAAATCTTTTTCGGGGCCGAGATCGCCTTCCAGCTTGACAACGGAATCATCAACGGAACCGGGTCCGGTCAACCCTTGGGTATCCTGAACAGCCCGGCGACCATTGCGGTTGACGCCGAAGGGGGCCAGACCGCCGATACGGTGGTTTGGGAGAACATCAAGAGCATGTGGACCCGGTTGTATCCGATGGGCCGAAGCCGGGCCGCGTGGTTCATCAATCAGGAGATCGAGACTCAGCTTTGGGCCATGTACCAGACCGCCGGGGACAATGCCGTTCCGGTTTATCTGCCCGCCGGTGGTGCGTCCGGTTCTCCGTACTCGACCCTGATGGGCCGTCCGGTCATTCCGGCGGAACAATGCGCGGCCCTGGGGGACAAGGGAGACATCATCCTGGCTGACATGAGCCAGTACGCCTTGATCGACAAGGGCGGGATTCAGTCCGATTCTTCCATTCACGTCCGGTTCGCATACGGCGAGAAGGCTTTCCGGTTCACCTACCGGTGCAACGGCCAGCCGACCTGGAACGGTCCCCTGACGCCCTACAAAGGCTCCAACACGGTCTCCCCGTTCATCACCCTGGCGGCCAGGTAAAAGGAGGTACTGACCATGAGCAAGATTTGTCTGCCTGAACAGGCCAAGATGATTGAGGCCCTGGAACCGGCGGCGGATGCCGCTGGCCGGACCGGGGCCTATGTCAGTCTCAAGAACGCGGGACGGGCCTTTGTGGTGGTTCACATCGACCAGGGGAACGCGGCCACGGTTGCGCTTACCGTTGAACAGGCCACGGCCGTTGCCGGAACCGGCTCCAAGGCCCTGACGAACAACGCGCCCATTTGGGCGAATCAGGATTGCGCCGCCGGTGACACCTTGGTTCGCCAGACCGACGCCAAGTCCTTCACGACTTCGGCGGCCGTCAAGCACAAGATGGTTGTGTTTCAGATCGACCCGGCCAGCCTGGACGTTGCCAATGGCTTCGACTGTATCACGGTTAAGTCCGGGGCCAGCAACGAGGCCAACATCACTCAGGCCCTGTACATCCTGACGGACCTGAGATACGCCCAGGCCACGCCCCCGAGTGCGATTGAAGATTAACTGACCGCAAGACATAACCCTGATACCGAATGGGGAACCATGGTGACATGGTTCCCCATTTTAGTTAGAACAAATTTCGATGGAGATTGAAATAAGTATTTGACATAAACAAATATGTTGATATACTCTGTCTTTAATTAAATTTAGGCAAGTACAATTATATTATTACTTAATTCTAAAGGGGATTACCATGCAGCTAAAGTATTTTGTCTACTATGTTTATAGTGAAAGCACAGGAAAACATTACTTTATAGATTTGAGAAAGTTTATTAAAGCTTTTTGTAAATATGATAATCCATCTTTTAAAGCAAAATTTATTTATTCAAATGAAGAAAACATGTATCTTTTCCCGGTTCAATCCAATTTATATATCTTTGTAATGACAAGGGATAACGATATAATTAAAACAATTGACAAGGGTAAGGCCAACTACAATGAGATATATGATAAGTTGCAACAAAATGAATCATTAGGGTTTGCCTCATATTTATTATTTACTGACCAATTATACGCGTTTGCTTCTACAACAATGGGACCTAAAAACAATAGCTTTGTTTCAATGGTCAATGATATATTTAAATCTATTGGATTAGATAATTATGAATTTATGTCAGAGTTGTTAAGGCAAAAAACAACAAAAGCAGAAATTTTAAAACTGCCTGTTATAGGTCGTACAGTTATTGAGGTTTCAAGAAACCACAAAATGTTTGACAAGCTATCTGGAATGTTTGGGAAAGACCATGAAATAAAATCATTTGAAGTCATAATAAAGCCATTAATAAAGGGGGAAATCACAAAGGCAGTAAAGCATTACGTTCGGAACGAGTTTGATGAACAAGAAACAAAGTTTAGAGTCAAAGCAAAAGCAGACATTGATGATGCCTTTTCTGACTATTATTTGGTGGAGATGGGGGCCATAACCGATGCTATAAACTCAAAAGATGAAAGTAAGCTAATTGACCTGGTTCTTGAGAAGTCAGGCAAGAATGAAGATTTAAAAAGAGTTATCGGGGAGTTTAGAAATGGAAATAATTTCCAGAAAAGCCCAATTCAAAGCATTAATCGCTTTAATGATATCCATACCTGGGCCGATACTATTCGTGATATATAAGGTCACAGGGCACAAACTTCCTTTTTCACCTGATGAGAAAAATCTTGTTTTATTGATAGCTACGTTCTGTTTCACTATGATGGGGTTTCTTGCGGCGGGAATTAGCTTTTTATTTAGCTTTAGAAGAAATCCATTTTTTGATCGTTATGAAGAGCGAGGCCACCTCTCGAATTTTATCTTTTTTTATCACATGGCCTTATTGTGGCTATTTATTACATTTATATTTTCTATAATCTACTTCTCACTTAATGGATATACTGCATGTCTTTCCCTTATAGTTGTTTCATTCATTAATAATTTAGTGCAAATCCTATTTATCGGCATTATACTATATAACGTTATTCATGAATCTTCAATAAGCGAAAAGGATTAATTTATTATTATAAAATGGATGCTAAAGCAATTAATATATTAATTGGAATTGGCGCTGGTATATTAACAATACTATTTTATGCTGTGGGTATCTTTGGTTGGATATTAAAAAATATTAAGTTGCTGATAAAGCCAGATGATAGTATTTTACGAATTCCACAAAAAACTATTGTTCTTTTAAAAGACCCGACACCCCAAAACATATGGTGGCACATGGGAAGTGTTGGAAATGAGCCAGCAATGCAAATATCCGGGCATTTCCTTGTAACTAACATATCAAAATATAATATCCTGATAACTTCAGCTAAAATGAGAAGACCTCATATAATAGGCAATGCTTATTGCAGAGCTACTGGAGGGGATATTTACGGAAGCTATTTTATACCGAGTGGTGAAACAACAGACCTGAGCTTTGATTTTTGGATTGTCCCGCCTGTTAAAAAAAAGAGGGAAGAGTTTAAGGCAGACATAGCTATTTTGGATCAATTTGGAAATGAACACTGGGTAAAAGATGTTACATTTAGATACAGTTAAAAAAAATTCCCTTTAAAATTTCCTTGACACTCACTCCCACTCCGCGATATTCTATCCACGCTAAAACCCAATCACCGGGAGGCCTCCGAAAGTGGCCTATTTATCTTTGTACATAAAATCGAATTGCCCGAGATGCCCGGATACCGTGAGGTCCGGGGCGGCTGTGATTGGCCGTTAGCACATCTCGGGAATTTTATTTTATGGAGGGAAATCCATGACCGATCAAAAAGCCTTGAAATCGACGACCGACAAAACCCACCTGTCCGACATTCTGAACGGCGGTATCCAACCCCTGAAAAGTTACTTTGAAATCCTGTCCATGCACGACGGTGAAGTAAACGTTCACGACGTTTACCTTGCGGGTAAGGGCCTTGTGGCCAACCTGGACCGCCTCTTGACCGACGTATCCGAAGCCGTGACGCGGGACGTGGGGGCAATCTACATTAAGGGTGACGACCTTGCCGGGCGGGTTGACGGGGCCGAGCTTACCACGCCGACCACGGCCACGCCGACCAAGCCCAAGGCGACCAAAAAGCCCGACCAGAGTTGACCGGCTTCATACATTCAACCGGGACGGT
>Ga0180009_10001051_pt1 | contig 34825 bp, 31 predicted proteins | sample OS_PC_MetaG_FD_123537 | JGI IMG/M metagenome (GOLD analysis project Ga0180009, IMG submission 123537) | Groundwater microbial communities from the Aspo Hard Rock Laboratory (HRL) deep subsurface site, Sweden - OS_PC_MetaG | ecosystem: Environmental > Aquatic > Deep subsurface > Groundwater... | reverse complement strand
ACGTCCTCTGGGGCTATCCCGGGAAGAATTTCAACGCTAATCTGACCCTCGGCCTGAGCTCGGGTCGAAGGCCGTCCCATGGAATGAGGGAGGGTTAGGCGGCTTTTGAAAGAGACCTCCACGGCCGGATCAAATGCGGATTTTTTCATAGAGCTAAAATGTTGCCACTTTTTAATCGATTGCTCGTCTCCTCAGGAACTGGTGATATTCGAAGAACCTGGCCAGTGAACGACTGGCCCCCACCAGTGAATCAAAGACCGGCACACCTTCCCGGGGTAATTCCACCTGTAGCCTGGCACGTAATTCATTCTCCCAGGGCTCATTCGCGAAAGAGTGAAAGTTGATTACCAGAGGCTTGTCAAAGGCGTTATCTCGGGAAAAATCGCTTAGATATTTGACAAGACGGTCAACCTGGTCAGGCCCGACCCTTTTCGCCATATCCAGGTGTGGGCTGACGATGATCATGTCTATAAGCGGATCGGCCGCCACTAACTCTATCTCTCGCTCAAGGAGTGATACATCGCGGAAGACCAGTCCTGTGTCCAATGGATTCTTGATACTGGCTCCTGCCAAAGAGATGAACTTCTTGAGTTCAACCTGAGTCTCCCGGGTTAAAGTGGGTACCTCCAGACCCTCACGGGCACAAACATCGGCTGAGGATACACTGGAACCACCTCCAAGCCCAATCACTGCCACCCTCTTTCCCCGAGGCGGCTTCACGTAAAGGAAAGTCATGGTCATTTCGGCTATCTCCTCCAAAGAGAAGGCCGGCACGGCTCCGGTCTGAGCAAAGAAACCCCGCCAGATAGCCTCCTCGCCAGCAAGTGATCCGGTGTGGGAGGCCACTGCCCTCGATCCCGACTCGGTGAGCCCGGCCTTCCAGAGGATAACCGGCTTTACCCTGTTTATCTCCCTAACCTGCCTCAGTAGCTTCACGCCATCCTTAACACCCTCAAGATACATGCAGATGATCTCGGTTTCGGGATCCGATGCAAGGTATTCCAGATAATCAGTGCTGTCCAGAACGTAAGCATTGCCGAAACTGATGACTTTGCTAAATTTAATACCGTAATCGGGACCGTAGTGGGAAAACCAGTTACAGTGGCCGCCGCTCTGGGAGAGAAGGGCAACAGGCCCACTCTCACTGGACAACCGTTCAAAACTGCCGATACCAGCTCGGGGAACATACAGACCCATACAGTTGGGACCAATGATACGCAAACCTCCGTTCAATGCTATCTGACGGACCCTGCTGCCCAACTCTATGGCTTCTTCCTCACCCGTTTCCTCAAAACCTGCCGTGAATACGTGGATGTTCTTGGCATTGGCAGCGATACAGTCCTCCAGCACATCAGGTAGTGCCTGGGCTGGAACAGAAACAATGACCAGGTCCACAGGTTCCGGTATGGATGAAACACTGTGGTATGTCTTAAGGCCCATGATCTCTGTGGCCTTGGGGTTAACTGGGTAGATGCGCCCTTGGAACCCCAGTTCTTCATAGCAGGTGACAAAGCTAGATGCGCCAGGACGCCAGGGTGCGCCGCGTTTTGTATTGGCTGAGACCCCCACCATGGCCACCACCTTGGGGGAAAAGGCCGTTTCTAATTCTGGATTCCACGACATAATCTTGATGATTCCTTTCTTTAATCCCTTCTTTTTAAAATTCCAATGACATTGGGAACACTACACACTGAATCATTGTCACTATGTTCAGTGAAATCTTGTTCACATGTCCCTCTTAAACTCATCTCCATATCATCTATTTTAAGATACAGAGCTGCTTCAGGTCCTCCCTCCACATACATGGCATCTTTGATGTTGATTGGAAGGGAGAGCAGTATATGGATAAAGTCATGGGTCGAATTCGCCAAGATATAGCCCATCGTCAAGCTTCTGCCAAGTATGGGATTGAGCCACAGATTCATTACAGAATACGTATAAGAAGATAAAGAGAATAATGATAGGTGATATTAACATTCCGAAGAAACCCTGAGTTCGGGCAAAGTGAAATGTATCAAAAATAGAATCTCTAATTAGGACGTCTCGGAAATTCTACAACTTATTGAATTTATAGGTGTTTATCGAGACCTGAAATTTTGCCTCAATCATGGAATAATGGAATGATGGAAGATTGGAATGTTGATTTGAAAAGGAATCCTCTATTTTATGATCATCTTTATTCTTGATGTCAAGATGAATTCTGCCATTCCAACACTAAATCATTTTGTCATAACCGATTATTCCATGATTCCAGTATTCCAACATTCCAATCGCACGACCTGAAGGCCTTTCGGCCCCGAGCTCAAGGCCGAGGGGCTCTCGACAGGTTGTGAGCGAAGCGAACTAACTCGTATGTTAAGAAATACGATCTAAGAATTCGTGATAATTCATAAAACGGCTAATGGCTTTAACGGCAGAACTGACGCTGGGATAGACCGGTAATCCCGCCTCCAGACATCTATTCTGTTCTTTAATAGCAGCGCTTATGGTCTCTATATGGCCTCCTGCATAGAGCACAATAACCAGGGGCTTAGTCAATTGCTTTGAAAGCTTGATGAGGACGTCAATGGCTTCATCAAGCGCTGCCTGCATATTTTTTACGATCCCGCCATAAACATCTAAAGCGAGATGCGTCAATATAACATCGATATTGGGATCCACATCTATAGCCTTCAAGCCCTCCTCATAGAAAGTGCCCCAGGAAGTTAAAGCGCTATCAGGCTCAACCGGATTCTTGGCACTCGTTCCCGCATCGGGAATAAGTTGCTCTAGCTTGTTCTGAGTTTCAGACTGGAATTGGGGTACCTTTAATCCCACCTTTTCGCACATATCTGTTGCCATGACCCCCAGTCCTCCACCTCGTCCCACAATTCCAACTCGGCGACCTCTGGGGCGTCTGAGATAGACAAAAGCCATGATTACATCCAGTAATTCTTCCAGGTTTTCAACCCTAATCACACCAGCCTGCTTGAAAAAAGAGTCCCATATCTCTCCACGGCCGGATAGAACGGCGGTATGGGAAGCTGCCGCTCTGGTACCACCCTCCGTAACACCCGCTTTTATTGCAACAAAAGGCTTTTTCCTGGTGCACTCCCGGATCACGTCAAAATAACGCCGACCATCTTTAACTCCTTCAACATATGAGGCTATAATCTTAGTATCGGGATCGGTAACCAGATACTCGATGAAATCTGTGCTGTCGAGATCGATGGCATTCCCATAACTGACGACTTTGCTGAAGAAGATACCTCGTTCGTTTCCTTGAGCCACCAGACTGGCCGCCGAAGCCCCACTTTGGGAAACAAAGGCCACCGTACCGGGCCTCTTTGATAGCAACCTTCCGAAGGTAAGTCCCCCTTTTGGATAATAAAGCCCCATGCAGTTGGGTCCGATGACCCTGACCCCGGCCTCTTTGGCAATACGTTGGACCTCATTCTGGAGCCTTATACCCTCTGATTTTCCGGTTTCGCTGAATCCTGCCGTGTATAGGTGAGCCGCCTTGACTCCTTTGGCAGCACAGTCAGCCATAATTTTATCCGATATCCTGAAAGGGACATTAAAGATTACCAGGTCCACTGGTCCCGGAATCTCCCGGACACTGGGATATGCCTTCAGCCCTAATATCTCCGATGCTTTGAGATTTATGGGGTAGATCTTCCCCGGATAGCCAAAATCCATCAACCTTGCTACCCACCCATCGCCCTCCATGGTCTCGTCGGAACGTGCTCCAACAACAGCAATAGATTTGGGGTGAAATATCTCATGGATTATTGTTTTGGAATTTGAATCAGTCATAATCTAATTTTCCTCTGTTTTAACGAATATCAAGAAGATGTTTATTGCCGGTCTCTTCGAACTTCTTTTTCAGTTGTTCATAATCATTGGATGTGAAAGGTTTAAATTCTTCATCTCCCCTCTCTCGCCAGTAGATGGGATCTTTCACCACATCAGGGTCGAATTTCTGCTTCTGCAATTCCCTTTTTAGTATTTTGTTGGTCTCGGTCCGTGGGAACTCCTTTCTGATACAGACGTACCTGGGCACCCATTTGGGCGACATCTCCAACTTGGTCTGTTTCTCCAGGAATTCATAGAATTCCTTAGGATCGAACTCTGCACCCTCTTCCAGGAGAAGACTGACCATTAATTGATCCCCTGCGTCATAATCCGGAACGCCGTAGACAGAAGATAGGAAGACGGACTGATGACGATTGATGATTTTCTCAACGGGATACGTCAGAAAATTCTCGCCATCAACCCGGGCCCACTCGATGTCGCGCCCTGCAAAATACATATAACCCTGCTCATCTTTATAAGCTAGATCGCCCGTGTGGTACTGGTTATTCAATGACCGCTCTTGGGTGGCCTCTGGGTTCTTGTAATAGCCCTCGAACAGAGCCAGTCCGCCGGTATTGACTATCTCCCCGACGGCCTCCTCCGGGTTCAGCATCTTTCCCGAGGCATCGAATCTGGCCGGGGGGCACTCTTCTCCTTTTTCGTTTAATATCTTTATCTCTTCCGGAGGCTTACCCACACACTCCGGTGGGTCGGTATCATTCCTGATGGAGGTTGCTCCACCCTCGGTGGAACCGAATATCTCCACAACACTGCAGTCGAATCGCTCTTTAAATTCTTTCTGGTGTTCTGCTGAAGCCTCGTTTCCGAAGGCGATCCTGAGGGAATTGTCGTGATCGTCAGGTTTCTTTTCAGCTGTCAGGATATAGGCCAGAGGTTTGCCTACATAGTTGAAAGTTGTCACGCCATACCTTTTTACGTCTTTGAGGAACTGGCTTTTGCTGAATTTTTTTATCAGGGCCACTCCTCCGCCGTTTATAAGGGCAGGCATGACAGCGAGAAAGGTGGAATTTGAATGAAAGAGCGGCATGGCAGCGTATGCAACGTCGTCGGCCGTGAAATTCAAGACCTCACAGGCCACATGCCCGAAGTTGACCATCTTGCCGTGGCTGTTCAGGACGCCTTTGGGTGCCTTTGTAGTCCCAGAGGTAAAGATGATCATAAACAGGTCGCTGTCTTTGACGTCCACATCAGGGTCAACGAAGAATGCATCTCCCATCTCAGCTTGGGTCTGCCGGAGCCCCTCCTCAAGAGGGATACCAAAGGGGAGCGGTTCCTTTTCAGTTTCCCAGAAAGTGTTGACGAGAATGTGACTCTCGGGAATGTATGACAGGTCTTTCTTTATTGGGGCAAGTTCGGAGAGATACTTTCTTTCCGTAACCAGGATCTGGCAGTCGCAGAAGTTTATGTCCCTTGCTATAAATTCTCCCCTCTGGACCGTATTGATGCCCACCACTGCTGCACCGGCCAGAGCCGCACCACCTGCAACTTTCAGAAACTCCGGCAGATTCTCCATGTATACACCAACGTGAAAGGGAACATCCGTTCTATGACGCAGTTTAAGGAGCATATTTGCATATTGAATGGATTCCTCATAGAACTGCCTGTGTGTCAGCCTTAGGTCTTCATACAGGATGAACGGGCGGTCCTTGATCTCTTCTTTAGTGGCGTTGGTTTTTATGAGATTTTTCAGCGTCATGGTTTAGCCCCTCCCTCAATTGGATTGAAATTGATTTATTGTCACATTCGGGGATTGGGAGAAAAACCCTCGCCTTTAGGCGAAGGCTTCAGTTTGATTTTTACCTAAAAAGGGTTCAAGGGTCCAAGGGGTCAAGAGACAAAAAATACTTTGAAATTGTTTTGACTTGGACCCTTGAATCCTTGGCCCCTAAAGCTATCCCGCTTTACGGGATGGTAGTTTACTCCTTGATTTTAAAATGATTCTGTATTTTTAAAAAGAGTATATGGAAATTAAATCTTCGTGTCAATTTAGACGGGTTTGAAACAAGGGATGACCATGTCCTCCTTTTCGAGATAACCTGCCTCCACCTCCATGCCTATGGACATCTCCTCATAAGCAGCCTCCACCATCGTGAATATCCTTCCCTCCACTCCCTCGAGATCAACCATTGCGTAGGTTATTGGCTTGCCGCCGGAGGATTGGTCGGCCATGGAAGTGAAAGCATACACCTTTCCTTTCCCTGGATGTTCTACAAGTTCCACGTCTTCAGTGAGACAGTCAGGGCAAAAGGATCGAGGCGGAAAATGAAAGGTGTCGCAGGAACCACATCGGATAATGAGGAGCTTCCTTTGCGCAAGTCCCTCTTCAAAGAAACGATACAACATCTTGTCGCTATTCTTTTTGATCGCCCTCCAAAGGGCCTGGGATTCGGTTGTAATCATCACTCTTCCCTTTCTAGGATCAGCACCACTGAGCCATTGATCATTCCATGTTCTGCTTGGATTAGGCCTAGAACAGGTTCCCCCACTTGACGTTCTTGAGCTTCTCCCCGCAACTGGTTGCAAACTTCGATAAGCTCCAGGAGTGGGGTAGCACCCGGTGGGTGCCCCAGAGAAAGCCTCCCGCCGCTCGGGTTGATTGGAAATTCACCATCCAGAGCGGTTTTCCCCTCTTGGACCGCTCCGGGGGCTTGGCCCCTTTTAAAAAACCCCATCTCTTCGTAGTTCATGAGTTCTATCCCGGCAAAAGCACCGTAAACCTCAGCCACATCCAGGTCCTTGAGAGAGACACCAGCATTCTCATAAGCCTCCCGGGCTGCCCTCTCAACGCAGGGAAACCGGCCTCCGTCGCCCCTGTCTGGAAAATAATGGGTTGAATCATGGGCCTCTCCGTGTCCTCTTATGGAGATACGTTTTCCACCCAGCGCCTTTGCAACATCATGAGAGGCAAGTACAACTGCGGCGGCGCCTTCGGATTGGGGACAGCACTCAAAGAGTCGGATGGGAGGACATACCATCCTCGAGTTCAGGACGTCCTCCAATCCGATGGGATCCCTGAACTGTGCCATGGGATTTTTAGTGGCGTTTTTTCGCAATAGGACCGGTAGGGGAGCAATGTCCCGGGGATGAATTTGATGGTCCATCATCCACCTTTGTTGGCTCATGGCATAGAAGGGGAGGGGGCCTCGCAAGTTAGAGAGGGATTCGATGGGGCCGTAGGTTCCGGCACTTCGGTCGGCCAGTGACGTATAGTCAAATGCGGGATCGCCAAGAAGCTCCGGCTTTAACTCCACGCCTATGACAAGACAGGTATCCAAGCGGCCTGTCATAATCTCCGTAGCTGCCATTTTAACGGCTACAGCCGCTGACATTCCCCCGCACTCAAAGGTCCCGAGAAATTTTGTCTCAAGTCTCATATGACCGGCCAGGCGAGGGGCAAAGAGCTGTGCATTAACAAAGTTTCCGAAACCCTCTTGGGTGATGAGAAGTCCCTGGATCTCCTTTTTTGAAAGGCCACTGGAACGGATAGCCTCTATGGAGACCCTGGCAGCCAGATCGAGAAAGGTTGCCTTAATGAATTTTTTGACGGGTGTCTGTGCATATCCCACGATGCATACGTTTCTATCTCTTCCCATGAGAATCTATTCCCTTTCTTATCCCTTTTTGGGAGCAGTGGGTCTATCATAATACGAAAGAAAATCAGGGCCGAACTTTTCCAATTCCAATCCGACGGTTTCTTTGAAGTGTTTCATGAGTTTTTCAACATCCCACTGGGGAAACATATAAGTGGATCGAAGTTGCTTTGGATGTGACCACAAAACCAGTCTGGGACCGTCAATGGCAATGGTCTGTCCGTTTATCCAACCCGCCTCGTCACTGGCCAGGTAGACAATCAAAGGAGCAGCGGCTTCCGGAGGATGGATACCGAGCTCTTCAGGTTTGGGGACAGGTCTCCCGGCTTCCTCGGCTTCCTTTACAGCCTTTTTAAATAGAGGTTCGGTCATTCCGGTCATGGCAGTGGCTCGGACGGCATTTACAGTGATATTGAACCTCGCCAGTTCAAGGGCCCAGGTTACGGTCATACCTAAAATTCCTGCTTTTGCGGCAGCATAGTTAGTCTGACCAAAATTCCCAGCCAGCCCTGCGGCGGAAGTAATATTGATAATGCGTCCCTGTCCCTGTTTTTTCATCTCGATGGCAGCAAATTTACCGCATGCAAAGGAGCCTTTCATGTGAGTGTTTACCACCTCGTCCCAGTCCTCTTCGGTCATCTTTAAAAGGGTGCGGTCCCGTACAATTCCAGCGTTGTTCACCAGAATGTCCGCTCGACCGAAACTGTCCATGGCACACTTGACAATACGCTCTGCCCCGTCCCATGTGGATACGCTTTCCACGCAGCCTACGGCTTCTCCTCCCTTGTTTTTAATCTCTTGAACAACAGCATCCACCTGATCACCTGTCCTGCCGTTGATGACCACCTTAGCACCCGCTTCAGCCAGTGCCACAGCATATGCCCTTCCAAGCCCTTTTGATGAGCCTGTGACTATGGCGCTCTTTCCTTCAAGTAACATATCTCCTCCATATTCATTGTGTATTGGTAACTACTCAGGTCAGGTATTTAGGTTGAAGACTGAAGGCCAAAGTATCCAATAGGTCTCCTGCCTGCCAGCTTCTGTCTAAATCCGCAACGATCGAATCAAATTACTCAATACCTTCTCTTCAAATGCCCTAAAAGCCTTCCACCTTCAGTCTATCCACCTGGGCAGTTACTAAGTTTGGAAAAGAGAAATAACATACTAAAAAGAATGGGTTGATGCACAAGGTAGATCTTGAGGGAATGTTTCCCCATGAGTTCGAAAGGTTTTGTCAGGAGATTCTTTTTTAAAGATATTTTATGAAAATTGATCGATTCCAAGTAGATCCCTAAAAAAACAATACCGATCCAAGGATAGATCGGTGTATGGTCAGCTGAGCTTACCCCTAACCACTTGGAGATGGGAATCAGAGTCGGTTGAAAGATGAGGTGTGGAATCACAAGGAGAAGACAGAGCAAAAGTGATAGCTTGGGTCTATTAACAAAAAAGACGGCCACTACACTCGTAACGGCAATACAATGCAAGACTCCAAAAAAGATAAAATGTTTGGGCAAAAGAATGTAGGTAATGATTGTAATGGTTAAGGCCCATCCCCCAATCCTATAAAATCTTTTTTTGATTAAATTCCATTTAATTTCGGTTTTATGGACAAGGGCGAGTCCCATTCCGACACAAAGGAGAAAAATAATGAGGATCAATCGACCAAAGCCAATCCAGAATGGATTCGCCAGAAATGTAATGTGAGCAATGCGAAAGAAGTTTAAGTCAAAGATAAAATGAAAAATGATCATGAGTAAGACGCCGAACCCCCTTAAAGAATCGATCATGATATAGCGCTCTGTTTGGGGCATTTTTTCGTTCTCTGTGGTCATGAAACATCTTCACTCTTTACCATTGGAGATCAGTAAACATGAAATGAACACCGGATATCACATGGATATCACCATCACTATTTTTTGGACTTTGACTTCGGTTTCTTTTTAACACAAACTTTGTCTTCCCTCACAATGGCGCAAAGCTCAGGGTGATCAAGGTCTTTGCAACTTGAATGATTATAGAGAGGACATTCGGGGTACTTTTTTGACATGGCTTTACTTGGACCTTTCTTGAACTAGCCGTCTATATCTGAAAAGAGATTGTCGAACCCTTATTAGCATCATTTTAAGAGAGTTAGTAGGATACCGCCACGGACTTATTTAGTCAAGGAATTTAGCTGGTTGCAGGAAAAGATCAAATTTTTAAGGAAGGTTGATTCAGCTCCTGTCGCCGAAATATTTATCCCTCATGGTCTGTGATATATCTTTGGTCAGGCCAAAGGCCCTTTCTGCCTGATCCAGCGAGAGGTTCGATGTTGTGCAGGCCGGGGTAATAAAAGATCTTTCCAGCAGCAGCTTCTTATCCACTCCTGCTTTTTCCATGTTTTCCAATCCAGCCTCCAATCGATCTATCAGGCTATCACAATCCTCATGTGCCAGGGCTTCTTCACTTACCGGAACAATACCCCATGCGAACATGCCCCCTCGATCCAGATACGCTTTTACCTCCTTTGGATAGAGAGAAAATTTGTCCATAAACTCATAGGCGTCAGGATTGATTATTCGGGTCCTGGTCTTCATCAGTTTGCTCCAGTCCATGTTATCGCAACAATGCACACAACCCACACTTTCAAGATCACCAAGGAGTTCATCGAAAATGTTCACCACTTCATCTGTAGATATGCTCCCAAAGGGCGTATCAATGATTCCCAGAGACGGTTCGCCGGCAGTGATCATGGTCTTGACGCCTGGGAGGATCTCCTTTATTTTCTTCTCCTGCCACTTGGCCTTCATGACCTGTGTCTTGATAATAATGTCCCTCATGTTTAAGTCGTACAACGCCGGCACCTCTGTTTGATGGTCTTTTGTGGTTAACCCAAACGTTATGGGCCCCAGAAGCCCAAGGTGGATGATCTTCAGTTCCGGAGGCGGCGAATTTCTGAGGACGTCAAGAAAAGCATAAAAACCAGGAGCGTCTTTAGGGTCCATGGCGAAGTATTCAAGATCATCTGAGAGATATCGCTCATAGAATTGATTGATCTCATCATGTTTCGAAAGATCAAAGGTAACGCGCCTTTTCTCTCGATCAACAATCAGACAAGGCATGCCGTTCAAATACCTGCGCTGGGAATTGGTCAATTTGGGTAAAGGCGGCGCTTCGGGGAAATTCTCCAAAATTATCCGGCATGCTTCCTCCGGGTTTCTGAAGGGCATGGTAGCCAAAGTAGTAGCCATGCACCTTGGCTCGAAACTTTCCCCAACCTCGCTTGTCGCGGTACCATTAACACCCGTATTGTCAAGACTGACCATGATCATCTCCTCCTGCATTTTTTCCCGACCCGTTCAAACCGATAATGGCCAGGATCTCATTTGTACCTATCATTAATCCCAGTAAACCGCGGCCTATGGCCGTGAGACTTTAAAAGGCTTTGCCGTTTCGGGCGGTTTTTCAAACGAATAAATCCGAATTCCGAATATCGCAATCAGAAACAAATCCAAAATACGAATTTTCAAATGTTCAAAACAAAATTAATAAAAGAAGACCGTAAGGACACGGCAACTTGTTTTGGGCATTTAGGTTTTGGGCATTGGGTATTGTTTCGAATTTCGAATTTCGATATTCGAGTTTTAGGTTCAAAGTGATCAATTTTTCGCTCCCTTTAAGGGGGCTTCCTCATACCACGTCCTTTTGGCGTGGTCACTGATTATCCGTGTTCCGCCTTGATTTTCCCGCGATCTATGGCCCCGTCCTCCGTCTTGGGCAATTGGGAGACATAGACCACGTGTTTGGGTTTCTTGAACCGGGCGATCTTCGAAGCCACGAATTCGATCAATTCGGTTTCGGCCAAGGTCTCTCCTTCTTTTAGAACGCAGATCGCCTTGATGGCCTCGCCCCACTGCTTGTCCGGAACACCGATAACCGATGCTTCCTCGATGAGGGGATGATCGAGGATGGCCCCTTCCACTTCAGCCGGATAAACGTTCTCGCCGCCAGGTTTGATCAGCTCTTTTTCAGGCATCCGGCCCATGTACCACAGGTATCCATCTTCGTCGAAACGGCCCATGTCGCCGGTATGATGCCACCCGCCACGAAAATTATACTCGTTATCCTTTTCCAGGTTCCAATATCCTTTGAAGACCGTTGGCCCCCGGACCACTATCTCACCCGAAGTCCCCGGCTCGACAAAGTTTCCATGCTCGTTCGCTATTTCAACCTCAGCCGTCACGGCCGATACCCCGGCCGAACCCTCTCTCTCAAAATATGGGGCATAGGTGACGAAACCCGAGGTCTCCGTTTGCCCGAATCCAATCCAGAAGGTGCCTCCGGTTACCTCTTCAAATCTCCGGGCTGTCTCAGGGAGTTCGAGACCTCCAACCACTTCCAAACTCGAAAGATCGTATTTTAACTCTTCGTTCTTATCCAGCAGTGTGGCCAACATAGGCGCGAATTCAGTGAAAATGGTGACTTTATCTTCATGAATGTGTTTAAGGGCCAGATCGGCATCGAACCTGGCGAGAATCACGTTGGTACCTCCGGCTTGCATGACATTGAGCATTGTCCCCAGACCGGCCACATGAAACAAGGGCAACATACCCAGATTACAAGACTTCTCTGTCATGTTCCAGATGCTCATGGCCTGTAGATTGGCCAGAATCAAACTATGGTGTGACAGGATTGCTCCGCGCGGCCTTCCGGCCACTGCAGCCGTATGGACTATCACGTACGCATCATCAGCATGGACATCCAATTCGGGGCACGAGCCATCATTTTCCATGAGATCCTCAAAGGCCGCGAAGTTACCTTCGGCCGTGCCCATGGCGTAACACCTCTCAATAAAATCGAACTTTGGAATAGACGGAGAGGCCAGGGACTGAAAATCAGTCCCCACAAACATGACTTTAGGAGAGCAGTCCGAGATGACATATTCAACCTCCTCGGGTTGCAACCGCCAGTTAATGGGTAGCATTATGGCCCCTATCTTAGCGGCTGCTCCATAGAGATAGACATACTCCATGTTGTTTTGAGCCAGAACCCCGATTCGGTCTCCTCTTTCCACGCCCAAGCTCAAAAGCCCTGAGGCCAATCGATCGACCCTTTCAAGGAATTGTATATGGGTTATCCTCTCTGATCCGAATATCCAGCCTATTCCATCACCGTAGACCTTGGCATTTCGGACTATAATGTTGTAAACGGTATAATCGTAAAGACCCATCTTCGCCTCCTAAAGCATTTACTCGGTTAATTAACCCTAACGATGCATAAAATCAATTAAACTGCCATTGCAGATATGCTTGAGACAGTTGACTTTACTGGGCCGATGCTGGATGCTGGATGCTCGATGCTTGATAACCTCCATTCCATCAGGAGTGGAATCCATAAACATCCAGTATCCAGAAACCAGTATCAAGGATCAGCCAATGACAGCAAGGTTTTTCGTCGAGACAGCATCGATTTAGTGTCATATCTAATGCAACTATAGAGTTAATCCATTAAACCATCCCACAAAAAATCAAACTCCGCGTTCTCCGCGGCTCTGGGGTGAAAATTATAAACCCTTTCAGAATTAGATTCAAGCCACTTATTTTAGGGGTGGTTGGTGACTACCCGAAAGAAGCCAATGAATGGTAGAAAATGAAAATTATCCTACATGATTATTGGAGACCTTGCCCCACCCTGGCAATGATATGATCCTGGAGTCCCTTGCTCAGGTCTATAAAATAAGCGCTGTAGCCAGCGACCCTGACGGTGAGTCCCTTATGTTTCTCAGGGTGTTTTTGGGCATCAAGGAGGGTATCTTTATCTACAACATTAAACTGGATGTGGGAGATCCCCAGGTCAGCCCAGGTTTTTAGATAGTGATAGAACGGTTCCTTGTTTTCCCCCTCGAGAAACTGGGGCAGGAATTTCTGGTTGAGTAGCTGGTTAAAGCTCTGAAGGATGTCTATCTTCGAACAAGAGTTGAGAACCGCTGTGGGCCCTTTAAAGTCTGCCCCAGGCTCGGGTGATAGGGTGGCATCTGCAAATAACCCGCCATCTTTCCTGCCATCCGGAGTGGCCGGCGTGTCCAGAGACATGCCATAAGTGGCAGATACCCCACTCCCATCCAGGTGATAGCCCGCTCCACAGTTGTCCGTGAACTCTTCCACCACCTCTTCTGTACGATGGTGGACCTCCCGGGCCAACATATCCACATAATCATCGTCATTCCCAAATTTGGGGGCTGCCAACATCATCTGGCGCAAGTCCTCATGTTCTTCCCAGTTCCTGTCGAGCACATCAATGAGATCCCCCATGGATATTTTCTTTTCATCAAAGACAAATTTTTTAATGGAAGCCAGGGAATCGGCTACATTTGTCGTCCCCACGGCCACAGGATGGCTGGGAACACGGGCAGGATATGTCCACCAGCGATAATCCTGGCCACGCTCAATGCAACCATCTATCAATGCGGACTCAAACGGACAGGGTAAATATTCCTGGTATATGCTCCTGAGTACATCTTCCAATGCAAACTGCTTGACACAGAAGAACCGGACTTGCTCCAGATAAGCTTGTATGACGTCCTCGATACAGGTGAAGGTGGCGGGATCCGGTGTAGGGGCCCCATATTGTTCTTTGCTCTTGGGGTCAATGCCCTGACGGAGAGCCCACCATAGGCATTTGGGGAGAGAAAAGTAGCTGACGACCCGGCGTATGATATTTTTACCCGGAATATCCAGATAGACGCAGGCGCTTATGGAGTAACTGCGGGCATCTTCAAGGGGGCAGCCCCATTTCATTAACAAAGGAATGAGAACCTTATCGTTGAAGAAGGCCGGGTAACCCACCCCTGTTCTCACGGCATCCAATGCCTTAAGAATAAACTCTTTTGGCGTCCCGTCATGCACCCTTAGGCCGATGCTGGGCTGCAGGGTAGGCATTTCACAGACTGAATCCAGAATAAGGTAGCTCATCTCATTGGTAACGTCCCTTCCTTCCGAATCGACTCCCCCGATCAAGATAGCCTGGAGCGTCTGGACGCCGCCATAGAGGGCGGATACGGTGGGGGAATACACTTGACCAAACTCTTCAAATTTAAGTCGTAACTTCAGGATAAGGTCCAGGGCTTCTTCCCTGGTAATTCTTCCTTCTTCTATGTCTTTCTTGTAGAATGAGTTCATGAGCACGTCGAACCTTGCGCCACACCCGTAACGGATATACTCGATCTGATGGGTGATGAGGTGTACGAAAAAGAAAGACTGACAGGCTTCCTGTAATGTCCTGGGCGGATTTGCCGGAACCCATTCACAAACCCTGGCGATCTCCTCAAGCTCCTTCCTTCTTTTCTCGTTCTTTTCTTCCTGTGAAAACTCCCTGGCCTTTTCAGCATATCTCTTCGCCCAATTTATAGCCGCTCTTAAAGATATAACCACTGCATCGAGAAAATCTTTCTGCTTGACGTAATCCGGAGGTATAGTCTTTCCAATCTCTTCCAGCCTGGCCTCTGCTTCCTTGATGATCCCGTTCAGTCCGATTCTGAGCACCTTTTCATAGTTAACGACGCCCAACTCTGACCAATGGGTCCAGAAGACAGTCCCTTCATATCTCCAGTATCTGTCCAGATCAGGGGAACCCGCAAAGGCAACCTCCCGTCTGTCGCTCAGGGCTTTCCCTTTCCAGTAATCAACAATACTGTTAAATGCCGCCATATCTTCCTCATCGACAAGACTTTTACCTTCCCCCTGTAAAAGCCTGTGAACCGATTTCCAGTTACGCTCAACCGGCCACATGAGCGCTTCAGGGGTTTCAGCAAAATTGCCGACAATAGATTCCCAGTCCTGAATAAATAGGGTCATATTGATTAGAATGTGCTCCAGGGCTTTTGCTCTGCGCAAGACCATTGGTTCCCCTTCGGTCATTTTATACGATTCAGTAAGAAGCCGGGCCCGCTCAAGGCCTAACTTCACCCCCGGACGGAAGAAATTACCTTCCTCTACCTTGTAACCTTGCCGCAAATTCCGCACGGCTTTAATACTGATCTTATCCCTTAAATCTTTTGCTGTTGTAATCATCGTATCACACCTCAAACCATAAAAAGTTTGTAACTATACATAACGACATAAGTCTTATGCAGTCTGTCATTCCGGGCTTGACCCGGAATCCAGGTTTCTTCTGGATTCCTGCCGTTCGGCAAGCTCACGGTCTTGAGCCTGTCGAAGGACTTTCGCAGGAATGACGAGGTATGCTCTGATTAATGTCGCTATGTATAATCAGGAGCCAGGAGTCAGAATTCAGGAGTCAGAATAAAAACCGTCTGCACCGCATTGTAATTTCCGGTTTATTCAGGTTGTTTTTTATGCCAAAGAGGAAACCTGCCGCATGTGATACTGCGGATTTCATTTTCCGGGACGCCAATTCCATGTTGGTCTGCAAACTTCATTTTCCGACTTATTTCGACAACCCGCTTCGCCATAGTTTGTATCCGGACAATACCTGCCGTATCATCCAGCGCACCGTGCTCCATGTATTCCGGTCTCTGACCGAAGGCCGCTTTGCTGACTCTGGCCCAGCCACGGTAAACCGGTATCATCAGATAATTATGACCCAAGGCCTCCAGGGTCATCAGGGCCATTTCCTCACCAACTCCGAACCATGAAACAACATATGTTCCCAATACCTTATTGCGGAGTTCCCCGCTCATGAAAGCCACAAAGCGGCCTCTTGATATCAAGTTTGCCATCCACGGCGCAATGGTATGACTCCACACAGGCGACCCCCAAATCATCCCGTCGGACTCGAACATTTTTTCCAGAATCCAGGTGGCATCATCCTTATATTTGCATGGTTTTCTGTTTTCAATACACCACTGGCAGTGCTTGCAAGTCATGATTTCTTTTTCCGCCAGAGTGATAAATTCGGTTTCTACGTGGTCGAAACTTTCAGCCGTTTTCAGAGCTTCCACCATGACCTTGTCACAATTGCCCCCTTTAATCGAGCTGGCAGATATCCCGACGATTTTTACGGGTACGGATTCCATCATGCATTCCTTCCATTTAAGACCATAAAATTGTTAATAGTTTACAGATGAGTCGCATAATGCATTATTTTACCCCATAAATGATACCCAAAATGATATGACACCCAGATGAGAGATCCTTTTATAATCAAGGTAAAGTGATACCAGCTTCATTTTTCAGAGCAAAAGTATAGGGAGTTTTCCCTTGCATGTCAAATATGATCACTTGTATTAAGGGGTTTGAATGAGTGTGTATTGCCCTAAAGGACAATGCTTTTTCCCGAGACTCATCTATAGGGATCTGGCTTTATCTGGACTTGCCCTGTCATGGCACCGGCAAGAACACCCACTAGCTCCTCACGACTGGGCGGGCATCCCGGGACATAGTTGTAATTGTCCTTATCCTCGTCCAGTGCACAATCACCCACCAGTAACGATCTCTTATCCTCCGGCACCTCAGGCTTCTTACCCAAGCATATCACCAGAGGCTTATCTAATCTTATTCCCTGTTCCCTAAGAACCCTCAGGCCGGACAGCAGGGGTATGAGACAACCGCTACACGCCTTCTCGGCTCCAATGATCTCCAGCAGGGGAAAACTCTCTCGTATCTCTTCCTGGGGCAGCCTGACCTTGAACTTCAGCCGCCTCAATTCCTCGCCAACAATATCTATCCGGGTAAGCTCATTCTCCCCCAATCCAGCCGCAGCCCCTAGACTTACCGTAGACACTGCTGTCGGGTCAATACCCATGAGTGCGCAGCCCACTGCATCCACCGCCACTATATCTGTGCCTGCAATCAGTAGACCGCCGCTACCTTTTTTCTCCTCTGAGTACCCTGTACCCAATTGACGGGCTATGTCCTTTGCTGTTCAGTCTATGACATTAATCGTCGGCTTCACTATTTTACAAAGTTCAACCACCGCTCGACTCAGATCCCGGTCGTGAAATCGAGGCTTGTTCTCCCGCTTCAGACAGCCCTTCAGATTCTTCATCGCCAGTGTAACTTTGGTAAGATAGTGCGTCTTCAGCACCGGCAGATTGATCAATTTGTCGCAGGTGAAGGCATGCTCCGTAATTCTAAACTCCGCAGGGGTATAGTCAGAGATCTCCCGGAACGTCCGATAACCATGCTCATCAAACAGCACCCAATCGATACCCAGCCGCTTAGCTATCTCAGTGACCCCCGAGCCGGTAAAGCATTCCCGCATACGTGATTCCGGCTGGTAGTAGCTGGGGCCCTCCCCAATGATCACTTTAGCCGCACCCAGGTCAAGACAGTACCGAGCCGTTGCTTCAATCAGCCCAAGCGTGGTAATGGCTCCGCTGCCGGGGTCTCGTGGCTCAACCAGATTGGGTTTGATGAGCACACGATCACCCCTGGCAATGGGCCTCTCACCAATTCCATCAATTGCCTCGGTGAGGGCCGCGTAAAGGTCGTCTTCCGCCTTGGTGATTGATACCTTAACCATAGCCAAATATAATGAGAAATTTAATATTTACCGCCCGTTCCCCTTCGACTTCGCTCAGGGTCTCTTGAGCCGCTGAGAGCGCAGAGTATTTTGTTCATAGTATTTTCCCCTGACCCCAGAGGAATAGGCTTCGCATTCCACGGGGCAGGGAAGGGGAAAATACTATGAATCAAGCCCTTCGGGAAAAACAGCAAATACCTTTATCAGAATTCCCCTCCTTTCGAGGTCTGAGCCCTCAAGGTCGAAGACTCAGGAATTCTGATAAAATGTCTTTCTCTGCGTTCTTTGTTTACCCCGTAGGTCCGGAGGATCGTACTGGGGCGACTTTGCGGTGAAATCGTTTTTGGACAAGATTGAATTCACAGGCATCGTTCATTACCCCCCAACGGGACAGAACATGAGACACTTTCCGCATGGGGCGGAGAGACATCTCCCCTTTTCAAACTCTCCGTGCTCGATGACCACACCATCTAGCTCAAAGGTGACTGATTCCACGTCGCTGAGGCACTTCGTGGGGCACACCTGGGCACACACTCTGCCGCAGGCATCTGGATCGCATAGCCGGGGACCTTGGTAGGGAGGACTCGGATCGAGTTCCGCCTCGGTGATTAGGGAGACCAGGCGCACCTTGGGGCCATTTTCGGGGAAAAGTACGATCTTGCTCCAGCCCATCTGACCCAGCCCAGCGGCCACGGCGGCGTGTCGTTGTGAGAAGATGGCCAGAAGCGCCTTGGTATCGTAAGGGGGGCTTGCCGGGATGGGGACTGTTGTGAAGCCCTTTTCCTCCAGAACTTTGCCCAGGGCATAGGCCGCAAGGTTCATCTTGTCGTTCAGTATGTTGTACCCATAGACCTGATAGACGAAGAGCCCGTACTTGTCGGGCGTCTTTGAGTTCAGTTCTACTTTTCGCTGCACATGCCTCACCCCTTGACCGATGCGGATGCCCATGACCGCTACGGACTTTGCGCTTGGGAGGATATCGGTGGGCCTCCACCCCTCCGGAGCCCCCATTAGCCTTTCAACGGGCGTCACTCCGAAGTAGTTCATCTCGCGCTCTAAGGAGAGTTCCTTTAAGCCTCTCGTTAGCTCGATACTCGTCATTATCCCTCACTTTGATTAGGTAGCGTAGATTGATAAAAACTCATTCTTTATGAGCAGGAGTATAGGGAATTCACCATTGGGTGTCAATAATGATGAGAGGGCACCATGTTGTGGTTTCCACATTGCGCTAAATATACCTTAACGATGCATAAAATCGGTTAAACTGTCATTGCAGAAATGCTTGAGACAGTTGCCTTTACTGGGCCGATGCTGGATACTGGATGCTCGATGCTTGATAACCTGCATGCCATCAGGAGTGGAATCCATAAACATCCAGTATCCAGAAACCAGCCCTGTTGAATAGGGTTCCCTTCGGGAAATTCCACAGGGCCAGTATCAAGGATCAGTCAATGACAGCAAGGTTTTTCTTCGAGACAACATCGATTTAGTGTTATATCTAATGCAACTATTGAGTATATTTGTGAGAATATGTATTGGCCCATCATGTTGGAAAGATCATCCTGGATATGTTATGATCTGAGCCATGGACTATGAAGAGAACGAAACGGAGAGAATTTATGAAAGAAAAATTATTTTATCTGGAAGAAAAACTCAAAACATTTCCTCAACGGTCCCTTTCTCTGGTTCCGACACCCTGCCATCGTATCAATTACCTTTCGGATAGATACGGTGTAGAGGTCTATTGCAAAAGAGATGACCTTACGGGATTTGGATTTGGTGGCAACAAGAGTCGAAAGTTGGAATTTTTAATAGGCGAGGCATTGGAACACGGCTCCGATGCCATCGTTACATCAGGGGGAGTCCAGTCAAACTTCTGTCGGCTAACGGCTGCCGCAGGAGCCGTAACGGGTATGTCCGTCCATCTTGTGCTGGGGGGTGGAAGACCTGCCCAAGCCACCGGGAACCTTATCTTGGATGAGATGCTGGGGGCAGAGATCCACTTTGTGGACTCATCAGATTGGAATGATTGGGAGGCAGAGAGCGTAAAAGTGACCGCAGAGCTGGAGATGAAAGGCAGAAAGGTCTTCAGGATTCCTATCGGTGGTTCGGTCCCTGTGGGTGTTGCAGGTTATGTATCAGCATTCATAGAGATAATGAAAGATCAAGAACGTTTGGGCCTATCATTTGATCACATTATTCATGCCTCGGGTTCGGGTGGGACCCAGGCCGGACTTGTGGTGGGGAAAGCGCTAACGGGATGGGATGGAAGGATAAGCGGGATTTCCGTGTCCATGGACGGGGAAACGCTTGAACATCTGGTCTTTGCCCTGGCCGTTCAAACGGCAGGTCTCCTGGGGGGAAGTATAAGTCGTGAGTCTGTTGTGGTAGCTGACCATTATATTGGAGAAGGATACGCCATAAAAACGGTTGCCGCCGAGAAGGCTATGGAGGTCTTTGCCAGAAAAGAAGGGATATTTCTGGACAACGTGTATACCGGAAAGGCTGCCAGTGCTCTCTTGGATTGGCTCGAAAAGGGGGTGCTATGGGGCCAAAAAGTCCTTTTTCTGCACACTGGTGGACAGGCGGAGTTATTCGCAAAAGATGAATGACTCCTGTTGAATGATAGCCTTCCGAGAATATCAGATGTAATTCTATTTTTCGTTTGACAATGAGATGCTTCTTCTATAATAATTATAATAATTTATAGTTTTTAGATTATTGGGGTTTAATACATCAAAATAGTGTTTGAAAAGGAAGATGTGATAATGGAAATAGCTCAATTTTTTAACTTTAGGTGTATGAACCTAAATTAAGAGAGGGAGGAAAAATATGGTTGGTATTGTTTCATATGGGGGTTATATCCCCCGACTGCGATTGAATCGAATGGCTGTCATCAAGGCCATGGGCTGGTTTGCCCCGAATCTTTTTGGGGCGGCTAAAGGAGAGCGTTCCATGTGCAATTGGGACGAGGACAGCCTGACCATGGCAGTTGCGGCAAGCCAAGATTGCCTTATGCGTGTGGACAAATCCAAGATTGATGCCATCTACATGGCATCAACCACGATGCCTTTCGCCGATCGGGACAATGCGGGAATACTAAAGGCGGCTCTGAACCTGAAAGACAATATCACTTCAGCCGACTTTGCCACCTCGATGAAGGCAGGAACTACTGCCCTGATAACTGCCCTGGAATCGGTTAAAGGGGGGGAGAAGCATCAGATCCTGGTTGCCGGCTCGGATAACCGGCGATCCAAATCGGCGTCGGTTCAAGAGATGAGGTTTGGAGATGGTGCGGCCTCATTGGTGGTAGGTGATGAAAACGTCATTGCGGAATTTCTCGGATCCTATTCCCTGTCATATGACTTTGTGGACCACTTCCGCGGTCCCAACACAAAGTATGATTATAACTGGGAGGAAAGATGGATCCGCGACGAGGGTTATACCAAGATCTACCCTGAAGCCATCCGGGGTATGCTGAAAAAAGTAGATGTAAATATCGGCGATATAACAAAGTTGATCTATCCGTGTCTCATAGGGCCCGCACACGCATCCATTGCGAAGATGGTGGACGCCAATCCGGAACAGGTGGTTGGGAACATGCACGAGGAGACCGGAGAGTGCGGCACCGCCCATCCCTTTGTGATGCTGGCCCGGGAACTGGAGCAGGCCAAGCCGGGAGATAAGATACTTGTAGCCGGATACGGTCAGGGTACAGATGTGATGCTTTTTCAGGTGACTGAAAAAATAAATGCAATGCAGTCCCGGCCCGGGATCTCGGGATATCTATCCCAGAAAAAAGTGGAAGAGATCTACACCAAGTGGCTCCAGTTCAATGAACTCATCGATACGGAGATGGGGGCCCGAGCCGAGGTTGACAATAGAACCGCACTGAGCACCCTTTGGCGGAACCGGAAGCTGATCCTGGGGTTTGTTGGAGGTCGCTGCAAGGAATGCGGTACTCCTCAGATTCCTTCGGACCGTATATGCGTCAAACCGGGCTGCGATGCCATTGACAGCCAGGAAGAATACGAGTTTGCTAATCAGCCCGCCAAGATCCTTACGTTTACGGGCGACAATCTGGCTGCCTCTCTGGATCCCCCCGCTATATACGGTATGATTCAGTTTGATAATGGAGGCCGCATGATGATGGACTTTACCGACTGCACTCTCGATGATGTGGAGGTCGGTGTTCCCATGAAACCCTCTTTCCGGAAGAAATATGTGGATCAGAAACGAGGTTTTACGGGTTACTTCTGGAAGGCGGTTCCTCAGGTATTACCTGAAAAATAAAGGAGGAAAAGAAAATGGCAACAGGAATTAAAGACAAAGTAGCTATCATTGGGATGGGCTGCTCCAAGTTTGGTGAGCGCTGGGATATGGGCGCTGAGGATCTAATTGTGGAGGCTTTTGTGGAGTGTCTTAAGGATGCAGGCATAGAGAAGAAAGATATCCAGGCGGCCTGGTTCGGAACCAATAACCCTGAACTCAGCATCGGCACCACTGCCATGCCCCTGTCCATAGCACTCAATCTCCCCAACATCCCGGTTACCCGGGTGGAGAACGCCTGCGCCACCGGAACCGAGGCTTTTCGAGGGGCCTGCTATGCCGTGGCAGCCGGGGTCTGTGATATCTGCCTGGCCCAAGGCGTGGAAAAATTGAAAGACACTGGATATGGCGGTCTCCCCGCAGCCGGCGGCGGAACAAAATTGGCCATGATAGCTCCCAATGGCACGGCACCTGGAAATTTTGCTCAACTGGCATCCGCATATCGGGCAAAATACAAAATAAGCCGGGACGACCTAAAGCTGGCCATAGCTAATATCTCGTGGAAGAGTCACGAGAATGGCGCCAAGAACCCCAAGGCCCATCTTCGAAAGCCTGTCTCGATTGAAACGATTCTCAATGCCCCTATTATCGCTGATCCTCTGGGTCTATATGATTGTTGCGGGGTCTCTGACGGCTCGGCCTGCGCCATTGTCACCACCCCTGAGATCGCCAGAGATCTGGGCAAGAAGGATTTTGTGTCGGTGAAGGCCCTTCAGATTGCCGTATCCAACGGATACGAAACCAAATATAACGAATGGCAGGGCGACCACTTTGTGACCACGGACAAGGCCGCCGACAGGGCCTATGAGGAGTCGGGAATCAAGAACCCCCGCAAAGAGGTCAGCATGATGGAGGTCCATGATTGTTTCTCCATTACAGAGCTGGTGACCATGGAGGATCTGAAGATCTCTTCAAGAGGTGGGGCAGTCAAAGACGTGATGGACGGTTTCTATAACCTCGACGGCGGGGTTCCCTGCCAGGTTGACGGCGGGCTCAAATGTTTCGGCCATCCCATCGGCGCCTCGGGTCTACGCATGCTCTATGAGATGTATCTGCAATTGCATGGCCGTGCCGGGGAAAGACAGCTCAAAGATCCCAAGATAGGGTTGACACACAATCTTGGTGGGGCACCATTCAGAAATGTTTGCTCCATCTCCATAATCGGCAAGTACACCGGTTAGCCCTGGAAAAAGAGATAGGGATCTGCTTGACCTTCCATAAACGCTCGGACCTCATCATCGTTTACAGAGCGACCCGTGAAGGTGTTGGCGTCCTGCTGGGCTATCCAGAGGGCCGCATCGGCGATCTGTTGGGGCGTCTTCATCTGTTTGAGGATTTCATCACTCAGACCCCGGTTTTTGAAAACCTCTTTAAAGCCATCTGTGGTTACCCCTCCCGTCGGATACAGATCATTGACGGCAATGTTGTATTCCTTGACTTCCTGGGCCAATCCCCAGCAAAAGAGTTCGATTCCTGCCTTGGTGATACTGTAGCACACCTCTCCGGGGGGTGCCTTTCTTTTAGCCGCTATGGAGGTCATGGCGATGATGTTGCCGCTCCTTTGTTCCATCATGGTTGGCAGGACGGCCTTTGTACATATAAACGTACCGCGAAGGTTGACCCGCATCATCAAATCCCATCTTTTAATGGGCAGATCAGCAATGGTGGCATTGACATTGGCGGCAGCATCGTTCACCAGGATGTCAATACGCCCGAACTCATCTAAAGTGGTCTGGACCATCCTTTCCACATCTTCATCTATGGTGATGTCGGTCCTGACCGGAAGCGCCTGCCCGCCAAAGGAGCGGATCTCCTCCGCAGTCTGAAGTATGGTTCCAGGAAGCTTCCCCCCTTCTTTCTCTGTTCTGGCGGCGACTACAACAGCGGCGCCTTCCCGGGCAAAGGTGAGACAGATCTGTTTTCCTATGCCTCTGCTTCCACCCGTCACGATGGCAACCTTTCCGTTAAGTTTCATATCCTATCCTCCCCAAGGCATGTTGGAATAGACTTCGGAGAGCTTATCCCGATACTCTCGGAAAAACTTTTCATGACCCTTTTCCCATTGCGATAACATGAGGAGAGCCTCTTTTATGATAGCTTTTTGAGCCCCAGGGACTCCAGAAAGATATCTACACGGTTCAGTATCCGTGCCTCGTCCAGTTCCCTCTCATCAGCCACGCTGCCCTCGTAAGGCATAACAGGAACTCCGGCCTCTATAAGCATCTGCCTTGTTTCAAGGACTCCCATACAACCCGCCTCACAACCATGATTCAGATGCATCAATACCCCGTCCACATGCCAGTCTTTCACAAACTTCAACATCATACGGTTACCAAAGTCAAAATCATGAAATCCATAATAGGTGGGGGTCTTCATGGTAAGCTGGGCCAGTACCTTAAGGGCCTCTTCCCTGTTTCTCATCTGAATGCCAAGATCATCAGGGGACTTTACGGGTGTTATGGTCCCATCTTCTGCCACTTCCCAGGGCGCCTCCAGAGACGCGGAGACCACCCTTGTCTTTGCCCTCTATGTAATCGGTAAAATACCGATTCCTCAGCTCTTTGGCTTTCCGCCAGCAATCCAGGGGTTTTGTTTGATTGACCATGTTATGCCAACGAGAATAATATCTTGTTATTCTCTACTTTCCTCTGTACCTTCCCTTCTGCTTCCATGTAATGGATGTGGGCGATGGTCTCTCCTAGAGCGAACCATTTCTGCGCAGCAGGAAACAACTCCCATGAGCTAATATCTATATCCCATCTTATGTAAGGAGCTATCTCCCACGCTGATTTATCCCCATCCTTCAGTGCATTAATAACCTCATCTAACCTGTTCTTGTGATGTTCGAGCAACTCTGTGATCCTTCTCTGGTGTTGGTTCCAGCGGTTCCTGTGACCCGGCAAGACAAGAGTCACATCAAGATCTTTCACCTTGTCCAGGCTTGCCAGGTATGCCTTGAGGGAATTTTCCAGTTCCGGCCAGTAAGTAATATTGGGCGTGATGTCAAAAAGAATGTGGTCCCCGGCTACCAGGATTTTTTTATCGGCCTCATAGAGACACATATGCCCGGGAGAGTGCCCGGGCGTTTCAATACAACGAAATGAGTAGTCTCCCACATCCATCGTGTCCCCTTCTCTCAAAACAGAAAAATCTACCTTGCGTCTTGCGCTAAACCGATACCCCGGATGGTTGGCAAATGCCTGTTTAAGTTCTTCCTCGGGAAAGCCGTGTGAGATATAGAAATTAAAAAATTCCTGAAAACGCTCTTCTGCGTTCTCGCTTTCGAAGGAAAGAATATTGGCCTCCACTTCGTTGAAATATACTTTGGACGTTTCTGTGGCTAGAGTCCCCATCAGTCCTGAATGGTCCGCGTGAAGGTGAGTGATAAAAAAATCCGTCCTGTTCAGGTCCACGTCCAGTTCTTTCAAACTAGAGGTCATGGGACCAAGGCATTCCTCACGATTCATTCCTGTATCGATAATCAGAGATCGCTCCTGATTCTTTATCAGGTATGAGTTCAAGGCCTTCAGAGGACTATTGGGAAGTGGAATCTCAATTCTGAAGAAGTCCGGTAAAATCTGTTCAATCATTAACTACCCTCCAATTCTAAATTATAGTGGTACTCATTGTTACGGGGTGGAGTATAGGGCAATTACAGTTCAGTGTCAATGCGAACCCCTTTTAAGGTGTCGCGGGTAAATATCTAAAAATTAAATGATGATGGATTCGTAAAAAATCCTAACAAACTGTCATTTCGAGCCCCGCCCCGTGGGCGGGATAAACTGCGCGAGAAATCTTTCATGTGTAATATGTTGTAAAGATAAGATTTCTCCCTGGGGTCGAAATGACACATTCAATGAATTGGACTTTTTACGAAACTATCAAGGATGAGTGAGGTGAGTTTATGAAGATATGGCCATAAAAAAGAAGCAATTCTAAACACTATATGTTATTGAAATGATTGACAGTCCTAATATTGCTTTATTTAAGGAAGAGACTCCTTATCTATAACGTTGACATTCTGAGATATTTAAGCAATTTATGATGTAATCATTATAACTACCCAGGTGGATAGACTGAAGGTGGAAGGCTTTTAGGGCATTTGAAGAGAAGGTTTTGAGTGGTTTGATTCGAGCGTTGCGGATTTAGACGGAAGCTGGCTTAACCTTCAGTCTTCAGCCTAAATACCTAAACAGTTACTAATCATTTTCTCAAGAATTAATGTGCATCTGGACCTTCGCCTGCCGGATTCAGATTCAGGCTGCAGGGGAAATCCAGGAGGGTGGAAAGGTGTCTGAAGAGAAAAATAATAATAGTAGCCTCAAAAATGTCGTTGTTGTGGTCATCATGGTTTTGCTAGTAGGCTGTGTTCTTGGCTACTTTTACTGGAGGAGAGGGAAGGTGACCACGGACGACGCCTATGTGTCCAACGACATATTCCTCGTCACTCCCCGCGTCACGGGCTATGTCAAAGAGGTTTATGTCTCAAGCAACCAGAAGGTGAAAAGGGGTCAGGAATTGCTGACCCTCGACCCGAGCGAATTCCAGGTGGCCGTTTCCGAGGCCAAGGCCGTGTTGGCTGAGGAGATAGCCAACCTCATCTCCATGGAGCTCGGTGTTCCCTTGGAGCTTAACCAGACTGCACACCGAGTACGCGGAGCCCGGGCCCAGCTCCGCAGTCTGTATAAGACCCTTGAGATGGCCGTGAAGGAACAGGAGGCTGCGGCCCACGAACTGGAAAGGACTGAGGCCGAAAACATCAAGTCTCAGATGGATCTGCAACGTATGAAGGCGCTAATGAAGAGTAAGGCGGTCTCTCAATTAGAATTGGATGAAGTGGAGACTCGGTACCAGACCACGCTGGCACAGGTTCGGGCGGCCAAAGCCAGGGAGGAGAGATTGAGAAAACAAAAGGCCTCCATTGAGTCGGACCTGGATCGTCTTAAAGCCAATATTGAGCTGGCTGCCACGGGGGATGATCTGGCCACCATTAAGTCCAGCCAGGTAGAGGCACAGAAGGCTGCGGTGGATCTGGCCAGAGCCAGGCTCAAAAAGGCTGAATTGGATCTTGAGTATACAACCATCACCTCGCCGGCCGAGGGGTTCATCACTCGGAAGTTGGTGGAGAAGGGGCAGATTGTCTCAAAAGGTCAGCCCCTCATGGCTGTCGTTTCTTTAGACCTAGAATCCATTTCCATTACGGCCAATTTCAAGGAGACTCAGCTTACACATGTACGTCCCGGCCAGCCTGTAACCATAAAAGTGGACACGTATCCCGATATAACACTCAAGGGAAAGGTGGATTCAATCATGGCTGGGACGGGTGCCGTCTTTTCCCTCTTCCCGCCCGAGAATGCTACAGGAAATTATGTCAAAGTAGTCCAGCGTATTCCCGTCAAGATCGTTCTGAATGAACACAACCCAAACTCCATGCCGGTTCTTCGAATCGGAATGAGCGTGATACCCACCATATACACTGGTAGATAGCCATCATCAACCATGAACCCTCCCACAGTAAACAAATGGCTCATAACCGCCTCTGTTATGATACCCACCTTGATTCAGATTATAGACTCCAGCATAGTCAACGTTGCCCTGAATAACATACAGGGGAATCTGTCAACGAACCGTGAAACGGTTACCTGGGTCATAACCGTCTACCTGGTGGCCAACGCAGTGGTTATTCCTTTAAGCGCCTGGCTGGCGAGGCTCATGGGCCGTAAAAAATATCTCCTTATCTCCATTGTCATCTTCACCATCAGCTCCCTCCTGTGCGGCACCGCCACGGGCCTCTCCCATCTTGTCTTTTTTCGGATTATCCAGGGTCTGGGAGGCGGGGGTTTGCAGCCCATGAGTATAGCCATCCTCCTGGAGGCCTTTCCTCCTCGACAACGGGGCCTGGCTATGTCCATCTTCGGTATGGGTGCAGTGATCGGGCCTATCCTCGGACCACTCCTGGGAGGATATCTGACGGATAACCTATCATGGCGTTGGGCTTTTTACATTAATCTGCCCATAGGCATCCTGGCCTTTTTTATGATTCTCAGCTTCGTATTCGATCCCCCCTATCAGCAGCGCAGGAGCAAGGGTGAGAAGATTGACTATCTTGGCATCATCTTATTGTGTCTGGGGCTGGGATGCGTCCAGATCGTCATGGACAGGGGCCAGCAGAACGATTGGTTCAACTCCGATTTTATCTTGCTACTGTTTGCCATATCCATGGTGAGTCTGGTGGTCTTCATCTTCTGGGAGATACTCCACGAGCAACCTGTGCTTGACCTGAGCATATTCAAAGATTTGAGCTTTGCCACGGGTAATGCTGTCATGTTTCTGGGATTTTTCGCCTTTTTTGGAAGCATCGTACTACTCCCCCTCTATCTCCAGGGCCTAATGGGTTATAATGCCTTTCTTTCCGGGATCGTTCTGGGGCCAGGAGGTATGGCCGCCCTAGTTACCATGCCTATCATCGGAAAACTGACCGAACGCATCGATGCCCGGATGATTCTTGGCGTAGGTTTGCTGTTCAGCGCTTATTCGGTCTATATCATGTCCGGCTTCAACCTCCACATTGATATAGGAACGGTCATCCATGCCCGAGTGATCCAGGGCTTCGCCATGTCCGTATTTTTCGTTCCCCTCTCTTACATAACCATGGCATGGGTTTCCAACGAGCAGATGAATAACGCGTCAGCCATCTTTAATCTGGTCAGGAATATGGGTGGCTCCCTAGGGGTGGGCTTTGTCAGCACCGTGGTGGCCCGGCGGACCCAATTTCACCAGAATCGCCTTATTGAGCACATGACCTCATTGAACTTTGAATTCTCCATTCGCCTTGAGGAACTAAAACGGATTTTGGCTCTAAAGCTAGGAAGCTTTGTGGATCTTAATCTCTTTGCCCAATGGTTCATTTACCGCCGCCTTCAGCGGGAAGCGGCAGCCTTTGCCTTCAACGATGCCTTTTACACACAGGCCCTGTTATTTTTGGGGCTGATAGGGCTTTTATGGATCATGCGCAAGCCCCCTGTTGGACAGCCTACCCCCCCTTAGTGGAGATTAGTCTTAAAGTTGGGAAGTGGGTAAGGGATCCCTTTGAGACTTGGACTCAGAGGGTTTCTAAGTATTTGAGGAAGGTAAAGCGACTTACCCGAAACTTTGTTGGGTCCTTTCAATGATGGAATCCTGGAGACCTTTGCTTAGATCCACAAAATAGGCGCTGTAACCTGCCACCCTGACGATGAGGTCAGGGTAATCCTCTGGGTTTTCTTGGGCATCCAACAGGGTCTTTGTGTCCACCACGTTGAATTGAACCTGACTTATACCCAAGTCCCCCCATGATCTCAGATAACTGATGAAAACGTTTTTCATGTCCCCCTTGAGGGCAGAGGGAGGGAATTTTTGGTTAAGGAGATGATTGTAGGTCTTGAGAGTATCTATCTTGGCGGCGGATTTTAGTACCGCAGTGGGTCCTTTGCGATCTCTCCCCTGGGCAGGGGATAGGGTGGCATCGGCAGCCGGGTCCCCGTCCTTTCTTCCATCGGGGGTGGCAGGAGTGTACGAGGATAATCCGTAAGTAGCTGACACGGCGCTCCCGTCTCCCCGGCACGGATTTCCAAAACGATCCGTAAACTCTGCCAGTACCTGGGAAGTTCTATGATGAACCTCCACGGCGATTTCATCTGCATAATCATCATCATTTCCGTATTTTGGCGCCAGGATCATTGCTTGTCTCAGATCTTCAAAACCTTCCCAATTGTTGTCCAGAGCCTCTATGAGTTTACCCATGGAAGTTTTTCTGTCCTCGAAAACCATTTTCTTGACAGCCGAAATGGAATCGGCCACGTTGGAGGAACCGATCAGGATGATGAAATCGTGAATCATGGAAGGGTAGGCCCACTGACGGCTTTCTTTTCCTTTCTCAATACATCCGTCTTCCAGAGCCGATAAAAACGGTCTTGGCAAGTATTTCTCGTAAAGACTTCGACTGGTGTTTTCAAGTTTGCTCAACCTACGGACGAAAAACCGCACCTGTTCCAGATAGGCATCCATGAGATCCTGATGGGAGGTAAAGGTTTCTGGATCCGGGGTGGGCGCCCCCCATTGCTCCCCAGTCTCTGGGTTGACGCCCTGGTGAAGGGCCCACCAGAGGCATTTGGGTAGCATCAGATATCCCATGGCCCGACGCCCGATATTTTTCCCGGGAAGCTCAAGGTATACGCACCCTGAAATGGCATAGTCTCGAGCGTGTTCCAGGGGGACTTTCCATCTCTCCAGCAGAGGGATAATGGATTTATCATTCAAGAAGGAGGGATAACCGATGCCCGTTCCTATAACATCAGCCGTCGCTGATAGCAGTTTATCCGGTGTTCCGTCATGGTATCGCATGGCGATACTGGGTTCGAGAGTTCTCATTGATCTGGCCGTCTCAAGAACCAGATAGGTCATCTCATTGGTAATGTCCTTGCCGGTCTCATCCGTTCCACCCAGGGTAATGGCCTGAAGCGAGGCCACACCTCCGTATATGCTGGAGAGGGTCGGAGAGTAGATAAGGCCCAGTTCTTGAAACTTCACCCACAAAAGTTGCAGGAGTTCCAGGGCTTCGCCCCTGCTAATCCGGCCGTCAAGAAGATCTTTTTCATAATAGGGGCCGAATATCTTGTCGAAGCGTACCGCAATACCAACTGTGGTGAATTCCAGATACCTGGGCACATGGATCAGAAAGAACGATTGAAGCGCCTCCCGAAAAGATCTGGGAGGATTTTCCGGGACCCAAGAACAAGCGTCTGCGATCTCCGCCAAACGCTTTCTATCCTCGCCATCCTTAGTCTCTTCCGCCATTTTACGGGCCAGGGCTGCATATCGATGGGCAAATTTTATCACCCCTTTGAGGACGATGATGGTTGCCTGAAGGAACAGTTTCTGGTGGATATAATCGGGGGGTACGGTCCTGTCGATCTCTTTGAGTCGCTTTTGAGCTTCCTCAATGATACCCTTAAGTCCTATCTTAAAGATCTTCTCATAATTGGGAATCCCTCCCTCTGTCCAATGACTCCAGAGAATTGTACCCTCATATCTCCAATATTTAAGTATGTCCCCGGAAAACAGTTCTTGCTGCCGGTCGCTCATTGACTTTCCCTTCCAGTAATCAATCATTTCGGCCAATTCCTCTCGGCCCGCTTTATCCAGAAGGGATTCTCCTTCCTTGCTGTTCACCAGCCTCTCCACCGAACGCCAGTTCTGGTCAATGCCATAGTACAGGCCTTCGGGACTAGAAGTGATATTGCCAACGATCTTTTCCCAGTCCTGAATATAGATATTCATCTTGGTGAGAATATTTTCCAACATCTTAGCGCGCCGAATGACTATGGCTTCTGATTCGGTCTTTTTATAGGTTTCAGTCACTAAGCGTGATCTTTGAAGGTCCAATCTGATCTCAGGTCGGTACATACCCCGGCCCGCTTCATCCGCCTCGTACCCTCGACGAACGTTCCGGACCGCTTTTACCACCAGTTTGCTTCTTATATCTTCCGTTTTATAATCCATGCCATATTTTCCCAGATTTCATCTCCCATCTCTTTTATCGTCTAACTGAATGACTTGTGCGACTCCTCTTTTCTTGCCTTTAGTCCCTGCAATCTGCTTCTTCTTAACCTTTCCAGAGCATCTCATGCAATAAAATTTCAAGATCTCATCTTTCTTATGGGGCACGGTGGGTTTCAAGTCCACGCAATTTTTACAAAAAAATTGTCCGCATCTATGGCACTCAATGACAAAGTCATCTTCTTTTAGATTGAAGGTCCGCTTGAACCGACCAATCTTTCCACAGTTTGAACATGCGATTTCAAACTGCTCTGCCCAGATATTCCCGTATTTTTTCAACATGTAATCGATGCTTCTGTTCCCCAATTTATAAGTCTTTAGGGCAGCAAGCACCATCAGCTTTAAACGCAGGGGATAGTGTGATGGGATGTAAACATGTAAAATATCGTCGCCGATGTATTCATAGTCTTGCTTTTTCATAAATTCACCTCACTCAACTTAAACCCTCGAAAAGGTCGGTCTCTTTACGATGGGAGGTGCCGCAGCCTTTTACACAGACAAAATGCTCGTAACCGAAGACCTCATCTCTCCATTCATCGGGAATACGCCTAAAAAAGCTATCAGATCTGACCTGGCTCTGATGGCAGAAGAGGGCATCTAACTTCCGGGATACGTGCTCTCGGACATCAACAGTTGTGGTTATCTTCTCCTCTGGGGTTCCCAGGACTTGGGGATCAAAGCCCAGCTCTTCACCACTTTCTATGGCCCATTTATGTAGAGTTTGTAATCTTCCAATGGGGATGGCCGTATAATAGAGTTTTGCAGGGTTCCAGGGTTTTAGCTTTTTTTCGCGCTCAAATTGAGGGTCTCCTGCAGCGTCAAAAGCACTCAACGTCACCCTGTTTGCCATAATATGATCCGGATGCCCATAGAGACCCTTTTCATTATAAGTCACAATCACGTGAGGGCGGATACGACGTATGATTTCCACTAACCTGCCCGTTGCCTCTTTTAAGTCCGCCTGAGCAAAAGCCTGTGAATGAAGATTCTCCGGGCTTCCTTCCATCCCTGAATCTCGATATCCCAAAAAGTATGTGGATTCCACATGGAGAATTTTAAGGGCCTTTTCAAGCTCAAGCGCTCTGATCTCCTTTATGCTCAACCCGGGGGAGGGGGAAACAAAGTCCGTGTTCAATATGTCACCCGCCTCTCCTCTGGTGCCATACACTACGACGGTTTTCATTCCTTGATGGGAATATTTTGCCAGAATCCCTCCCGTGCCGATGGACTCGTCATCAGGGTGGGCGTGGACCACCATAAGAGTAAATTTGTTATTTGTTGTATCCATATTAAACCCGAGAAAAGCCCCCCATAACTCATTCAAAGCTCAAACTTCCATTCCTCTTTTCTATCATCTATCAGTCGTTTTCTCCTGTTCACGCAGGCAATGCAATTGCAACCGCTTTTCAGGGCATGTTTACCTAACTGCTCGGCCAACTCCATGGACTTGTCGATCATGTCAAGGATCATCTTCCGCTCTTCCTTTATAGTTTCCAAATCCCTTTTCATAATTCAAACTTCTCCGGATTATTTGGATCTCTGGATATCTTATGGAAGAGTGATGCGACCCTCTCCCTCTGCCCAAACCTCTCTGCAAAAACATAAATCCTGTCTCTATCCAGAATATGGAAATTCTTCGATATCAAACCGCTTTTAGATAATCTCAATACCTCAAGAATATCCCCTTCATCTTTTGAGGGACGTTCAGGGTTATTGGCAATGGCCATCAGTTTTAAGACGATATAATCCGTTGGTTGAATAACAGGATGATCTCCCAGTAACTCATCTTTCATGACAATACTGCTTTTCAAGATATCTGTGCCTTCAAGGGTGTTGACAAACATGAAATCAATCTTTCCATAGACACCTAACTCTGAATCAAATTGGGCAAAAGATTTTGTCTTTTGGAAGCACGTATAGCCTAACCTTTTCATTATGGGAGATATGAGAGTCCAATAACGTCCTTCTGTCAACAGATCGATATCCGCAGTGAACCTTGGAAGTCCATATACGCCCAACGCGAGTGCCCCGATTATAGAATACGGGATTCCTTCTTCTTTTAGATTACCGGTAATTAAGTTAAGGACATTTCTTATTTTTGGAGATGTTTTCATTTTCGCGGTCTGTTTATTGAATGATTGAAAAGTATCCTGATTTTTCGCGATTTTTATATGATAGCGGATTAGGTTACGAGTGGATTTCGGATATTGAGTCCCGGAAATCGACTGAAGTCTCTATCGGCGGTCCAGAGTTCCCGAACACCATGAAGCCGGCATAGTGCAGCGATACGCGCATCATGCACCAGCGGACCAGTAATCCGCCCGTTTTCCAGTTCGTTACGTAGCTCAGACCAGTAGTCCTCTGTCTCTGACAGAAGTATTAAACTCGGCGATTCCAACCAGGCTTCAACCTGTTCCAATACCGTTGGCAGGGGCGTCGGCGGGGCAAAGATTCTGGGATGTGTAACAATGGCTATAAATTCGTGAATACATGGTCACGGGATGGCCCAGGGCGCACGACTCTCAGCAAGGTTGGCAATTTGGATATAGGCTTCATCGTGAAATTGCGAATCTTCACGATGGGCATAGACGAGCAGATTGGTATCGACAGCGATCATCCTCCTCGTCCTTCATAGCTCATGTCACGTATCCTCTCCCAGGTAGCACCCGCTAAATGTGGCTGTAAACCATTGCCTTTAAAGGTTACCTTCCGGAGTTGGAAGGAGCTTTTCCGCTTTCTTTCGGCAACGATCCTTCGAAGATCCTCCTCCACAAATGCTTTCACGGTTGTCTTTTCGCGAGATGCCTGTTTACGCATCTCTTCCAGGAGTGAATCAGGAATATCTATGGTTGTTTTCAGGTAATATTTATGTAATTACTCAGGTGTTTAGGTTGAAGACTGAAGGCTGAAGGTTAAGACAGCTTCAGTCTAAATCCGCAACGATCGAATCAAACTACTCAAGACCTTCTCTGTTTCCACAATCTTTTGTT
>Ga0180009_10001050_pt1 | contig 34832 bp, 26 predicted proteins | sample OS_PC_MetaG_FD_123537 | JGI IMG/M metagenome (GOLD analysis project Ga0180009, IMG submission 123537) | Groundwater microbial communities from the Aspo Hard Rock Laboratory (HRL) deep subsurface site, Sweden - OS_PC_MetaG | ecosystem: Environmental > Aquatic > Deep subsurface > Groundwater... | reverse complement strand
CGCGTGCGCTGCCCAAACAGTATTGGGACATGCCGTTCACCCCGGTGGCAGTGAAGGACGAAGCCAGCGCCATGGACGAACTGGTCGAGCGCATGAAGGAATCAATCCGCCTGCGCATGATTGCCGATGTGCCGCTGGGTGCATTTTTGTCGGGTGGGGTCGATTCCAGCGCGGTGGTGGCGATGATGGCCACGCAGTCCTCTACGCCGGTGAATACGTGTTCGATTGGCTTCGATGATCCGGCCTTCAACGAAATTGAGTACGCGCAGCAAGTTGCCGACCGCTACCACACGCATCACCATGTTGAGACCGTCGCCTCCAACGATTTCGGCCTGGTCGACAAACTTGCCAAGGTCTACGACGAGCCCTATGCCGATTCGTCAGCGCTACCGACGTACCGGGTCTGCGAGCTGGCGAAGAAGCACGTGAAAGTCGCCTTGTCGGGCGACGGCGGCGACGAGCATTTTGCGGGTTACCGCCGCTACCGCTGGTTCCGCTACGAAGAGCGGATGCGCGCGGTGATGCCGCTGATGCTGCGCCGCCCGCTGTTCGGTGCGCTTGGTAAGCTGTATCCCAAGGCCGACTGGGCACCCAAAGTGTTTCGTGCCAAAACGACTTTCGAGGCGTTGTCGCGCGACACGGTTGAAGGCTATTTCCATGGCGTGTCGCTGTTGTCCGATGTGCAACGTCAGCAACTGTTTTCGCCATCATTCAAACGGGAGTTACAAGGCTACGAAGCGGTGGAGGTGTTGCGCCGTCACGCAGCCGTCGCACCCACCGACGATCCATTGTCGCTGGTTCAGTATCTCGACATGAAAACCTATCTGGTCGGCGACATCCTCACCAAGGTGGATCGCGCCAGCATGGCGCACGGGCTCGAAGTGCGCGAACCCTTGCTCGACCATGAATTGATGGAGTGGGTATCCGGGCTTCCCATCGATCTCAAGTTGCGCGGCAGCGAAGGCAAATATCTGCTGAAAAAATCGATGGAGCCTTATCTGCCGCATGGTGTGCTGTACCGTAAGAAAATGGGTTTTTCTGTCCCATTGGCAGCCTGGTTCAGAGGGCCGTTGGCGGTCACTATCCGGGGTGTGGTGCTGGGTGAGCGACTGGCATCAACCGGTTTATTCAACCAGGACTATCTGCGAGCTGTGGTGGAAGCGCATCAGTCCGGCCGTCGCGATTATTCGGTGATCCTGTGGACGGTGCTGATGTTCGATGCTTTTCTAGGGCAGGTATTGGGGATCGAAGAAAATGAACGGGCTGCCGCATGAAAATTCTGCACGTGTTCGACCATACCTTGCCTCTCCACTCGGGTTATACCTTCCGTAGCGCAGCGATCCTGCGCAATCAAAGAAAGCTGGGCTGGGAGACGAACCACCTGTCCGGACCCAAGCAGTTGAATTGCAGCGTGAATGAAGAAGAATCCGACGGCCTGCATTTTTATCGCACGCCCAAGCCGACGGGCTGGTTAAGCAGGTTGCCAGGCGCTGATCCGTTTGCGGTGATGGAGGCCATTGAAAAACGCTTGCTGCAAATGGCGCGTGAGCTGCGTCCGGACGTGATCCACGCCCATTCACCTGTGCTGGATGCGGTGCCGGCGATTCGTGTGGGCCGTAAACTGGGCATTCCGGTGGTGTATGAAATTCGCGCATTCTGGGAAGACGCCGCAGTCGATCATGGCAGCACAAAAGCGGACAGCCTGCGCTACAAGCTCACGCGCGCACTCGAAACCTGGGCGGTAAAAAAGGCCGATGCCGTGACGGTCATTTGCGAAGGGCTGCGCAAGGATTTGATTGCGCGCGGCATTGAACCCGGCAAGATCACGGTGATACCGAATGCCGTCGATATCGAACAGTTTTCCGTCGGTGGCAAGCCGGATACCGCGCTGAAAATGAAGCTTGGCCTGAGCGGAAGCCGTGTGCTGGGTTTCATTGGCTCGTTCTACGCATACGAAGGGCTGGATCTGCTGATTGCCGCGTTGCCGGCCATCCTTAAACAGATGCCCGACGTAAAAGTGTTGCTGGTCGGGGGTGGTCCGCAGGATAGGGTCTTGAAGCAGCAGGTCATGGCGCTGGATCTGAAGGATCGCGTGGTTTTCACTGGGCGCGTGCCGCACGATGAAGTGAACCGCTATTACGACCTGATCGACGTGCTGGTCTATCCGCGTCACCCGATGCGCTTAACCGAACTGGTGACGCCGCTGAAGCCGCTGGAAGCCATGGCACAGGGCCGATTGATGGTGGCGTCCGACGTCGGCGGCCACAAGGAACTGATCGAGGACGGCAAGACCGGCGTACTGTTTCACGCAGGCGATGTGGGCGATCTCACCCGCAAAGTGGTGGCGCTGCTGCAGAATGAGCCGGGTTGGGACAGCATGAAGAAAAATGGCCGCCAGTTCGTCGAAGCTGAGCGTAACTGGGCAGCCAGCGTGGCGCGCTACCGGCCGGTTTATGGCGGGTTGTTGAAGCAATCCAGCAGCGAGGTTCCGGCCTGATGCGCGTGGCGCTCATCGGCCCTCTGCCCCCGCCCTCTGGCGGCATGGCAAACCAGACGCTGCAACTGCAACGGCTGTTGCAAGAAGAAGGCGTCGTGGTGGAACTTGTGCAGGTCAATGCGTCCTATCGTCCGCAGTGGATAGGTGGGATACGCGGCTTGCGGGCCGTGGCGCGGCTATTGCCCTATCTGGCCACCCTCTGGCGGGCCGTTGGGCGTGCAGATGTGGTGCATCTGATGGCTAATTCAGGTTGGTCATGGCATCTCTTTGCCGCACCCGCGATCTGGGTTGGACGACTCCGGGGCACACCGGTTGTGGTGAATTATCGTGGCGGTTTCGCGGGTGACTTTTTGGCCCGGCAAGCGGTTTTGGTTCGATTCAGCATGCGCCGCGCTGCCCGGCTGATCGTTCCCTCTGGCTTTTTGCGGGCCGTGTTTGCCGAACACGATATGGCGGCCGACATCGTGCCCAATATTGTCGATACGGGCCGCTTCAGTTCTGGTGGCGATCTGATGGATGTGCCTCCGGCCATACTGGTGGCGCGCAATCTCGAACCCATTTACGACAACGCCAGCGCCATCCGTGCATTGGCGATGGTCAGGGAGCGCGTTCCACACGCGCACCTTGTTTTGGCTGGAATTGGCCCAGAAGAGGCTCGGCTCAAACGATTGGCCGAATCCCTGAATGTGGGGAGTAGCGTTCGTTTTACCGGGCGGGTGGAAACCGCCCAGATGCCAGCGCTTTATCGCAGCGTCCGCGTGTCGCTCAACCCCAGTCTGGTCGATAACATGCCCAACTCAGTGCTTGAAGCGCTCGCTGTGGGTGTGCCCGTAGTCAGTACCCGAGTGGGGGGGGTGCCCTACATCGTCGAACACGAGAAAACTGCCTTGCTGGTCGAGCCAGGAGCCGTGGCCAGCATGGCTGAGGCGATCGTACGCATATTGACCGAGCCTGCGTTGGCCGAGCGTCTTCGGGTGGCTGGTTTCGAGACGGCAGACATGTATACCTGGCCGAAAATCAAACCGCTGCTGTTTCAGGTGTACGAAGAGGCGATGCACCATCGGGGCCCTGCTGTCTTGTTGAAGGGCGGAACAGAAACATGATGCCCTTGCTGTCGCGCACGGTATATCGATTGCAGGAGGCCGCACTGAGCCGCCCCACGTTTGGTTATTGGCGGGAACTGGAAAAGAGCCAGTGGTCAAGCCGTCCTGAAATCGAGGCCTTGCAGACGCGCAAGCTCAATGCGCTCTTGTCCGGCGCGCTCGCGCATAGCCCGTGGCATGCACGGCGCTTGCGTGAGGCCGGACTGGAAGACGCGGTACGCGCGGGCCGGGTGACATTGGCCGACCTCACCCGCCTGCCGACAATGAACAAGCGCGATGCTCGCAATAACGTCGAACAGCTTGTCTGGCGAAATGCGCCGGGTGGGGCGTTCCACTACACCACGGGCGGTTCCAGTGGTGAGCCGCTGATCTTTTACTTTGGCCGCAACCGCCAGGCCTCTGACGCGGCAGGCCGGATGCGCGCCCGGCGCTGGTGGGGGGTGGAGCCGGGCGAGCGCGAGGCTTATCTGTGGGGTGCACCGGTGGAATTGAACAAGACCGACCGCATCAAGACCTTGCGCGATCGACTGGTGAACCAGTTGGTGCTGAATGCTTTCGCCATGTCGCCTGAGCGCATGGATGACTATCTTGGCGCGTTGCAGGCGTGGCAGCCCAAGTGCCTGTATGGATACGCCTCCAGCGTCGCCTTGCTGGCGGCCCATGCCGAGGCGCGGCAACGCGCGCTGCGTTTGCCGCAACTGCGTGTGGTGTGCGTGACGGGTGAACCCCTGTATCCGCACCAGCGCGAGCTCATTGCACGGGTGTTTGGCGCGCCGGTGGCGAACGAATTTGGCAGTCGCGACATCGGTTTCACCGCACATGAGGCGCCGGGCGGGCAGATGTTGCTGATGAGCGAAAGCCACATCATCGAAGTACTGGATGAGGCTGGACAGCAGGTGGCGCCAGGCGAGGCGGGCGAGGCTGTCATTACCGGCCTGACTTCAGAGGCCCAGCCCTTTATCCGTTATCGAACTGGCGATGTACTGCGGCTTTCCAGCGAGCCGGCCGTAGGCGGGCAGGGGCTGCATGTCATCGCCGACGTCACGGGGCGACAGACCGATTTCGTCGTCGCAGCAGACGGCCGGGTCATGCATGCGCTGGCGGTGATTTATGTATTGCGCGCGGTGCCGGGTATTGCCCAGTTCAAGTGCGTGCAGCATGCGCTTGATCGAATGGAAGTGCAGATTGTGCCCAATGCCAACTGGAACGATGCCGCCTGGAATGCCGTGGTGGTCGGGTTGCAGGCCCGTCTGGGCGAAACCCTCCAGGTGGAATTGCGCTTGCTGGACGCAATCCCGCCCGAAGCGTCCGGAAAATATCGCTACGTGGTGAGCCACGTGCCGCTTGCCGAATCATTGAAGCAGGCTGCGGCGTGAACTGAAATTGATTTGAACCGAATATGAAACCCTCATCACTGATTAACCTTCCTCTGCGATACAAGCCCTGGCAAGGGCGCCATCTGCGTCTGATGATGCAGGACATCGCAGGAACCGCCCGGCAACCCGAGCAGGACAACCGTACCCACTTACGCGGCGCCGTTGACTGGCTGTGCCGTGCACAGGATGTGCGCAAGAGCCAGCCCGATGCGGGCGGTGTGGCTGCGGGCTGGAGCTTCGAGGACGGCTGGCTGCCCGGTTATCCTGAAACCACCGGCTACATTATCGAGACCTTCATTGCCGCTGCGGAATACCTGGACCGCCCGGAACTGATCGGGCGCGCACAGAAAATGATCGATTGGGAGCTCTCGCTTCAAACCGCTGAGGGCGCATTCCCCGGTCATTTCGGCGAGGCGGGCAGCCATCCGGTGATCTTCAATCAGGGCCAGATCATGCATGGTTTGGTGGCGGGCTACACGTCGCTCAATCGACTGGACTGTCTGGAGGCCGGGGTGCGTGCCGGGAACTGGCTGGTAGCGCAGCAAGATCAAGATGGGTGTTATCGCAAGTTCGAGCACAACGGCGTGCCGCACGTTTACAACACCCGCGCCATCTGGGCGCTGGCTGCCATGGGTGTGGTGGCCAACGAACCCAAGTTCGTCGCGGCGGCGCGGCGCAACCTCGACTGGGCGCTCAGCCAGCAGACTCCCAGCGGCTGGTTCGCCACCAATGCCTTCGTGCCGGGCAGGCATCCCTTCACCCACACCATTGCCTATGCCATCCGCGGCTTCATTGAAATAGCGGTATTGCTGGGTGATGAGCGTTATTTTCAGGCGGCTGAAAACGCCGCCCGCGGACTGATGGAAAAACAGCGCAGCGATGGCTGGCTCGCTGGAACCTATGACGATGGCTGGACGCCGACGGCAAGCTACGCTTGTGTAACCGGCATTGCACAAATGGCTTTGTGCTGGCTGCGACTGGCGCAGATCAGCGGGGACAAAAGCTGCCGCGATGCCGCCTGGCGCGCGATTGCCTACGTCAAGCGCACCCAGCAGCTGGAAGAGAACGATCCTGTTGTGCGCGGTGCCATTCCCGGGTCGGCCCCGATCTGGGGCGCCTATTCACGCTTCGAGTTCCCCAACTGGGCCGCCAAGTTTTTTGCCGATGCGTTGATCATGGATATGGCCAATGTATCGGTGCCGCCGGTCCCGGCGGCAGCCAAAGGTCTGCCACGATGACCCGGTTGCGGCTCATGATCCTGTGCGGGCGCAGCGCCAGGCACTTGTACGTCGCCAACACCCTGTGTCGTGCGGGCGAGGCGCTCGCCATCGTGCAGGAAACCGGGGGCGAGTGGAACCTGAAGAAGACCCTGAAAAAGCTGCGCCCGGATAAGGTGTTCCGCAAAGCATGGCGCTGGCTACGTGATCGCCGCCGTTACGCCGGCAACCCCGAGGGGAAGTTCTTTTTTCCGAATAGTGCGCCCCGGCTCGACCGTCCCGAACTTGTGCGCGCAGTCCCGCATATCAACCACCTTGAGGTGGTGAGGCTGGCGCGTGAACTCAAACCCGACCTGATCTGCGTGTTTGGTACCTCGCTGATTCGCGGTGACCTGCTTAAGGAAGGCCGCCTCGGCATCGTCAACCTGCACGGAGGATTGTCGCCCGAATACCGTGGCGCCGACTGCACCTTCTGGGCGCTGTACAACGGCGAACCGGAAAAAATCGGCTGTACATTGCATTACATCGACGCCGGCATCGACACCGGCCGTTTGATCGCCCACATCAGCCCGGACGTGCGTGAAGGTGACGGTGAGCTGGAGCTGTTCTGGCGCGCGGTGCGGAATAGCGCAGAGGTCTACGCTGAGGCTGTTGCAAGGCTTGCGCTGGGTGAGCAGCTTGGTTTGGCGCAACCAGGAAAGGGTCATTTGTATCAGGTCAAGGACCGTGGTCTGAGTCAGGAGCAGGCGATGGCCGCAAAGCTGGCATCCGGAATGTTGGCGGGCATGGCCTTGCCCCGGAGAGTCCGGTGGTTTGCATCTGAAACCGCGTTGGAGCAGAAAACATGAGAGACCTGTTTGTCACCGCAGTCATCTTCGGTCTGCTCCCCTTTATATTCAGGCGGCCCTGGATCGGAATTTTGGTGTGGTCGTGGCTGGCCTACATGAACCCGCACCGGCTGGCGTGGGGCTTTGCCTACGACTTTCCTTTTTCGATGGTGGTAGGACTTGTCACGATTGCCGCCTTCATGTTCTCGAAAGAAAAGAAGGAAATGGTGTGGACGCGCGAAACTGGGCTGCTGCTGATCTTTCTGGGCTGGATGCTGATCACCACTTTGTTTGCCTTCTATCCGCAGTTCGCCTGGGAGCAGTGGGACAAGGTCTGGAAAATCCAGTTGATGATTTTCTTGACCGTGCTCCTGATCAACGACCGCCACAAGCTGCACTGGCTGGTGTGGGTGATCGCGTTGTCGCTGGGGTTCTATGGCGTCAAGGGTGGCATTTTCACCATCGTCAACGGTGGAGTTTTCCGGGTACAGGGACCAGGCGGTTCCTTTATTGAGGGCAATAACGAAATAGCGCTAGCGCTGGTGATGGTCATCCCACTGATTCGTTATCTACATTTGCAGGCCAAGCGGCAATGGGAAAGAACGGGGCTTGCCACTGCCATGGTGTTGACTGGCATTGCGGCCATCGGCAGCCAGTCACGTGGCGGGTTGGTCGCCATGGTGGCCATGGGCGTGTTCCTCTGGCTTAAAAGTCGCAACAAAATCGTTACCGGTTTCTACATGATGATTGCTGTTGCCATCATGGCCTCGGTGATGCCGCAGGAATGGTATGACCGTATGAATACCATCCAGAATTACCAACAGGATGAATCCGCGCTTGGGCGCATCAATGCTTGGCACACTGCCTTCAATGTTGCGAAGGATCGCATAACCGGCGGCGGGTTCGAAATGTTCCAGGGCCCCACCTTTCGTCAATACGCACCGGACCCCTATAGGGTTCACGATGTCCACAGCATCTACTTCGAGCAGCTCGGCGAACAGGGATTTATTGGACTGGGGATATTCATCCTGCTCGGATTGTTTACCTGGCTACGGGCGCAACAGGTCATCAGGGCTTGCAAAAATGACCAGGGAAGGAAATGGGCAGCGGATCTTGCTGCCATGATACAAGTCAGCTTCGTCGGCTACGCTGCCGGGGGCGCTTTCCTCGGCTTGTCCTACTTCGACCTGCCGTATCACCTCATGGTCATCGTGGTGCTGGCCGCCAAATTTTCCGGTGTGCTGGACAAGGAGCCGACCGGGGTTCTTTCAAACAGCGGTCAACCGCAGATCCACCCGGCGGCTCGCTGGAATAAAAAGCCAGCATGGGAGCGGAAATAAGCCGATAGTTGTGAGTTCGTCGGCAGGCGCTTCGCGTTGCCTGGCCGAGCTTGATTGCTTCGCCGGGTTTTTTCTGCCCTCCGGGTACATGATCACCCGAGCGTCGTGATCGCGAGGCTGAATGGAGGAGGCGTAGAATCCCCGCGCGCTTGGGCACGACCCAGGCGGTGGTGGAGGCTCAATGCTCGTTGGCTTGCAGCCATTGCTCCAGCATCATCGTCACCCAGATCATCACACCGTAATAGCTAGCGTGCGGGCCGCGTTGCATGGCCAGCATATGGTCGATATACGCCGGCTGGACCCAACCGCGCTGCTTGAAGGCCGACAGGCTGTCGCCAACAAGTTCGCCCAGTGGCGCATATTGATTGCTCCACACCCCGAACGGCAAACCGAAACCATGTTTGCTCTTGTTGATGATCTTCTCCGGCAATAGATCATTCAGCGCTTCCTTGAAGAACCAGCGTAGCTTCTGGCCGCGCACCTTGTAATCCACCGGAAGATGGTTGGCAAACGCCACCATGCGGTCGTCGAGCAGCGGGTAATGCACCTCGATGCCGGCCGCTTCGGTCATGGTGCCCACCTTGCGCAGATCGTTGTCGGCCAGGGTGAACTTCAGGTCCAGGTGCATCAAGCGATTGATGTAATGATTCGACGTGGTGCGCTCATACGCTTCGGTGAGTGCGGCATCTGTTGTCGATGGATCGACGGCATGGATAAAATCCGCGGTAAAAATCTGGTCGAGCGGAGTGCGGTGCAGAAAATTGTAGGATTCCAGCCGGAGCGGCAGGCCGACCTTGGCCTGGGCAATGTAGCTTTTCAGTTTGCTTAACGGGAATCGGCTGGACAGACCAGGTAGGTGAGCAAGGGGTTCAATTATTCCGCGCCGCACCGCCGCGGGTACATGCGCATAAATTTCGAACAGGTGCTGTTTGGCGTAACGCGCATTGCCGCCAAATATTTCATCGCCTCCATCACCGGCCAGCAAGCGTTCAAACCCGGCTTCGAGTGCGGTCCTGGCGCAGAAATAGGTTGGCACAGCCGAAGCATTACCAAATGGCTCGTCGTATTCACGCGCGATGAGGGGGATCGCAGTGACGATGTCGGCGGGCTTCAGATAATACTCATGGGGACGGCTGCCAAATCGTTCCACGGCGCAGCGCGCGTATTCCATTTCGTCGAATCCCTCGGCGTCGAAGCCGATGGAAAAGGTGTCGACCGGTGCGCCGCGCGCGGCAGTGAGCGCGCCGACTATCGTTGAGCTGTCCGTGCCACCGGAGAGAAACGCGGCGGTGGCGGGCGCATCGGCATCGCGCACAGCATGATCCAGCACGCTGCGGAAAGTGCGCCGCTGGCTATCGAAGTCGGTAGCAACCGAAGTGTAATCAGCCTGCCAGTAGAAATCGGCACTGATCTGGCCGTCTTTCAAAGTAACGATTTGTCCAGGTAGCAACTTGTGCACGCCCTGATACAAACTGCGCGGCGCGGGGATGGTGTGGAAATAGAGGTAATCGTAAATCGCCTGCGGATCGATGACGCGCCCCACTGCAGGGTGGGCTGCGACGCTTTGTACGCTGCTGCCGAAAATCAGCTGACCATTTTTCTTGGCGTAGCACAGACGTTCGGAGCCGACGCGGTCGAGTACCAGACAGGCTCTTTTTTTCAGCGGCTCGAGGACCGCGAAGGCGAAGTTGCCGCGCATCAGGGTGGGCAGTTTTTCGCCCAGGCGCACCCACCCGTGCGCCACCGCCACAGCAGGACTTTGGTCGCGGGCAATGAACGCCAGCTCGTCATCCAGAAAATGTGGGCGTCCGTATAGCGCGGCAGCCAGCCCGTTTTCAACGTGAATATTTGCTTTTCCGAAGCGTGAACACGCGGCCACCCCGAGTATTTGGCTGCTGTGCTCATGCAGCAGTCCTTCTGGCGACAGCTTGGCCGCGCGCCCCATATGCTTGATTAAATCCTGATGTGCGCCGTGGTCGCCCAGCCAGCCAAAAATTCCATCCATGGTGTGTTTTGCCAGAGTGATGCGGGATAATGTCAGACAATATAAACGAGCCTGTCGTTTGGCACGAATCCAGTTGGCATTGTTCCAGGGCGTGAAATTAGTGTTTACACACCCTGGATTGATCAGGCATCAGGTTGGTAACAACAGAAAGCCCATAAGTTTGAATGATTTTTATAACAACGTGGCGAAGACTCTGGTCTTTCATGTGCGGCGGTTGCAGCGCTGCCTGCGCGGGATGCTATGGGGAATAGCGCGCCGTCCCGCCAGCCGTCCCATTATTGTGGTGGGGTGCTCGCGAGCCGGTACCACCCTGATCTACAAAACCCTGTCCGAAGCCGACGAAATCGGCAGCCTGCAGCGCGAAACCCATGATTACTGGACCGACCTGCATCCGCCGGCCGCCAAAAACTGGGACACCCACGCGCTGGATGCGAGTGATGCCAGCCAGTCGGATCGCGAGACCGTCAGCCGCTACTTTTACAGCTGGACCGGCAAGCATCGCTGGGTCGACAAGAACAATCAGAACGGCCTGTGCGTGCCCTACCTTCGCCAACTGTTTCCCGATGCCGTGTTCGTCTTCATCAAGCGCAGCCCGGGCGACAACCTGAACTCGTTGATCGAAGGCTGGCGCAAGCCCGACGAATTCGCCACCTGGTCGAATGATCTGCCTGCGACGGTGGCAGTGGAAAACGGGCAGCTGCATCAATGGTGCTTTTTTCTCGCCGACGGCTGGCGCAACTATGCAAACGCCTCGGTCGAGGATGTTGCCGCGTTCCAATATGCCGCCATCAATCAGGCCATCCTCGATGCCAAAGCCAGTGTGCCTGCCGGGCAATGGGTCGAGGTGTTTTACGAAGACTTTCTGCGCGACCCGGTCGCCACCTTCCGTCAGGTGTTCGAGGGCTGCGGCCTCGCTTTCGATGTGCGCCTGCAGGCGCACTGCGCAGGGGTGCTCGATATCCCCTACAACGCATTTTCCGAAATCCGCCTGGATAAATGGAAGGACGGCCGCAACCGGGAAAAAGTCGAACGCGTATTGCCACAGGTGGAAGGCGTGGCTAAGCGGATGGGATACCCAACCTAAAAACCGCAGTTGACCGCTCATAAATTTATGATGATCTTTATGGATATTAGATTTTTTCTCTTTGATCAGGCAGGTCGGCAAGCCGAGTCCGCTACGTACCCGCTGATCCGTCTGGCTGCGCGTCTGCCTTTGTCGCTCTTCGTTGCAGGCACCGGCCTGCTTCCTCCTCGCTTCGCCCTAAAGGACTCCGATCCACTATGGGCTCAAGCCCATGTGGAATCGTATGCGGCAGCCACCCACCCAGACGCGCCATCGGGCGCGTCCAACTGCGGTATTTAGGTTGATGACCGTGTTAGCACTCACTTTCGCTGCAATTCTTGTGCTGTGGATGGCAGTGCTGCTTGCGTTTGCCGGCCCGTTGGCCGCGCGCTGGCGCGAGCCGGTACTGCGCCAGCCCGTGCTGATCATCGAGAGCGATGACTGGGGCGCAGGCCCGTTGGTGCAGGCCGACGCGCTCAGCCGGCTGTCGGTATTGTTGCAGCGGGTGCGCGATCGCAGCGGCCACCCGGCCGTGATGACGCTGGGCGTGGTGCTGGAGGTGCCGGATGGCGCACGAATCGCCGCGACGGGCGGGACCGAATATCACGCGTTGCCGCTTGCCGATGCGCGCTTCGATGCCATACGTGCCGCGATGCAGACTGGCATCGATGCGGGCGTGTTCGCGCCGCAACTACATGGTCAATGCCACTACTGGCCGCCTGCATTGATGGAGGCTGCAAAATCGGATGCCAGCGTGCGCGACTGGCTGACGGCACCCGAACCTGCGTCCACCGAGGATTTGCCTTCCCCGCTGCAAACCCGCTGGGCCGATGCATCCAGTCTGCCGTCACGCGCGCTGGCGCCCGAAGCGATCCAGCAGGTTGTCGTTGCCGAAGCCGCATCCTATCAAGCCGTTTTCGGCAGCGCACCGCAGGTGGCAGTGGCCACCACTTTTGTCTGGAACGAGGCAGTCGAAACTGCTTGGGCACAAGCTGGGGTCGAGGCCATCATCACGCCGGGACGCCGCGCCACCTGCCGCAATGTCGCCGGGCAGCCGGCCGGCGAGGATGCAACGATGTTGACAGGTGAGCGTTCACTCGCCGGGCAAACCTATCTGGTGCGCGATGTGTATTTTGAGCCCGCGCTGGGACATGCCCCGCAGCGGCTGGTCGAAGGCCTGCAGGCACGCACCCGGCTAGGACGGGCGTGTCTTGTCGAAACTCACCGTTTCAACTTCATGCAGGCGCTGGATTCCAGCCTGAGTGCGCTTGAAACGGGATTGATCGCAGCCCTTGCCGCGTCGCCGAATCTGCGCTTTATCTCGCCGCCTGAACTGGTACGTGCGCTACAAACCCGCGACCCCGCCTGGGTCGAAACCCGGCTGAGGCCGCGCCTCGTTGCCTGGCGTGAGCGCCTCGACGAGATTCCGCGTTTTCGCCGGGTGGCGCAGTTAAGCGGCCTGGTGCTGCCGCTGACTCTGCTGGGAGGCCGCGCATGACGCCGCGCTTCTCGGTCGTCATCCCCGCCTTCAACGCCGCTGCGACGCTGGCGCGCGCGATCGAATCGGTGCGCGCGCAAAGCTGGCCGGCGCACGAAATCATCGTGGTGGACGATGGTTCGACCGATGCCACCGTCGAAATCGCGCGCCAGTTCGACGCCGTGCACCTGATCCAGCAAGCAAATAGCGGCGTCTCGGTGGCGCGCAACGCGGGGGCGGCAGTGGCCACGGGCGACTGGCTGGTGTTTCTCGACGCCGACGATTGGTATGCCCCAGATCGCATCAAACTGCACGCCGAGTGGATCGCCGAAGATACAACGCTCGATTTCCTGACCGGCGATTACGAATACCGCGACGAAGCCGGCACTCTGCTCGGCACCTCGATGGCGCAGAACGAGTCGGGCCGGCTGATGCTGGCGAAGGCCGCCGGTGTGACGCGGGTTGTAATGGAAACGTCCGCCGAGATCGCCGCTTTCGTGGCCGACCATTTTGGCGACACGCATACGCTGTCGGTCCCGCGTACGCGGTTTATCGAACTGGGCGGCTACCCGACTGGGTTCAAGGTGTGTGAAGACGTCCATTTTCTGACCCGGCTGGTGGCCAGGAGCCGCCGCATCGGGGTGGTCTGCCAGCGCCTCGGGGTGTATGTCATTCACGGCGGCAGCGCCACGCGCCGCCATCCGATTGCCGCGCAGCGCGAAAACGTCCGCACGTTGTCCGACCTGGCGCGGCTGGCGGAAAACTTCCCGTTCCCTGTAAGGCGAGGCGTGGCGGTGCGGATGCAAAGCGCCCGCTATAACCTCGGCTGTGCGCTGAGTAAAAGTGGTCAGCGTGTTGCGGCTGTTAACGCTGTTTTGCCCAGTCTTGCCGAGTTCCCGGGGTGGAAAAGTTTGCGCAATGTCGTGTCGATGCTGAAAGGATGAGCGCGTGAATCGCCTGCTGGTGCTGACCGAACTCTTCTTGCCCACCAAGGGCGGCACCGCCGTCTGGGCGGCCGAGGTATACAAGCGCCTTGGCGGCAAGGAAATTCATATTGTGACTGCTGATGTGCCAGGCGCAGATGCGGTCGATGCGGTGCACCCCAACACTATTCACCGCTTGAACCTCAAGCGTGTGCCATGGTTGCGCCCAGAATCGTTGGCAATGTATGTGCGCTTCTTCTTCAAGTCGCTCACACTGGCAATCACACATCGCTTCGATGCCGTCCACGCTTTCCGCGCCCTGCCTGAGGGCTTGGTGGCGTGGGCGGTAGCGCGCTTAACGTTCAGGCCCGTAGTCATCTACGCTCATGGTGAAGAACTCACCACATGGGGGCGCGGCGGAAAATACAAGGCCATGTGCTTTGCTCTGCACCACGCTGACAAGATCATCGCAAACAGTGAGCACACACGCGATACGTTGTTAGCAATGGACGTGAATCCAGAACGCGTTGCTATTATTTATCCGGGTGTCGATGTGTCTGTGTTCAAGCCAGGGCTGGATACCACCGGATTACGCGAAAGCATTGGAATCCCCACCGATGCCAAGTTGATATTCTCGGTTGGACGGCTGTCACGTCGCAAAGGCTTCGATCAGATGATCCGGGCTGTGTCGCGATTGCGCCAGGGCGGCATGTACGTACACTATGTACTTGCTGGGATCGGTGAGGACAATGATTATCTTGCCGACCTCATCCGGGAACATGATTGTCAAGACGCGATCAATATGATCGGCGCGGTATCCGATCAGGACATGCCGCGATGGATGAATGCCTGCGATATTTTTGCCATGCCCAACCGCGAAATCAATGGTGACAATGAAGGCTTCGGTATGGTGTTCTTGGAAGCCTCTGCTTGCGGGAAACCGGTTCTGGCAGGTAATGCCGGCGGAACAGGGGCGGCGGTGCTCGATGGCGTGACAGGCTTGCGGGTTGACGGGACATCGGTCGAAGCAGTGGTTGATGGATTGACCCGACTGCTGTCAGGAAAAGACGATGTCAAAGAGATAGGAAAGAGCGGCTGGTTACGCATACAGACGGAATTTGCCTGGGAAAAGGTAGCGGAGAAGACGCTTGCCTTATCCAGGAAGACGACAAGGAGTGATAGAAAATGAAGAAGTTTTTGTTAGGCGTTTTTCTACTGACATCTTTACCGGCTTGGGGCGTTCTACCTTACACAGCCACTCCTGCAGAAGAAGCGATGTGTGAGGCTAAAGGCATGCCCAGAGGTAAGGGCTACCAAGGTCACTATTGTGATGGCTTACGATTTATTAATCGTGCTTATTCCTCTATAGGGAATAAACAGGAGATGCAATATTACTTGAGTGTTGCAATCGATAATTTCAATTACGAGTTGAATCGTGCCGTTGTAGATAAAGCCAGACAGGGTGATTTCCATGTTGGCAAGGCGCGCGCGCTGAAACTAATGGGCAGGAAAGGAGAAGCAGCAGCCGAATTTATTAAGGCTTTTAATGCCAAGTCTAATTCACCAGACGTGTACCAGGCTCTCGCCGATCACTTTCATGAAACAGGCGACCAGGAAAAAGCCCTGGAGATGGCGACTGAAGGCTTGAAGCGGAGCCCGAACTCAAAAGGGCTCAAGCGTCGCTACACCGAATTCGGGGGCAAGTTACCCTACCCTGGAGCGATGGATATGAACACGCCCGACGCCGAAATCGAAGACGAGGTCGCGTCGCAAGAAAAGCTTGAGGCTGCCCCTGCGGAGACAACAAGTCAGGCGTCTGCTCCCGCCAAGCTGACAGCGCCAACAGGACCGACACCGTCGATTGAGACGCCAGAAATCGGCTCAAAGACGAACCCCTATTGCAGGTTCTGTCCGGATTGAATGGTCGCCGATGGACTTTCGCCGCATGTACGCGGATGACAAGTTAACCAGAAGCAATTTAATCATTTGCATAGCGCAACAATAATTCCTCGAATTCACGCACAGGCTGCGTAGTAAAGTGTTGCTCCACCTTGGCGCGTCCTGTCTCACCAAGACGTGCGCGTAAAACTGGATCGGCAATCAGTTGCGCTACGCGTTCCGCGAGGCTATTCACGTCGCCCGGCTCCACCAGAAAGCCATTCACGCCATCCTCTACCACCTCGGGGATGCCACCCACCCGCGTAGCGACCACCGGCTTTCGACAGGCGCCGGCCTCCAGATTGATAAGCCCAAGCGGCTCTTGCCAACGTGATGGCACTACCACGATGTCTGCAGTGTGATAGATATTTTCCACATCCCTCACGTAGCCAATGTAGCGAATGCGTGAGTCGTCTCCGGCCAGTTCCTTCAGGTCGGCAGGGCTGTAACTACCTGGATATTTTTTTGGGTCGCGGCATTCGCCGGCGATGAGAAAGCGCGCGTGCGGCGCGACGATGGCACGTGCCATGGCAATGAAATCTGAAACGCCCTTGATCTCTCGGATTTGCCCAAGAAACACAATCACCACATCGGATTCGGCGAGCCCCAATTCGCTACGTTGGCTAAGGCCGTTATCGAAACGTGCCAGATTGACCGGGTTGTAGATCACCGGCTTGGGTAAACCCTGCGGTCCAGACTGTTCAGCTGTGTAGCGGGATACCGAGATGGCGGCGCGGCACCAATTCATCGCCGGCGCAGGTTCGTTGTTGATGACATGATAATGCGCAAGGATAGGAATTCCTGCGAGTTTCGCAGCAAGCAATTCCGCTGGGCGCCAGAAATTCGCCCCATTGACGTGGATGACATCCACACGTTCTTGCCGAAAAAAGCGCCAGGCCTTCCAGACAGTACGCAGATAAGCGGCAAGCGACCCCGGCTCGGTAAATGGTGACCACACTACGTAGCGAAATCCACGTGCTTTGAGTTCGGGCTCGATGGGCCCGTGGCAGGGCAGCACCAGAACGGGGTTGAGTTGGGTCGTGTCGATCTGCCAAAGATTGGTATAGAGCACACGGCTCGCACCCCCCCAGTCGCCACAACTGGTGGTGAAAAAACACACTACTGGCTTCTTGAACGCCTGCATATAATTTAATTGCACTGCATCGACTGGGAAAGCAGTCCTCCATCCTCCCCAATCTTGTCTACGCTGAAAAGCGCATTCCACTGGTCCGGCAATGGCTGTTTTCTTGACTGTAGCAACTCAACTCTGGCCTCACTAATGACATAACAGTTGTATCCAATATTTTGCAGGTAAGCGAGCAGGCTTTGTTCGCTATCTCCCATTTCATTCAGAAACTGGTTGGTGACCTCAACCAAAATATTTGGGAGCTTTTTGATCAGGTATTCTTCCATGCCACGCAATACCGCCAATTCAGCACCTTCAACATCGATTTTAATGAGTGAAACGTTTTCAGCATGACTGAAAATCTCGTCAAACTTTGCCAGATTCACATTGAGGATGGCAGAACTACTCCTTGGTTGACGAAGTGAAGACAAACCGGAATTGTCCTTTGGGCCCACATAAAATGTGGCTTGCCCGCCATGGTCAGATAGGGCAATGTTGCTTAACGTGATCTGTTTGAACTTATTAAGTTCGGCATTGCTTTGGAGTGCTTCTGCGAGTTGAGGCACTGGTTCATAAGCATATACGTGGCCTTTGCTACCCACGCACTGGCTAAAGAGCAGGCTGAAATATCCAATGTTCGCTCCGACATCTACAACGATGTCGCCTTGCCGGAGCAGTTTCTTGACGAGATTGGTTGTGTCTGGCTCAAACTCACCTGTGAGGAAAATGTCCTGGGGTATCCAGTCTTGTAGATTTAAATTCATCAGGAATTCATGTTTGGTTCGAATCCGGCGCCATCCAAGTGTGTTTCCAATTTTTCGACCGAGTGGCCGCATGATCGTCAGCAATCGCCACCTCCCCTTTTCAATAGGGGAATGGCGCAGGTAAAAGGCGGCGAGAATATAAAAAAATTTGTCCAAGTTGTTTCCCCTGAATTCAAAATTGCGAATTGCTTGAAAGTATTTATTCGACTCGTTTCCCGGGCTAACCAGAATGACATCTGGCTAGCCCGTTTCCGAGATCATTGATTGTTTTGAGTATCAGATAGGTCGATCCACTCGCGCAGATGCTGCCATAGCCTGTCGGCGATATCCACATGCCGGTCGATCAGGTTCTGTTGGCACATGGGGTCAGCCACGACATCGAAAAGCTGGAGAAGGTGGCCTTCATTGAGCGGTTGGCAGGTCAGCTTCCAGCGGCCGCTACGGATCATGCGGTCCTTGGCTTCCAGAATGCGCGGCGCATATTCCGGTTTGATTGCCAGCGTGCTGCTGGCGCGGTCGGGCACCTCCAGCAGTTCCAGCAGATCAGGGTAGCGCAGATGGCTGTCGGGCAGGCCGGGGATGTTGGCGATCCAGATGCCGGTTTCGTTGAATGCGTCGAGATCGGGGCAGGTGCCGTCCGCCGACAGGCAGCCGGCAAGCGATACGCCGTCCATGCCGTCGACGGGCGGCGCGTCGACGAGTTCGAGCAGGGTAGGCGCCAGGTCGATTGAACGTACCACCTTGCTCACCGTGCCGCGTGCGGCGCGGCGCGGGTCGCGAATAACTAGCGGGATGCGGGGGCTGGCTTCACCGACGGCTGAATTCCCCTGTCCCCAGGTGTCGTGCTCGAAGAATTCCATGCCGTGGTCTGAGTAAACGACGACTATCGTGCTGTCGGTGAGTCCGCAGGTTTGAAGGTGCGCGAGCATTTTTCCGACCTGGTCGTCGAACTCCGCCACGCAACCGTCGTACAGGTCGACGATCTGGTCGAGATCGAATTCTTCCTTGGGCGCGCCCTGGCGCCGGATGATCTCGAACGGATCCGTAAGCCTCGCCATGGCGAACTTGGATTCGCCTGCATAGGCGGGATCGGCAAAACGCGTATACCACGGCCACTCCGATGCGAACGGCGGGTGGGTGGTGGAATAAAACACGTTGAGAAAGAACGGTTGCGCGCTTTCTGATAGCCGTGAAACCAGGCGCCGTGCACGCTTGCCGAGCGGTTGCGTCAGCGGCACCCCGCCCAGGTAATACAGTTCGGGCAGGAACAGTCGCCCCAGTCTGTTATGGGTGAACAAGGAAACGAAGAGGCGCAAATCCTTGGGTCCCTGCCGGATCAGGTATTTAAGATTCCACTGGTCTTGCGGCAGGTCGGTGTAGTCGAAACCGAACGAAAATTTACCCATATCGCCACCGCACCAATCCGATAACGCGGCCGTGCGATATCCCTGGGCTTTAAGCAGTTGCGGCAGGGCATCGACTTTCAGCCGTGTCTGGTCGTCAGGAATGAAATTGTCGCGGATGCCGTGCGTGTGCGGCCAGGTGCCGGTGAGCATGGAAACAAGACTCGGTGCGGTGCGGGCGCATGGCACATAGCAATTGGCGAACAGTGCGCCGGCGGCGGCCAATCCGTCAATATGGGGAGTGAGCGCACGGCGGTACCCCAGCGTGCCTAGACGGTCGGCCCTTAGCGTGTCGGAGCCGATCATCAGGATATTGGGCGGGGCACCCACGTTGCGCGCGGGTTGCTTGCGCGGCGGGCGCGCCTCCGGGTGCCAGCCGCACCACGCAATTGTTCCCACGAAAAACAGGGCGGACGCCCACAGTGCAATCAGGTCGCCGGTTCGGTTTTCCTTCGCCAGTTGCAATGTGGCGGCCACAAACAGCAGCCCGACGGCAATCATTGAAATCGACTCTACGGCCGAGATACGCACGGGCGTCGCCCAATACCATAGCCGATGCAGCCGGCTCATGCGGTAATGCATGGACGCCACCAGCAAACCCGGATTGAAGCGCAGCTTGCGTATGAACTGCAGCATGAACGCGACAAGGATGCCGAAGGCAGCGGCGACAACCGCAATTCCGTTCGACCAGGTGGTTTGCGCGACGGTGTCGAACATGAAATAAAGCATTACGCCCCCCCCCCCGGTAAACAGCATGATCGCAAATGCCCATGCCGATAGCCGTACCAGAGCAAATAGAGTGTAACGGCGGTAATGCGTGAGTACGTCTTTGTGAATACGGGGGCCGGTTTGCGAAAAATCGACCAGCGATTTGGCCAGCAGAGCCAGTGTGCCCAGCGCCGCTACGCCGAGTGCGGGCAGCGCGCCGACCCACTTCTCATCGCTGGCCAGCCAGGCGAGCAGTCCGCACGTGGCAGTGAAGATCGCCAGTATCTCGACGAATACCATGCCACGGTCGGCAGGTAGTTGGAGTTGCTTCCTGCGATAAGAGCCGGGTGGATCGGATAGGTCCAGGTTATCCGCTGAGGCCACCCCCATGTAATCAATTTGACGCGAGATCAAGGATGGATCGGACATACGGTCCCAGCGACCACGCAGAGAGCCATATATATTGACGATACGCACGAATTCCATCACCAGCAGTACGCGCATCCGCATCCGCAAGCCTTTGCCTTCAGTGTTTTCGCAGGCTTGCGGCCACAGGTTCAGGTAAACGTGCCTGGCGCCTACTGCCAGCGCTCCGGCAAGAAAAGGTAAAAACCACAGGCCACCCAGCAATAGCAGCAGAAACAAACCATGCGATTTCAGATTGGTTAGATAACCGGCTGTACCGATCCCTACTCGTGCATTGCCACGTGAAAAATTGATACGCTGTTTTGCGAGTGCGCGCCAGGACTCGCGCGGGCGCCAATGCACGATGGCATTGCGGCAAAATTCAAATTTAAATCCTAATTGCCGCATCCGGATGTTGAACAAGGTATCTTCAGCGGCATACAGCCATTCCGGATAACCGCCGGCTTTTTGCCAGGCAGCTTTGGTGAAGGCGACCGATCGACTGGAGGGGTAATAGCGTGCCGTTTCGGACTGGTCACGATTGGGCTGAAATGTTGCAAGCACCACCGCCTCCTCAAAGAGGCTATGGGTTTCAAAACGAAAATTTCCAGCAACAACATCGGGTCGGCAGTCGGACTCGAAACAATGTTCAATTTCGGCCAGCCAATCTGGATCCACCCGGCATCCTGCATCGGTTACTGCGATATGGGTCTCGGTTGCAGCGGCGATACCCAGATTGCGGCCTTCTGCAATGTTGCACGGCTGAGAAATTACGCGCAGCAAACCACGTTCAGCATAATCTTCCAGGATTTCACGCGTGCCGTCAGTGCTCACCCCATCGACGATGAGGATTTCGTCAGGTTTTCGCGTCTGTCCCAGTAACGAGTCTACGAACTCGCGGATCGTGCCGGCTTCGTTGCGGACGGTGGCGATGAGGGTGAAACGCGGCTCAGCCATGTTTGTTTTTATACCTGTCGGTGAACAGTCCCTGCATCGTTCCCAGAAAGTGGGACACTAGCATCTCACGAAAAAAAGCCTCGTCGGCAGGGTGGGTGAAATGCCCCGTTGCCGCGCGAATTGTTGCACGTATTAACTGGGGGAAAAGATACAAGGGGATATTGAAAATTCGCCGATCACCTGAAATTCCCTTGGTAATAGCCAGATTACGGCTGCTTTGGAAACGCCATCGGCGCAAATAGCGCTTGGTGCAGCGGTAGGCTTCGACTTTGTGGTGCACGCGTGTATGTCCCAGGAATACAGCGCGTAGGCCTGCAGACAGAATGCGCTCAAACAACTCGATGTCCTCGCCGCCCGCTAGCACGTTTCCCTGGCGCCCCCGGCGGACATCGAAAACACCCACCCGGTCGAACACGCTTTTTTTGAATGCCATGTTCGCGCCAAAGGGCGCTTGGCCCGGCTCGGAAATAATGTAATCGTCGCTACAATCCGTGCGCACCGCGAGAAAGCCGTAGAAACGTTCGGTCAACCAGGCGGGTGGCGGCGTTTCCCATATCGGTGCGATATATCCGCCGCAGGCATCGGCTTGATACTTCACCAGCCCATCCAGTGTCATCTCCAGCCAGTCTGGCTCGGGCAGCACATCGTCGTCGGTGAAGAGCAACACTTCGCCACGCGCACAGGCAATGCCGCGATTGCGCGCATGGGACAGGCCCTGCCGGATTTCGAACTCGTACCGCAACGAAGGCCAATCGCGCAGCGCTTCTTCGACAACCGCCCGCGTGTGGTCGCTAGAGTTGTTGTCGACCACGATGACTTCACATTCGCAGGCCGCCGGCATCCGCAGTGCGCGCAGCGCGCGCAGGGTATCCTTCAGCGATTCGGCGCGGTTATAAGTGCAAACAACGATGCTCGCGTCCATTGGCGGGCTACCAGTCGTATCCTAGTTGCGCTGCGGCCGGACCCACGGCGCGTTTCAGTAGCCAGCGTTCCAGGCGGTTGACCTGTAGTTTTTCGCCGCCGCGTTCCGAACTGCCTACCTTGGCCCCAAGCACCGCGTGATTCATGCGGATGCCCAGGTAGTTGTCGAGCGCAGCGAGGGGCGGCTTGGGTCCAATCAGGTCTTCGTAGCGCACAAGCATTGCACCGAGCGATTCCGCGCCTTCAAGGTAACCTTCGATCATCCGCCGCCAGTGGGCTCCGAACGCGGTCGGGGTAAACACCGGCTGGTTCGGGAAAATGTTGTACCAGCTGCGACCGTAGCGGCAGTACGAGCGGTAGGCGTCGAGCGGGTTGCGGTAAAGCAGGACAAAGCGCGCGTTGGGATAGAGCCAGCGCAGGTAATGCGCGTGTTCGATTCCAAGCCGGACTTCCTTGATCCCCCAGCGCACTGCACCCGATTGGGTGGCGGGGGCACCGAACAGGGCTTCGTGAAACTGCCGGTGCGCCTGCCACAGCGCGGCCGGGGCGGGAAACAGATTGGCGACCCATTTACCGGAAAGTTGATCCGGCGGGGTACCGTCATAGTAATACTCCGCGGGCGGCCATCCGGGCCGAAACGCTTTGAGCGTGTCGGCCATTGCCTGGATTGGCCCGCACTCGTCGTAGGGTTCACCCCAGATCAGTACGCGCTTGTCCGACATGATGAGTCGCTGCAGCAAGGTCGAACCCGAACGCCAGCCTGCCGATAAGAGGAAAATCGGCTCGGCGGGGTCGTCCTTCGGCGTGGGGTGTACGGTAGCGAACGCAGCCAATCCGCTTTCGATACCGGTGTAGTCATTGAGCAGCTGGCGGTGCTGGGCGCGTGCCTGTGCGGGGCCTTTGAGTGCGGTCTGGATTATTTGAAACATGAACTTAAGTCCTGGGGGCAACGTAGGCGAGCACGCCGTGTGTTTGGATGAAATCGAGCAGCGCGGCACGTGTGTCGCCGAAGCTTGTTTGGTCGGACTGATAGCGTGCGAACAGGGGAGCGATGTCGCGTGCTAACTGCCTTTTCAGCCGGGCGCGGCCGCGCGCCACGAGCCAGGCGCCCAGCCGGTAGGAAAAGTGCTGACGGATCGCGAGCGCGCGACGCAAGCTTGCATCCTTGAGGCCGGCCGGATGCTGGAGCAACATGGCAGTAAGGGTATCGGCCGCGGCGTCGGCATCGATCGCACCATTCTTGTAGCGCACCAGCATGTCGGACGCCTTGACTTCGGGAAAGCGCGAGCAGTACAGCGTCGCCTCGTCGCGGCGAAAGTAATACAGTGGTTCGCTCAGATGACAAAAAAGGAACTGTCGCGCAGCGCGCAGAAAGTAGTCGTAGTCCTCGACCAGAAAAAGCTCCGGATCGTAGTCGCCAATTGCTTCATATACCTTGCGGGTATACATGAAACAGGCCCCGATGTGGTTTCCCTTTTCAAGTTGCAGCGAGTCTGGCAGCTTATCGTGGCGGATGTCCAAAGGGCGACCTGCTGCATCCTGCTCGGCGAAAAGGTAGTAATCGGCGTAAACAAAATCACACCCCCGTACTTGCAGCGCTTCGACCATTTTTTCAATGGCGTTGTCCGCATACAAATTGTCATCCGACGTCCATGTCAGAAAATCGCCCCTGGACAGGGAGAACCCCCTGTTCAGCGCGCGTGGTAGTTTCAGGTTTGGATCGTTTTTGACATAGCGGATGCGCGCATCGTCGAAAGACTGGACCACGGCGGCCGTGTCATCAGGTGAATTGTCATCGACGATGATCAGTTCCAGGTTCGTATATGTCTGTTCCAGCACGCTGCGGATCGCCAGTGCCAGCAGATGCGCCCTTTTGTAGGTGGGTAGGACGATGCTGACCAGTGGTTGAGTGGTGCCTGGCAGGCTCATGCCACTTCAGCCGCATCGTCCAGGATGCGCTGCACAATCTTGATGGCCGCAGTACCATCCCCGTAGGGGTTTGCCCGGGTTGCCATGGCCTGGTAGGCGGCTGGATCATCGAGCAGGCGCGACCCCTCGGCAACGATTTCAGCCGTGTCCATGCCGACAATTTTCAGCGTGCCGGCTTCTACCCCTTCCTGGCGCTCGGTGACCTTGCGCAATACCAGCACCGGCTTGCCCAGGCTTGGCGCCTCTTCCTGCAAGCCACCGGAATCGGTCAGCACCATGTAGCAGCGCTTCATCAGGTGCACCAGCGGCATGTAATCCAGCGGGTCGATCAGCAGCACGTTATCTATGCCAGCCAGCGTCTTGTTTACGACCTCGCGCACATTCGGGTTGCGGTGCACCGGGTACACTAGAACGATCTCGTCGCCATACTTTAGTGCCAGTTCGCGCAGCCCCTGGCAAATAGCTTCGAACGGCCCACCGAAGCTTTCGCGGCGGTGCGCGGTAACCAGAACGATTTTCTTCGATTCGAACGGCAAGGTTTCCAGTGGCGTGCCTGAAAAGCTGTAAGGGCGGTTCGCCACATCCATCAGGGCGTCGATCACCGTGTTGCCTGTTACCGCGATACTTGACTGGGCAATGCCCTCGTTGAGCAGATGGCGTTCCGCCCTGCTGCTGTGGGCAAAAAATACATCTGCCACCGCATCGATAATTTTCCGGTTGGACTCTTCCGGGTAGGGATGATGTTTGTCGAAGGTGCGTAGCCCAGCCTCGATATGGCCGATCTTAACCCCCGCGTAGAAGGCGGCGAGCGCGGCCGCCATCGAAGTCGTCGTATCCCCCTGCACCAGCAGCAGATCAAAATGCTCCTCGCGCAGAATCCGGCCGACTTCCTGCAGCACGCTCACAGTGATGTGCTCCAGCGTCTGGTTTTCCCGCATCAGATGCAGGTCGTAATCAACCCGGATGCCGAACAGATCGATCAGCGGCGCCACCATATCCTTGTGCTGGCCGGTCAGGCAGTTCTTGTTCTCGATCAGCCCGGGGTGTTTTTCCAGCTCCGCGATTACTGGCGCCATCTTGATGGCTTCCGGGCGGGTGCCGAAAACGGTCAGTACCTTAAGCATGTTTGCCTTCCCCCTGCATTTTCAGCAGCGTCGCATCGAGAAAGTATTTCACTGCCCAGCTTATTTCAGCGCCCGATATATAGCTTGCCCCCTTGCCGTAGCTGCCGTTGAATCCACCCGATTTGTTCTGAATTTTTTCCAGATAACGCATGGCCTTGTCAGCCTGCTGCTTCTTGCCCAGCGTGTACCAGACGATCGCGTATTGCGCGATGCCGGTGGAGCAGATCCAGTCGACATCCGGATAGGCTGGGATGCTGCCGTCAGGCCGCTGGCATCTTTCCACATCCGCCATGCCTTGGGCTGCCAGCTCAAGCTCGCCCATCTCGCACAGCGCCTCCATGGCATAGGCATGGAAGTGAGAGAGGCGGTTAAAGGGTACCAAGTCTTCCCGCTGCTTGTAATGGGCGAGCACGAAATTGGCCGCCTCCTCATACTCCTTCACGCCCAGCAGCTGGCCCGCCTGGGCCAGCGGTGGCAGTGCATAGGTATGGATGAGATCGTTGGCAATCCCGGTCCATAGTTCCGTCGACGGCGTGGACAGTCGCCCATCCGGCTCGATCTGGGTGAGCATCCAGTCGCACGCCTTTCTTAACGAGGCTTCCGCGCCCTCCACGTCTCCCAGCGCTGCGCATAATCCGCGCATGATCTGTCCGGTATCAAAGGTATAGGGCACGCCATCTGGGGCAGGAAATGCGCCAGATGGCAGTTGTATGGACAGCAGCCAGCGGCTGCAGGTCCTCGCTAATTCCTGCTCCCCCCAGTTATACAAGGTCGGGATGAAATAGCCGGTAACTTCTGCATAGGGTACCGGCTGCTTGGTGTGTACGATGATGCCCTTGCCGGGCACCATATGTTGCTTGAACCAGTCCATTGCTCGTTCGTGACTCGGTCTTCTTTTTCCCCAGAAAAACATGTCGAAATCCCTTGGTTCTTGTTATTAATTCACCACGAGGCCAGGCCCCGTAACCAGTTTGTTTCCGTAATTGCCATCGTGCCCCAGCGTACGATCTTTCGTCGATTTTAGTTCAAGATTAAGCGGGAGCCTTCTCGTAGGCCGATTCACCACTTTAATTGAAAGGCATTGAGAGGACTTTTGGCGCAGCTGATTGATCGTCACCCAGTGTAAACAGGAAGGGCATTTTCCTGTTTGTTCAATATGCCGGGTGGGCAATAAAGTACCAGTGACTACTGTTTGTAAATTCCTGTTTTGACATCGATGATTTCCCCTGTAGCCAGTTTTTCAACAGGGAGACATTCAGCCCGCACTGCTCGACTAGCAGATCGTATGTGTCACCGGACGAGAAGCCAAAGGCACTCGATGAGGCGCTGCCATGTTCAAGAATAATATATGGCTTGTTGCGTTTGATCGTTTCGATCGCGCCTTCGATAACAAGTCCTTCCGCACCTTCCACATCAATCTTGATCAGATCGATCTTTACGTCGTGCGGAATTATTGAGTCCAACCGCTCGACAGTGACAACAATTTCTTGCCGGGGCTTGTCTGGCTCGACGAAAGTGCGCGCATTCAAACCGCTAAGCGCGGGTGAATCAGGGATTACGTAAAAAGTTGCTTCGCCTCGCGTGTTGCCCAAAGCATGGTTGTAAACATTGACCGATGGGAATTCCACCTGCAGTTTCTTTACCAGAGGAGGTATCGGCTCGAATGCATAATGATGCCCTTTGGGTGCATGTTGCATAAACAATTTCAAGAATTGACCTTTGTGGCATCCGATGTCGATGGCGTTGGAATCATCTTTTAATACACGCTCAATCAGTTCAGCTGCCTGTCTGTCGTAGATTTCATTGATGACGAGATCGAAAGGCATCCTGATCCCGCGTGATCTCTTGATTAACCACCGGGCATAGGGTTCAGCCTGTGTATCCTTGATACATTTTTTCATCAATGTCCACATAGTTCCTCCTCCAGTATCTGGCGTGACCTGAAAAACTGTTGAAAATCAACATGGCAACTCATAAAACATGACTAATGTGTCACAGACTTGCCCTGGATTTCATTTTCTTGCATCCCGCCAACCCTCTTCTTGCAAATCAATCACCTGGCAGGTTCCCTGATTCGCAGAATTTGATTGGCCTTTTCCCCTGTCAACGCCTGAACCAGCCCACTTGGCCACTGCACCGTGATCTTCTCGATCTGCGTGTTCTTTGCCAGTCCGAAATGCAGCCGGCTGTGGTTCTGGCTGCGTTCATGCACGCCGCCGTCCTGCACCCGCATCTGCGTAACGCCGCCGGCGGTCACGCGGACCACAGCGCCGATGCCGTCGCGGTTGGAGGTGGTTCCCTCCAGGTCGATCTCGATCCAGTGGTTGCCGTTGCCAACGTTGCGAAAGAGCTGGTAGCGGCCATTGTCCGACGGCAGTCCCAGGCTGCGTCCCATGCTGCCACCGCTGGCGGTGAGCAGGTCGAGGAAGCCGTCGCCGTCGATGTCCGCCGTGGTGACTGAGTCGCCCACGCCAACAAGCCAGCCGGATGCGCCACCGGCATGGCGCACTACCTCGAACTTCCCCTTGCCGTCGTTCAGCAGCAGCATATTCGCGGTTTTGCCTGCATCGCCCGAGCCGAGCACGAAAATATCCAGATCCATGTCGTTGTCGAAATCGCCCACGACCGCATTCACTGCCGAGATCGGCACCGTATTTACGCCGCGTTTGTCGCTTTCCTCGACCAACTTGCCGCCGCGATTCATGAACAATCGCGCCGGTGCGGCCTCGTCCCTTGCGCCGTCGCCAAGTGCTTCCACGTCGTCGATGGGTGCCTTTGACCGCACACGGAGTGTGAAATAGTGGGATTTGGCCTTGCCGCCAAACAGCTCGGGCCGCGCGTGAAATTCGACCTGCCAGTTCCCGGGCTCGGGGCTGCCGATCAGCACGCCGAGTCGGTTGCTGCCGGGTGGCTTGGGCAGGCCGCGAGCGCCGTCAGCTGCGAGCGAAAAAGTCAGACCATTCGGCTGGACAGACTTCTCGCCCAGTCGAATATCGGTGGGCGCCAGGTCGGCAGGGTTTTGAGCGGACAAGGTGAAATCGAGCGCACCCGCACTGCGGAAACGGAATGCGGTTGGCTGATCCTGCGTTCGGGGCGAAAGCTCGATTTGCGTGGTCAGTACGCGTTCGCCGCTGCGCGCCAGTGCCACGCGCCCGCCTGGATTCTTGCGCGCGAGGAACAGGTCAATGGCACCATCGTTGTCAAAATCGCCCGCGACAACATCGTCGAATGCAGAATTCGGCAGCAAATCGAGCGTGCGGGCGGGCGAAGTGCTGGTATCGAACACCTGAACCGGGCGGCCCTTGCCCATCAGGCGGCAGACGAGCTCGGGGTAGCGGTCGTTGTTGAGTTCGGTCAGCACGCAAAAAGGCGCCGAACGCGAATTGGGTTTAAGTCGGGGCGTGGCGTCGATAAACCGGCCGTCTTGTTGAACAAACAGAAATGGTGGAGTCAGGTCGTCGAAGCGGGCCTCCGCACCGTGAAACAGATCGAGCTTGCCGTCCTGGTTGATGTCCAGCCACAACGGCATGCGAGTACGCCCGGGCGGATTGTCCACCCCGAGTTGCGCTGCGCGTTCGACCAGCTTGCCGCCTTCGTTTACAAACAGCCGCTTTGATTCAACCCCCACGCCCTGGATTGCGCCGGTCAGCTGCACCAGATCGAGCCGGCCATCGTTGTTGAAATCAGCCCACGCCGCGCCGTGTTTGTCGCCGCCGAGATCGTTAGGGTTCATAACTGCGGCAGACACATCGGCAAAACGCCCGCCACCCAGATTGCGGAACAGCATCGCCTGCTTGAGATGGTTGGTGAGATAAAGATCCGGCTGCCCGTCGCCGTCGTAGTCGCCCCAGGCCGCGCCGTGGGTCATCCCTTCGTAAGCGGCCAGGCCTGACTGGGCGGTGATGTCCTCGAACACGGTGAGCGATTTTTCGGCCGGCGAGCAGCCAACGAGTGCAATGAACAGACTGATGGTTAAAAGTCTTGGGGGCACAATTATCATCGTGGAATCCTAATGGTGTTCATGAGATACGGTCAGCCTTCCTGGTGACGGAAAAGGCGACTCAAAAGTGGCCAGCTTCGTGCGTGCCGTAGCGTATTAAAGATGCCCTGCTCTAGCCAACCTGGTTTCGTGGGCTCGCTTTGCGCTATGGCAAACAAGCGACAAGCCAATACATCCGGCGCAAAAATATTGGACGACGCATGGTTACGTGCGGTTTCTGCAAGTTTACGGTAGTGCACCGTGTCGTTCAGCACCGAATTGATTGCATGTACCCATGCATTCACGTTTACATAATCATCAATCAGCAGGCCGCCGTCACCGACCGCCTCGGGCAGCCCGCCGCGACGGCTTGCGATCACCGGAATCCCGCAAGACTGCGCCTCCAGGGCGACCATGCCAAAGCCTTCTTCCCAGCGTGAAGGCGCGATCAGCAGCCGGGTCTGGCGATATACGCTGCGCATGTCGGACACTCGGTGCGCGAAGCGCACATTCGGCAACTCGGCCAACTTATGACGTAGCGTGTCGAGCGCCGCGTCGTCAAGCTTCCACGATTCCTGCAACAGAAAGTTGACCGCAGGCAGGCGCCGTGCGATCTCAATAAACGTGTCGAGCCCCTTGACTGGATGCGGGTTGATCATTGTTACCAGCCCATCGGGATCGCCTGACGTATCGAAATACAGTTCGGCAGGTGGGTAGACCACTTCGGTCCACCGGCCGGTGACGCGATGGACTTTGTTAGCAAGAAACTGGCTGCTAGCCACCAAATGGCAGTCAAGTGTGGCGATCTGGCGCATTTCCGTCTGATCGAACTCGGCATCGTGTACATAGCACAAGCCGCGCACGCCGAGCCGGTTGGCGGTTTGCAGCACCGGCAACGCACCTTCCAGTTGCGCCCACACGAGATCGGGCCGGAAGCGTTCGATCTCGGTGGTCAGCGATTGATAAAACTTCGGCAGCAGCCGGACTGGGTAGCCGCAGTCAAGCGTGGCATTCGCTTCGTCGATTGTGCGTACACCAAGCGTGGCATGTTCAGCCGCATCCGGATAGCGCCACGCGCTGACTGAATAATCACGCCCGCCAACCGCCGCACAGGCCGTGTCCGAGAATGTCGCGATCCGTGCAAGCAGCATGTGTGCTGCGCGGGCTGCGCCCCCGAGGAAAAATGGGTAAGGGGGGCGTTCGCTGGCGTAAAGAATGCGCATATCAGGGATTTAGGCGGCTCAACCCTGCGATGCAGAATGGCTCATGGAACGTTCTGCCTTTTTCAAAGCCCATTCCTGGCCCAGTTCGCGGACTACATCCGGGCAATTGCCGAAACGGCGCAGCCAGAAATCACGAAAGCCCATAAAATAAGCCAGATTAATCGGGTCGTGAAACACCGCGCGCACCGACCACCACCAGCCTTTCAGCGAAAAGGGCTGTCCAGCCCGGACGCGAACCAAGGGAAACACGAACCGACGGAAAAGGGCGCGCACGGATTCTGCATAAACGCCGAGTCGCCGGGGCAGCGCCGTGTGTCGCCTGGCCCACAGCAAACGGTTGCGGGTTTGGAAATACAGCGCGAGCGGCGAGCCCTCGCCACCGAACGACACCGACACCTTATGCCAGAGCTTGGCTTCAGGCACAAAGATAGACGGGTATCCGGCCTTGCGGGCGCGATAGCACCAATCCGTTTCTTCAAAGTAGAGAAAAAAGTTGTCATCCAGCAGGCCAATCTCACGCAGCCGCGCAGCTGGCACAAAGAAAGCGCAACCGCACGCGTAGTCGGTTTCGCAACTTTTGGAAAACCGGACTCCGTCATCCAGCATCCCTTCACCCACCTGTTCAAATCGAGCAGTCTTGGTGTTCCATTCCACGCCGGCATACCAAATGCAGTTTGGCTCGCCATGAAAGTAGATCTTGGCGCTAAATACGCCAGCATCGGGATAGCGCCTGGCCGCCGCTACAAAAGCATCCAGCAGGCCGGGGTCGACCACCGTATCGTTATTCAGTAGCAACACATGGTCCGCCCCAAGTTCAAGCGCCTGCTTGATGCCCACATTGTTGCCACCTGAAAACCCCAGGTTGGCACCGGTTTCGATGAGTTCAACTTTTGGAAATGCAGCGCGGATGGCATCCACTGAATTGTCGGTTGATCCATTGTCCACCACGATCACTCTAAAGTTTGGGTAGGCAATCTGCTCGACCGACTCCAGGCACGCCAACGTATCATCGCGGCCGTTCCAGTTCAGGATAACTATGTTTATAGCAGGCATCATCACGATAAGCGCCACGCAATATGCCGCGCATAGATGTTAAGAATCGAGTTCGCGAGTCGTTGTGCCAGAGAAGTCCTGCGATATGGCAAGTTTTCAAGACGTTGCAGGCTTGAATCGAGCATGCGTTCCACCGCTGGTACCGAATAGTTGCGTTCAATAAATTCGTAACCGCTCTTTGCAAGACGGGAATAGATATCCGCATCGTCCAGAAGTGTAATCACCTGTGCAGCAAAGCTATCGGCCGCATCTCCTATCAGTAAATCCTTTTCTGGCTGGAGGCCGAAACCTTCGGCGCCGAATGAGGTGGTGACAACCGGTAAACCATAAGACATGGCTTCGCCTACCTTGCCTTTCATCCCCCCTCCATAGCGTAGAGGGGCAACGGAGATATAAGCGCTTTCCAGGTATGGGGCTGTTTCAGGCACATAGCCCAGCACTTCCACATTCTCGCTCGCCAGCGCCTGGATGGCATGTGGCGGGTGGCTGCCAATGATCTTCAGCCGCGCCTGGGGATGGGCTGCAGCAATGCGCGGCATCACCTCGCCGCAAAAATACAGCATGGCATCCACATTGGGTTCATGCTTGAAGCCACCCACAAACACCAGTTCGCCATATCGACGTTTAGCGGGGTCGGGAAAAGCAGGCACGGCGTGAATGTTGGGTACAACCTCAACCGGCAACTCGGGCAACTCATGCAGGATCAGTTGTCGGTCGTCTTCGCTAACTGCAATAACCATGTCGGCTCTTGCATAGGCCGCCAACTCATGCGTTTTCATCTGGCGGGCCGCCGCTTCATCTTCGGGTTTTCCGGTCAGCCTGGCTTTGGTTTCAAGACGGCTGAAATGGACATCGACCGAATCCACCACAATGCGGGCTTGCGGGCAGTGCCGCTCAAACAAACCAAGAAAGTCCGGGCGCACATGATGATAAAACTCGAGCCAGATAATGTCGGGTGAAAAGTGTTTAAGCACATGCGGCAGATCCACTACGCCCAGCGCAATGCCAGCTTGTTCAAATTGAGCGCCTATCTCATTGTGCCGCTGTGCTGTTCCATTGGCATTGAGTGCACAAAAAACAACTTGATGCTTGCCAGCCATCAGCATGAGCAGACTATAAAAGCGCAGATCACCGGAGGCAGTGTCCGGTTGGGGGTAGGCATCTGCGATTACAAGAATGTTACGTTTATGCTGCATTCGCTTTTTCCATTTCATGGCGCTGTATATGTTCACTGAATTGCATATGAGTTCACATCACATACAGTCATCTAGTGGTCCACCTTAAACAACAAATAAGCATTTAAAGTCGAGTCAGTTAACCAGAAGGTTTGCCATTAACTGTTTGAGCATGCTATTCAAAATTAAGCTTTGCCAAGGTGTGTATTTTTGGCAGCTGTTTTCCGATGTGCATTCGAAGTTCTTTTGTTCTGGCCAACGTGGCATTGGCTAGGGTAACAAGTTCATTGGTGGTGAATGCATTGCTTGGTGATATGACCATATTCGATAATTCAAAATGCTCGAACAGACCCTCCATTTTGCCTTGGTAGCCAATACAGATTACCGGTGTTCCTTGTCCGAGGCAGGCAACGGCAAAGTGCATTCGGCCAGTTATTGCAAAATCCAGTTCAGCACTCACTGCTTTTACCTCTGAAGCGAAACAGGGAGCTGGCATTATGAAAATGCTTTCACGTAGAGATTCGTTGCCGAAGCTGGCGATTTCATATGTGATGCGATTTAGTACGACATCGTTAAAGGCACCTCTGAAATCGTGCGGCACGAGAACAAAGCGTAATTCTGGATGGGCTTTGTGCAACTCAACAATGGTCCTTGCTAATCCCGAAGCAATAGGAAAGGGATCGTTGAAATTACCGCGTGCGAGTAGTGAATTTGAATTGATGCCAATAACACGTGCACCTTGTGCACGTTGAGCGCTTATCCAGCTTAGCGTGGCTTTCGCGGATTTGCCGGTTGGATCTGGTTGGAGCAGGAATGCAAGATCCGCTACCAAACGAATAGGGCGGTCCAACGCGCTTTCTAGCCGCCTTTTTGAAGTTGGATCGCGGGCCAATAATGTTATTTTCTCAGGCAGGGCTCTTAAAGCAGACACAACGCGCTCGTTAGGACTTTCGTTGAAACTGAAGCCAAATACCCTGCTTGACAGACCGAACGAATTGGCCAGTTGCAGTAAGTGTATTTTCTTTAACGTATCTGCCACGGAGTAATGCCCGTCCAACATGTCCGCGCCAATGATGAAGAATCCATTGCTTGTTAAAAACTCTTTCTGGAATCGAGTTGATTCAGCGATAGTCCCATTGAAATAGTGCTTGGAGCGCAGGAGCCAGTCGGCACGTTGGGGAAGGTCCAGGCGGGAAGGTTTTTCTTCGGCAACCAGCGAGATTGTCTTGTACCCAGCTGAACGCAGGTTTTGCATGGCGACCATAAACATCGCCTGATCTCCCAGGCTGCCAAACGTGGGGGCAGCATAGGCAATGATTGCACTGGGTTTGCTCTCACGTCGTTTTTCTATAAACGGCGCAAATTGCTGCAATGACTGAGTCGTTAGGGTTCTTGCGAGCTTCCCTGTGTCGTTGATGTCATTGAACAATTCGTATTTTGGGTAGGCGGCTGGATTTGTCATTGTGATTCCGCCAGGCAAGGTGGTTGCTTGTGCCAAGCAATATCAAACGACCAACTGGCCGGCACATCAATCAGGCCGATCTCTGGGAGCTTTGTAACATCGTAGCTTCCGGGTGTTATTAAGACAGGTCTGATGTTTTCTGCATACCAGAGCATTTGCCGATATTGGTCCAGAAACGCAAGCCGCAGGCTGTAAGAAAACGGGCGCAGTGGAATGTCAGACAGGCGGCAGATGACTTGATGTGTTCCAGGCGCAAAATTGGGCCGAATGTCTGACAAGGCATTACTTACAGAAAGCACATGGACAAAATCCGAGGTGTGCAGCCCAACAACAATTTCTGGACGCTCCAAGGGCTTGTCGCAGTCGAAGCTCACGCGAACGGTAAGAGCTTCATGCAGTCCTGTCCCATCCTGGGGTTTTCCTTCGTCATCGAGAAGCTCGATCTTGTTAACCCGAATCGAACCGGATCCTTGTTGTGGCTTGACCTCGCCATCAAGGTCGGTAGCTGCGTGTCGAGCGATGTTTCGTTCCTGGGCCTCTTGATAGAACGCCCCGCAGACTTCACTGGAGTTGCCATCGCGCGATACTTGACCATGGTCAAGGAGTATCACACGAGTACAGATGCGTTGAAGTTGTCGTATGTTGTGACCGACTATGATGACGGTTCTCCCTTCGCGCTTGATGAGGCTTTCCATCCGTTCGATACACTTTTGTTGAAACGCCAGATCCCCCACCGCCAGCACTTCATCGACAATCAGGATTTCGGACTCGATGCTGGTGGCCACGGCAAACGCGAGCTTGACCTGCATGCCGGAGCTGTAGCGCTTGACCGGGGTG
>Ga0180009_10001048_pt1 | contig 34861 bp, 34 predicted proteins | sample OS_PC_MetaG_FD_123537 | JGI IMG/M metagenome (GOLD analysis project Ga0180009, IMG submission 123537) | Groundwater microbial communities from the Aspo Hard Rock Laboratory (HRL) deep subsurface site, Sweden - OS_PC_MetaG | ecosystem: Environmental > Aquatic > Deep subsurface > Groundwater... | reverse complement strand
TAGTCTTATTGCCTATTGCAAAGCTATAAAATTTTTGCCCCGGATGTTAATTAAAAGGCAAGCTTTTTGTGCACAAGGGATTTGTTCAAATAGTGAAATAAAACAATATATTATAAAATGGGATTTTGACAAATATTTAAGAAAAAAAATTAATAGGTATATTATAAAAAAACGATCGATGCGAAATGCAGTTAAGGAAAAATGGAATATTCTTTATATAATTAGTTCTTCGGCCTTAGCCGGTACCGAAAGGGAACTTTTAAATATTATTAAAGGGTCAGATAGAAGTCAATTCCAAAATTTCGTCATCTGTGCTAAATCCGGCCCTTTGGTGGAGCAATTGAGTAGAGAAGGGCAAGCTGTTAAGATAATTAAACACATAAACACCCTGAATATTTTTTCTCAATTGGAACTATACCGTTTTTTAAAAGAGAGGGATATTGATCTTGCGTGTTTAATGGGCAATAGAATCGCGGCGATTGCCGCTATAATCCACGGAGCCATCGTTGTTCAAAGGAGAAACCAGCCGACATTAAGAATAAGAAAAATAGGTCGGAATATTTTTATTAACTGGTTTCTGTATAAATTTATCAATAAAATAATAACGGTTAGCGAATCTATAAGAAGAAATATTATTGCAAGTGAAAAAATAGATCCTCAAAAAATAGTTACTATTCACAACGGAATTGATATAGAGTTATATAAAAATAAGATTAGCAGCAATGAAGAGGGTGCTAACCTTGGGCCTAATTTAAAAAAACCAACTTTAGGTATTATCGCTCGACTTGAGGAACAAAAAGGCCATAAATATTTTTTAAAAGCAGCGCAAAAAGTAATTGCCGCAAAACCGAATGTCCATTTTTTAATCGCGGGAGAAGGTAGTTTACGAAAACAATTGGAAAAATTAGCTGTCGATTTAAATATTGCACGGCAGATTGAATTCTGCGGGTTTCGCCATGATGTCAGCAATGTCTTGTGCGGTTTGGATATTTTTATTTTGTCATCGCTTTGGGAAGGGTTCCCTTTTATCTTGTTGGAAGCAATGGCTTGTTCTTGTCCAATTATAGCTACGGATGCAGGAGGGGTTAAGGAAATGATACAACATAATATTTCTGGACTTCTTGTGCCAACCTCAAATGAGGATGCAATTGCTGATGCTATTTTACAGTTACTTAATGACAGAAGTTTTGCTCAAAAATTAGCCCGTGAAGCTTATAAAACAGTGTGCTCTAATTTTTTTCTTGCGAAGATGGTTGAAAGAACAGAGAGTCTATACAAACAACTTTTAGGAAATGAAAAGAATTAAACTATTACAATTGATTACCGAGCTTGAGCGCGGTGGAGCGGAAATCTTACTGTTGGAATTAGTTAAAGCTCTTCCTGAAAAAAATTTTGATATTAAAGTAGGATATTTACGCGGGCAAGGCACTCTAGTTAAGGAATTTAAAACTAATAAGATAGATATTACTTTTTTTAATATACGCTCAAGATTTGATATTATCGGTATATTTAAGCTAATATTTTTTTTAAAAAAACATTGTTTTGATATTGTGCATACGCATCTGATTGATGCTGATATTTTTGGTTATATCGCAGCAAAGATTGCTCAAGTCCCTGTAATTGTATCCACAAAACACAATACCGATACGTTTAGAAAAAAAAAGCTGCCCGCTGTTTGGCTGGATACGTTTTTGGCTAATAATTCAACGAAGGTTATTGCTGTTTCAGCTGCCGTAAAAGATTTTCTTATAAAATTTCAAAAAATAAATCCCAACAATATTGAAATAATTTATAACGGCGTGGATCTGAAAAAGATTAACCGCACTATAGATATAAAACAGGCAAAAACTGCCTTGAGAATAAATCCGGAGGATTATGTTATTGGTTGTATTGCTCGCTTTGATGAACAAAAAGGGCATCGATACTTGGTCCAGGCAATAAATAAGGTATTGGCTAAGATTAAAAATGTATTTTTTGTTTTTGTTGGGACAGGCAGGTTGGAATCAAAAATAAAAGAAAGAATAAATCAGTTAAATTTGAATGATAAAGTTAAATTTTTAGGGCAAAGAGATGATATTAATAATATTCTAAGTGCCTTGGATGTTTTTGTTTTACCGTCAGTCTGGGAGGGCTTAGGTATCGTATTGCTCGAGGCCCAGGCCGCTTATCTGCCGGTTGTTGCGACAAAAGTCGATGGCATAGCAGAGGTAGTCAAAGATGGAGTAACCGGGTTATTAGTGCCGGCAAAAGATGCGCAATCCTTAGCTGCGGCGATAATCAACTTGATAGAAGATAATGATAAAGCTCAGCAGTATGGGAAAAACGGACATGAGTTTGTAGCTCAGAACTTTACCATAGAAAAAATGGCTAATAAAATAGAGACGTTGTATTATAACCTAACTGGTTAGAGATAATAAACGATAGTAAAAATGTGGCGTGGCTGGGTCGTTACCGGCGCAATTTCTACTTGGATGAATTTCTCTATTAAATATTTTAAAATGACCGGGCTCTAAAAAGGGGAAATATGTGTGGGATTTGCGGTATTTTAAATTTTAAGGCAGAAGCCGTAGATAAACAAGTACTGAATAATATGTGCCAGGAACTTGTCCATCGGGGGCCGGATGCAGAAGGTTATTACGTGAACAATAATATCGGGCTAGGGCACCGGCGGCTTTCGATTATTGACCTTAAGACTGGCAATCAGCCCCTTCACAACGAAACTAATAATATCTGGTTAATTGCCAATGGTGAAATTTATAACTTCAAAGAATTACGGGCTGATTTAGAGAAAAAAGGACATCGTTTTTATACCCAGACAGATTCCGAGGTAATCCTGCATTTATACGAAGATTACCAGGAAGATTGTCTTAGGTTCTTGCGCGGCATGTTTGCTTTTGCCATTTGGGATGAACCAGAAAAAAAATTATTTTTGGCCCGCGATCGGCTTGGTCAGAAACCACTTATTTACTGGCATGACGAACGACGGTTTATTTTCGCTTCCCAGATAAGAGCAATATGCCAGGTGCCGGATTTAAAACGCCAGGTTGACGTAGAGTCTTTGAATCTCTATTTAAGTTTTCAGTATGTACCTTCACCCCATACTATGTTTAAAGGGTTAAAAAAACTGCCGGCGGCGCATTATATCATGATTAAAGACGGAAAAATGACGCTGCGCCGATATTGGCATCTGAATCCCAAGGTTAAGCCGCGGTTGAAGATTAAAGATTATAAACAAGGCATACTTCAGCATCTTGATGAGGCCGTAGGTCTGCGTTTAGTCAGTGATGTACCGCTGGGAGTCTTTCTTAGCGGCGGCATTGATTCGGCGGCAGTGGTTAGCTTTATGGCTAAGCATTTAGATAAGCCCGTCAATACTTTTTCGGTTGGATTCTCAGAGAAATTATATAACGAACTTGACTTTGCCCGGATAGTAGCAAAAAAATTTGCGACTAATCATCATGAGCTTATGGTTGAACCTCGGGCAATTGAAATCCTGCCTGAGATTATTAAGCATTATGGAGAGCCGTTTGCTGATTATTCGTGCATCCCGACATATTACATAGCTCAGTTTGCGGCTTCCCGCGTAAAGGTAGTACTAAATGGCGATGGAGGGGATGAATCTTTTGCCGGTTATTATCGTTACACCGCCTGCTGGGCGGCTGATGCCCTTGACATATTGCCGTCTTTTCTAAGAAAATTTATCCAAGCCATGGGATTAATGATCCCAAGAAGAGGGGATATGCGAAATACAAACTGGCAATTGCGAAGATTTTTTAGGAGTTTACATTATAAACAGCGAAGACGTTATTTAAATTGGATCGCTGCATTTAATCGTCAAGAAAAAGAATTATTGTTTGGAGATGATTTAAGAAAGGATATGAACCTTGATCATGACCATGAGTTTTTGAGTTCTATCTATGAGCAAACGCAAGGCGTAAATTTTACAGAGAAGACAGCCCAAGTCGAAATACAGACATATCTGCCGGATGATTTATTGGTCAAAATGGATATTGCGACCATGGCCAATTCCCTGGAGGCACGGTCTCCTTTTTTAGATCATAAATTTATTGAATATGTTGCAAGCGTACCATTTGACCTTAAATTAAAAAACTTCCAGAATAAATATATATTAAAACAGGCCCTTGCGGGGTCCTTGCCAAAACAGATCATTAAACGACGTAAGCAGGGATTTGGTATCCCCATCGGTCAGTGGTTTCGGGGGCAATTAAAAGAATACATGATGGATGTATTGTTTAATGCGCAGACGACAAAAAGTGGATATTTAAATAAAAAATATATCGAGAACATCATTAAAGAACACATGAGCGGCCGAGAGGATAATGGATACAAAATTTGGTCGTTGCTGATGTTTGAACTTTGGTTTAGGGAATTTATTTAAACAGCGTGGAAAAGAAAAGTCTTAATACCTGCATATTGTTACCCGGCACTATCTTCCTTGCGTCCTTTATTCTGGGAATAAGTTATATTATACAGATTGAGTCAACAGATGCATTCTTTTATAATTTTCATAAAAGTACAGATATGCTGACTTTTTATAACCGGGCCCTTGCCGTTTACCAGGGCTCGGGTTGGTTATTTCCATTAAGGATGCCGTTATATGCTAATTTTTTTCTTCCCTTGTTGTTCAATATTTTTGGCCCCAATGTTCTGCTGGTGAGAATGGTTCAGATTTTGTTTGCTGCAGCCAGTAATGTTTTAATATTCCATATTGGCCGAAAATCTTTCAATCAAACTACAGGAATAATCGCGGCGGTTATTGCTGTTTTCTATTCGCGCTTTCTAATCTACGCCGGGGTTTTACTTTCTGAAACACTGGCTGTATTTTTGCTTCTTACGCTGATTTTATTGTTATATAAATTCCGGCAAAATTATTCCTACTGGTTATTGAGCAGTATAATTATTATCTGGTCGTTACTGATTTTAATCAGACCAAAATTTTTGATTGTGTCTGTGTTTTTGATTCCCTGGTTAGTGTTTACTTTGCCTCGAGATAGAAGGCGTCTAGCGACAATGCTGTGTATGATTTTATTGGGGATTACAATCATTGTTGGGCCGCGGAGTTTAAAAAATATATTTTTTGAATCCGGAACGTCTTTATTATCATCCAACATAGAATATGCGCGACGCCTGTTAGCTGCTGATTCCCAAGTGCAAGAGGAAGACCTGGCCATCTTTAAAAACGCAAAACAAGACGTAACTAAGTCTGCGCCAGGACATGTTTACATCCGGGCAGTTAAATTTATCCTTGTTAAACCGATTAAATTTTTAAGATTTTTTAAAGCCAAGTTTTTGCTTTTCTTCAGCCCAGGGGAATCGGTGTACGATAATTTCCCGCCAGGTTATTACCGGAATATTTGTCCGCTTTTAAAATTGACCCCCTTTGGCTGGGGAATCATATTGCCCTTAGGATTTTTTGGATTGGTAGTGGGATTTACGAAGATACAGGATAAGCGGCTTTTATATATATTACTTTTAGGTTATATCTTGAGTGTATTTCTTTTTCAAATAGCAGACCGATATCGTTTAATGAGCGAACCGTTTTTTATTATCTTTGCTGCGTTTGGTTTGTATTTTTTGGCTAAAAAATTAGTTAAAGACAGAGTTCTGGGTTTAAGATTAGTCGGCTTGGTATTAATTGCCGAGTTGATGTTTAATTTTAAGGCGATTGATAGAAAATTATATATTTTGTCTCATCCGCACGGTCTATGCTTAAAGACGCAAAATGCGTTGGTTATAACAGATACACCAGTGCAGTTTTCAAATCTAAAATATAAGGCTATGCTCCAAAATTCAAGTCAATACATCATCAAACATTTATTTATTGATGAACATGTGGGAATGATCAAAGAAGCCTACCTTTTAATCGATGGTTATTATTTAGAAAGATTCGAGATGCAGTTTGCTATAAACGAAGCCCAAGGACTCAACCGGTGGCAGTCTCCGGATAGAGATTATCCGTTTTTGGGAACGCTAAAATTGCCGCTTGCGGCCAATCAGCTGAAACGCGGTTTGAACACAATCAAAATAAGCACAAGGACTCCAAATACATTCTATATATTTATTGACACGCGTTATGATTATAATCGGTCGGCTTTCTCTAAAACGCAGGAAGATATAGATTACAACGATCTCGGCAGTTCTTCATTGCTGGGAGACGGAGAATATCGGATCGCGATTGAGCTTAAAAAATAGCCAAATCGGTATGATTGTCGTAGCCTAGGTATGATTTTTTTTAGTTTTTTTTCTTAACTTATAGGCGTTAAGGATGTTAGTTGTGTTGACAAGCGGTTTTCGATATGATAATCTATTCTTAAGTTGTAATGGAAAAAAAAGCTGAATCTTCAGAACTTCTTATATATGTATTAGTTATAATTGGAGTTATATTCATCTTTGTTAAGACGTACAGTTTTTTTAATGATAGAATTAATAGAATTAATTGTGAATCAAATATTACGATATTAGAAAAATCAGCAGAACGTTTTAGAACTTACCGGGCCGATAAAATAGCAAATGATGAGGGATACCTGAATATTCCGCTATTGATTAGAGGCCGGTTTTTGACTATTGATCTTAAGTGCCCGCAAAAAGGGTTTTATAAAGTAGATACTGCGGCAAAGGTATATTGTACAGAACATGGCAGACCAAGGGGAGGCAAATGATGACACGTAGGAAATTTTTTTTCCGCCGACAAATTTTTATACAGAAAAGCCTGCAACTCAAATATATGGGGCTTGTCCTGTTTACAATCATTGTTGTTACCGGCATGATCGTCTGGACTGTTTATTTTACGCATTGGACGTTGATTACCGAGCAGTTTAGTGGCCTAGAAAGCCGGACAATGCTTAGCAGTGTTTTTCATAAGATTAATTTACTTTTGCTGCTTGAGATACCCATAGCGCTGCTTATTGCTGCCTATGCCAGTGTCATTGTTTCTCACAAAATTGCCGGGCCTGTTTATCGGTTGGAAAAGATTGCTTATGAGGTGGCCAAAGGAGACCTGTCGCATCATCTTAAGCTTAGGAAAAATGATGAGTTAAAAAATCTGGCGAGTGCCTTTAATACCGTAGTTGAGAATATCCAGCTTTTAGTGGTAAAGGATAAAAAATTGATTACAGAATTATCGCAGTTGACGGATCGGCTTTATGTTGACCTTAAAGATAAAAAGATTAATGAGCAGGAGGCCTTGACCTTGATTCGCAGATTAAATGATTTAATAGGTGAGTTAAAATCGTTGATTATGCAATACAAAATAGAAAAGGGTTAAGCTATGGAAATTTTTGATCTTATACGTTTATGCGTAGAAAAGAATGCATCGGATTTGCATATTACGGTAGGATTGCCGCCGATGATGCGTATCCATGGACGATTAGTAGCGACTGAATATGATAGCCTGACTGCTACCGATGCCGAAAAATTAATTATGAAAATGGTGAATGAAGAGCAGAAAGAAAAACTCGGTCAGGCCCGCAGCGTTGATTTTACTTATAGTTATCTGGCTCGTTTTCGTGTGAATGTATATATGGAAAAAGGATATATGACTGCGGCGCTTCGATTTATACCTTTTGAAATCCCGAGTTTAGAACAATTGGCGATGCCGCCGGTGGTCATGGATCTTGCCAGAAAGCAACGAGGACTGGTTGTCGTAACCGGTCCTACTGGTTCCGGAAAATCTACAACTCTGGCCGCAATGATTAATCAGGTTAATACAGAACAGTCTTGTCATATTATAACGGTTGAAGATCCGATAGAATATCTTCATCCGCATAAAAAAAGTATTGTCAACCAAAGAGAGGTTTACTCTGACACCCCTTCCTTCCGTCTGGCGTTAAGAGATTCCCTGCGCGAGGATCCGGATGTTATATTAGTTGGTGAAATGCGGGATCTGGAAACAATATCAACGGCCATAACCGCGGCGGAGACAGGACATTTAGTTTTTGCTACCTTGCATACGGTCGATGCTGTCCAGACTATTGATAGAATAATCGATGTCTTTCCGGAAGGACAGCAATCTCAGATTAGACTGCAGACTTCGCTGGCATTGCAGGGGGTAGTCTCGCAACGCTTGATCCCGCGTGCGGACGGAAAAGGACGCGTTGCCGCCATTGAAGCCATGAGTGTAACCCCGGCCGTGGCTAATCTTATTCGCGAAAGGAAGACACATCAGATATATTCGATGATTGAAACAGGTAAAAAAGAAGGGATGCGCAGCATGAATCAATCATTAGCTGATTTATGTCGGGAGAAAGCGATCAGAATAAATGATGCAATTGCGTTTTCCAATAAACCGGAACTTTTAAAGAGGATGTTATTATAATTATGGAACTAAATAAATTATTGGAGTTAACCGCTAAACACAATGCTTCTGATTTGCATATTGTTTGCGGAACAGCGCCGGTATTGCGGATTAATGGGGAATTAGTGGTCATGGATGAATTTGGCAAGATTACTCCCCAAACAGCACGTGTTTTGGCTTACAGCATGCTTAATGACGATCAGATGAAAACCTTTGAAGCCGAGTATGAGCTGGATTTTTCTTTTGGGGTCCCGGGTTTGGGCCGCTACCGTGTTAATTTACATAAGCAGCGTAGCAGTATCGGGATTGCTATCCGACGCCTGGCTTCTGAAATAAAGAGCGTCGAAGAATTAGGGCTGCCCCAGATTGTACGCAAATTAGCTATGCTGGATAAGGGTATGGTCCTGGTTACCGGGGCCGCAGGCAGCGGAAAATCTACTACGCTGGCGGCAATGATCGATATTATAAACAACGAAAAAAAAGCTCATATCATTACCGTTGAAGACCCGATCGAGTATTTATATTCACATAAAAATAGTATTATTGAACAAAGAGAAGTGACTTCGGATACAAAATCATTTGCCAATGCCTTAAGATCTGTAATGCGTCAAGACCCCAATGTGATCTTAGTCGGCGAGCTGCGTGATTTGGAAACGATTTCACATGCCATAACCGCTGCTGAAACAGGGCACTTGGTTTTAGGTACGTTGCATACAACGGATGCGGTCCAGACAGTGGATCGGTTAATTGATGTCTTTCCGTCACACCAGCAGCAACAGATAAGAATCCAGGTATCATTGACCTTACAGGGTGTGATTTGTCAGCAGCTTATGTTGAGTAAAGATAAGCAGAAACGTATTCCGGTAGTAGAAACGATGATCGCTACTTCGGCTATAAAAAATCTAATCCGGGAAGGAAAAACAGTCCAGATATATTCGTCTCTGGAAACAGGGGGGAAAATGGGTATGCAGAGTATCGATCTGGCCTTAGCAGATGCTGTGCATCAGGGATTAATTAGCGAAGAAGACGCCTGTTTTAAGGTCCGCGATTTAGAGGGCCTAAAGCGCAGATTGAAGAAATTACGGGAAGGTTAAGGTAATGTCCGCAAAGGATAAAGGTAAAAAGAAACGTTTAGGTGAATACCTAGTTGACAAGGGGTTAGTGTCTAAAGAACAGATTGAAGCTGCTTTGGAAGAGCAGAAAAAAGCCGGATCACGTCTGGGGCAAACCCTTATCGAACTGGGTTTTTTGAAAGAGGAAGACTTAATCGTCGAATTAGCCAGACAGCTTAATCTTGCCCATATTGATATATCTAGTTATAGGCTAAAGCCAGAAATTGTAGAGCTTATTCCGGAAAAAGTTGCCCGTCAGCATGAATTAGTTGCCTTAGAAAAAGCGGGCAATAATCTTAGTATCGCGATGAGCGATCCCCTTAATGTGTTTGCTATTGATGAAGTACAAAAAATAACCAATTGTCGTATAGAACCGATAATTTGTTCACGAACGGCTTTGTTTGCCGCTTTAGATCAATGTTATAATAAGGCCTCGCAAAAACGTAAACCGCAGGCGCAGGTATCCCAGAAGCCAGATACCCCGCCGGATACAGAACCTTCCGAAGGCGGTAGTATTACCGATGGCCATGAAGTTATTGCGCTGGTCGAGGATGTTGTCCGCACTGCCGTCAATGAAAGAGCAACCGATATTCATATTGAACCAGATGAGCAGGAAGTTCGCATCCGCTGTCGCGTAGATGGATTCTTGAGGGAGTTAAGGATATATCCTAAAGATTTGCAATTGGCTATAGTCTCTCGTATAAAGGTACTTTCCGGTTTGGATATTTCGGAAAAAAGACTTCCTCAGGACGGTCGTTTCCAATTTAAAATGGGGGATCGTAAGATTGATCTACGTGTTTCTACCTTGCCCACTGTTTTGGGAGAGAAGGTAGTTATGCGTATTTTGGATAAATCACTGGTAATTATGGAACTTGCTAATTTGGGATTTTTACCGGATAATTTGAAACAATTGGAAAAATTAATCAGAAGACCTTACGGAATGCTTCTGGTAACTGGGCCTACATCCAGCGGAAAAACTACAACCTTGTATTCTGCGCTTCAAACCATAAACACGGTTGAAAAGAATATTCTTACAGTCGAAGACCCCGTAGAATATCGCTTGAAGATGATTAATCAGGTTCAGGTAAACCCAAGAGCCGGATTGACTTTTGCGGCGGGATTACGAAGTTTTTTGCGTCAAGATCCGAATGTGATTATGATCGGAGAGATTAGAGATATCGAAACCGCAGAAATTGCCGTGCAGTCAGCATTGACCGGGCACCTCGTATTTAGTACTGTCCATACCAATGATGCGCCTTCTACCATTACCCGTTTGATTGATATGGGTATTGATGCTTTTTTAGTGGCATCGGCGGTATCCGGCATTCTTGCCCAAAGGCTGATCCGGACAATCTGCCTGCAATGTAAAGAAGTGTTTGCGCCGGCTGAGGATGCTATAAGTAAGCTAAATTTACCAAAATCAGAAACAGGGTACATATTTTATAAAGGTAAAGGTTGCGATAAATGCAATGGAACGGGTTATCAGGGAAGAGTCGGGATTTATGAATTGATGGTTATAAACGATCGCATCAGAGAACTGATTTTAAAAAATGAATCTGTGGCTCTTTTACGGCAGGAAGCCAGAAATAACGGCATGCATACCCTGCGTGAAGATGGATTACAAAAAGTACTACAGGGGATTACAACGATCGAAGAGGTATTGCGTGCGACGGCCGAAGAAGCAAAGGGGTAACCGCCGATGATCAAAACCAGCTCACTCAACAAGCGAGTGAGAACCAACCTAATGATTTCAATCCCGCTTTTAATCACTATTCTTGTTTTTGGATCTCAACTTTTTTCATATTATATTGTAAAGATGCATTTTGTGAAATTGATTGACGACCAGGATATTATCGCTTTTAATCCAGTGATAAATATGTTAAGCAACCAAATCTGGGGGGCATCGTTGGCGGCAATAATTTTTGGTGTTATTCTGGCTTATGCGATTACCTTGCCGATAAAGAAACTTACGGTTAGAACAAAAGAAATTGCTACAGGGGATCTGACTAAGATCGTGCAAATTGACTCCGAAGATGAGATCGGGGCCTTAGGTAAATCCTTTAATACGATGGTTTCTTCTCTAAATGAGCACATCATTGAGAGCATGACCGGCGGGGTTATCACAATCAATATGAAAGGTGTAATTATTGCCTTTAATAAATCCGCGGAGTTGATATTGGATTATAATTCAGAAGAGGTTGTTGGTAAGTATATATTTGAAGTATTTCCCAAAGGGAGTAAAAACAGTGCCTTTTCTCAGGCGATTGAAGATACCTTAGGACAACGTAAAACAAGTTCTTCGCAGGAAATGAATATTTTTTCCCGTAGCGGTAAAAAAATCCCGATTGGTATCACAACCTCATTACTGCGGGATAAGAAAAATACTTTTTTAGGGATTGTGGTCACATTTAAAGATTTAGCGCATATCAAGCATTTAGAAGAACAATTGCGCCGGGCCGATCGGCTTGCGGCCGTAGGCGGGCTGGCGGCCGGGATTGCGCATGAAATTCGTAATCCATTAGGTTCGATCAGAGGGTTGGTTCAACTGCTGCAGGAAGGGTTGCAGAGTACGGATAAAAAATCAACTTACGCCGGGGTAATTGTTAAAGAGGTAGACAGGTTAAATAAGGTGGTGGAAGAGCTTTTGAGTTTTGCTCGGCCCGATGATTCAGAACTGGAATCAAACTTTACTAAACAAGATATAAACCAGATAATTGAACAGACCCTGCAATTAACCAAACACGATACGAAAAGTGTAGACATTAAAATCATAAAGAATTTTTCTGATGATTTGCCCCTGCTTGCCGCTGATGCCAAAAAATTGCAGCAGGCGTTTTTGAATTTGATATTTAATGCCAAGGCGGCCATGAAAGAAGGCGGGACGTTGACTATCAGCACAAGTTATAAAAAAGAAAATGGTATGGTCGAGGTGAAGTTTGAAGATACGGGCTCTGGTATCGAACCCAAGATTTTAAATAAAATATTTGATCCTTTCTACACGACCAAAAAAACAGGCACCGGATTAGGCCTTACAATAACACATCAAATAATCACAGCGCATGAGGGCAAGATTGATGTCCGGAGTATTTTAGGCCAGGGGACAACCTTTATCGTTAATTTTTTCACCAAGACCAAAGAGGCATAGGATATGTCGGTAAGAATTTTAATTGTAGATGATGATAAAAGTTTTCGTTTTCTTATGGAGGAAGCCCTAAAGAAAGAAAACTATGACGTCGTTGCTGTTTCCAGCGGAGAAGAGGCGTTAGAAATTTTTCAAAAAGAAAAGTTTGATGTTGTTACCTTAGATATAAAAATGCCCGGCATGGATGGTTTTGAAGTTTTAAGCCATATGAAAAAGATAAACCCAGAGCAGTCGATCGTTATTATTACCGCCTACGGTGCCCAGAAAATAGCGATTGAGGCCGTCAAAAAAGGGGCCTATGATTATTTTACCAAGCCTTTTGATGTCGACCAATTACGGTTAGTGATGCAGCGGGCCATTGACCGCAACCGATTAAATTCCGAGAATAAAAAATTAAAAGCGCAGCTAGACAAAACATATTCATTCAGCGAGATTATTGGCAATTCCGGAAAGATTTTAGAGGTGTTTGAGGTAATTAAGAAAGTTTCAGGTACCGATGTAACCGTCCTTATCCAAGGCGAAAGCGGAACCGGCAAAGAGTTGGTAGCACGGGCAATCCATTATAACAGCACAAGAAAAGATGCGGCTTTTATTAAGATAAACTGTGCGGCCATCCCCGAAGGGGTATTAGAAAGTGAGCTTTTTGGGCATGAAAAAGGCGCATTTACCGATGCCAGTTTTAAAAAAATTGGGCGCTTTGAGATTGCCAATCACGGGACAATCTTTTTAGATGAGATCGGCGATATGAGCCTATCCACTCAAGCCAAGGTATTAAGGGTGCTGCAGGAGAAGGAATTTGAACGGGTAGGATCGACGCAATCGGTTAAGGTCGATGTGCGCATAGTTACGGCTACGAATAAAGATTTATTCCGCTGTGTAAAGGACGGGGAATTTAGAGAGGACCTTTATTATCGTATTAATGTTGTATCTTTAAACTTGCCTGCGTTACGGGAAAGGCGAGAAGACATCCCGTTGCTTTTTGAGTATTTTATTCAAAAGTTCAACAAGGAATTAAATAAGTCCATTCATCATATTTCTGTTGAAACAATGGAGTTATTGATGAAGTACGCGTGGCCGGGGAATATCCGGGAGTTAGAGAATGTTTTGCAGCGTGCGGTTGTTTTGGCGGAAAAGGATATTATTACCAATAACGAACTTCCATTTTATATCCGCTGTTTAGATGAAGGTATAAAGATGAAGACAGAAACGATTGATTTTTCAAAATCACTGATGGATACAGTTAAAGAAATTACAGATGATGTGGAAAAGCAGGTTATTTTAAAGGCGTTAAATAAGACCAACTGGAATCGGACAGAAACCGCGAAGATATTAAAAATCAGCCGAAAGAGCCTTTTTAATAAAATGAAAAAATGCAACTTATTAGAAGAGGAGGAGCCGTAAAATGCCCACTTTTAATTATAAAGCCAGAGATGCTACGGGTAAGCCGATTACGGGGACTTTAGATGCGCCGCACCGGGGTATTGTTGCCGATAAGCTCAGGGCGATGAGTTATTTTGTAATTAGTATTGAAGAGGAGAAAAAACAACAGACGGTTTTGGATGTAGATATTTTTGAAAAGATGGCCAAGGTACGTTCACGTGACCTGGTTATTTTTAATAACCAGCTGGCAACGATGATCGGCTCCGGATTAACGCTGGTTACAAGTCTAAGTGTACTAACCCAGCAGATTGAGAATAAGAAGTTGCAGGAAGTGATTATTAAGGTCAGGGACGATGTAGAAGCCGGGGCATCCTTTTCTACGGCTTTAGCAAAACATCCTCAGGTATTTTCTGGATTGTTTGTAAATATGATAAATGCCGGAGAGACCGGCGGAGCCTTAGATGAAATCTTGCGGCGGCTGGCTATCTTTGCTGAGCAATCAGACGAGATTAGGAGTAATGTTAAAACAGCGATGACCTATCCTGTTTTAATTATTACGGTGGCCTTGGGCGTCGTGCTTTTTTTAGTGATGGGGGTCTTTCCTAAATTTGAGATGTTGTTTAAAAGCATGAATGTTGAGCTGCCCTTACCGACCCAGATGTTATTAAATATAAGCCACTGGTTAAGGGCCCAATGGCCCTTTATACTGGGAGGCTTTATCGGTTTTTTAATACTTTTTTTCCGGTATCGGAAGACCGCAGTAGGTAAATATAATCTTGACTTATTAGTTTTAAAGATTCCGATCCTGGGTCCGATAGTCAAAAAAGCAGCTATTTCGCGGTTTAGCCGTACCCTGGGGACCTTGATTAGCAGCGGGGTTCCGATCCTCCAGTCTTTACGCATTGTAGAAACAACAGTTGGCAATGCAGCCATAGCCAAGATTGTGGCTAATGTTGCGAGTAATGTAAACCGCGGGGAAAGTATGGCTAACCCCTTACGGGATAATAAGATTCTGCCGCCAATGGTCGGACATATGGTTTCTGTAGGAGAAGAATCAGGTACCCTGGATACAATTTTGAATAAAATTGCTGATTTTTATGATAGCGAAGTTGCCAGCATGGTTAAACGTCTAAGTGCAATCATTGAGCCGATATTACTGGTTTTTATTGGTGGAGTGGTCGGTCTTATTGCACTTTCTTTGTTTTTGCCCATGTTTGATCTGGTTAAGGTTGTAAAGTAGGTATAAATTGGGTAAATTGTTACCCAGTTTGTATCTATAGGGTAGTTCATTACCCAACATAAACAGTTAAAAACCAATCTTTCGACGGAGAAAAAATAAAATTGCTGTTGGCATGCTTATTGCTGCTATTAATGGTGGATATGCAATATATGGCTTGACAAACACCATTAATTGTTATATAAAGAAAGGAGGATCCAATGAAACTAAAAGGAGGGGAAAAAGTGAAAGTAAAAGGATTTACGTTAATTGAGTTACTGATTGTAATTGCGGTCTTAGGAATTTTGGTAGCTCTTATCCTGCCTAGATTTGGGGATGTAAGACAAGATGCTAATACCAAAGTCTGTGTGGCTAACTTAAGAGGGTTGGCTTCGGCTATGGCTATCTATGAAACCCGCCAGAACAATGATGGTATCGCTTGGGGTAGTATGACTCCGCAAGATCTTGTTAACTGGGAATATATTGCGGCAGTTCCTTATTGTCCATATGAGACTGGGACAAAGACACATTATTCATTAGTTTCTGGTAGCCCGGATTTAGCTACCTGTCCGAATTTCGGAGATGCTCAGTTAGATCCTGATTCAGAGCATCAATGGCCGTAATTAATCTATAAATAATTAGGAAGGGAGGTGAACAGTATGAAAATAAAAGGTTTTACACTAATAGAGTTATTGATAGTTATTGCCATACTTGGTATTTTAGTTGCTTTAATTCTGCCGCGGTTTGCCGATGTAAGGCAAGATGCTAATACCAAAGTGTGTGTTGCTAATTTACGAGGTCTTGCTTCTGCTATGTCTACATATGAGACCAAAGAAAATAAAGGTCTTACTTGGGGTGGTGCTAATAATGCAGCAGCTCTTGTAACTTGGGAATATATTGCATCAGAGCCTTTCTGTCCGTATGAGACTGGAGCATCACCGACATCTTATACTTTAGTTACTGGAAGTCCAGACAATGCAACGTGTCCGAATTACGGAGTTGCGGGCAAAGATGATGATTCAGAGCATAAATGGCCGTAATATTATGGGCATTATGTAGAAAGTTACTTAATTAAGTGGACGGCAAAAATGCCGTCCACTTTTTTGTAATCATATATTACTTTATCTAAATAATATTTTTATTGAATTATTATGCATCGTTTTTACGTACAGGAAGAAGATATAGCTAAAGATACAATAGTTTTGAAGGCGAGTCAGGCCAAACATGCCTTTTTGGTGTTAAGGCTTAAAGCCCAAGATGAGGTTGTTGTCTTTGACGGTAAGGGCAAGGAATATTTAACGGTTGTAGCGTCAATAAGCCGGGGGCAGGGATTACTTGACATTAAAAAAAGCCAGTATTTACCAGAAGATAAAATAAAGATTACCTTAGCTGCCGCTATTCCCAAACATTCTAAATTCGGGGATATTGTGGATAGGGCGACCCAATTAGGAGTAAATCGAATAATCCCTGTAATCACGCAACGGACGATCGTAAAAATACCCAAGGCTAAAGCTAAAGCCAAGCAAACTCGTTGGCAAAAGATAGCACAGGAAGCAGCAGCTCAATGCAGCCGAGTTTATGCCCCGGAAGTAGAAGTAATCAGGGATTTTAAGGACGTGGTAAAAGATGCGGCCCGTTATAAATTGGCATTGATTGGATCTCTGGATAAAGACAACGTACCTCTTAAAAAGATACTGAAATCTCATAAACAAGACCAGGTGATTGTTTTTATTGGCCCGGAAGGTGATTTTAGCGATCAAGAGATGAAATTAGCCAAAAACAAGGGCTGTCTGGCCATATCATTAGGTGGGAATGTGCTGCGTTGTGAGACAGCGGTAAACGCAATTTTAGCTATTTTAAATTATGAGTGGAGAGATTAAGTTATTAATAGAGAAGATTAAAGATTTAATTCCCAGATATAGGGAGAAGTTTCTGATTGTTATTGTTGTTATTTTTCTCTATTTTTTTGTGGTTATTGTCTTTAAATCTTCATCGGTCACTCCCAGGACACAACCCCCCGCACCGAAACAGCATAGCCGCTTGCATCTACTTGAATTCATTAATGGATATCGTAGCCTTCAATACGATTTTGAGGTTGAGAAGATACGCTTTGGTGAAAAATTTTTGACTTTTACCTTGAATTTAAAATCCAAACCCAAGTCGCAGATTATGATAAAACGCATGACCATTGATATGGTGGTAGCATTAACAGCTGAATATCCAGATCTTGAATCAATCTGGGTTGAGGCTACACACGCATCTAGTCAAGGAGCAGTTACTATTTATGGTCGAGCTGTTTTTTCAAGCCAAGATAACCAGGTATCCTGGGAATTTCGTTAACGTTATATCTTCAAATGCGCCAGTTTTATTATAACCCTATCATGAAAAGCGATAAAAAATCATGTGCATTCTTTACTTTCGGCTGCAAGGTAAATCAATACGAGACCGAAGTAATTCGGGAAAGATTTAAAAGTTACGGTTTTTCTGAAAACAGGCAAAACCCACATCTGTGTATTATTAATGGGTGTACATTAACATCTGCCGCCGATCGAAAATGCCGTAATTTAATAAAAACACTTCACAAAAAAAATCCTAAAGCCTGCATTATTGTTACCGGTTGTTTTGCCCAAAATCAACCTCAAATAAACCAAGACTTGGCCGGTATTAGTTATGTTATACCCCAGGGATTAAAGGAGATGATACCTGAGATTATTCTCGGGAAATTAGACCTTAATTCTAAGGCATCCGGTATAAATTCTTTACCTGTAAAAGAACGGCATTTGGACACTCATATCAATAATTTTTCCCAGCATGACCGTGCCTTTGTTAAGATTCAAGATGGCTGCAATAATTTCTGTTCATATTGTATCGTGCCGTATCTGCGGGGGCAGCCACAAAGCAAAAGCATGCCGCTGGCAGTTCAGGAGGTTTCTAAATTAGTACGCAAAGGGTTTAAAGAGATTGTACTTTCTGGCATAAATCTGGGTATGTGGGGTCAAGATTTTGGGAATAAACAAAATTTAGTTCATCTTATCCAAAAACTTAGTAAATTACAGGGTTTGATGAGATTGAGATTAAGCTCGATAGAATTAAACTATATAAACAATGCCTTAATCGGGCAATTCTTGAAATCGGAAAAACTTTGCCGGCATTTACATATCCCGCTGCAAAGCGGGGATGATTTTATCCTAAAAAAAATGAACCGTAATTATACAAGTTATAAATTCTTAAAAAAGGTGGAAATGATAAGAAAAAGAGTCAAGGATATTGCCTTGACTACGGATGTCATCGTTGGGTTTCCGGGTGAAGAAGGCAGCCATTTTAAAAATACATTGAAGCTTGTAAGGGAAGCGGGGTTTTTACGCATCCATATTTTTTCTTTCAGCCGGCGGGATAAAACAAAGGCTGCGCAGTTCCCCTATTGCATAGATAGAAAAACGATAGAACAGCGTAAGAATTTATTAAAGGAAGAGGTTATCAAATCTAGTTTTAGTTTAAGAAAACAACTTCTGCAAAAAACCGTACGCGTACTATTTGAAGCCCAAGAAAACGGGTGCTGGCAGGGCTATTCTGATAATTATGTAAGGGTTAGTGTCGCTACCCGGGATGATCTAAAAAATAGGTTATTGCCAGTTAAAATAATAGATGTAACTACAGAAAATACAATTGGGAAGATCTTATAGCCCCATGGTATGGCGAGGGCGGGTAAGTTTTTAAAATAGTTTATTAACTTGCCAGATTTGGGAAAATTGTTATGTATTTTAGGTCTAAGAGACAGGATTAACTTATGGCTTGATTGCCAATATAATCTATGTTAAACTAAAGACACTATATATAAAAACCTAAAAAAACAGGGATATTTATTTTTGCTTTATAGGGGCTAACTATAATAAAAGTAATATGTTAAAAAAGATTTTTAAGCAAAAGCCCAAATTAAGTGTGGGGCTTGATATTGGGAATTCGAGCGTAAAGGTAGTGCAGCTATTAACCCCGCCTCATGCCAAGACCAGAGAACTGGTGAGTTTTGATATCAAGTCTTTTAAAGCGCAAGACCGCCAAGATATAATCAGCTCGATAAAAGCAGTTATCGAAAATGCCAAGATAAGCACAAAGGTTATAAATACCTCTGTTTCTGGTCAAGCGGTTATCGTAAGATATATCCAAATGCCTAAAATGAGTAGAGAAGATTTAGAAAAGGCTTTTAAATTGGGCATTGGTAAATATATACCGTTTAATCTTGATGAGGTCAATTATGATTTTAAAGTATTAGATGATGGGCAAAAAACAGATAAGAAGTCAATGCGCATTTTATTAGTTGCGGCAAAGAAAGAGGCGATTAAAGAAAGAATAAGTATTTTACAGGAAGCAGGTCTTATACCGAATATTATTGATGTGGATTCTTTTGCTATTGCCAACTCTTTTGAGCTGATTAGCCAACAGAATACAGGAGCAATTGCCGTCTTAGATATTGGCGCGGATATAACCTCTACCACTATTTTACATAATAATAACCCATATTTTAGTCGTGATGTTCCGATCGGTGGCAATCATCTAACGAAGGCGGTGGTTGATGAGTTTGAGGTTAGCCAAGAAGAAGCGGATGAATTAAAACGGAATCCGCAGGATCGATACGGAGACTTGATCGGTGCGGTCAAACCGGTTTTGGATACACTTTGCAGTGAGTTGCACTTATCTTTTAATTACTGCGAAAGTCAACTTGGCGAAGAAGTAAACAAGATATTTCTTACCGGCGGTACAGCAAAATTTAAGGGTATAGATAAGGTGCTAAATAGCATTTTGGGAGTGGACGTGGAAATCTGGGATCCGACGCGAATTTTAGAAATAGATCCGTCTTTATCCAGAGAACAGTTACAGGATGTGGGGCCGTTATTGACTGTGGCGGTGGGTTTAGCACTTAGGGAATAAAATATGATCACGATAAATCTGTTGCCGGAGGCATATAAACAGCAAACTAAGCCCGGGAAACAAAAAATCCCGATAACACTTATCTTATTGAGTGCCAATACATTGCTTTTGGCCTTACTGCTTGTCGTTACGGCTGTAAACGTATATCGAACAATTACCTTAAAAGCACTTAAAGCACGTTTAGTAACTCTTGCTCCCGAACAACAAAAAATAACTACGATTAAACAGAGGATAGAAAATTTTAAAACTACGAATGCCCTTTTTGCCCCACTGGTTAAACGCGAGTTTTTGTGGTCAAAGACCTTAAATAAACTAAGCGATTTATTGATACCGGGTGTTTGGTTCCGCAGTTTATCGGTGGAAAGGAAAATAGTTAATAAAACCGAAAACTTCGTAACAACAGATGTCACCATCGAATATTTAATATTAATGGGAACTGCTGTTTCCGTAGGAGAGGATGAAATGGCAATCATCGGTGAATTTATCCGGAAATTAAAATCAGATACAGATTTTATCAAACATTTCGAAAATATTGAGCTTGAGTCGGTTTTACGGCGCAAAATTGCTACGGTGGAGGTTATGGATTTTACTTTAACCTGCTATTTTAAGAGGGAAATTTGATGTTTAATAAGATTGCAATTTTTAAAAAAGAGAATAAGGCCTTATTATTTCAAATAATATTAGCAGTAGCGATCCTTGTCTTTCTGATTTTAATTATACCCCAGCTTATCAATTCTATTGCTGTATCTAAAGAGGTGAGCGAGAAAAAAAAAGTGTTAAGCGATATTGAGGAGGGTATTAATAACTTTCAGACTTTTGAACACCAATTAAAGATACTTGAGGACGCTTACGCGGATTTTATGGGCCGCTTACCGCCGCAAAAGGAATTCCCCGTTTTTTTAGAAGGGCTTTCAAAATTAGCTAAAGAAAACAACATCAAAATAATTGCGATGGAACCGCAGGAGGCAAAAGATGACCCCAATCTATTTTATGTGAAAATTCCTGTGTTTATCGATGCCTATTGCGGGTATCATAGTTTGGGCAAATTTATAAATGACGTGGAATATTCTAATAAATTTATGAAGATTGATACGGTTAAGATAGAAAATGATCCCCAGGATCCTAAGATGCATCAAGTTTTGCTTACGGTAGCCACTTTTTGTTTGAGGGATAAAAAAGATGAAAAAGCTGTGTATTAATCTACTCGTGATATTTTTTATAACGGGTTCTTTTGTCTTCGCCAGCAATGGACAGCGAGACTTTGAATATGAAAGTAAGGGCAATCGCGATCCCTTTTCTTATTTAGTAACTAAAGAGGGGCGTCTTTTACCAGGAGCAAAAGCGGTTTCCGCCATAGAAGCAATTAGTTTAGAAGGTATAATCTGGGATCCGCATGGCAAGTCACTGGCGATCATTAACGGCAAGCCGGTTCAGGAACATGAAGAAATTTATGGGACGCAGGTTTTAAAGATAAAAAAAACAAGCGTGATTATGCAAAAAGATGGCGAGGTAATAGTAGTTAATCTCAAAAAAGGAGGGGTAAATGAAGAATAGGGCTCTTGTTTTTAGAGTTAAGCTAGGGGTAGGAATAATGCTGTTGATATTGGCTGTAGTTTCTTTTTTAGCGGCCAATGGATTAAATGAGATAGAGGTGGAAGATGCCCAAATGGGCAATATCAGCGTGGAATTTAAGGACGCCGATATCCAGGATGTCTTTCGCGTGCTGGCATTAAAAGGCAATGTAAGTATCGTATCTGACCCAGAGGTAAAAGGATTGGTTACCGTCCAGATTACAGATGTGCCTTGGGAAAAGGTCTTGGATGTAATATGCAGGACTTACGGTTATGCCTATGAACGCGAAGGTAATATTATACGTATTATTACTATAGATAAGCAGAGCCAAGAAACCCTGGTTACCGAGGTCTTCGCTTTAAACTTCGCTACGGCTAAGGATGTATCGGAATCGGTGGGAGAGATGAAATCAGATAGAGGGCGGATAAAATATGATGAGCGGGCTAATCTTGTTATTGTTACTGATATCCCTACCAATATTTATAGAATTGGTAAAGTAATTGAAAGATTAGACTTTATGACGCCCCAGGTTACAATCGAGGCCAAGATTATTGAAACCACCCTTAGTGATGGTGAAGACTTGGGTATTAAATGGAATGTTCAGGCTTCGGCGTCGATGTCTAAGCGTCCGACAACATACCCCTGGCCCAGCACGGATGTGGGGACAAGGTATAAAAACCGATTGCCGACGGGCGACTCAACAGACGATTTTCCTTCTACGACCATTCCTACATTTCCTTTTGCCACCAGAGATGATTTTTCGTTTGGGATCTTAGATGCATCGACCTTTAATATTTTGTTGCAGGCGATTGAAACCCGGGCGAAAACAAATATATTGTCAAATCCCCGCATAACGACCATGGATAATACAGCTGCCAAAATACATGTCGGGACCGATTGGCCGATTGCTAGTTATACTTACAATGAACAGACTGATCGTTTTGTCATCACCGGGTGGGAATACAAGAGTTATGGTATTCTTCTTGAGGTCACCCCGACAATCAATAAGAATGGGTATATTACCTTAAAGATGCATCCTGAGATAAGCGATAAACAGGAAGAGATAGATTTTCAGGGAGCTAGTGTGCCTGTTCTTACAACGCAGACTACCGAGGCAACCGTGATGATAAAAGATGGCGAAACATTGGCCGTGGGCGGTTTGCTTAAAACCAAAAAAGTTATAACAAAAACAAAAGTGCCGTTTTTGGGGGACATCCCGATTTTAGGTTTTTTGTTCTCGCATAAATCAGAAACAATGAATAAAACTGACTTGTTGATATTTATCACCCCCCACATAATAGGTTCGGATGCTGTAATTAAACGCAGTAAGGTTGCTAGATCGTCGGAGTTAGAGAAAACTGTTTCTGATGTTGGTATTGGGCAGGGCGGGCAGGCAGAAATCCAGGACACTATAAATACTGATGATTTCTTTAAAAACGGCTTAGATACCGATACTCAACCATATTCAAAATCAGAAGAAGTCACTAAGGATGAAGGATTAACTCCGGAAGAAGAGATGGATGAAGATTTCGAAGTAGATATTGATAAACTCTTAGAACAGAACTTACAAGCAACTATGGAAGAGCCAGTAGTGGTTGAGGAACCACCTGTACAGATGCAGATGAAGACCTCGCCGGAGATAGAAAAAAAAGAGGGTGCCGGAACGGAGAAAGTGACCGAAAAAGAAAAAGCGAACAGGAACAAAGGATATCTTTTCCGAAAAAAATAATAGATATTGATGCAAAAGATATATATTGCAGCTAAATTTAGTAAAGTTGCTCTGATGCGTTATATTTCACATCTTGATTTTGTCCGGCTTATATATCGGGCATTGCGACGGACGGAGTTGCCTTATGTTTTAACGTGCGGTTTTAACCCGCGTCCGAAGATTAAGTTTGGGCCGGCATTAAAGCTGGGCAAAGAAGGGGTAATGGAAACCAAATTTTTTTTATCAAAAAAAGTAGAACTGGAAGATTTTAAAAACCAAATAGAAAGACAATTGACAGAAGGGATAAGAATATTAGAGTTGAATTATGGCGAATAAAGAGATTTTAATTAGTGTTGATGAGAAAGAAAAACGAGTAGCGGTTGTTGAAAATGGGCAATTGGATGAGTTTTTTCTGGAGCGGGCCAGCTATGAACATCTGGCTGGCAACATTTATAAGGGGAAGGTTGCTCAAGTAGTAAAGGGGATGGAAGCGGCATTTATTGATATTGGTTTAGCCAAAAACGGATTTTTGTTTATTCGGGAATTTTTATCTGAAACATTAAAAAATGAAGAATATTCAGTAGAGGTAACCGATACTTCAAATAACACCGGACGTCCAAATCCAATAAATAGATCTGTCGGTATTGATAACCTGCTTCGTAAAGGGCAAGATATTATGGTGCAGGTTTTAAAAGAACCGTTTGGAACAAAAGGATGTCGTCTGACAAGTCAGATAAGCTTGCCGGGCAGATTTTTGGTATTGATGCCTTACAGTAAAAATATAGGAATCTCTAAAAAGATAACTAATGAAAAAGAAAGGTTGCGGCTTAGATCAACATTGAAAGAGAGTGGATTGCCCAAAGAAATGGGGTGTATAATCAGAACCCAGGCTATGGGCATGGGAAGGCGAGAGTTTGTAAGGGAAATAAGATATCTTTTGCGATTATGGCGCAATATTCGGGCTAAAATGACCCGGAACAAAGCCCCGGCCTTAATGCATAAAGAGTATGATTTAGTTTTGAGGACGACACGCGATGCCTTTACTGACGATATAAGCCAGATTGCCATTGATACGCGCGATGATTACAGGAGAGTACTGAATTTTGTAAAAACACTTGCCCCGCATCTAACCCGTCGTTTGCGGCTCTATAAAGAAAAAATGCCTCTTTTTGAAAAATATGATGTTGAAAAGCAGATCGAAGAGATATTTTTACATAAAGTTTCTTTAAAAAAAGGAGGCTATATCGTTATTGAACGCACCGAAGCCTTAACGTCCATAGATGTCAATAGCGGCAGTTTTGTAAAAACAGGACGTCTCGAGGAAACTGCTTTTTTGACGAATATGGAGGCAGTCCGTGAGATTGCCCGGCAGATAAAGCTAAGGGACTTGGCTGGAATAATTGTTATAGACTTTATTGATATGGAGAATATTTCACACCAGAAGAAGGTTTTGCAGGTTTTGACAAAGGAGATGGAAAAAGATAAGGCTCGTTTGACAATTTACCCGTTTTCTCCGCTGGGGCTGATACAGATAGCGCGTCAAAGAGTACGGGTAAATCTTGAGAACATCATATTTGGGGATTGTCTTGAATGTAAGGGGATTGGGCGAGTAAAATCAATACAAACTATTGCTATTAATGCCTTAAGGCAAATAAAGGTCTTTTTGCTGGCGAACAAGAAGCGATTTATAAAAGTTGTTGTACATCCTAAAATTGCCCTGCGCCTTTTTAACGAGGATCGTATGGCGATAACAAATTTAGAAAAGCGTATGTGGGTTAAGATTGCGATAGTTACCGATGAACATTTAGGTATTGAAGAGGTTAAATTTTTGTGATATACTCTTTGCCTATATATAAACTAATTTAATTGCTAAAGATTATAATTTGGAGGTGGTATTGTGTATGCGATTGTAGAATTTGGCGGTAAGCAACATAAGGTTGCTCCGAAGGACATAATTGAGGTCAATCGACTTAATAAAGAACCTGAAAAGAAAGTAACTTTTGATAAGGTGCTTTTGATTAGCGATGGCAAGAAGGTAGAGATAGGCCAACCCTATGTTGAGGGGGCTTCAGTGGAAGCGGAGGTAATATCGCAGGTTAAAGCGCGTAAGGTTATTATATTTAAGTATTTAAGACGGAAAGATTCTCATAAAAAGACAGGCCATCGTCAAAAGCTGACTAAACTTTTGATTACGAAAATAAATAAATAAATTTATATTTTACGGGGAATAGAAAGACTGAGGACAAAAGACTTAAGTTTCTGATGACCTTTGTCTTGTTTTTTTAATTAACAAATAGAGGAGGCAATACCATGGCACATAAGAAAGGGATGGGCAGTAGCCGCAACGGCCGAGATAGTAATTCCCAACGTTTAGGATTAAAACATTTCGGCGGGGAATCGGTTCGGGCGGGGGCTATACTTCTTAGACAGCGCGGATTTAAAATGAAACCAGGCAAAAATGTCGGGGTTGGTCGCGATTATACATTGTATGCTTTGATTGATGGAAAGGTTATTTTCCCAAAGCCTAAAGTAATCAGTGTTTGTGCCAATTGAGGCTTTAAGATAAGTTTATGTTTGTTGACCAGGCCAAAATTTATGTACAGGCAGGTAACGGAGGAAAAGGGTGTGATAGCTTCTACTTTAGGAGGCCAATGCGTTACCGTCATAGAGATGGCGGGGACGGAGGATGCGGCGGCGATATTGTTATAAAAACAGATCCCAACATACATACCCTTTTAGATTTTCGTTACCGGCAGCATTTCAAGGCTGATTCTGGCAAGCATGGTAGCAGTAATTGTAAACGGGGCAAAGACGCCGAATCACGCGTAATTTTGGTTCCGTTAGGAACATTGGTCTGCGATTTTAATACGGGCTGTATTATCCGCGATTTAAATATCGAAAATGAACAGGTCATTGTTGCGCGGGGCGGCAAGGGCGGTGTCGGTAACGCTAAAAAAAAAATAGCAATAGCAGGAGAACAAGGGCAAAGTCTTACAGTATTACTTGAGCTTAAACTAATCGCCGATGTTGGACTGGTTGGTTATCCCAATGCTGGAAAATCTTCGTTATTAAATGTAATTAGTGGCGCTAAATCTAAAGTAGCTGATTTTCCGTTTACAACACTTTCGCCGGTACTCGGGGTAGCGATATCTTCTTCCCCCGAGAAACGTTTTATTGTTGCTGATATACCAGGTTTGCTGGAAGGTGCCCATAGCGGAAAAGGGTTAGGAACCGAATTTTTACGTCATATCGAGCGGACAAAAATCCTACTGTTTTTAATCGATATGGCAGCAGTAGACGGACGTGATCCGATAAGCGATTATCTTAGCCTCCAACAGGAAATCAGGCTTTATAATCCGCATCTTTTGAAGAAACCACACCTGGTCGTTGCTAACAAAATGGATATACTACAGGCAGCCAAGAATCTCAAGCCCTTTAAACAGAAGGTCAAAAATAGAGTTTTTTTAATATCTTGCAAAACCCGTGAAGGCATAGATGAATTAATAGAACAGCTGTTAATTAAACTTAAAGATTTTTACCCCGTTAGAGAAAGCCACTGAGTTTAGTCGGCGGTCTACTGATTTCCAAGTCGACGGTGGTTTAATGCCACTGTCAGCGCAAACCGTTAGAGAACTATGTTCTCTAACGGGGTTTATTTAAAAAATGAAGATAAATCTAATAAAAGATAAAGCAAAGGTTGTTGTTAAGGTTGGCACAAGTGTGTTAGCATCCTCGTCTAATCAATTGGATAAGGCTCGCTTAGAGCAAGTAAGCACACAAATTGCTCAATTAAAAAAGCAGGGGATTGACGTGGTTGTTGTCTCCTCGGGGGCCATCGCTTGCGGTATGCAGCTTTTAGGTTACAAAAACCGGCCGCTGGCGATAGTGGAATCGTCTACCGCAGCCGCCGTCGGACAAAGTCAGCTGATGCATGAGTATGAACAATCTTTCCGGCGAGATAATTTTTTAACGGCACAGATTTTACTTACCTCTGATGGTTTGCGCGATAGAACGCGTTATCTTAATGCCCGTAACACGATTTTGAATCTTTTAGAAAAAGGCGGGATCATTCCTATTATTAATGAAAATGATGCCGTAGTGACCGATGAGATTAAGTTTGGCGATAATGATGTGCTTTCGGCCCAGGTAGCGGCATTAATCGATGCAAAGTTGCTTATAATTTTGTCTGATGTTGACGGGTTATATGATGCGCAAGGCAATATAATTCAAGAAATTAGCGAAATTGATTCTTGTATTCAGGCCCTTGCCGGTGATACAAAAAACCAGAGAAGTGTAGGCGGGATGAAAACGAAGCTGGAAGCCGCCAAAATCACTACGGCAGCCGGGATCCCGACGGTTATTGCCAACGGTAGAAAAAAAGATGTATTGCAAAAGATCCTAGAGCAAGAAAATCTCGGGACTTGGTTTTTACCTAAGCAGGATAAGATTTCCGGAAAAAAACGCTGGATCGCCTTTAGCTGTAAGAGCTGTGGAAAGATTTTTGTTGATGATGGGGCAAAAGAAGCAGTTTTAAAAAAAGGCTGTAGTCTTCTGGCTAGTGGTATTAGCGGGGTGGAAGGGAAATTTTCCTTCGGAGATTTAGTGCAAATTTGTGATGGGCAGGGCGTGGAAATTGCACGCGGCCTTACGAATTACTCTGAAGAAGAAGTGCTTAAAATTAAAGGGGCAAAGACGGCTAATATCGAGTTAATTCTAGGATATAAATCTTATGATGAGGTAATACATAGAAATAATTTGGTAATTCTCTAAGTAAAAAAGGAAAAGGCATGTCTGTTAAAACCGATATCGCAAATATAGCCCAACGGGCAAAAAAAGCATCGCAGTATTTAAATACGGCTTCAGAAAGCATAAAGAATAAGGCTTTAATCCAAATGTCTAAGGGTCTGCTTAAAGATGCAGAGGCCATTTTAAAGGCAAATAAGCTGGACATCGCCGCAGCTAGCAAGGAAGGCAAATCAGCTGCGTTCTGCGATAGGCTAAAGCTTACTGAGACAAGAATAAAAAAGATGAGTGCTGATCTTGTCTGTGTAGCCGGATTGCCTGATCCAGTGGGGCAAGTGATTAAGATGCTTAAACGCCCCAATGGTCTTATGATCGAAAAAATAAGGGTTCCTTTGGGAGTGATCGGCATAATTTACGAATCAAGACCCGATGTTACCAGCGATTGTGCGGGGCTATGTCTTAAGGCCGGCAATGCCGTAATTTTGCGCGGGGGCCGGGAATCGATAAACTCTAATATTGCTATCTATAAGGCAATATCAAAGGCGATCAAAAAAAGTGGGTTGCCAGAGGGATGTATTAATCTAATAAAGAGTGTGGATAGAAAAGCAGTAAATATGATGTTAGAGATGTCCGATTACATTGATTTGGTTATCCCCCGGGGCGGCGAATCTTTGATTCGGATGGTGGTTGAAAACTCCAAAATTCCAGTGATAAAACACTATAAGGGGATTTGTCATAGTTATGTTGATGAGCATGCAGACTTGGATATGGCAGAGGAAGTTGTCTTTAATGCAAAAGTACAGCGTCCTTCTACCTGCAATGCGATGGAATGTCTGCTTGTACATAAAAAAGTTGCAAAACAGTTTTTACCCAGAGTTATTAAACGTTTTAAAGCGGCTGGCGTTGAGATTAGGGGATGCCGAAATACAGCCAGTTTAGTTAAGGGTATAAAACTAGCTACGGCCCGTGATTATGCCACAGAATATCTGGGCTTGATTCTCTCGGTTAAGATTGTTGATAATATGGCTGTCGCTTGCCAGCACATAGCAAAATATGGCACAAGGCATTCTGAGGCAATAATTACAAATAATTTTCAAAACGGCGTAACATTTTTTAAAACCGTAGATGCCGCTTGTGTTTATGTTAATGCTTCAACCCGGTTTACAGATGGCAATCAATTCGGGTTGGGAGCTGAAATCGGGATAAGTACCGATAAACTGCATGCACGCGGTCCGGTGGGGCTTGAGGAGTTAACCACGTATAAATATGTAATTATGGGCAATGGTCAGATCAGGACGTAAAAACCGCATTGGGATTTTAGGTGGAACTTTTGATCCGGTCCATTTTGGACACTTGAGTTTAGCGCAAACTGCACGCAGGAGCTTGAATTTAAGCCGGGTTATATTCATTCCGGCCCGGATGCCTCCCCATAAAGAGCGCATAAAGCTAACCTGTGCCGAGTTGCGTTACAAGATGATAAAACTAGCTATCGCGGGTAATAAACATTTTTCTGTTTCGAGAATAGAGATAGAAAAAAAAGGAATTTCTTATTCAGTGCAGACGCTTCGTTTGCTTAAGAAAAAATATACGGCGGCTGAGTTTTATTTTATTGTCGGCTCTGATGCCTTGCCTGAGCTTAGCAGCTGGAAAGAGATTGAAGAGATATTTAAATTAAGCAATTTTGTTGTTGCTAAAAGGCCGAATTTTAGAAAATATAAATGGCCGCGTGAGGCTATTGCACTAGACGGTGAATTTTTAAAAATTTCAAGCTCAAAGATTAGACAATTTATTAAAAAAGGCGAATCGGTAGAAAGCTTTTTGCCTAAGGCGGTTTATAAATTTATTATTAAAAATTCTCTCTATACATAAGATGGAATCTATGCTTATCCCCACAATGGTAGTTACCCTTATTATTTTACTGGTCTTTTCCGCTTTTTTTGCCATGGCCGAAGTTGCCTTTATCAGCCTGAATAAGCTGAGGTTACGTTATCTTTTGAATCAGAAAAGAAAAAATGCAAATATTGTTCAGAAGATCATGACAAAAATGGATAAACTTATCACTACGATATTAGTGATGAACAATTTTGTTAATATTGCTATTTCAGCCATTGGCACGGCAATTTTTATACACTTTTTTGGCAATAACTTTATAGTAATTGCTGTCTCGACAAGCGTAATTACACTGCTGGTGTTGGTTTTTGGTGAAATAACACCGAAGATCTTTGCCGTAAAACATGCCGAACCTGTCTCTTTGAAGATTGCTTGGTTGATGGATTTTGTTATTAAATGTTTAGAGCCGGTTGTGCAGATTTTTCTTAAAATTGGTAAGTTAATCTTAAGGCTCTTAGGTGTCGCTCCGGCAAAACGAATGCCTTTGATAACAGAGGAAGAAATAAGGCTAATGATTGAATTAGGGAAGGAAGAAGGGGTGGTAACCGATGCCGAGCGGAAAATGCTCCATCGTATTTTTGAATTCGGTGATACCCTGGTTTATGAGGTAGCTATGCCTAAAGACAAAATAGTTGCGATTGACATTAATACTTCAGCCGAAAAATTAGCCGAGATGATTGTTAAGGGCGGGCATTCACGTATACCGGTATATGAAGGGGATTTAAATAATATCCGGGGAGTAGTCTATGCACGCGAACTTTTAAAGGCATGGCAAAATAAAAATTCGATAACGATTCAAGATTTATTACACCCGGTATATTTTATTAATGGCAAAAAGAGGGTTAGCGAGTTATTACTGGAATTCCAAAAAGCACGTGTCTATATGGCCATTGTTACCGATGATAATAAAGATACACTAGGGCTAGTGACGTTAGAAGATTTATTAGAAGAAATAGTTGGTGAAATCGAAGGTGATGTAAGCTGATCTTTTGATCAAAGGAAGGGGGCTGGCGGTTAGATTGAATTCTAAAGTATCTAAAATTGTAGAATTTGCTAAGGAGAAAAAGTCTCTTTATCCGGTTGTTTTGGATTTACGGAAAGTTTCTAATTTTTGCGATTTTTTTGTCATCTTGACCGGTACTTCTAAGCCCCATGTCAAGGCAATTGCCGATGGTATAAATGAAGGATTGTCTGGACAGGGGATGAAGTTTCATCATTGTGAGGGGTATAATGAGTCGAAATGGGTGGTTTTAGATTATGCTGATGTAATTGTCCATATTTTTGATGGCGAAACAAGATCCTTTTATGATTTAGAACATCTTTGGGCCGATGCGCCAAAAGTGGTACAAAATAGAAAAAAGAAACAAGGAGCCAGATGAAATCTTTAATTTTTATTTTTCCAATCATAGGGTTTTTTGTCGGGGTATTTCTCGGATACCATATGTACAAGAAGGAAGAAAAACAAAAAAACAAACGCATGTGGAATAGGGTTGAGCGACGCAATGTTATGCGTACGATAAATGCCTTAGTTTCCGCGATTGATTTTAAGGATCATTTGACGAAAAATCATTCTGATAGTGTGAAAACATATGCCTGCGCAATCGCCAAGGCCATGGAGCTAGACCAAGCCGAGGTGGACAAAATAAAAGATGCCTGCTTAGTGCATGATTTGGGTAAAATTGGAGTGCATGATTATATTTTAACCAAACCTGGCAAATTAAACGAAAAGGAATGGAAAGAGATGCAATTACATTCTAAGGCCGGGGCGTTAATTTTAAAACCGTTTCGTTTTTTGGATAAGGTGCTTCAGATTGTTCGCGAACATCATGAGCGTTTTGACGGCGCCGGGTACCCGGACGGGATTAAAGAATATGAAATTAGTATTGGAGCTAGGATTATGGCAGTTGCCGATAGTTTTGATGCCATGACAACCAAAAGACCTTACCGCGAACCAATGACCAAGGCCGAAGCGATAAAAGAGCTGCAAAGGAATAGCGGCACACAATTCGATCCGCAAGTCGTCAAAGTTTTTCTGGAATTATTGGAGACCAATCCGGAATTTTTTAGCCAAAAAGAAAAGATGCCCCATGACCCAAAATCTTAAAACTGCAATTTGTCAGGCGATTAAAGATATACTCAAAGAGAATAATTTAGCTCCGGAGCGCTTTAAAATTTACCTTGAAGATGTAAAGGAAAAGGAGTTTGGAGACTGGTCTTTAAACTTAGCCATGAAATTAACAAAGGAGTTTCGAAAATCCCCCGAAGAAGTAGCGGCATTCCTTTCGGCGCAGCTACAAAAGAAGCTTAAGAAAAAAAAGCTTGGGCAAAAAATTAAAAAAATCGAAGTTAAACCGCCCGGTTTTATCAATATCTTTTTAGATAATAATGCCTTATATGATGTGCTGAAGCTGATAAGGGAAGAAAAAGAAAATTATGGAAAGTCTAAGTTAGCGAAGAAAGAAAAAATTCTTATTGAATTTGTCAGCGCCAACCCGACGGGGCCGTTAAGTATCGCGCATGCCCGACAGGCGGCGGTCGGAGAAAGTCTGGCCAGGATTTTAAAATTTTCTGGATTCAGTGTTGCTAAAGAATATTATATAAACGATGAGGGCAATCAGATCCTCAATTTAGGGATGAGTTTAAAAGCGCGTTATTTAGAAGCTTTAGGAGCTAAGAATGTTGAATTTCCCAAAGATGGATATAGCGGTCTGTATCTTAAAGATTTGGCGCAGTGTCTTATTAAAGAAAAAGACAAAAAGCAGGTGGAGCTTCCTGCCGAAAATGATTTGGAGTTTTTTTGTGGTTATGCAGTGGGCAAAATCTTAAAACAGATAAAAGATGATTTAAATGGATTTGGTGTTCAGTTTGATAATTGGTATAGTCAGAAAGAATTATCTAATTCCGGTAAAATTCAAGCCGTATTGACGGAGTTAGAAAAAAAAGGCCATCTAAAAAAAGAAGAAGGGGCGACCTGGTTTAATTCACAAAAATTTGGTGATGATAAAAACAGGGTACTTATAAAAAGTGATGGACAATTTACTTATCTGACGCCGGATATCGCTTATCATAAAGATAAATTCGAACGTGGCTATAATAAGCTTATTAATATTTGGGGGCCTGATCACCATGGATATATAAGCAGGCTTAAGGCTGCTGTCTGTGCCTTAGGGCATAAGCAAGAAGAGCTGTCTATACTTATTATCCAGCTGGCGACCTTATTTCGCGCTGGCAAACCGATAGTTATGTCGACACGCGCGGGTGAATATATATCATTGTCCGAACTTATCGATGAGGTGGGTAAAGACGTTTCCTGCTTTTTTTTCTTAATGCGTAAATGTGAATCGCATCTTGAATTTGATCTAGAGCTTGCTAAAAAGCAATCCTTAGAAAATCCGGTATATTATGTCCAGTATGCCTATGCACGAATAATGAGTATTGTGCGGGTAAAAGAACAGATGTACAAAAAGCTAAAGGAAGATAATGCAGACTTTTCTTTCTTAACAGAGCCCGAAGAATTGAATCTGATAAAGTTATTGAGCCGTTTCCCGGAGGTAGTTCGTGATTGCGCGTTAAGTCTTGAGCCGCAAGGATTGACTACATATCTAAGAGAAATTGCGGGAAGCTTTCATGCTTTTTATGATAAACATCGGGTAATATCTTTTGATGCGACACCGGATGTATCCCTGGCCCGGTTTGTAATGGTCAAGTGTGTGCTTCAAGTTATTGAAACCGGATTAGGTCTTTTAGGCGTGAATCTACCCAAGGATAGGATGTAAGCTATGGACAAGATTTATAATGTAGCTATCTTAGGTTCTGGGCCCGGAGGCTATGTTGCCGCGATAAGGGCTGCACAGTTGGGCCTATCAGTTTGTCTTATTGAAAAACATAAGCTAGGCGGGGTATGTTTAAATTATGGTTGTATCCCGACTAAATCATTACTAAAAAGTGCTGAGGCACTTAATTCACGGAAAAAGTTAGAAAATCTTGGTATCAAGTTAGATAATTTTGATTTTGATTTTTCTCTTGCCCAAAAAAGAAAGGCCCAAGTCGTTGAGCAGTTAAATAAAGGGATTGAGTTTATTTTAAAAAAACACAAAGTAGATGTCCTTAGAGGGCATGGTCGGATTGTTAATAATAAGACTATTGATGTTGATGGCAAGAAAGTTAAATTTGAAAATTGTATAATTGCCGTGGGATCAAAACCCGCTCAACTTGATAATATAAAACTGGATAAAGAACAGGGGATTATTTCAAGCCGTGAAATTCTAGCGTTAAATGAGATACCCAAGAGTTTATTGATAATCGGAGGAGGAGTAATTGGTTGTGAGTTTGGCTACATTTTTAATAGCATGGGAACTGCCGTGACCATAGTTGAGGTTACAGACCAGCTTGTGCCGGGTGAAGATACAGAGATTATGAGGCATTTGAAAGGAATCTTTGAAAAACAGGGCATTAAGATATTTACTCAATCCCAGGTAAAATCGATAGCTATGCAAAAAGATGGGATGAAAGAGGCAGCGCTTGATTCAGGCCAGAAGGTTTTGGCAGAAAAGGTTCTGTTGGCGGTTGGTCGCCGTCCAAATCTCGAAGATGCCGGGATTTTTGAATTGGGCATTAGACAAGAGAACGGCAGAATTTTAGTTAATGAACGCATGCAAACTAATATCGACAGATTCTATGCTATTGGTGATGTTGTGGGCCTGAGTTTCCTGGCCCATGTTGCTAGCCGGCAAGGTATTATTGCTACAGAGAATATTGCCGGGCGTGATTCTAAGATGGATTATCATCTTGTACCGCGTTGTATGTATACTATTCCGCAGGTGGCAAGTGTCGGCAAAAACCAAGCACAGGCGGCAAG